>Ga0335073_10004282_pt1 | contig 19966 bp, 19 predicted proteins | sample Lox_Sample_22_FD_207093 | JGI IMG/M metagenome (GOLD analysis project Ga0335073, IMG submission 207093) | Soil microbial communities from Loxahatchee National Wildlife Refuge, Florida, United States - Lox_Sample_2.2 | ecosystem: Environmental > Terrestrial > Soil > Wetlands | place: USA...
TCGATCCGAGGATGTACTTACAGAGCCAGCCGCCGGCCGTCCGCATTTTCCCGTATTCCGATGCGTGCTGCGGGCGAGCAGGCTGCGACCGGATGAGCACATCAAAGACAGTACCCGATGCGACACCCGGCTCCGGCGGAACCGGCGGCCGGGTCGTGGCCGTCCGCGGCTCGGTACTCGATGTCGATTTTCCCCTCGGCGAACTCCCGGCGATCCGGGAAGCGCTTGCCGTGGACTGGGACGTCGGTCCATCGCTCATTGCCGAGGTGCAACAGCACCTCAATCCGCGGCGGGTGCGAGCAGTTGCCCTTCAGGGCAGTGGGGGACTCAAACGGGGCACGAAAGTCCGTCGCCTCGGGGCGCCCATTCGAGTGCCGGTCGGACGGCCGGTGCTCGGTCGCTTGCTGAACGTGCTCGGCGAAACGACTGACCGCGGAGCCGCGCTTGCGCCTGACATCGAGCGCAGGCCGATTCATGCGCCGGCTCCGGCGCTCGAGCGCCGCAGCGGCGCCCGGGAGCGCTTCCACACCGGGATCAAGGCCATCGATCTGCTCGCGCCACTCATCCAGGGCGGTAAGGCCGCGATGTTTGGTGGCGCGGGCGTCGGCAAGACAGTGCTCATCATGGAGCTCATCCGCACGACCGCGGAGCGGCATGCAGGAATATCCGTGTTTTCAGGGATCGGTGAGCGCTCGCGCGAAGGGCACGAGCTGTTGACGGAGCTTGCGGGCTCGGGTGTGCTCGCGCGTACGGCGCTCGTCTTCGGGCAGATGAACGAGCCGCCCGGCGCGCGCTGGCGGACCGGTCTTGCGGCGCTCGCCGTCGCGGAGCATTTTCGCGACAGCGAGCATCAGAACGTGCTGCTGCTCATCGATAACGTCTACCGCCTCGTGCAGGCGGGGGCCGAAGTCTCCGGTCTCCTCGGACGCCTCCCCTCGCGCGTGGGCTATCAGCCCACACTCGCCGATGAGGTGGCGGAGCTCGAGGAGCGGATCACGTCCATCGCGGGAACGGCCATCACCTCCATTCAGGCGGTCTATGTGCCGGCGGACGACTTCACCGATCCGGCTGTGGCGGAGATCTTCAGCCATCTCGACTCCTCGATCGTGCTCTCGCGCGAGATGGCGAGCGAGGGTATGTATCCGGCCGTCGATCCCCTCGCCTCGAGCTCGAGCCTGCTCGATCCGCGGCTGGTCGGCGAAGCTCACTTCGCGACGGCCCAAGAGGTGCGCCGCACGATCGCGCACTACCGCGAGTTGCAGGAAGTGATCGCCCTTCTTGGCATCGAGGAGCTCTCGGCCGCCGATCGCACGGCGGTCAAGCGGGCACGGCTCCTCATGCGTTTTCTCACTCAGCCCTTCATGGTGACGGAGGCGTTCACCGGCATCCCGGGGCGCTCGGTGGAGCTCGATGCGACGCTTGCGGGGTGCTCTGCGATCGTCAACGGAGAGGCAGACGGCTGGGCGGAAAGCTCGCTCTACATGGTTGGCGATCTCGCTGAAGCGCGCGAGCGCGAGTCAAAGGGCAAAGCCGGGAGCGATGTCAGGCGCTCGACGGTGACAGCAACATGAGACTCACGGTCACAACCCCCCTGGAAACGATCGTGCAGGCCGAGGATGCCGTGCACGTGAGGGCCGAGCAGCCCTCCGGCGCCTTCGGGGTTTTGCCGGGTCATGCGGATTTTCTGACCGTGCTCGCCATCTCGGTGTTGACGTGGCGGGACTCGAGAGGCCGGGAGCGGCATGTCGCCGTGCGCGGTGGCATGTTATCCGTGCAGAGAGGAGAGGCCGTGCTGGTAGCGACTCCCGAAGCGGTACCCGGCGAGGATCTGCAGCGCCTCGAGTCCGAAGTGCTGGCGCGCTTTCGCCGGCGGCTCGAGGAGGAGCGGGAGGCCCACACCGAATCACAACGGCTCCACGTTGCCGCCATCCGTCAGATCATGCGCCTGCTGCGGCCGGAGATGCGCCATGCCACGCCCCCTGGATGAGGTGGTGCGGCGGCAGCGCGAGCGGCTGTCGCGCGCCAAACGTGAGAGCCGGCGCTCGATCGGCAAGGACCTGGCGCTGACGGGCGTGATCGGCTGGACGATCGTGGTAACGACACTCCTAGGGGTCTATGCGGGCCGATGGATCGACCGGCGTCTCGGAACCGGGATTGCCTGGACACTGGGGCTGCTCTTCGTCGGCATCACGCTCGGGTGCGTACTCGCCTGGCAGAGGTTAAATCGGCCGTGACGATGCATTCGATAGCTCTGGGTCCATGGCTCGCCGTGCTTTTTGCCGCCGTCGGCCTCGCCTTCGGATGGGGCTACTTTGCGGCGCTGCGGCGCGCGATCGACGCTTATGCTGCCCAAGGCGCCGTGTTCAAGAGCTTGCTCTGGATGCTCGCGCGCCTCGCTGCCGCGGCGCTCTTCTTCGCTTTCGCGGCCCGCTGGGGCGCATGGCCGCTCGTTACGGTGTTCCTGGGATTCCTTGCGGCCCGGCAGATTGCGGTTCGCGCCGCGCGGAGAGCGGCATGACGCAGAGCTCCCCGCTTGCAACCGTTGTCGTTTTTCACATGGGGCCGCTGCAGGTGACGCGGCCAGTGGTAACGACGTGGGCGATCATGGCAGTGCTCGCCGTCGGCTCCTGGGCGCTCACTCGCCGACTCCGCCCCGAGCCGTCGCGGCGGCAGGCGATTCTCGAGCTCCTCGTCACCGGTATCGAGAGTCAGATCAAGGAGGTGGTGCGCCGGGATGCGAGACCGCTGCTGCCGCTCCTCGGCACGCTCTTCATCTTCCTGCTCGTGGCGAATGTCAGCGGGGTCCTCCCGGGCGTTCAGGCACCCACCGGCAGGATCGAGACGCCGGCGGCGCTCGCGCTCATCGTGTTCCTCTCCGTGCACTGGTTCGGCGTGCGCGCCCGGGGGCTACTGGGCTATCTCGGCAGCTTCGCGCAGCCGAAGCTCATCATGCTGCCGCTCAACCTGCTTTCGGAAGTTACGCGGACCTTCTCTCTCATGGTGCGTCTCTTCGGCAACATCATGAGCGGGGAGTTCCTGATTGCGCTCCTGCTCGCGCTCGCGGGGCTGCTCGTGCCGGTTCCACTCATGGCGCTGGAGCTTCTGGTCGGCGTCGTGCAGGCCTACATCTTTTCGGTGCTCGCCACGGTCTTCATCGGCGCCGCGGTGGGCGGCGAGTCGGCCGAGTCCGGCGAGCCGCTCGAGCATCCCGCTACACCCGTAGAATAGATTCGAGAGGTTCTCACAATGGACGCGAAGATCATCAGCATCATTGCCGCCGCGCTGGCGGTTTCCATCGGCTCGATCGGGCCGGCGCTCGGCGAGGGGCGCTCGGTGGCCGCGGCAATGGATGCCATCGCGCGCCAACCGGAAGCGGCGGGAACGATCTCGCGGACGCTGTTCGTCGGACTTGCCATGATCGAGACGATGGCGATCTACTGCCTCGTCATCGCACTGATCCTGCTCTTTGCCAACCCTTACGCATAACAACATGCGCTTCGACTGGTCAACTCTGGCGTTGCAGCTCGTCAACTTCGCCATCCTCGTCTGGCTGCTGCAACGCTTCCTCTACAGGCCCATCCTGCGGCTGGTCGATGCCCGCCGTGCCGCGCTCGAGCGCGAGCATGCGGAGGCGGCGAGTGCGGCCGAGAACGCGAAACGGCAGCTATCCGAGTTGCAGGCGCAGCGCGCAGGTCTCGCCGGCGAGCGAGCGGAGGCGCTTGCGCGCGCGCAAGGCGAGGGCCGGCAACTTCTCGCCACTCGGCGTGAGCAGGCGGAGCACGACGCCGCTACTCTGATGGAAGATGCACGACGGACGCTCGCTCGCGAGCGGGAGCAGGTTTTGCAGGAGGCGCGTCGCGCGGCGCTCGACCTCGCCGCCGACATCGCGCGCCGCGTGCTCGCGGAGATCCCCGAATCGTTGCGGGTGCAGGCGTGGCTCGAGCGGATCGAGCGACATCTGGGGTCACTCCCTGCTGCGGATCGAGCGGTGCTCTCGAGTGAGCTCACCGCCAGCAGCCCTCTCAAGGTGCTCACGGCGTGTCCCCTCGGCGCCGCGGCCGAAGAGCCTTGGCGGTTGGGACTGCGCACCGCGCTCGGCTCTGAGGTCTCAGTCGTATTTGAGACCGACCCGGCGCTGATCGCTGGCGCCGAGCTGCGTTTTCCGCATGCGAAACTGAGCTTCAGCGCCGCGGGCGCCATTGCGGCATTGCAAGAGGAGGCCGGCCGGCATGGACCGGATCACTGAGGAATTCCAACAGTGGGTGGCGCAGAGTCGCGGCCGGCTCGGGCAGGCGCCTCTCGAGCCGCAACTCTCCCGGGTCGGACGCATCGTGCAGGTGGGCGACGGAGTGGCGAGCATTGAGGGGCTACCCGACACGCGGCTGGACGAGCTGCTCGAGATCGAGGGCGGCGCTGCGGCGCAGGCCGTCGACCTGGGTGAGACCACGATTGGTTGCGTGCTGCTCGGGGAAGCTGCAGCCGTTGCCGCCGGCAATGTCGTGCACGGCACCGGAGATGTCGTCCGGGTACCGGTGGGTGAGGTGCTCCTCGGGCGAGTCGTCGACGCCCTTGGTCGGCCACTCGACGGCGGCGAGCCGATTGTCGCCGAGTCGACTGCGCCCGTGGAGCGGCCGGCGCCGCCGATCGTCGATCGCGCGCTGGTCGAGCGACCCCTGGCAACCGGCGTGCTCGTCATCGATGCCGCAATTCCCCTGGGCCGCGGCCAGCGGGAGCTCATCATAGGCGATCGCGGCACCGGCAAGACGGCCATCGCGCTCGATACGATCATCAACCAACGCGCGAGCGACGTGATCTGCGTGTATGCCGCGATCGGACAGAAGGCATCCTCGGTGGCGGGAGTCATCGATGCGGTGCGCCGCTACGGGGCGCCCGAGCGCTGCATCTTCGTCATCGGAGAAGCCGATGCCGCTCCGGGCCTGCAGTGGCTCACGCCGTACGCGGCCTGCACCATGGCGGAGCATTTCGTGGAGGCCGGTCGCGACGTCCTCCTCGTCCTGGATGATCTCACCAAGCACGCGGCGGTGCATCGGGAGATCTCGCTCCTTCTGCGCCGGCCGCCGGGGCGCGAGGCCTATCCGGGTGACATCTTCTACCTCCATTCCCGGCTTCTGGAGCGCGCCGCGAAGCTATCACCCGAGCGTGGTGGCGGCTCTCTCACGGCGTTGCCGATCGCCGAGACGCAGGCGGGGAACCTGAGCGCCTACATCCCCACCAACCTCATTTCGATCACGGACGGGCAGATCTATCTCGACCCCAGACTCTTCTATGAGAATCAGAAGCCGGCGGTCGATGTCGGCAAGAGCGTCTCGCGCGTCGGTGGCAAGGCGCAGGCCGCGGTCGTGAAGCCGCTCGCCGAGAGCCTGCGGCTGCAGTATGCACAGTTTCTCGAGCTCGAGGTGTTCACGCGCTTCGGAACGCTGGTCGATGAGCGCACACGGCGGGTCATCGAGCACGGCCGGCGAATACGGGCCGTGTTCACTCAGCCGCAATACGTGCCGCTTTGCGTCGGTGAGGAAGTGGCCCTGCTGATGGCGCTCTCGGAGCGGGTGCTCGATGAAGTTCCGCTCGAGCGCGTCGGCTCGTTCCGTCAGCGTTTGCGCGACTGGCTCGCGGTGCAGATGCCCGAGGTGCTGGCGCTCGATGATCGCTCGAGCCCGCTCTCGGAGGAGGCCCGCGCGAAGTTGCGCAGTGCACTCGCCGCGCTGGCACAGACGGTGGCCGGGCAGCCGGCCGCGAAAGGTGCGTGATGCGACTCGCAGAGATCGAGCGGCATGTCTCGAGCATCGAGGAGCTGCAGCGGATCGTCGGCGCAATGCGCGCGATTGCCAGCATGCGCGTGCAGGAGGCGTTGCGAGCGCTGGCGAGCGTGCGGGAGTACGGCAGTGCATTGGCGGTGGCCGTCCGCGAGGCGCTTGCCATCGCGGCTGACGAGCGCATTGCGCCGGGCGAGTCGCAGCGGCGAGGGCGGCGAGCCATCGTCGTCTTCACGAGTGAGCATGGCTTCGTCGGCGGATTCAACGAGCGGCTGATCGAGGCGGTAGGTGTCAAACCCGAGACGGGCGACACACTGCTCATCGTCGGCAGCCGCGGGGCCGCTCTTGCGAATGATCGCGGGCTCGCCGTCGCATCGACGCACGCGATGGCCACCCGGCTCGCCAGCGTCCCCGAAGTTGTGCAACGCATCCAGGAAGGGCTCTATCCGCGGATTGCGAATGCCGGGATCATGCGCGCCGAGGTCGTTTTCGGATCCCATCAACGCAGCGGCGCGACCGCCATAGAGCGCCGCCAGCTTTTTCCCCTCGACTTATCAGTGCGCCGGGAGCGCTCCGAGCCCGTGCCGCTTCACGACCTGCCCGCGGCCGAGCTGTTGGAGAGGCTCACGGCCGAATACATCCTCTCACAGCTCACGGAGGCGGCCACCGAGTCGCTTGCCGCCGAGAACGCCGCGCGCTTCGCGGCGATGGAGGCCGCTCACGACAATGTCGGCAAAAAGCTCCAAGCGTTGCGCCTCGATGCCTCCCAGGCGCGTCAGGAGGAGGTCACGACGGAATTACTGGACCTGGTCATCGGACAGCAAGCCGTCGAGCGATCACTATCCTGAGCCGCCGGCCAGCTGAGGGGGTTGGGGCTCCACATCCATCACCATGCGTACGAGCTCGGCCAACGATGCGGCGCCGCTCTTTTCCATCACTCTGGCGCGATGAATCTCCACAGTACGCTGGCTCAAGCCGAGCTCGTGGGCCATGATCTTGTTGGCCTTGCCCTGGGTCATCATCGTCAGAACCTGGCGCTCGCGCGGCGTGAGTGTCGCGATCCGTTCACGGATGCTGTCGTGCTGCTCGAGCGCGGCGCGGGTCCTGGTGTCCTTCTCGAGAGCCCGCTGGACGCGATCGATCAGGTCCTGGTCGCGGAAGGGCTTCTGCAGGAAGTCGCTTGCCCCCTGCTGCATTGCATCCACTGCCATCGGGATGTCCCCATGCCCGGTGATGAAGATGACCGGGATGATGGCGCCGCGCAAATTCAACAGTTGTTGCAGCTCGAGGCCGCTCATTCCCGGCATCCGCACATCGAGTACGAGGCAGCCCGGCTGGGCGGGATCGTAGACGGTGAGGAACTCGGTCGCGGAAGCGAGCGCCTGACACTCCAGGCCGGCGGATTGCAGGAGATAGTGAAGCGACCCTCGAACCGACTCGTCGTCATCGACCACGAATACGATGGGTTGAGAATTCTTCGCCATCACGAGTGCCCTCCGCGGCCGCGCGGGGCTTGGATGTTTTTCAGGATCTCAGCACGCCTTCAATATGCTGCTCGTTGCGGATCGCGCCCGACACCTCGACGAGCTCATTGGCGAGCGCATCGAGCACGTCATCGAGCGAGAGGATGCCGGTGAGCAGACCCTTGGCTCCCACCACGGGCAGTCGGCGCACACCGATGCGGCGCATCGTGCGCAGGGCATTGGCGACGGATTCCCCTTCGTCAGCCGTGGTCGGATCCCGAGTCATGACATCGGCTACCGTGAGCAGGCTGGGGTCGGCGCGCTTCGCGACTACGCAGATGACGATATCCCGGTCGGTCAGTACGCCGATCGGCCTGCCGTATTCCTCGACCACGATGAGAAAACCGATGTGTTTCTCGCGCATCAGCTCGGCTGCGGATACGAGATCCTGCTGAGGAGTGACTGTGATCACCGGACGCTTGCTGAGCTTACCCACGTTCATGACGGAAACCTCCAACATTCTCAGACGCCGCTCACGACGGCGACAGACGATTGAAAATCTGATCTGGCAGGTGAGAGCGCCACTGCGACGGTGGCTGGTGGACGTAGCTCTTGGCGACTTCCGCCACCACGATCGAGCGCAGCGACTGTGGCAGCGCCTCGCGCAGAAGCCCGAGAAAGGCGGGCGGTGCCATGACCACGAGGCGCTCGAACTCGCCCTCCCGCCGGCCCTCCTCGAGGAGCGTGGCGATACGCCGAGCGAACTCCACCGCCTCGTGCTTGTGCGTGCTGCGCTCCCCGCCGGCGCTGTGATGCGCCGTGGCGCCACGCCGCCCGGTGGGGTTTGACGCATGATTGAAGAACCGTCCGGGGCGATCCGAGTCCATGTCCCGGTCGTGCAGATGCACGAGCGGATCACCGACGCCGCCCGCAAACTTTGGCTTCTCATCGGCCTTGCGCATGTCGTAGAAGTCGGCCTCGCTATGATCGGCGAGAATAATGCGCACTCTCATCGGGGACTCTTGGTCTCGCATGGGCGCATGCTCACCCGATCGAGGCTCGGCGCGCCATACGCACTTGCCGCGATCCGTGAGCTTCCGCGTATCCGTAGGAATGCGGATATACCGGCGACTCCGCGCGAATAATGTCGATCCCATGGCTACGCTTCCACAGTCTCCCTATGCTCGCAGTAGCCGCACGGCGGAGCTCGCCCGAATGCGGCGCAACTTCCTTGCGGAGCAGGACAGCGAAGTACTCTACGAGGCTCTTGCTGCCGTCGCGCGCGACCCGCAACAGCAAAGGGCTTATCTCGAGCTCGCCGCATCCGAGCGCCAGCACGCGAGATTCTGGGCCGAGCGGCTGCAGGCGGCCGGCGAGACGCTGCCACCGCACCGGCCCTCGCCGCGGACCCGGGTGCTCATCTTACTTGCGCGTACGGTCGGCACCGGCTTCGTCGTGCCGGCGATCACGGCGCGGGAGCTCGACGACCGCGCGGGTTATGACTGCCAACAGGACGCGGCCGAAGCAGGGCTCGCGGCGTCCGAGCAGAGTCACGCCGAGCGATTGCGGGCCATGGGTGGGGTGACGGTCGGCACCAAGCTGCGCGCCGCAGTCCTGGGCGCGAACGACGGACTCGTTTCCAACTTCTGTCTGCTGATGGGCGTCGTGGGCGGCGGCGCGGGGACTTCGGCGATTCTGCTCGCCGGTGTTGCGGGCCTGGTGGGCGGTGCCCTATCGATGGCACTTGGCGAATGGCTGTCGGTGACCAACGCTCGGGAGCTTGCGGAAAGTCTGATGGATCGCGAGGTCCGCGCGCTGGATTGCAGCTTGCGGACCGGGCGGGAGCAGGCGGCGGCCGGGGAGGCGGGAAGCGCGGCGCGATTCTCGTTCGGTCTCTTCGCGCTCGGAGCCCTCGTGCCGCTGCTGCCGTACGCATTTCTGAGCAGGGCGTATGAAGCCGTCTGGAGCATTGTGGCGTCCGTCCTCGCTCTCTTGGTGCTCGGGGTCGCGACGTCGCTTTTCAACGGCCGCTCCCCGGCGTTCTCGGCGTTGCGCCAGGTGGTCATCGGCACGGTGGCGGCGGCTATGACCTATGGAGCGGGATGGCTCTTCGAGGCGATAGCCTCGTGAGCGCGGTGGCGGCGCATCGAGCCGGCGTGCTCCCGCTGACGGTAAGCGGGATGACGCGCGGCATCTCGCGTGAGGTGGCCGCATTCGCTCTCGTGCTCGGCTCGCTGATCGCGGTCGGAATTGCCGCGCGCGGCATGCTGGCCCCGATCGGCAGCATGCGACCCGTGATCTCGCTTTCACCGGCGGCGCTCCCTGGGTACACGCTGCGCACGATTGCCAGAATGCTGGCGGCGCTCTGCGCTTCGCTCCTCTTCACCCTGACCTACGCGACCTGGGCCGCAAAGAGCCGGCGGGCCGAGCGAGTGCTCATCCCAGTGCTCGACGTGCTGCAGTCCGTGCCTGTCCTCGGTTACCTCTCGTTCACGGTGGCCTTCTTCGTGGCGCTCGCGCCCCACCGGGCGCTCGGCGCCGAGCTCGCGGCGATCTTTGCGATCTTCACCAGCCAGGCGTGGAACATGGCGTTCAGCTTCTATCAAGCGCTGAAAACCGTGCCCGCAGACCTCGATGAGGCGAGCCGGAGCGTGCGTCAGTCGGCGTGGCAGCGCTTCTGGCGGCTGGAGGTGCCCTTCGCCATGCCGGGACTCGTGTGGAACACCATGATGTCGATGTCGGGTGGATGGTTCTTCGTCGTGGCCTCGGAAGCCATCTCGGTGGGGAGCATGCAGATCGCCCTGCCGGGTGTCGGATCGTATGTCGCAGCTGCGATCGAGGCGCACGATCTAACGGCCGTCGGCTACGCCATCGCCGCGATGACGGTGGCCATCCTGCTGTACGACCGGCTGCTCTTCCGACCGATGGTCGCCTGGGCGGATAAGTTTCGCGTCGAGCAGACAGCGGCTTCCGAGAGCCCGCGCAGCCGGGTGCTCGAGATCCTCGAGCGATCCCACCTGATCGGGCTGATCGCTGAGCCGCTGAAGAGGATGTTGGAGCGCGTGGCGTGCGCGCGCCTGGCTTTCCCATCGGCGGCGCGGGGAGTGGCCTCGTGGCTCGCGCTGCCCGAGTGGCTCGCCGGCGCCCTCTGGTATCTCCTCATCGCCGCGGGCGGGGGATTCGCTGTTTGGGAGCTCGCGCGCCATGGCAGCGCGACCTTCTCCCGGGACGATCTGACGGTGGTCGGCGTGAGCGGCGCCATCACACTGCTGCGCGTAATCGTGCTCACCGCGCTCGCCTCGCTCATCTGGGTGCCGATCGGCATTGCCGTGGGACTCCGTCCCCGCTGGACCGCATTCGCGCAACCGCTGGCGCAATTTCTGGCGGCGTTTCCGGCGAACCTGCTCTTCCCCTTCGCCGTCTTTTTCATCCTGCGCTTTCATCTCAAGCCTGCCATCTGGCTCAGCGGTCTCATGATTCTCGGTACCCAGTGGTACATCCTGTTCAATGTGATCGCGGGCGCGGGCGCCTATCCCACCGATTTGCGGGAGGCGGCGGCGAGCCTGCGGTTGCGGCCCGGGCGCTGGTGGCGCGAGGCGATGCTGCCCGGCATTTTCCCCTACTACGTGACCGGCGCGATTACGGCGGCGGGCGGCGCCTGGAATGCCAGCATCGTCTCGGAGGCGGTGAGCTGGGGCGCGACAAAGGTGTCAGGCGGAGGTCTCGGCGCCTACATCGCCGAGCGCACACTCGCCGGCGACTTCCCACGGATCGCGCTCGGGGTTGCGGCCATGTCGCTTGCGGTCACGAGTCTCAACGTCCTCCTGTGGCAGCCGCTCTATCGGTTCGCAGCGCGGCGCACGCGGCTCGATTGAGGTGCCCACATGACAACCGACACGACCGCCAAGCCTATCCTTCTTCGGGAAGGAAAGGTGAGCGACGCACAGGAGGCGCCTGAAGGCAGCACCCGCCCGCTCATCGAGCTTCGCAAAGTATGCATGGCCTTCCCACGCGCCAGCGGGACACCGCTCGCGGTCTTGAGCGACATCGACCTCGCCGTGCGCGAGGGGGAAATCCTGGGCCTCCTCGGCCGCTCAGGCTCCGGAAAGTCGACCTTGCTTCGAATCGCAGCGGGCCTGATGAAGCCGAGCCGCGGAGAGGTGATTTATCAGGGCGCGCCCCTTGCCGGTCCCACGGAGGGAATCGCCATGGTGTTCCAGACCTTCGCGCTCTACCCGTGGCTCACGGTGCTGCAAAATGTCGAGCTCGGCCTCGATGCGCTCGCCTTGCCTCGCGAGCAGATGCGGCGGCGCGCGACCGCCGCGATCGACCGGATCGGGCTCGATGGTTTCGAGAGCGCCTATCCGCGTGAGCTCTCAGGCGGCATGCGTCAGCGTGTGGGCTTTGCGCGGGCGCTGGTCAGCGACCCGGTGCTGTTGCTCATGGACGAGCCATTCTCGGCGCTCGATGTGCTGACGGCGGAAACGCTGCGCACCGACTTCATCGATCTGTGGACCGGAGGGCAGCTCGCGACGCGAGGCGTGCTGATCGTGACTCACAACATCGAGGAAGCCGTGCTGATGTGCGACCGGATCCTGGTGCTGGCCTCGAGTCCGGGCCGGATCACGGCCGAGATCGCCATACCGCTGCCGCATCCGCGTAACCGCCTCGATGGCGCGTTTCGCGCGATCGTGGACGACATTTATTCCACGCTGACGGCGCGGCTCACTGAGGCGATCGGCGCTCAAGGCCGGCTTCACGGCGGCCGTGTGCAGGCACTTCCCAGGGCCTCGATCAGCCGGATGCTCGGCTTTCTCGATCGGCTCGCGTCCACGGCTTTCGGTGGCGAGGGCGAGCTCGCCGCCATCGCGCGGCGTCTGGCCCTCTCGACCGGCGAGCTTCTGCCCCTCGCGGTGGCGCTGCACCTCCTCGAGCTCGCCGAGCTTCACGAAGGAGGCATCAAGCTCACGGCAGCGGGACGGGTGCTTGCCGGCGCGGACCAGGAGCAGCGCAAGCGGCTCTTCCGCGAGCACCTGTTGCGCTTCGTGCCCCTCGCCGCACACATCCGACAGGTGCTCGAGGAGCGTGACGGTCACGATGCGCCGCGCGCTCGCTTCGAGCTCGAGTTGCAGGACCATCTCACGCTCCGCGACGCCGAGCAGACGCTCGAGACCCTCATCACCTGGGGCCGGTACGCCGAAGCCTTCGAGTACGATGATCGCAAGCGGACCTTCGCGCTCGAAAGCGCCGCCACCAACAGGTAGGTATATGTGCGCAAGGCACTGGCGGATGTCTTCGCGTAAGGTCCTTTGGCATGAGTATCCCGAATACGGACCTCACGCCGGTCGTCGACCTCCTCGCTGAGCGTGGAACGGGCCCGCGGCGAGCCCGACGGCCCCAGTACAGGGACTTCCTTCCGCCCTGCTCACACGCCTGCCCCGCCGGCGAGCACATTCAAGGGTGGCTCGCGCAGGTGACGGCGGGACGCCATCGCGAGGCATGGGAGACGATAGTTCAGGATAACCCGTTGCCCGCCGTGCACGGCCGGGTCTGTTATCACCCCTGCGAATCGGCGTGTAATCGCGAAACTCTCGACAGCGCGGTTTCCATTCACGCAGTGGAACGCGTTCTCGGCGACCTCGCGATCCGCGAGGGCTGGCCTCTGGCTCGAATATCCCCCGAGGGGCAGCGCGGCGACACCGGCCGGCGTGTGCTCATCGTTGGCGCGGGTCCGGCCGGTCTTTCGGCCGCTTATCATCTGGCGCGCCTCGGGCACTCGGTCGAGATTCGCGACGCCGAGTCCCGCCCGGGGGGCATGATGTGCTTCGGCATTCCAGCGTATCGCTTGCCGCGAGAGGTGCTCGCCGCGGAAGTGCGGCGGATCGAGACGCTCGGTGTCAGGATCGTGCTCGATCACCGCGTCCAGGATCTACTCGCAGAGAAGGAGGCCGGACGGTTCGATGCGGTGCTCGTCGCGATAGGCGCGCACGCATCCCAGCACATCGACATTCCCGCGCGGGATGCGGTCCGCGTGCTCGATGCGGTGCCCTTGCTGCGCGACGTGAGGCTCGGTGAGCGGCCGCAGCTCGGACGCCGAGTCGTCGTATATGGTGGAGGGAACACGGCGATCGATGCGGCGCGCACGGCGATGCGGCTTGGCGGCACCGAGTCGCTCATCGTCTACCGCCGCGACCGCGCGCATATGCCGGCGCAGGCATTCGAGGTGGCCGAAGCGGAGGAGGAGGGCGTCCGCTTTCAATGGCTCACGACCATCCGCGACATCACGGGTGGGGAGCTGACGGTCGAGCGTATGGAGCTGGATGCTGAGGGTCGGCTGCGCCCGACAGGTTGTCTCGACCATATAGAGGCGGATGCGGTGGTGCTGGCGATCGGCCAACAGAGTGAGAGCGCGTTTCTCGCCGGAGTTCCGGGCGTGGAGCTCACACCTGGCGGGGGAGTGAAGGTGAGCCCAGACATGATGACGGGACACCCTGGCGTATTCGCGGGCGGTGATCTCGTGCCGGGCGAGCGCACGGTGACGGCCGCAGTGGGCCATGGCAAGCGCGCCGCGCGCCACATCGATGCCTGGCTGCGAGGCGCTCAGTACCTCCCATTGCAGCCGCCGCCGCTTGTCTCCTCGTCCATGTTGCATCTGCCCATCTTCAGTGACGTGCTTCGCTCCCATGAGCCCAAGCGCCCGGCCAACGCACGCGCCGGGGACTTTCAGGAAGTGCTCGCGAGCCTGACGGCAGAGGAGGCGACCCATGAGGCCAAGCGATGCCTGTCCTGCGGCAACTGCTACGAATGCGATGCCTGCTTCGCGGCCTGCCCTGAGCGGGCGATCGGGAAGCGTGGCACCGGGCAGGGCTTCGGGATCGACTACGAGCGCTGCACGGGATGCGCGGTCTGCTTCGAGACCTGCCCGTGCCACGCCATCGAGATGATCCCGGAGCCCGCCTGAGGGCGGGAGGCGACATGTCGCAGGCGAATCCATCCCCAACCGTCCCCGCGCGGACCGCCGCGATCGATGGCAACACGGCCGTCGCCCATGTCGCTTATCGAGTCAACGATGGGTGCGCAATCTACCCGATCACGCCGGCCTCGACGATGGCCGAGCTGGCCGATGAATGGGCCGCACAGGGCGTGAAGAATCTTTTCGGGCAAGTGCCGTTCGTCGAGGAGATGCAGAGCGAAGGCGGCGCGGCCGGTGCGGTGCACGGGGCGCTGCAGTCGGGGGCGTTGACGACGACCTTCACGGCGTCACAGGGCCTGCTGCTCATGCTGCCGAACCTGTTCAAGATCGCGGGAGAGCTCAACGCGACGGTGTTTCACGTGGCCGCGCGCGCGGTCGCGACCCAGGCGCTGTCGATCTTCGGCGATCACTCCGATGTGATGGCCGCGCGCTCGACCGGATTCGCGCTGCTCTGCTCGGCCTCCGTGCAGGAGGCTCACGATGCGGCCCTCATCGCTCAGGCTGCGACGCTCGAGTCCCGCATTCCTTTTTTGCACTTCTTCGATGGCTTTCGCACCTCGCATGAGATCGACAAGATCGCCATGCTCGACGATGAGTCGTTACGAGCGATGATCGATCCCGATCTCGTGCGCGCGCACCGCGCCCGCGCTCTCTCGCCTGAGCATCCGGTGATCCGCGGCACCGCTCAGAATCCCGACACGTTCTTTCAGGCGCGCGAGGCGTGCAGTCCCTACTACGCCCGCGTGCCCGGGATTCTCGAGGCCGCCTTTGCCCGCTTCAGCGCAATGACCGGCCGGCGGTATCGACTCTTCGAGTACGAGGGCGCGGCGAATGCCGAGCGGGTGATCGTCATCATGGGATCGGGCGCCGAGACCGTGCGCGCCACGGCCCGGGCGCTTTGCAACCGGGGCGAGAGCGTGGGCACCCTGCAGGTGCGCCTCTATCGGCCGTTCTCGGACGAAAGCTTTCTCGCCGCGCTGCCGCAGTCCTGCGGCGCCGTCGCCGTGCTCGAGCGCACGAAGGAGCCAGGCGCCCCGGGTGAGCCGCTCTACCTCGATGTGGTCACGACGCTCGCGAATGCCGTGGCGCGTGGCAGCCGGCGACCTATGCCGCGCGTGATCGGCGGTCGCTACGGACTCGGCTCGAAGAACTTCAGTCCCGCGCAGGCCAAAGCCGTATTCGACGAGCTTGCGAAGCCCGATCCGAAGCATGGCTTCACCGTGGGTGTCGATGACGATGTGTCCCATACGAGCCTCACCGTCGACCCGCTGTACTCCATCGAGCCGGAGGGCACCGTGCGTGCGCTCTTCTTCGGCCTGGGCTCCGACGGCACGGTAGGCGCTAACAAGGCGACCGTGAAGATCATCGCGCAGGATCGCGCGCGCTTCGCGCAGGGCTACTTCGAGTACGACTCCCACAAATCCGGCGCGCACACCATCTCCCACCTGCGCTTTGGCCTGCAGCCGATCCACGCGCCGTATCTCATCGAGTCGGCGAGCTTCATCGCCTGTCATCACGCCGGGCTGCTCGAGCGCATCGACGTTCTCGAGCACGCGGCGCCGGCGGGCACATTCCTGCTGAATAGCCCACACGGGCCCGATACGATCTGGGGCAGGCTGCCGCGCCTGGTGCAGGGGCGGATCATCGAGAGAGGGCTGCGTTTCTTCGCCATCGATGCCTCTCGTGTCGCCCGCGAGGCGGGGCTCGGTACTCACGTCAATACCGTGTTGCAGGCCTGCTTTTTCTCGCTCTCCGGGGTCCTGCCGCCCGAGCAGGCGACGCAGCGCATCAAGGATTCCATTGCGGATTCCTACGGGTCGCAGGGCGCCGAGGTGGTGCAGCGGAATTTCGCCGCAGTGGACCGCGCGCTCGCGGCGCTTTCCGAGGTCAAGGTGCCGGCGACCGAGAGCGGCGGCCTGGAGCCGGCGCCGCTCGTCCCGAGTGAGGCGCCTCGGTTCGCGCGCGAAGTGACCGCCCGGCTCCTCGCGGGGCGCGGCGATGAGCTTCCGGTGAGCGCGCTGCCGGCCGATGGAACGTATCCGAGCGGCACCGCCGCCTTCGAGAAGCGCAACATCTCCGACACGGTCGCCGCCTGGAATCCCGAGCTGTGCGTGCAATGCGGAGAGTGCAGCTTCGCCTGCCCGCACGCGGTGATCCGTGCCAAGCACTTCGACGAATCGCAGATGGCAGCGGCGCCGCCGGGCTTCCATTCCGCGCCAGTGAATGTGCGCGGCTTTCCGCAGGTGCGCTTCACGCTGCAGCTCTATCCCGAGGACTGCACGGGCTGCGGCATCTGCGTCGAGGTATGTCCCGCGACGAGCGCGACCGATCCGGCCGTGAAGGCGATCGGCCTGGTAGACAAGGCGCCGATCCTGGCCGCGGAGCGCGCCAACATCGCCTTCTTCGAGACACTTGCCGTCAACGATCGGGCGCGCATCGATTTCGCGAATGTCCGGGGCGTGCAATTCCTCCAGCCGCTCTTCGAGTTCTCCGGCGCCTGCGCCGGCTGCGGGGAGACACCCTACCTGAAGCTGCTGTCGCAGCTCTTTGGCGATCGGGCGCAGATCGCAAACGCCACCGGGTGCTCCTCGATCTATGGCGGCAACCTGCCGGTGACGCCGTGGACGAAGAATGCCGACGGCCGGGGGCCTGCCTGGTCCAACTCACTCTTCGAGGACAACGCGGAGTTCGGTCTCGGCTTTCGTCTCGCCGCCGATCAGCACCGCGAGCGGGCGCGCTCGCTCCTGCGCGAGCTCGCAGCGAGCGTGGGCATCGAGCTCACTGAGGCGACGCTGCAGGCGCCCCAGGTGCGCGAGTCGGAGCTGGCGGCGCAGCGCCAGCGGGTCGAGCTGCTGAAGCATAAGCTGGGGACGCTGGAGGACGAGCGCGCGCGCGAGCTCCTCTCGCTGATCGATCACCTCGTCCGCCGCAGCATCTGGATCGTCGGCGGAGACGGGTGGGCGTACGACATCGGCTCGGGCGGGCTCGATCACGTGCTCGCGAGCGGCCTCGACGTCAACATCCTGGTGCTGGACACGGAGGTCTACTCCAACACCGGCGGGCAGGCCTCGAAGGCGACGCCGCTCGGCGCAGTCGCGAAGTTCGCCGCGGCGGGCAAGCGCACGGCGCGCAGGGATCTCGCCCTGCAGGCGATCGCATACGGGAATGTTTATGTTGCGCAAGTAGCGATGGGCGCGAATCCGCAGCAGACGTTGATCGCCTTTCGGGAAGCGGAGGCCTATCCCGGCACCTCGCTCATCCTCGCGTACAGCCACTGTATCGCGCACGGATTCGACTTGCGCCACGGCATGGGACAGCAGCGGCTAGCCGCCGCCAGCGGCTATTGGCCGCTCTTTCGCTTCAACCCCGCGATGCGCTCGATCGGGGAGCGGCCGTTCCGGCTCGACTCGTTGCGGCCGTCGATCCCTTTCAAGGAGTACGCCTATCGCGAGCTACGGTACCGCGCGCTCGCCGAAGTGCAGCCGGAGGTGGCGGCGCGTCTGCTCGATGAGGCGCAGCGAGTCACGCTCGAGAAGTACCGCCAGTACGAGGAGCTTGCCACCCGCGGCGGGGAGAGCTTTCATCCTGCGCCCCATCGCTACCCCTCGATCAGTAGTTTCCCCGATTCCGGCTGAGGCGCGCGCGACTATTCTCGCTGCCATCCAAGCGCGATCGAGCGCGGACTGCGGGAATGTGTCATGAAAGCCAGAGAAGTCATGCAAAAGGATGTCATCACGGTAACGCCGGAGACGCGAGTCGAGGACGCTCTGCACCTCATGGCGCGCCACCACATCAGTGGGTTGCCGGTGGTCGATGCGACCGGGATCGCGGTGGGGATTCTCAGCGAAGGGGACCTTCTGCGACGAGTCGAGCTGGGCACCGAGACGAGGCTTTCCCCCTGGCGTGCGTGGATCGCGGGACCCGGTCGCGAGGCGGGCGATTACGCACGCTCGCATGCGCGGCAGGTGGGGGAGGTGATGACCGTGCCGATCGTCTCGGTGACGCCGGATACGGACCTCGCGGAGGTCGTCGCGCTCATGGAATCGCGCCGCATCAAGCGGATTCCGGTGCTCGAGAACGGGCGCATCGCCGGCATCGTCACGCGCGCGGACCTGCTTCGCGCGCTCGAGAGACAGCTGCCCCGAGTGGACACGCCCGCCGTTGCCGATGCGGAGCTTCGACGTCGTGTGCTCGCCTCTTTGGCCGAGCAGACCTGGGCACGTCGCATCCCACTCCAGGTGAAAGTCAGGGACGGCATGGTCGAGCTCAGCGGAGTGGTCATCGACGGGCGCGAGCGCCAAGGCCTGCGGGTGCTCGCTGAAAACACGCCGGGCGTGCGGGGGGTGATCGATCATCTGGTCTGGATCGAGCCCAACTCGGGTATTCCCGTGGACCCGCCGCTGGACGCGTAGCGGTAATGAGCAGACATCTCGCCGAATACATCTTGAGTCTGCGCCAGCGATAGGGTGCCAAGCGTGACTCCCGAGGCTTCGCCCGTGCAGCAAATGAGACTGGTCGAGGCCGAGCCGCCGCCGGTGAGAGGAGTGCAGGCCGGAGCGGGCAGGCTGCGCCGGCGCCGGATGCGCCTCGCGATACTTGCGGTCGCTGTCGCCTGCATCGCGGCGGCTCTCCTCGCATCATGGTGGTCGATGGGCCGCGCCGTCCCGCCCAGATACCTCACGGCGCAAGTGACGCGAGGTACGGTCGCGCGAACGGTCACCGCCACCGGCACCGTCAACCCGGTGATGACGATCATCGTCGGCTCGTATGTTTCCGGAGTAATCCGCGACGTTTACTGCGACTACAACACACAGGTGAGGAAGGGGCAGCTCTGCGCAAGGATTGACCCGCGCCCCTACGAGGCGGCGCTGGCGCAGGCCAAGGGAGCGCTGGCGCGGGACAGCGCGCAGCTCGCCGGCGCGCGGGGCGATCTTGCGCGCTACGCGATAGAGCTCAGGCAGGATTCCGTTTCCAGGATGACCTTCACGGACGAGGCGGCTCTGGTGCGGCAGCTGCAAGGGACCGTGCAGCTCGATCGGGCCGCTGTGCAGACCGCGAAAGTCAACCTCGATTATACGAGTATCGTCTCGCCGGTCGATGGAACGGTGGTCGCGCGCAACATTACGATCGGCCAGACGGTCGCCGCAAGCTTTCAGACGCCCACGCTGTTCCTGATCGCTACAGACCTGACGCGAATGCAGGTTGACACGAACGTCAGCGAAACCGACATCGGCACGGTCAAAGAAGGCGATCCGGCGGATTTCAGCGTCGAGGCGTTTCCGGATCGCGTTTTTCGCGGACGCATCGTGCAGGTGCGCCAGGCCCCGCAGGTTGTGCAGAACGTGGTGACTTACGACGCAGTGGTCGGCATCGATAATGCGGGTTTTCTCCTGAAGCCCGGGATGACGGCGACAGTGGCAATCGTGACGGCGCGGCGGGCCAACGTCCTGCGCGTGCCCGATCAGGCTTTGCGTTTCACGCCGGGTGGAGTGGCCGCAGGAGGGGCCAACGCGCCGAGTGCAGGCACACCGGCTGCGAGCGCATCGATGAGTGGACAGGTCGGACGGGTCTGGGTACTGCGCGCGGGCAAGGCAATGGCCGTGATGGTTCGCACAGGTCTCGATGACGGATCTTTCAGCGAGGTCGTCGGCGGTGCACTTGACCTCGGGGATCGGGTGATTGTCGGTGAAGAACGCGGGAATCGAGGCTCATCCATGCGGGCGTTTCGATTTGGCCTTTAGGCGCAATCGCAGAGC
>Ga0335073_10004283_pt1 | contig 19965 bp, 15 predicted proteins | sample Lox_Sample_22_FD_207093 | JGI IMG/M metagenome (GOLD analysis project Ga0335073, IMG submission 207093) | Soil microbial communities from Loxahatchee National Wildlife Refuge, Florida, United States - Lox_Sample_2.2 | ecosystem: Environmental > Terrestrial > Soil > Wetlands | place: USA...
GAGAAGCTGCAGAGCGCGGACAAATCGAAGATGAACTTCGGCAGCGGCGGCAACACCGAGCTCAAGGCGTGGCGCGATATCTGGTCGGCGGGCCAGAGCGTCGCCGGCATCCACGACGTGGCGAGCGTGGCCGCGATCGTCGAGCGCATGTGCGGCGAGTACGAGGCGGCGCGCGCGCGAGTGAGCTCCCCATGAGCGGGCTCGATCGTTGCGCCTGAATGCGGATCAGCTGCCCGCGGCGCTGCGCCGGGGTCTCGCGCCGGTCTATCTCGTCTCGGGAGACGAGCCGCTGCTCGTCGGCGAGGCGGTGGACGCGGTGCGCCAGGCCGCGCGCGCAGCCGGCTACATCGAGCGCAAGGTGTTCTCCGTCGAGCGCGGATTCGATTGGGAAGAGCTGCGCCAGGAGACGCAGGCGCTGTCGCTTTTCTCCGAGCGCCGCCTGTTCGAGCTGCGCATGCCGAGCGGCAAACCCGACAAGGGCGCGGCGCTCATCGTCGACCTCGCGCTGAGACCGCCGCCTGACCTGCTCTGCCTCATCATCGCGGACAAGCTCGACCGCAAGTCCAGCGAGGCTCCGTGGGTGCAGACGATCGAGCGGCACGCAGTCTGGGTGCCGATATGGCCGGTGGCGCGCAGTGGATTGCCGGCCTGGCTCGACGGCCGGGCGCGCGCCCTGGGTCTCACGCTCACGCCCGAGGCCGCGCAACTGATCGTCGAGCGGGTGGAAGGGAACCTGCTCGCGGCCAAGCAGGAGCTCGACATGCTGGCGCTGCTCGCGGACGGCGCACCGATCGGCGCAGACCTGGTGATGCGCACGGTGGGCGACAGCGCCCGCTACGACGTGTTTCAGCTCGCCGAGGCCGCGGCTGCGGGCGAGGCCGCGCGCGCGCTCAAGGTGCTGGTGGGACTGCGGAACGAGGGAGCGGAGCCGACCCTCCTCCTGTGGGCGCTGGTGCGCGAGCTGCGCGGATTGTGGCAGGCGCGCGAGCGTGAGCGGCTGGGATCGCAGCCCGCACCTTCCGGCTGGAACCAGGCGGCGAGGCCGTCGCCCCGGGCGCTGCAGCGTAGCGCCAAGCTACCGCTTGCCCGGCTGCTGGTGGAGGCCGCCCGGGTGGACCGCACCATCAAGGGGCTCGCGCCGGGGGATCCCTGGTCGGCGATCACGGCACTCACCATGGGACTTGCCGGTGCTTTGCAAGCCACCCGAGATTCAGGCAGGGTACCCGCATGAACCCGATGGGCATATTCGGCGGGACATTCGACCCGATCCACTATGCGCACCTGCGCACCGCCTTCGAGTTGCAGCAGGCGCTGCGCCTCAAGGAGATCCGGTTCCTCCCCGCGGGTAATCCGCCGCACCGCGATCAGCCCATGGCCAGCGCGCAGCTGCGCCTCAAGATGGTCGAGCTCGCAACCGAGGATCAGCCGGGCTTCGTGGTAGACGATCGCGAAGTGCGCAGGGAAGGCCCGTCGTATTCGGTCGAAACGCTGGGCGAGCTGCGCCACGAATATCCGGACCGCAGCTTGTGCCTCATCGTCGGCATGGATGCGTTTCTCAGCTTGCCGAAATGGCACCAATGGCGGGACCTGCTGCAGCTCGCTCATCTGGTCGTCGCGCACCGGCCCGGTTGGCGGGCACCCGGCATGGGACCGCTCGGGGAGTTGCTTGTCGATCGGGGCACGGGCCGGGTCGGGGATCTGCACGAGCAGCGCGCCGGCTGCATCTATATCCATGCGGTCACCCAGCTCGAGATCTCCTCGACCGAGGTGCGCCAGCTCATTGCCATGGGCCGAGACCCGCGCTTCCTCATGCCGGATCCGGTGCGTAAACTGATCCTCGATACACACTGCTACGCCAAGTCACGGACGCCCTAGTGCCAGCCGAGAAGAAGCCGAAGAAAGCCAATACCCTGAAAAAGCACGAGGCCGGTTCCCCGGCGGCCGTATCCCCGGCGGCCGTATCCCCGGCGCCTCCAAAGGCGAAGCGCGCACCGGGCGCGAGGTCCGCGGTCAAGGCCGATGCCCGCAAGAGCGCGCTCAGAGGCGTGATCCTTCACGCGCTCGACGACATGAAGGCCGTGGAGGTGAAGGTGCTCGATGTGCGGGGTCTCACCGACATCGCGGACTACATGGTGATCGCGAGCGGCACCTCGGACCGACACGTGCGCTCGGTGGCTCAGCGCGTGGTCGAGAAAGCCAAGGAGGCGGGATTCCGGCCGCACGGACTCGAGGGCATGAAGGACGGCGACTGGGTGCTCATCGATCTGAACGAGATGATCGTGCACGTCATGCTGCCGCGCGTGCGCGAGTTCTACGGGCTCGAGAAGCTGTGGGACCTCACGGCCATACGCGCCGCTCGAGCCTAGTGCCGCGGCGAGCGCGGCGAGCATGAAGTGCCGGCTGATCGCCGCCGGTACGCGCCTGCCAGACTGGGTCAACGCGGGGTTTCGCGAATATCAGAAGCGGCTGCGCGCGCCCTTGGTGCTCGAGCTCGAGGAGATTCCGGTCGCTGCCCGGCGGGCCGGCGAGAGTCCGCAGCGGGCGATGGCGCGCGAGGCGGCCGACATGCTGGCGGCGCTCGCCCCCAGGGACCATGTGGTCGCGCTCGAGGTCGCGGGGACGGCGCGCTCCACGCAAGATGTGAGCGCCTGGCTGGGTGAGCGCTTGCGCGCGGGCAAACCGCTCGCGCTTCTGATCGGCGGTCCCGATGGTCTCGGCCCGGCGTGCCGGGAGCGTGCCGACGAGAGCTGGTCGCTGTCGCCGCTCACCTTGCCGCACGCGCTGGTGCGCGTCGTCGTCGCCGAGCAGCTCTATCGCGCCATGAGCCTCAAGGCCGGCCATCCCTATCACCGCGCCTGAGCGCAGCCGGAGGTTCGCATCAAGCACTTCATCTATCTCGCCTCCGCCTCGCCCCGGCGGCGCGCGCTGCTGGGCCAGATCGGGGTGCGCTTTCAGGTGCTCGAGATCGAGGTGGATGAGGTCATGGACGCGGGTGAGGCACCCGCTGCCTATGTATCGAGAACCGCCGGCGCCAAGGCAGCCGCGGGTCTCGCCGCCTGCCGGGCGCGGGGATTGCCGCCGCGGCCGGTGCTGGCGGCGGATACCGCCGTCATCATCGACGGCGAGGTGCTCGGCAAGCCGAGGGATGCCGCGGACAGCCTGCGCATGCTCGGGCTTCTGTCAGGGCGCGCTCACGAGGTGTTGACCGGCGTGGCGCTCGCAACGGCCGCCGGCAGCGCGCTGCGCCTCTGCTCGAGCAGGGTGCGCTTTCGCGAGATCGGCGCGGACGAAGCACGCGAGTACTGGGACACGGGCGAGCCCCGGGACAAGGCGGGCGGATACGCTATCCAGGGACTCGGCGCCGTGTTCGTCGCGGATCTGCAGGGGAGCTATTCGGGGGTCATGGGGCTGCCGCTGTTCGAGACCGCGGAACTGCTGCGCGCGGCGGGCGTTGCGCGCTGGCTGCCGGCGCACGCCGGGGCGCCCCGATGAGCACCGAGATCCTGATCAACACGGGCACGCACGAAGCGCGCGCCGCGCTGGTGGAGAACGGCGTGCTGCAGGAGGTGTTTCTCGAGCGCGCGAGCCGCCGAGGTCTCATCAGCAATATCTACAAAGGGCGCGTATCGCGCGTGCTGCCCGGCATGCAGGCGGCGTTCATCGAGATCGGCATGGAGCGCACCGCTTTCCTGCATGCCTCCGACATCTTCGATCCGCGCCACGAGGGCACCGGCATCGAGCCGCCGCGCACCGAGAACATTCGCAGCCTGGTGGCGGAGGGCAATGAGATCCTGGTGCAGGTGGTGAAGGATCCGCTCGGCACCAAGGGGGCACGGCTCACCACCTACATCACACTGCCGTCGCGCTACCTCGTTTACATGCCGCAAGGGCACGGAGTGGGAGTCTCGGCGCGCATCGAGAACGAGGCCGAACGCGAGCGCCTGCGCAGCGCGGTGCTCACCGGGCTCGAGCCCGAGGAGTCAGCCGGATACATCGTGCGCACCGCGGCGGAAGATGCGCCGCCCGAGGCGTTGCGCGCCGATATGATGTACCTGCGCAAGCTCTGGCAGTTCGTGCGCGAGAAGGGGCTGCGTACCAGCCCCGGTCATCTGGTGCACGCCGATCTTGCGCTGCATCTGCGCATCTTGCGCGACCTGCTGCGACCCGATGTCGAGCGCGTGCTGGTCGATCAGCCGAGCGCGCACCGCGAGATGCGCGAGTTCGCCGGCGCCTTCATCCCTGAAATCCTGCCGCGCATCGAGCTCTACGAGGAGCGGCGCCCCATCTTCGAGCTGCACCATGTGGAAGAGGAGATCCAGAAGGCTCTGGACCGCAAAGTCTCGCTGAAATCGGGGGGCTATCTGATCATCGATCAGACCGAGGCCATGACCACCATCGACGTCAATACCGGCGCATTCGTCGGACACCGCAACCTCGAGGAGACCATCTTTCGGACCAATCTCGAGGCCGCCGTGACCATCGCGCGCCAGCTGCGCCTGCGCAACCTCGGCGGCATCATCATCATCGATTTCATCGACATGGAGGAACCCGAGCATCGCCGCCAGGTGCTGCAAGCGCTCGAGCGGGCGCTCCAGGACGACCATGTGAAGACCAATATTTCCTCGGTCTCCCCGCTCGGGCTCGTCGAGATGACGCGCAAGCGCACGCGCGAAAGTCTGGAACATCTGCTGTGCCAGGCTTGTCCGACCTGCGAGGGGCGCGGTTTCGTGAAGACCGCCGAGACCGTCTGCTATGAGGTATTCCGTGAGATCCTGCGGCAAGCGCGTCAGTTCGAGTGTCAGCAGCTCATGGTCCTGGCGCACCAGGACGTGATCGAGCGCCTGCTCGACGAGGAGTCCTCGGCGCTCGGCGAGCTCGAGCTGGTGACGGGAATCCCGATCCGCCTGCAGGCCGAATCGCTGTACGGCGTCGATCAGTACGACGTCGTCCTCATGTAGATGCTCCCGAGGCGGATCGGCAGGATATTGCTGTGGTGCGCGGCGGCGAGCGCGGCGCTCGTTCTCGTGCTCATGCTCGGGCTCAAGCTGGTGCTCGACCGGGCGCCCGCCTACCAGGCGCAGATCAAGGACTGGTTCTACCGGCAGACGGGATACCACGTCGCCTTCGCACATGTCTCGCCGGCATTTCGCTGGTACGGGCCCGAGCTTTACTTCGACCGCTTCGAGCTGCGCTCGCGGGACGATACGCGGGTACTCGCGCGCGCGGAGGGCGGCCGCGTGGGACTCGATGTCTGGGAGCTGTTGGCCAGCGGCAAGCTGTTCGCGCTGCGCATCGAGGTGGATGCGCCCGACATCCCCGTCGATCGGCTCGGCCCGACCACTTTCGCGATAGCCTCGGACATCGTGCTCGGCGGGGAGCGCGGCTCTCTCGGCAGCTGGAGGATGAGCGACTTGCCGGCCGGCACGCTGGTCATCCGCCGCGGCTTCGTCACGCTGCGCGGCTGGAACGAAGCGTTGCCGGAGCTGCAGTTGCGCGACGTCGATGTGGACCTCGGCCGCTTTTCCGGGTCGCTGCGCGCCAGCCTCTCCGCACAGCTGCCCGCCGTCCTCGGCGGGCGGCTCAGCTTCTCCGCGGCCGCACTCGGCAAGGGAGCCTTGGACGGCCTCGAATGGAATGCCGTCGCCAGCGCGAGCGGCATGCGCTTTCCCGGCTGGCGGCAACTACTCCCGGGTTATTTGACGCGTCTCGATGCGGGCACCGGCACCTTCCGCGCGCAGGCGACCGGCAAGGGTGCCGACCTCGAGCATGCCCAGCTCGAGTTCGGCGCGCAGGGCGTGGTCACGAAGCTCGCGGACGGTGCCAGCACCAGAATCGAGCAGCTGAGCGGCGCGCTCGCGCTCGCTCACAGCGGCGACCGCTGGGGGCTCGCCGGCCGCCGCCTGCGGGTAGTGCGCGACCGGAGGCGCGATCCGAACTCGGAGTTCGACGCGAGCTGGCGCGATGACGATGCGGGCATGCTGGAGCTCACGGTCGAGGCCAACTATCTACGCGCCGAGGCGCTCCTGCCCCTGTTCGGGCTCATGCCTCAAAAGGAGCTGCGCGATCGGCTGCGCGATGCGGCGCCGACCGGCGAGTGGACGGACATGCACCTGATGCTGTCGCGGCGCTCGGTGAGCGATCCGTGGCGCTTCGACACGCGCGCCAGATTCCGCGGAGTCGGATTCGCGCCCGTCGGGCACACGCCGGGACTTCGCGGCCTGAGCGGAATCCTCGCCGGCAACGAGCGGGGCGGACACGTGCGCATCGACACTCAGGGCGCGGTGTTCAGCTGGCCCGAGCAATTTCCCGAGCCCATCGCCTTGCCGCTGCTCGAGTCGACGGTTTACTGGAAGCACGATGCCAGCGGTCTTCTGCTGGCCTCTTCGGATCTCAAGCTGCGCACCAAGGACGCCGAGGTGCATGGCAAGCTCGCCTGGGCTCAGCCCGCCGACGGCAGCTCGCCCACCTTCACGATGGCGAGCAGCATCGACAACGGCAATGCCGGCAGCGCGCGGCTCTACTTCCCGCGTCTGCTGATCGCCCCCTCGGCGCTCGACTGGCTGAACCGCGCCTTCGTGGCGGGACACGTCTCGCACGGCGACGCGATCTTCATGGGCCCGGTGAGGCAGTTCCCCTTTCGCGACGGCGGCGGCCTGTTCCTCATCCGCTTCCGTGTCGACCACCTGGTGCTGGACTATCGGGAAGGGTGGCCGCGCATCGAGAATCTTGCCGCGCAGGCGGAGTTCCGCAACCAGGGCATGAGCGTGAGAGTGACGAGTGCCGCGGCGGGCGCGCTCAAGGTCGATTCGGCCGAAGCGCGCTTCGTCGACTTCAGCAACGGCGAGCTCGAGATTCATGCGGCGGCGCGCGGCGATGCGGCCGATGCGCTCAACTATCTTGCGGCGACGCCGCTCGATGCGCTCGCCGAGCACGCATTCTCGGGCGCCGAGGGCAGCGGAGCGCTGAAGAGCACGGTCGACCTGTTCTTCCCGTTCAAGGACTTCGAGCGGCGGCGCGTCTTGGTGCATGTCGATCTCGACGGCGCCTCGCTGAAGCGCAAGGGCTCGGAGCTTGTCGCCACCGACCTCACGGGCGAGGCGGACATCGACGGCGCGCAGGTGGTGCGCAGCGACTTGCGGGGCCGCTTCCTCGGAGGCGCATTCCAGGTTGCGGCGCGCCCGCCGCGCAACCGGCAGCCCGCCCGCACGCAGCTGGATTTTCGCGGTGTTCTTTCCGGCGAATCCTTGAGGACCGCGCTGTCGTTGCCGGACAACGTCGCGATCGGCGGCCAGACCGAGTGGCGCGCCGCGCTGCGCATCGCACCCGAGCCGGCGCGCGAGCGCTCGCTCCGGTTCAACACCAGTCTCGCGGGGCTCGAGCTCGCGCTGCCCGAGCCCCTGTCCAAGCCGGCGGGCACGGCCATGCCGCTGTCGCTCGATCTGCAATGGCCCGCGAGCGGCGGTACCCAGCTGCGACTCACGCTCGGATCCGTGCTGCGCTGCGCGGCCCTGCTCGATACGGATGGCGACGGGCTCAAGCTCACGCGTGCGGCGCTGGCCTTCGGTGAGGGGGAGCCGGTATTCAGCGATACCCAGCTGCTCAACGTCGGCGGCCATCTGGAAGAGCTCGACCTCGAGGGCTGGCTCGCGCTCGGCAGCGCGGCGGGCGTCGGCACCGTGAGCGTCTCGAAGCGGTTGGCGGGCTATCTCAAGTCGGCAAAGCTCGATGTCGGCCGGATCGATTATCTCGGTCTGTCCTTCCTCGAGGTGAGCTTGGGCGTCAGCGAGAGCCAGGGCAGCTGGAAGATCCGCGCGGATGGCCCGAACGTGGCCGGGACGATCACATTGCCCGGCCGGGAGGCTCTGACGGATGCCTGGGATCTCGAATTCGAGCGGCTGAAGCTGACCGACGCGCCGCCCCGCGACGATGCGGGCGCGCCGCGCCGAGCTCGCGGCAAGACCGATCCCCGCAGCGTTCCGGCGATCACCTTCCATGCGGCGGTGCTCGACTGGGGCGACCGGCACTTGGGAGATGTGCGGGCCGAGCTCGTCAAGGTGGACGACGGGGTCCGGCTCAAGCAATTGACCGTGTTCGATCCGCTCTGGTCGGCGGACGCGACCGGCGAGTGGCGCGGCAAGGACGCGGGTAGCGGCCACATCGAGGGAACCATCACCAGCACCGACCTCGGGGGAACCTTGAAGCAGCTCGGGTTCGATGCGGTGATGGAAGCGAAGAGCGCGCACCTGGATTTCGCTCTCGCCTGGCAGGGCGCGCCGACCTCGGAATCGCTGGCGGCCGCGACCGGACACGTCCAGCTCGCGCTCGACAAGGGTCAGATCGTGGGACTCAAGCCCGGGGCGGGTCGCGTCCTCGGTCTCGCGAGCCTCAGCGAGCTGCGCCGCCGGCTGGCGCTCGATTTCAGCGACCTCACCGACAAAGGCTTCGCCTTCGATACCGTGCGGGGAACGCTCGCGCTGCAGGACGGCAGCGTCTATACCGACGATGTGCTGGTCCGCGGCCCGGCGGCGGAGATCGGACTGATCGGACGCGTCGGCTTGAAAAATCACGATTACGACCAAACAGCCGTGGTGACGGGTAACGTCGGCAGCACGCTGGCGCTGCCGGCCTTCGCCGCCGGGCCCGTGGTCGGCGGGGTGGCGCTGCTGTTCACACAAGTGTTCAAACGTCCGCTGAAGGGCTTGACGCGGGGGTATTATCGAATCACGGGCACGTGGGACAACCCGGTCGTCGAGCGCGTCAAGAGTGCGGAAGTCGCCACGGCAACCGCGGAGGCACCGAAGTAATGGGAAGGGTAGCTGCAATTCAAATGACCTCCAGCCACATCGTGGCCGACAACCTGGCCGTCGCCGCGCGGCTCCTGCGCGAGGCCAAGGAGCGAGGCGCCGAGGTCGCCTGTTTGCCGGAGAACTTCTCATTCATCGGCTTGAAGGATGCGGACAAGCTCGGGGTCGCGGAGGCCGACGGCGAGGGACCGGTGCAGGAGTTCCTGTCGACAACCGCGCGCGAGCTCAAGCTCTGGATCCTGGGCGGCAGCACGCCGCTCAAGGGGGACAGCGAGCGGCGCGTCGCCAACGCCTCGCTCCTCTACGATGAGGCCGGCAAGCGGGTGGCTCGCTATGACAAGATCCATCTGTTCGACGTCACCGTGCCCGGCCGCAACGAGCGCTATCTCGAGTCCAAGCACGTGATGCCGGGCGAGAGCGTGGTGGTTGCGGACACTCCGGTCGGCCGGTTGGGCCTGTCGGTGTGCTACGACATGCGCTTCCCGGAGCTCTATCGAGCGCTGGTGGCGCGCGGCGCGGAATGGCTGTCCATGCCCGCCGCGTTCACGGTGCCGACCGGTCAGGCACACTGGGAAACGCTGCTGCGCGCGCGCGCGATCGAGAACCTGTGCTACGTCGTGGCGCCCGCGCAAGCCGGCACCCATAGCAGCGGCCGCGAGACTTACGGAGACACCCTGATGGTCGACTACTGGGGCAAAGTGCTGGCGCGCCTCGCGCACGGCGTCGGCGTGGTCGTCGCCGAGCTCGATCTCGCGGCGCAGGCCGAGACACGCGCGCGCTTCCCCGCGCTCGAGAACCGGCGCCTCGCGCCGGCGCCGGAAGAGGCGGTGCCCGCATGAGTGCGCTACCGAGCTTCGAGGTCGCCGAACGCATGATCCTCGCGCCCTCGGGCCTGACCGAGGGCCGTCTGTCATCCGTGCTCGGCACGCTGATGAGCCGCGGCGTCGACTATGCGGATCTGTACTTCCAGCTGTCGCGCGAGGAGTCCTGGTCGCTCGAGGACGGCATCGTCAAGGACGGCGCGCACAGCATCGAGCAAGGCGTCGGCGTACGCGCGATCAGCGGCGAGAAAACCGGATTCGCCTATACCGACGAGGTACAGCTGCCGGCGCTGGTCGAGGCCTCCGAAGCCGCTCGCGCCATCGCGCGCTCGGGCCAAAGTCATGCCGTGCGCGCCTGGCAGCGCACGGCGGCTCACCGCCTGTACTTGCCGATCGATCCGCTCGAGGCGGTGCGCGACGAGGACAAGGTGGCGTGGCTGATGCGCATCGATAAGGAGACGCGCCGCATCGACCCGCGTGTCAAGCAGGTGATGGCCTCGCTCGCCGCCGTGCACGAGGTGGTTCTGATCGCCTCGAGCGACGGCACGCTCACCGCGGACGTGCGCCCACTCGTGCGGGTCAACGTCTCGGTGATCGTCGAGCATGACGGGCGGCGCGAGCAGGGCTACAGCGGCGGCGGTGGACGATTCGGCCTGAACGAGCTGCTCGAGGGCGGCGATCCTCTGGCGCACGGGCGCGAGGCCGTGCGCCAGGCGCTGGTCAATCTCGAGGCGGTGGCGGCGCCGGCGGGTGCGATGACCGTGGTGCTCGGCTCCGGCTGGCCCGGCATCCTGCTACACGAGGCCATCGGTCACGGACTCGAGGGCGATTTCAACCGCAAGGGAACCTCCGCTTTCAGCAACCGCATCGCCGACAAGGTGGCGGCCGAGGAGATCACGGTGGTCGATGACGGCACGCTCGATCGGCGCCGCGGCTCGTTGAACGTCGACGACGAAGGCACGCCGACCCGCTGCACCGTGCTCATCGAGAACGGGGTCCTCAAGGGTTACCTGCAGGACAAGCTGAACGCGCGCTTGATGGGCATGGCACCCACGGGCAACGGCCGCCGCGAATCGTTCGCGCACATGACCCTGCCGCGCATGACCAATACCTACATGCGCGCCGGCAGGCACGCGCCGCAGGAGATCATCGCCTCCGTCGACAAGGGCCTCTATGCCGTCAATTTCGGCGGCGGGCAGGTGGACATCACCTCGGGGAAATTCGTGTTCTCGGCGAGCGAAGCCTACTTGATCGAGAAGGGCAAGATCGGCGCTCCGGTGAAGGGGGCCACCTTGATCGGCAACGGCCCGGACGTGCTCACGCGCGTCAGCATGGTGGGCAACGACATGAAGCTCGACGCCGGAGTCGGCACCTGCGGCAAGGAGGGCCAGTCGGTGCCGGTCGGCGTCGGCCAGCCGACGCTCAAGGTCGACGGGCTCACGGTGGGCGGCACCGCCTAGCCCCGTGCACGGGCGCGCCGTGCGCGGCACACGTTTCTCGATTTGCCGGTCCCTGCACGGTATCGTTGCCGCTTTTCGCGCCGGAGATCGACATGAAGACGGCTCAATCGGGGTGGCTCGTCCTCGGATGCTTGATCGCACTCGGCCGTGCCGGGCCCGTGGCCGCGGCGGACGACCCGGCCGCCCCTCGAGCCTCCGCCGCCGGGGCCGCGACCGCGGCGACGGCCGCCGCGCGCCTCGCATTTCCTCCCGCCGTCGCCGCGGCGATGCGCGGCATCGATCCCGAGCACATTCGAGCGCACGTCAAGTTCCTCGCCGATGATCTGCTCGAGGGCCGCGGCACCGGCACGCGCGGCGGGGAGATCGCGGCGCGCTACATTGCGACCGAGTTCGCGCTCGACGGTCTCGCGCCCGCCGGCGATGACGGCGGTTATCTGCAGCGCGTCGCTTTCATCGGAGCACAAACGCTCGATGGCACCAGCGCGAGCCTCTCGATGCCGCACGGCGCAACGCTCGCGCTCACCCGCGGCGCCGACTACGTGGTCGGCAACGAGACGCAATCCGAGCGGGTCGACATCGACGCGCCCATCGTGTTCGTCGGCTACGGCATCGAGGCGCCGGAGTATCACTGGGACGATTTCCGCGGCGTCGACGTGAAGGGCAAGGTGGTGCTGGTCATCGTCAACGAGCCGCCCTCCCGGGATCCGAAATTCTTCGCCGGCGAGGCGCTGACCTACTACGGCCGCTGGACCTACAAGTTCGAAGAGGCGGCGCGCAAGGGTGCGATCGGCGCGCTCATCATTCACCGCGCGGATCTCGCCAGCTACGGGTGGAACGTGGTGCGGAGCTCCTGGAGCAACGAGCAGGTGTACCTCGCCGAGGATCGGGAGCCGAAGCTCGAGGCGGCCGCCTGGATTCAGCTCGATGTGGCGCGCCAGATCCTCGCCGCAGCGGGACTGAAGCTCGACGAGCTGATCGCCGCGGCCGGGACGCGCGGATTCAAGGCACGCGAGCTGCCGGTCCGTCTCGAGGCGCACATCGAGAGCCGGGTTCGCCGCTTCGACTCCTACAACGTGCTCGGCATGCTGCCTGCAAGCGGCGCGCCCGCCGAGGCGGTGATGTACAGCGCGCATTACGATCATCTGGGCATAAACCCGGCGTTGCCCGGCGACAAGATCTACAACGGTGCCGTGGACAACGCCACGGGCTGCGGCATCCTGCTCGAGCTGGCGCACGCCTACGCGAGCTCCGCGGCGAAGCCTCCGCACCCCGTGCTGTTCGCGTCGGTGACCGCCGAGGAGAAGGGTCTGCTCGGCTCCGAGTATCTCGGCCGGCATCTGCCGATCGCGCCGTCGCAGGTGACGCTCGCGCTCAATTTCGACGCGGTGCAGCCGTACGGAATCCCCGAGGGCGTCACGGTCACGGGCGCGGAGCGCACCACGTTCTATCCGGTGGTCGAGCGCACGGCCCAGGCATTCGGCTACGAGATCCAGCCGGATGCCGAGCCGGGCGCCGGGCACTACTATCGCTCCGACCATTTCAGCATGGCGCGGGTCGGCGTGCCGGCGTTCTCGATCAATACCTCGACCAGGTTCGCAGGCCATACGCTCGCGTGGGGCAAGGCGCTGCACGATGAGTACACCGCCAAGCGTTACCATCAACCGAGCGATGAGTACACGCCGGACATGGACTTCACTGCGGATGCGGCCATGGCGCAATTCGGCTTTGCCCTCGGGTGGCAGGCCCTGAGCTCCGCCACCAGCGTCAACTGGCGGCCCGGAGACGAGTTCGAGGCCCGCCGTCGGGGGCGCTGAGCCATGCAGTTCGCGCAGTGGATCGAGCAGGCGTACTCGCTGGGCGCGAGTGATCTGCACCTCGAGGCGGAAACTCCCATCGTGGTGCGCGTTCGCGGCGAGCTGCAGACCATCGGCTCCGCCGTCGCGGACGCCGCGCTCGCGCAGGTGGCGCGCGAGCTGCTTGGCGCGGAGCGCTGGCGCGAGCTCGCCGAGCGCGGGTCGATCGATCTCTCGCTCGCCATCGGCGGCGTCCGCCTGCGCGCCAACTTCTTCCGGACGGTGCGTGGCATCGCCGCTGCGATCAGGCTGCTCGCGCCGAGCGTCAAGGATCTGCGCGTTTGCAACCTGCACCGGGATTTTCGCAAGCTGATCGAGCCCACCAGCGGCCTGGTGATCATCTCGGGCCCGACGGGCTCCGGCAAATCGACCACGCTCGCCGCGCTGATCGAGGAGGTCAATGCGACGCGCGCGCGTCACATCGTCACGCTCGAGAGCCCGATCGAGTATCTGTTCACCAACCGTCAATCGTTCATCCGCCAGCGCGAGATACCGACGCATGCCCCGAGCTTCGAGCAGGGCATCGTCGATGCCTTGCGCGAGAATCCGGACGTGCTGGTCATCGGTGAAATGCGCGAGCCCGAGGTCATGCGGCTCACCTTGAACGCGGCCGAGACCGGGCATCTGGTGCTTGCCACCATGCACTCGGCGACCTGCGCGGAGGCCTTGAGCCGCCTCTGCATGTCTTTTCCGGAAGGATTGCAGTCGAGCGTGCGCGCTCAGCTCGCCGACTGCCTCGTGGCCGTGTGCTGCCAGCGGCTGGAGTTCTTGAGCGGACCCAGGCTGCACGTGCCGCGCTGCGAGATCCTGCTGCCAACCTCCGGGGCGAAGGGCACGATCCGCAACGGCAACTTCAGCCACATCGCCACCGTGCTGCAGTCGGGCGGCGAGGAAGGCATGTGGACCTTCGAGCGCTACCAGCGCTGGATGGATCAGGTCACCGACTGGGTGCGGCCGCCTTCGGCGGCGGCGTTGCGCGCCGAGATGGAGGCGCGCGCCCCGAGCGTGCGGGCCCCGCGCCCTCAGGCATCGAAAGCCGATCCGTCGATGAGCTCGGCGCATGCAACCGCCGCGCCGCCCGCGCGCCGCGCACCCGGCCGCTCCGAGAGCAAGGGTGCCGAGGACGTGATCGAGGTTCCGGCGGAGGACATGGACCTCGCCGCCCTCGCCGAGCTCGCCAAGAAAGTGGTCGACCGAAAGCCGCCCTGATCTCGCGTCCACCCGCGCCGCGCCGGTGCGCCGCGCCGCGCCGGTGCGCCGCGCCGCGCCTCGGCCCCGCGCATCAGATCGCGCTCGATACGGTTGAGACCGAAGGTGCTCGGCGCCGCTCCCGAGAGATCCGCATGCGCATGGCCGCGCTCGACCGCCGACACCACGAACAGCGCCAGAAGCGTGACGCGCATGCGCGGTTTGATGGAACGCATCGTCATGTTCAGCCTGTGCTCGCCGCTCGCCGGCGATCCATGCGCGGATGCTGCGATCGGTGGCGTAAAAATGCTGAAAATTCGCATGCGATGGCGGCGTCGGCGATTGCCGCAGCCAAAATATACAAGAAATTTACACGCCGCTTCCTAACATGCGCTGCATCGCTCGCGAGAGCGCGGCGCAAGGCGCGTAGTACGTAACCACGTAGCACGTAGGTGTATTCCCGTATGCGTTCTCTGGCGTGCTCGGCGTAAGTTGAAATGCGGGCTGGGAGGGGAGTCGGATGTCGGATGTCATTTACCTGCTGATGCTCGCAGGTTTGTATGCCGCTACTCATGCGCTGGTCTGGGGGCTCGAGCGCCTCGGCAAGAGCGCGTGAACGGGGAGGGCGCGTGAGCTTCATGCAGTGGCTCTCGGGGCTCCTCGCCCTGGGACTCTTCGTCTATCTGTTGTTCGCGCTTCTCAAAGCGGAGCGCTTCTGATGAGCCCGGCCATGTCGTTCGGTCTTTTGCTGAGCGTCTTTCTCGGCGTCCTGCTGCTTGCCACCAAACCGCTCGGCAGCTACATCGCCGCCGTGATGGAGGGCCGCCCCTGGCTGGCGCGGCGTCTCGGTGGACGCATCGAGAGCGTGCTCTACCGGCTGTGCGGCATCGATGCCAAGGAGGAGATGTCCTGGGGCCGCTACGCGATTGCGTTGCTGGCATTCAATGTGCTCGGCGCCGTCCTGCTGTACGGACTGCAGCGCCTGCAGGGCTACCTGCCGCTCAATCCGCAGAAATTCACCGCAGTCGGAGCCGACTCGGCCTTCAATACGGCGGTGAGCTTCATCACCAACACCAACTGGCAGGGCTACTCGGGCGAGTCGACCATGGGCTATCTGGTGCAGATGGCCGGACTCGCGGTGCAGAATTTCCTGTCGGCGGCGACCGGAATCGCGGTGGCGATCGCCCTGATCCGCGGATTCGCGCGACATAGCGCGGCGACCATCGGCAACTTCTGGGTGGACGTCACGCGCGCGACGCTCTACCTGTTGCTGCCGCTCGCGGCGCTCCTGGCGATCGCCCTCGCCGCCAACGGCGTCATCCAGAATTTCGATGCCTACAAGGACGTCTCGCTCATCGAGACCCAGACCTATCAGAACCCGAAGCTGGATGCGGCCGGCAACCCCGTCAAGGATGCCGCCGGCAATCCGCTCACCGAGACGGCGACCACGCAGATCCAGACCTTGCCGATGGGGCCGGTCGCCTCGCAGGAGGCGATCAAGGAGCTCGGCACCAACGGCGGCGGATTCTTCAACGCGAATTCGGCCCACCCGTACGAGAACCCGACCCCGCTCACCGGCCTGCTCGAGCTGCTGGCCATGTTCCTGATCTCCTTCGCGCTCACCTATACCTTCGGCAAGATGGTGGGCGACGTGCGCCAGGGATGGGTCCTGTTGATCGCGATGCTGATCCTGTTCGTGCCGCTCGCGATCCTCGCGTTCCACAGCGAGCAGCAGGGAAATCCGCTGATTGCCCACGAGGGCGTCGATCAGATCGCGAGCGCCGCCCAGCCGGGCGGCAACATGGAAGGCAAGGAGACGCGCTTCGGCATCGCCTCCTCCTCGCTGTGGGCCGCGGTCGCGACCGGTACCTCGACGGGGGCGGTCAACTCCTCGCACGACTCGATGATGCCGCTCGGCGGGTTCGTGCCCATGTTCCTGATGCAGCTCGGCGAGGTGGCGCCGGGCGGGGTGGGCACGGGCGTCTACTCGATTCTCATGTTCGCGATCCTCGGCGTGTTCATCGCGGGGCTGATGATCGGGCGCACGCCGGAGTATCTCGGCAAGAAGATCGAGTCGCTCGAGATGAAGCTCGCGTCCGTGTTCATTCTGACGACGCCGTTCGCCGCGCTGATCGGCACGGCCGCCGCGGTGATGACCGCCGCCGGACGGGCGGGCCCGGCCAACCCTGGAGCACACGGCTTCAGCGAGATCCTCTACGCCTATACCTCGGCCGCCAACAATAACGGCAGCGCCTTCGGCGGCCTCAGCGCAAACACGGTTTTCTACAACGTGTCGACGGCAATCGCGATGTTCGTGGGCCGCTTCTGGCCGATCATGGCGGCGCTCGCGATCGCGGGCTCGCTGGCGGCGAAGAAGCGCATACCCGTCACGGAAGGCACCATGCCGACGCACGGCGCGCTGTTCGTGGCGCTGCTCATCGGCTCGATCCTCTTGATCGGCGTGCTCACCTATGTGCCGGCCCTCGCGCTCGGCCCGGTGGCCGAGCACTTCATCCTTTTCGGTTGATCGTCATGTCACGCCAGCAGCTACCCCTGTTCGATCGCCAGCTCCTCGTGCCGGCGCTGATCGAGTCGTTGAAGAAGCTCGATCCGCGGGTGCAGTGGCGCAATCCCGTGATGTTCGTGGTGTACATCGGCACCGCGGTCACCGCGCTGCTCTATGTCCAGGCGCTCGCGGGGCGGGGCGAGGCACCCGCCGGCTTCATACTCGCCATCACCGTGTGGCTCCTGTTCACGGTGCTGTTCGCGAATTTCGCCGAGGCGCTCGCCGAAGGGCGCAGCCGCGCGCAGGCCTCGGCGCTGCGCAGCATGCGCCAGACGGTGATGGCGAAGCGGGTGCTGGACAATGCCCCCGGCAAGCGCCAGACCCGGCTGGTGAAAGCCGAGGATCTGCGCAAGGGCGATGTGGTCCTGGTCGAGTGCCATGACACCATTCCCGCCGACGGCGAGGTGATCGAGGGCGTCGCCTCGGTGGATGAAAGCGCCATCACCGGCGAGTCGGCGCCGGTGATTCGCGAGTCGGGCGGCGATTTCTCCTCCGTGACCGGCGGCACGCGCGTGCTCTCGGATTGGATCGTGGTGCGTGTGTCGGTCAATCCCGGCGAGACCTTCCTCGATCGCATGATCTCGATGGTGGAGGCGGCGAAGCGCCAGAAGACCCCGAACGAGATCGCGCTGACCATTCTGCTGGTGGCGCTCACCCTGGTGTTCCTGGTGGTGATCGTGACCTTGTTGCCGTTCTCGATCTATGCGGTCGCGGTCAACAAGGCGGGCGCGCCCGTGACCTTGACCGCGCTCATCGCGCTACTGGTGTGCCTGATTCCGACCACCATTGGCGGGCTGCTGTCGGCGATCGGCGTCGCCGGCATGAGCCGCATGATGCAGGCCAACGTCATCGCCACCTCGGGACGCGCCGTGGAGGCGGCGGGCGACGTCGATGTACTGCTGCTCGACAAGACCGGCACGATCACGCTCGGCAATCGCCAGGCGGCGCAGTTCCTGCCCGCCCAGGGCATCACCGAGCAGCAGCTCGCGGATGCCGCGCAGCTCGCCTCGCTCGCCGACGAGACGCCGGAGGGACGCAGCATCGTGGTGCTCGCCAAGCAGCGCTTCAACATGCGCGAGCGGGACCTGGGCTCGCTCGGCGCGAGCTTCGTGCCGTTCTCGGCGTCCACGCGCATGAGCGGTGTCGACATCGGCGAGCGTCGCATCCGCAAGGGAGCGCCCAACGCAATCCGCAAGTACATCGAGTCGCTGGGCAGGCAGTACCCGGCCGCGGTCGAGGAGTCGGTGCAGCGCATTGCGCGCCAGGGCTCGACTCCGCTGGTGGTCGCCGACGGAGCGCACGTGCTCGGCGTCATCGAGCTCAAGGACATCGTGAAGGGCGGCATCAAGGAGCGCTTCGCGGATCTGCGCAACATGGGCATCAAGACGATCATGATCACCGGCGACAACCGGCTCACCGCGGCGGCGATCGCCGCCGAGGCCGGGGTCGATGACTTCCTCGCCGAGGCCACGCCCGAGGCCAAGCTCAAGCTGATCCGCGAGCACCAGTCGCAGGGACGGCTGGTCGCGATGACCGGCGATGGAACCAACGACGCCCCCGCGCTCGCGCAGTCCGACGTCGCGGTCGCGATGAACACGGGCACCCAGGCCGCCAAGGAAGCCGGCAACATGGTCGACCTCGATTCCAATCCGACCAAGCTCATCGAGATCGTCGAGACCGGCAAGCAGATGCTGATGACGCGCGGCTCGCTCACCACCTTCTCGATCGCCAACGACGTCGCCAAGTACTTCGCCATCATTCCGCCGGCGTTCGCGAGCACCTATCCGCAGCTCGGCGCGCTCAACATCATGAAGCTCGGGCCGAACTCCGCGATTCTGTCCGCGGTGATCTTCAATGCGCTGATCATCGTGGCGTTGATTCCGCTCGCGATCAAAGGCGTCAAGTATCGCCCGCTCGGTGCCGGGCCCCTGCTGCGCCGGAACCTGCTCATTTACGGCCTTGGAGGCATCATCGTGCCGTTTCCCGGGATCAAGCTGATCGACATGCTCCTGTCGGTCACCGGCTGGAGGTAAGACCGCCATGCTGCGTCAGCTGCGCCAGGCCGCCCTGCTGCTCCTCACCATGACCCTCGGGCTGGGGCTTCTCTATCCGCTCGCGATCACCGGTGTGGCACGGGTCGCCTTTCCGCGCGAGGCCGCGGGGACTCTCATCGAGTCCGACGGCAAGCTGGTCGGGTCCGAGCTCATCGGGCAGCCATTCTCGGATCCGAAGTACTTCTGGGGCCGGCCCTCCGCAACCTCGCCGCAGTCCTACAACGGGCTCGCCTCGGGCCCCTCGAACCTGGGACCCCTCAATCCGGCGTTGCTCGAGCAGGTACGCGCGAACGCCAAGGCGCTGCGCGAGGCGGATCCGGATAACCATCAGCCGCTCCCGGTCGATCTCGTCACGGCCTCGGCGAGCGGTCTCGATCCCGATATCAGCGTGGCGGCCGCACATTACCAGGCCGCGCGAGTGGCCCGCGCGCGCAAGGTTCCCATCGAGCAGGTCGAGGCGCTCATCGGCGCACACGAGAAGGCGCGCCTGTTCGGCTTCATCGGCGAGCGGCGCGTCAACGTGCTTGCCTTGAACCTGGCGCTCGATGGCGCGAAGTGAGGTTGACCATGAAAACTCCCGCCCGCTTCCTGCTCACCATCGCGGCGCTGCTCGCTGCCGCGTCCCTGACCGCCGTACGGGCCCAGCCGCCGGCGCCGGCCGCCAGGCCCGCCTACGGCACCATCGTCGGAGTCCTCACCAATGCCGCGAGGCAGCCGGTGGCCGGAGCGACCGTCACCGCCGTGCGCGCCGACGGCGGCGCGATGCGGGCGACGGTCTCGAACAGTGAGGGCGTGTACTCGTTCGCCGACCTGACGCCGGGCAGCTGGATCGTGACGGCCCAGGGCGAGAGCGGCCGTGATACCGTCCTGCCCCCGGTGACGGTCACCGCCGGACGCGCGACCCGCACCGATGTGGCGGTCAATGCGCCCGCCGGCCCCGCGATCGGTGCGCCGAGCGCGACCCCCACCTCGCCCGCAGCCGCCCCGGCAGCGCTGGCCGGAGCACGGACTCCCGCGGCGACGGCGGCACCGGCCGTGGCAGCGGCACCGGCCGTGGCGGCGACGGTACCCGAGGCGCTGCAGGCGCCCGAACCCGGTCCTGAGGTGGACACGCAGACGCCGTTTGCCAACGACGGCTATATCGGGTGGATGAACGGCACCTCGCGGGAGAAGTCGCCGGTCTTCGATACCAAGTTCTTCACCCCCGAGATTCGCCTGG
>Ga0335073_10004284_pt1 | contig 19957 bp, 14 predicted proteins | sample Lox_Sample_22_FD_207093 | JGI IMG/M metagenome (GOLD analysis project Ga0335073, IMG submission 207093) | Soil microbial communities from Loxahatchee National Wildlife Refuge, Florida, United States - Lox_Sample_2.2 | ecosystem: Environmental > Terrestrial > Soil > Wetlands | place: USA...
GCGCACGTCGACCGAGGAGAGCCCGGTAAGGTGCCCGGCGAACGGCTCGCCCAGCCAGGTCTCGCTCGTGAAGACGAGATCCCCCGCACGCACGAGCGACACGTCGAAGCTCGTCCCGCCGGTGTCGCAGACGATCACGTCGCCCGACCCAGTCTCGGCGTGGGCGACGGTGCGCGCGGCAACCGGGGCGAGTGAAGGTCCCGAGCGCACGGACCAGAGAGGGCTCTCGATCAGCTCATCCATCGGCACCACGCCGCCGGCTGAGCTTGCGGCGAGCAGCTCGCCAGCGAATCCCTCCTCCCGCAGACCCTCGGCAATCTCCGGCAGATGGCGCTGCATCAGCGGCTTTAGCGAAGCGTCGATCGCCGTGCCCGAGGCACGGCGATACTCGCGCACGATCGGGTTGATCTGGTGCGAGAGCGAGTAGGGCACGCCGGGCAGCTCGCGCTCGATCAGCTCGCCGAGCGCGAGCTCGTGGGCGGGGTTAGCCGTAGACCACAGCAGGCATACCGAGACTGCTCCGACATCTTTCTCACGCGCGCGCGTGAGGACGGCAAGTGCGGCTTGTTCGTCGAGCGGCGTGACCACGTCGCCGTCGGCATCGATTCGCTCGGGAATCTCGAACGTGAGCCGGCGCGGCACGTAGGGCTCGGGGAACGGGCGGCTGTAGTCGTAGGGGCGCAGCGAGCCCCCCTCGCGTCGTACGAGGATGTCGGGGAAGCCCTCCGTGCAGAGGAAGGCAGTGCGCGCGGTGGTCCCCTCGAGAATCGCGTTCGTAGCCTGCGTGGTCGAGAAAATGAACAACGAAGCGTGGCCGAGCAACTGGGCGAGCGGCTCCTCCAGCTCGTCCGCGGCACGCTGCAGCGCCGCGCGCAGGCCGTCGAACAGGTTCGCGGGCTGAGTAAGCGCCTTGGCGATCGTCATCTGACCGGAGTCGTCGCTGACGACGACGTCGGTGAACGTCCCGCCGATGTCGCAGGTGATGCGGGCGCCCGCGGTTTGGCTCACTGCGGTGGCACCGTTCCGAGCACGTACGGTCCGAGCCGATCGGAGATCTCGCGCGAGCGGTGCTCGACTTCGAGTATTTCGGGGGGCTCAGGCGATTGCGCCGCGAGCTCGGCACGACGCGCGGCGGTGGCCTCGGCGTCGAGCTCGCCGTCGCGGATCACGACGCCATAGGCCTCTTCGGCCTGCTCGGGACTGACCCAGCCGTCGGCGACATCGCGCTCGACTCGCTCGAGCGCGCGCTCCCAGGGCCGGCCATAGCCAGCGCCGGCGGCGGAGGTCGCGAGCACGGTCTCGCCCGGCTTCAGCAGTTGCTCGCCCCAGCCGGGCAGCGGCTCGACCGAGCCGTCGGCGCGGCGCAGGAACTGGCGCGCGGGCGCGCCGGGATAGCCTCCGCGCGCGCCGAGCGCCGCGTGCACGTAGCCGTCGGTCGACCACATCGCCTCGATCTCGGTGTCCGCGGGGCCGTACTCGACGTAGCAGGCCGGCGCGCCGCGGTGGCGGCCGGGACCGCCGCTGTCGGCGACGATCTCATCCGCCCAGACGACGATCGGGTAGAGCAGCTCGTCGACCTCGGTGGAGTCGCGCATCATCAGCCCGCCGTCGCCCACCTCGCCCGAGACGAGCCAGCCGTCGCCGCGCGCGTGCCCCGCGCCGCAGGTCAGGCCGATGATAATTAGGTTCACGAACGGCGAGTCGGCGTGGCGCGGGTCCTTGCCGGAGATGTCCGCCACCGAAGCGGTCAGCGTGCCTGTCTCGGCCATGCCGAAGCCGTCGGCCAGCTCGGCGATCGCGCGCTGGGTCGCGTTCGCGACGCGGTCCGCGACGCCGGTCGTCGCGGTCGAGCAGCTCGCGGGGTGGACGGGGATGCCGGCGATGCAGTTCTCACGGATCAGCACGTCCAGACGGCGGAAGCTGCCGGCGTTCTGCGGCACAGTCGTGGGCAGGCTGTTGAACACGCCGATCATCGCTGCGGTGCGACTGGTCGCCTCCGTTAGGTTGATCCCGCAGGGCATGCAGTCTGGGTTCTCGCGCAGGTCGATCCGCACGCGCGCGTTCTCGGGGTCAACGTCAACGGTCACCTTCACGGGCACGCCGTCCTCGGCACCAGCGACGGGCAGGGGGTCGTGCTTGTTCTGCGCGACGCTGCGCCCCGCGGGCATCTTGCGGATCGCCGCGGCCATCATCTCCTCGCTGTAGTCAAACCACGCGCCTGTGTAAGCGTGCAACGTGTCCCAGCCGAGATCCTCGCCCAGCGCCAGCAGCTCGCGCTCGCCGATCCGCGCGGCGCCGACCATCCCGATGTAGTCGGCGTACCAGACGTCGGGCACGCGGATGCGCGTACGGCACATCTCGATGATGTCGGGGATGTCCTGGTAGTCGCGCTGGACCTTCACGCCCGGGAAGATCAGTGCGCCCTCGTTGTAGACGTCGCGCGCGTTGGCCCACAGCGTCGTGGGCATCGAGTTGCCGATGTCGGCCATGTGCGCCTTGACGACCGCGGTGAAGTGGTGCTCGCCGGCGGAGACGATCGGCACGAGCAGGCAGTGGTCGCCGGCGTGGGAGTTGCCGTGGTAAGGGGAGTTGTGCAGGAAGGCGTCGCCGGCGTGCAGCTCGGGGTGCAGCCGCGCGAGCGAGGCCGAGACGAGATCGGGGCCGGCCATTACGTGGATCGGCAGGCTCTCGGCGGTCGCGAGCATCTCGTGCTCGCGGGTGACGACCGCACAGGAGAAGTCGCGTGCGGTGTTGAGCACCGAGGAGCGCGCCGTTCGGAACAGCGTGTTGGTCATCCGCCGCACGATCCCCTGAATGCGGCTGGTGATCACAGCCAGCGCGACGGGGTCGAAGCTCCTCTGGCCGGCGTGAACCGGGGACTCAGCCGTTGACGGTGCCTGCATCGGCCCGCCCTCCTTCCTGCTCGAGGGTGTTCTCGAGGGTGACGAGGAGACCGATGCCCGGGCGGCGCTCGGCACTCGAGCCGGGCTCGACGACGACGGTGGTGAGCGGCGATTCGACGATCGCCGGGCCCGCGATCGCAGTCCCCTGGTCGATCGTGTCGAGCGAACGCACGCTTGTGGGCAGCAGCCCGTGGCCGGGGAAGAAGGCATCGCGCTGCGCTTCGAGCTCCTGCGCAGCCTGCGTGAGCCGCCCCTCGGAGGTGCTGTCCAGCGGGCACACGACGCGCGTGCGCAGGGCAACGATTTCGACGGCGGAGTGCTCGTCGAGCACGGCGAAGATCTCCTCGTGCAGGCGGCGGAAGTCCTCGAGCAGGATCTGCATTGCGCCCTCGTCGCCGGCGAAGCGCTCGGCGCGCAGCGGCACGTCGATCTGCCAGACCTGGCGCGCGAGGCGCGCCTCGGCGATCAACTCGACCCGGTGACTCTGAGCGCCGACCTGCGTGGCGAACGCGCGGCAGCGCTCGCGCAGCTCGTCGAGCACGGCGTCGACGCGCTCGCCGTCGAAGTGCTCGCTCGAGGTGAAGCAGGCAGCGGAGAAGTCGGCCGACAGGTCGGCCATGAGGGCGCCGACGGCGCTGAGCACTGCGCCAGTCTCGGGGATCACGAGCGCACGTGCCCCTAGCCGTCGCATGATCCCTCCGCTGTTCAACCCGGCGGCGCCGCCGCCGCCGATCAGCACGGCGCCGCGCGGGTCGATCCCGGCGTCGACGGTGATCTCGGTGATCGCCTGGACCATGTGCTCGGTGGCGAGCGCGAGGATCGCCGAGGCGGCCTCGTGGGTGTCCAGGCCGAGCGGGCGCGCGACGTCCCGATCGATCGCCGCGCGCGCTCGTCCCTCGTCCAGTTTCATCGCACCGCCCAGGAAGCGCTCGGCGTCGAGGTAGCCGAGCGTCAAGCAGGCATCGGTCACGGTCGGGCGCTCGCCGCCGCGTCCGTAGCAGGCCGGGCCGGGATCGGCGCCCGCGCTCTGCGGACCGACGTGCAACAGGCCGCCGTCATCAATCCAAGCGATCGAGCCGCCACCCGCGCCGATGCTCTTGACATCGACGGCGGGAAAGCCGGTGATGTGGCCGGTGAGCGGCTCGCCGAGCCAGGTCTCACGCGTCATGGGGATGCGCCCGTCGCGGACGACCGATACGTCGTAGCTGGTGCCGCCGGTGTCGGCGACGATCGCGTGCTGGGCACCGGGGTCCGCCGCGGCGAAGTGCCGGCCAGCAACAGGCGCCATCGCAGGACCGGAGTTGATCGAGGTGATCGGGACCTTCGCGGCCTCGCGCGCGTGCATCAGTCCTCCGGCGGTGGAGATCACGAGCAGCTCGCCGCCGAAGCCCGCGTCGGTCAGCGCCTGTTCGAGGTTCGACAGGTAGCGCGTCATCAACGGCTTCAGCGATGCGTCGATAGCAGTCGAGGAAGCGCGGCGATACTCACGCAGCGTGGGGTTCAACGCGTGCGAGAGCGTGTAGGGAACGCCGGGCAGCCGCTCGGCGAGCAGCTCGCCGATCCGCTGCTCGTGCGCCGGATTGACGATCGACCACAAGAGGCAGACCGCGACCGCCTCGACCTCGCACGCGGCGATTTCGTCGAGGATTGCGATCGTCGCGGGCTCGTCCAGCTCCCGCAGCACACGACCTTGCGCGTCGATCCGCTCGGGCGCCTCGTACGTGAGCGCACGCGGGATGTAGGCGTCGGTGTACTCGACGCTCCAGTCAAACGCGCGGCCGCGGCCGCCTTCGCGCAGCAGCAGCACGTCGCGGTGACCCATCGTCGTGATCAGCGCGGTCTTCGCGGTGTTGCCGGTAAGCACTGCGTTCGTCGCCCGCGTCGTGCCGTGGATCAGCATCTCGATCTTCGACAGCAGCTCGGCGCGCTCCATCCCGAGCCCCTGAGCCGCGAGCGCGAGCACTTCGAGGATCCCCCGAATCGGGTCCTCGGGTGTGGTGGAGGTCTTGAAGATCCGCACCTCTCCCTCGTGCTCCAGGGCAAGGTCGGTGAAGGTGCCTCCAGTGTCGATTGCGCAGCGCACTCCCCACCTCGCGTTTGGGTACGGCTGACCAAATGCAGCCGCAACTATAGGCTATCTAATATTTATATCGATTGATCGGTTTAGCAAGTAGCCCGCCCCCTGACGCCGTCAAACGGGGCCCTCGCGCGTCCGACGCGACGCGCTCGCGGGCGCGCGGCCGAGCCCATCGCGGGTCCGTGCCCGATCAACCCTCGGGAACGAAGGCGACGGCGTCGATCTCGATGTGCGCGCCGACGAGCAGACCGGCGACCTGCACGGTCGCGCTCGCGGGCAGTTTGTCGCCGAAGCGCCGTTCGCGCACAGCAGCGTAGGCGGGGTATTCGTCGAGGTCGGTGATGAACGCGTTGATCTTGACGATGTCCTCGAAGCTCGCGCCCGCCTGCGCGAGCACGCGCTCGATGTTCGCGAACGTGGCCTCGGCCTCGGCGCCCATGCCGCCCGGTACGACCTTGCCGTCGTCGCCGAAGCCGACGTTCCCCGACACATAAATCGTGCGCCCGGAGCCCGAGGTCGCGACGGCGTCGGCGAAGCCGGCGGAAGGGTTGTTGGTCAGACGCTCGATGCTCATTGGAGACTCCTTGGCTCAGGGCCGACGAACGGCGGGATTTTTTGCAAATCGATCGCTCGATATGCGACTATAGGCCCGTGCAGGGACGTTGGCAAGCGAGTTGAAATAACCGAATAGGACGCCTTGCTGAGCAGATAGGATCAAACGTGCTACGGGCGATTCTCGCTCGGCACGGGTTTGACGGGCTCGAGCCCGGCACGGGCGAACTTAGTAGGGAAACGACGGGAAGGGGCCGCTGTGCCAAAGCTCGGGATGGGGCCGATAAGACGGGAGCAGATCTGTCGTGCGGCCGCGACGGTGATCTCGCGGGAGGGCTTCGCGGGCACGACGATGCGAATGGTCGCCGAGGAGGCGGGCGTGAGCACAGGGATGCTCAACCACTACTTCGCCAATCGTCAGGACCTCCTGCAGCAGGCGCTCGTGTTTGTTTCCGAGCGTGCCCAAGCGCGGATGCGCTCCGCGATCGAGGATGTGCCCGCGGGGCGTGAGCGACTCGTCGCGCTGCTGGACAGCGCCCTGGAAGAGGGACGAGAGGTGAGCGAGACGTGGCGCGTGTGGATCAACGCCTACGGCGAGGCGGTCCGGCTCGCCGACTTGCGCCACACGATCGAGTCGCGTCTGAACAGTTGGTACGAGCTCCTGGACAAAGCGCTCGAAGGTTTGGTGCCGCCGGAGCAGAACGGGACGATCCCCTGGTCCTGGCGGCTGGACGCGATCCTCAACGGCTTGACTTTGCAGGCGCTCACCTCGGAGGCGGCGCTCGACAGCGAACGGATCCGCAACGAGGTGATCCGCACACTGTTCGGCGAGGAGCCCGTGGATGGCAGGGCAGCGAGCGCGGCTAAGAAGGCACGGGCGAGCTGAGCTCGCCCGTTCGCGCTCCGCTCGATTCCAAGGCCCGCGTCGTACGGGCGAAGCCTCTGAGAACCGCCCTCGCGGGTTTGCGAGAGCGATCACTCGTTGGTACGGTTTATCAGTCGGTACTCCGAAATATCGAACAAACGATCGGGGTGGAAACGTTGAGCGAAGGGACGCGGAGCGATCGGGAACATGCGTCTGGCGGCTGACACGGGGGGCACGTTCACGGATCTGGTGGTCGAAGCGGGCGAAGAAGTACGGCTCTACAAGGCATCGACCACTCCGCACGAACCGGCGGACGGAATCCTCGACGCGATCGGCCTCGCGGCGGCCGACGCGGATCGCGAGCTGAGCGAGTTCCTCGGCGAGGTCGAGCTGTTCATTCACGGCACGACGCGCGCGATCAATGCGATCCTGACGGAGAACACCGCGCGTACGGCGCTGCTGTGCACGCGCGGGCACCCCGACATGCTGCTGCTGCGCGAGGGCGGGCGCACAGAACCGTTCAACTGGAGCTACGGCTACCCGGACCCCTACATCCCGCGCGCGCTCACGTACGAGATCGCCGAGCGGATCGGCAGCCAGGGCGAGGTGGTGCAGCCACTGGACGAGGCGGCCGCGAGCGAGACGATCGCGCGGCTGGCTGACGACGGCGTGGAGTCGGTCGCGGTCTGCCTGCTGTGGTCGATTGCAAACCCGGTGCACGAGTTGGCATTGGGCGAGCTATTGGAGCGCCGGCTGCCGGGGGTCCCTTACACGCTCTCGCACGCGCTGAACCCGACGCTGCGCGAGTATCGCCGCGCATCCTCGGCGGCGATCGACGCTTCGCTGAAGCCCTTGATGACGACGTACCTCGACAGCCTGGAGGGACGCTTGCGCGCGGAGGGCTTCGCCGGGCGCCTGCTGATGGTGACCTCCAGTGGCGGCGTGGTCGACGCGGCAGACATGGCGGCCGCACCGATTCACTCGATCAACTCCGGGCCGGCGATGGCCCCGCTCGCAGGGCGTCACTACGCGGCGCTGGACGGGGGGAGCGAGAGCGCAGTCGTCGCGGACACGGGGGGCACGAGCTATGACGTGACGCTCGTGCGGCGCGGGCGGATCCCGGTGACGCGCGAGACGTGGTTGGGCCTGGAGTACGAGGGACACATCACGGGCTTTCCCGCCGTGGACGTCCGCAGCGTCGGCGCGGGCGGCGGCTCGATCGCCTGGATCGACGCGGGCGGCCTGCTGCACGTTGGACCGCAGAGCGCGGGCGCCGCGCCGGGGCCAGTCTGCTACCAGCGCGGCGGCACACAACCGACCGTCACCGACGCGTGCGTAGCGCTCGGCTACATCGACCCGGACTACTTCCTCGGCGGCACGATGGAGCTGGATGCGGAGGGCGCGCGGCGAGCGATCGCCGAGCAGGTCGCCGAGCCGCTGGGGCTCGATCCGAGCGAGGCCGCGGCGGCGATCATGGCGGTCGCGACCGAGCGGATGGTGCAGGCGATCGAGGAGATCACCGTCAACCAGGGAGTGGACCCGCGCAGCGCGGTGCTCGTCGGCGGCGGCGGCGCGGCGGGGCTGAACGCGGTCGCGATCGCCCGGCGCCTGGGTTCTCGTCGCGTGGTGATCCCTCAGGCGGGAGCGGTCCTGAGCGCGCGCGGCGCGTTGATGTCGGATCTCTCGAGCGAATACGCGGCCGCGTTCTTCACGGGCTCGGACGAGTTCGACCACGAGGGCGCGCAGGGCGTACTCGACGAGCTGCGCGGGCGCTGCGAGAGCTTCGCCGAGCGCAACGGAATGCCTGAAGAGGCGGAGATCGAGTTCGTCGCCGAGGCCCGCTACCGCCATCAGGTGTGGCAGCTCGATGTGCGGTTGCGCGAGGGCAGACTCGCAACCGCGGCGGACTTGGCGCTGCTGGTCGAGGACTTCCACGCGATCCACGACGAGGTCTACGCGGTGCGCGACGAACGGGCGGTGATCGAGGTGGTGAACTTGCGCGCCCGCGTCAACTGTCCTCTGCAAGGCGGGGGCGAGGACACGGTGGTGCTCGAACAGGGACACAGTTCTTCGGGCATGCGCAGCGTCTACTTCAGTGGGATCGGGCCGGTGAACGCGGCGATCCTGCGCCTGGAGGCGATGTCGTCAGGCGCGCAGTTCGCGGGGCCGGCGATCGTGGAGTCCTCGTTCACGACGATCGTCCTGAACCCGGGCGCGAGCGCGGAACGGACCGCGAGCGGGAGCCTCGCGATTATGCCCGGGTCCTCGGAGCCCGCAGCCTCTACCGAGTCGGCGAAGGCGGTGAATCGATGACGGGTCAAGGGTCAGGCGCCGGCACGGGCACTCCACGCGACGTGGTGACGCTCGCGGTGATGACGAACCGTATGGAAGGCGTGGTGCGCAAGATGACCAACACGCTGTTCCGCACGGCGCGCTCGACGGTGCTGAACACTGCGCGTGACTTCTCCTGCTGTATCGTCACGGCAAACCACGAGATGCTCGTGATGGCCGAGTCGCTACCAATCCACGTGATCTCGGGGCCGGATGTAATCAGCCGCTGGCTGCGCAAGTTCCACCCCCAGCCAAAGCGCGGTGAGGCGTTCATCCACAACTCGCCCTACCACGGCAACTCGCACGCGGGCGATCACTGCATCGTGGTGCCTGTGATCGACGACGAGGGCCGCCAGCGCGCGACAGCAGTCGTAAAGGCGCACATGGCGGACATCGGCAACTCCGAACCCACCACGCTGATGGCGACAGCGCGAGACGTCTACGAGGAGGGCGCGCTGATCTTCCCCTGCGTGAAGATCCAGGAGGATTACCGGGATGTCGAGGACGTGGTGCGCATGTGCATGTCGCGGATCCGCGTGCCCGAGGACTGGTACGGCGACTACATCGGGATGATCGGCGCGGCCCGTGTGGGCGAGCGCGAGCTGTTGAAGGTCGGCGAAGAAGTCGGCTGGGACGTGTTCGACCGCTACGTCGCCGATTGGCTCGACTACAGCGAGGAGCGGATGCGCGCGACGATCCGCGGGCTGCCAGCGGGCAGGCGCACCGGCTATGACATCCACGACGCGGTTCCGCTAAGCGGCGTGGAGAACGGCGTCCCACTGGAGGTCACTGTCTCGGTGGACCCAGACGCGGCGGAGATCGAGATCGACCTGCGCAACAACCCCGACTGCCTGCCCTGCGGACTGAACTTGACCGAATCGACCGCGGTGACCTCGTCGCTGATCGGCGTTTTCAACAGCATCGAGGATCGTGTTCCGCGCAACACCGGCAGCGGCCGAGCGGTGAAGGTGCTGGTGCGCGAGAACTGCTGCGTCGGCATCCCGGTACACCCGGCGAGTTGCTCGATGGCAACCTCGGGCATCGCCGAGCGACTTGCGGGGATCGTGCAGCGGGTGCTGGCGGAGTTCAAGGACGGCCTGGGCATGGCCGCGACCGGGCCGGAGTGCCCGCCCGCTGTGGCGGGCCTCTCGGGTCGCGACCCGCGCCATGGCGACGCACCGTTCGTGGACATGATGATCCTCGGCAACTCCGGCGGCGCGGGCCACCCACACGGCGACGGCTGGATGACGAACGGTGAGACCAGCGACGGCGGGTCAATGATGCGCGACTCGACCGAGGTACTCGAGCTGCTGCGCCCGATCCGGGTGTGGACCGATCGGATCGTCCCCGACACCGAGGGCGCGGGCCGCTTCCGCGGCGCCCCCTCGCTGTACATCGAGTATGGGCCAGTGGGCACTGAGTTGGAGGTCCTTTACGCGGCCGACGGGACCGTGAACCCCGCGCTTGGTGTGCGCGGCGGTCAGTCGGGTGCACTGTGCCGGCCGGCGCTGCGCCGCGCGGACGGGTCGGTGGAGGAGCTGGATGCCTGGGCTCGGGTCGTACTGCAGCCCGGCGAGACGATCATCTCGATCTCATCCGGTGGCGGCGGGTATGGGCTGCCGTATGAGCGCGACATGCAGCGGGTGCGGCATGACGTGCGCGACGGGTGGGTCAGCGTGCAGCGAGCACGGGAGGTTTACGGCGTGGTGATCGGCGAGGACGGCGAGGTCGATGAACAGGCAACCTCCGCTCGGCGGGCGGAGCTGGCGAGCGCGGCGGCGGAGAGCCCGGCGGCAGGACCGGACGCGGCGGCCGCGGCGCGGGCGGTGCACGACAGCCCGCAAGACCCGGTCATTCGGCTGACCGAGCCGGGATCGCGGCTATGGCCCGGCGCATGAGCGCGTAGCGACGCGCGAGACATCGTCGTGGGGTCCGATGAGCGCCCTAGCTCCCGGCAGCGTAGTATCGGGCTCGCGTTCCATTTGTTGGTCTTGTTCTAGGTCGGGAGGACAGCCATGCCGAGTTCGCCGTGTCTAGTCACGGTCCACGGGATCGGTTTCCAGCAGCCGCCGCACGAAGGCGAACCGGGTTACGCGGACGCACTTCACGAACACCTAGGCGATCAGCTCGGCGGTCGTCTGGGCGACGATCCCGAGCGCGTGAAGAAAGGTGAACGAGGCCCTGTCTACGTTTCGAGCCAGGTCGGCGGCTCGCGCGAGCGAGGTCTAGCGCGGCTCGACCCCGGCAGGCCGCTGGCGCCCGCGGGGAAGATCGCGCACGTCGCGCTCGTGTACTCGCCCTCAGAGCCGCTGAAGCCTCGGCTCGGATCGGTAGCCGACACATTGATCCGAGCGATCCTCGAGCACGATCGATACGTCAGCGCGCTGGGCGGCATTCGGGTGGCGATCGAAGACGGTTGGGCCGCCTTGCACGAGAAGGACGCAGCCACGAAGAGCGCGAACACGACGAAGTCGACGCTGCGTCCGCGCGCCGGCCTCGAGCCCGCCGTGCACCACCGTCTGCTCGGTCGCCTGCTGCACAAGAAGCAGCCGTCGCCGCCGCCCGAACCCGGGCTGCTCGGGATCTTTCGCGCGCTAGAGGACGACATGGCGACATACGTGGCACGCAACGACCTGCGCGAGCGCGTGCGCGGCTTCGTCGCAGAAGCCTTGCTCGCGACCGTTACTCGCAGCGACGTCTCCAAGCTCGTGCTGAACACGCACAGCCAAGGGACGATGATCGGCTGGGATGTCCTCTGCCGGACGCCATTCGAGTCGTGGCTGAGCAAAGAGGCGCCAGGGCGGCTCGCCCTTAGCGACTTCGTCACAGCCGGAAGCCCAATCCGCAAGTACGTGGACCTGTTCGCGTGGGGAGACCAGGTGGGGCAGATGCGCCGCGCGCTCCAGGACGGGCTCACGTGGACGAACTTCTGGGACGAGCACGATCCCGTGGCCGATCCCCTGAACCCAGCGGCCGCATGGCGCCCACGTGAGCCGGTACAGGAAACCCCGCCGCGAGACATCGGCCTGCTCAGGCAGACTGATCCGAAGGACGGCCGCGAAAGCCACGTCGAGATCGGCGACGTCGAGGTCGACAACGTCGAGCACAGCTCGGGCGGCGGGCTGCAAGCACACGACTACTGGAACAACGTCGAGGAGTTCGTCCGCCCGCTCGCGGGCATCCTCGAACGAGCACTCTAGGAACGATCGCGGGCTGCGAGCAGCAGTTCCGCACAACAGCTCTCCCACAAGTCGACTGTTCGCTCGAGTGTTTGCATCTCGGTCTCGGTGACCAGGCGTATGTGATCGCGCGCGAGGACACCAATCTGAACGGCGCCTGCGATGCCCTCGACCCCAGTTTCGATCGTGTCCCGGAGCACCTTGAGAGCAATAACCTGGGCCTGCTCCAGCGAGAGCTCGGCCGGGTCCAGGTACCGCATCGTGCCGACCGCGAAGCTCGCAATCTCAACGCCGAGGGGCACGCCGGCGAATGCCCATCGGTCGACCCATTCGCCCGCGCCCGCACTGAAGAGATGGAGTGCTAGCGGCTTGTGCTCACGCGGAGACCACCATGCGAGGAGAAACTCAACGTGGTTGCTGCGCCCTTCGATGCTCGGGTCTTCGCGAAGCGATTCCAGGAGTGTTTGCAGCCGAGACTTCAGTTGCAAGCGATCGGCACGTGGCGAGAGGCCAGCGGCGCGTTGGAGCCGGAGCGTGAACTCCTGCGCCACATCCTGAGCGCCGGCCGCCGCCATCAGCATCCCTGGACGAGGCTCGTATACCTTCCGCGCGGATCGCGCGAGTCGCCTGCCTCGTGCTCCCCGCGTCTGTCGGCTGTCAGAGCAGAGCACTACTCCGTTGCGACATCGGAGCGCGGCGATCAGCGTCACCGCTGGACAGCGCCGTCAAGCAGGTCTGTCGAACACGGAGTTGACGACAAACTCGGGGTATTCGGTGTGAATGCACTCCAGTAGCTCCCCGAAACCGGCCCTCGAGACGAACCGCTTGAGCTCGAACAGCTCCCGTGCCGCGCCCAGCAGACCCTCATCGGCCATCCGCCGCAGGATCTTCTTTGCTTGATCGAACATTGCATCGGTGGGCTTGTATAGGGACCAGCTAGCTCCTCTGACGGGCACAAGCTCGAACTGCCCATCTTCAGCGAGACGATCGAGCTCCACGTCTAGCTCGTCGCTGACCGGGCCGTAGAGGTCGGGCTTGAATACATACTTCGACCACAACGGCACATCGGGACACCGCGAGAAAAGGAACAGTCCCTGCTGGAGGCGGACAGGATCAAGCCCGGCGGGCGCCCCGCCGAATGCGGCGAACAGGATTAGCCAGTCGCTACGCGCAACCTTCTCGTGCTCTGCGAGCCGAAGACCATGGGCATCAGTGGACGCGCGAGCGGGCTCGACGTGGACCGACCTCTTGCTGACAAAGCGCAACATACGGCCATCATGACATTCCGTTCGGCCGTTGCACTGCTCGGTCCGCACCTGCAACCGTCCTGGCCTCCCCCGGGAAGTGACAAGCCGCCCAGTGCCGCGGCTCGTGCTCAACCAGCGGCGGGCGCTCCCCCTTGCAGACATCCCGCCCCCGCCCTACAGGACAACGAGGCTCGAACGGGCATCCCTTGGGCCGGTCGACGACCGAGCTGACTTCGCCGATCGGCTGCGCCCGCTTGGCACGGCGCGAGCGACCCCCGGCCTGCGGCACGGGTACGGCCGAGAGCAGCGAGACCGAGTAGGGGTGCAGCGGCTTGCCGAACAGCGCCTCGCGGTCGGCCAGCTCCATCACTTGTCCCAGGTAGAGGACAGCGACACGATCGCAGAAGTACTCGGCGACGGCGAGGTCGTGGGAGATGAACACGTAGGTCAGCCCGAGCTGAGTCTGCAGCCGCCGCAGCAGGTTGAGCACCTGCGCCTGCACGGAGACGTCGAGCGCGGAGATCGGCTCGTCGAGGATCACGACGTCGGGACGCAGCACAAACGCACGGGCGATGCCGATTCGCTGGCGCTGGCCGCCGGAGAACGCGTGCGGGCGCCGTCCCGCCTGCTCCTCGGTGAGACCGACGTCCGCGAGCATCTCGAATGTCGCGGCGCGGCGCTCGGCACTGTTGCCGATCTCGTGCACGAGCAGCGGCTCCTCGACGATCTGCCCCGCGGTCATCCGTGGGTCCAACGAAGCGAACGGGTCCTGGAAGACGAACTGCATCCGTCGGCGCATCGCGCGCAGCTCTTCGCGGTCGAGCTCCGCGAGGTCCTGGCCCTCGAACAGAACCCGGCCCGCAGTCGGCTCGAGTAGGCGCAGCAAGCAGCGCGCGAGCGTCGACTTGCCACAGCCGGACTCGCCGACGAGCCCAAAACTCTCGCCCTTACGCACCGCGAGCGAGATGTCATCGAGCACCGTCACCGGTACCTTGCGCCCGAAGCGCTCCTCGCTGCGGATCTCGAACGCCTTGACGAGCCGTTCGGCCTCAAGCACGGGTGGCGCGGCGCCGTTGCTCGCCGCGAGCGCCGTGGGGGCGGACGTCATCTCGGTGCCGCTCGTGCCAGGACTCGGCTTGGGATCTTCCGCGCTCACACCTTTACCTGCCCGATCCGCTGATCGGCGAAGTGGCACTCGACGCTCGCGGCGCCCGACGGCCCCTCGACAGTGTGTGGCTGCGGCGTCTGACCCTGGCACTCTGGGATGTCTTTGCCCACCGGACAGCGCGGCTGAAACGAGCAACCCGTGGGCAGCTGCGCGAGGTCGGGTGGGAAGCCGGTAATCGCCGGCAGCGGACCCTCCGCGAGCCGTTCGGGGTTCGGCACGCACTTCAGCAGCGCCTCGCTATAGGGGTGGGTGGGGCTGAGGAAGATGTGATCGACGCCCGAGGTCTCGACGAAGCGCCCCGCGTACATCACCGCTACCGCGTCGCAGAAGTCCGAGACGATCCCGAGGTTGTGCGTGATCAGGATCACCGCGGTGCCGTGCTGCTCCACGAGCCTGTCGAGCAGCGCGAGTACCTGAGACTGCGTGGTCACGTCGAGCGCAGTCGTCGGCTCGTCAGCGATCAGCACACTGGGGTTATGAGCGATCGCCATCGCGATCGCGACTCGCTGGCGCATTCCGCCGGAGTACTGGTGCGGATAGTCGTCGAGCCGGCGCTCGGCCTGAGGTATGTCCACTTCGCCCAGCAACTCGGCCGCGCGCTTGCGCGCCGCCGAGCGACGCAGCTCTCCTTCGTGCGCGGCAATTGCCTCGATCACCTGATAGCCGATCGTCTTCACGGGGTCCAGCGCGCTCATCGGGTCTTGCAGCACGAGCGCGATGTCCTTGCCGCGCACCGCGCCCAAAGAGCGATCGGAGAGCTTTGAGATGTCACGGCCACCGAGCATGATCTCGCCGCCGACGACCCGCCCTGGCGGCTCGATCAAGCCGAGGATCGAGAGCGCGAGCGCGGACTTGCCCGACCCGGACTCGCCGACGACGCCGAGCCGTTCGGTCGGGCGCATGTCGAAGCTGACATCGCGCACGGCGTGCACGGTGCGCTGTGGGCTCTCGAACACCGTGCTCAAGTTGCGCACCGACAGCGCGGGCGCGGGTACGCTGCCGTTCGCCGCGGACTCGCCGCTTACCGTCGGCTCGCTCATGCCGTCGCCACCACGGGTATGCGCACGCGCGGGTCGATCACCGCATAGAGCAGGTCGACGATCAGGTTCACGAGCACGAACATCACGGCCGCGAGCAGGATGAACGTTTGCACAACCGCATAGTCCTGCTTGACGATCGCGTCGAACACGAGCGAGCCGATCCCGGGCCAGTTAAAGACCCGTTCGATCAGCACGCTGCCCGCGAGGAATTCGCCGAGCACGAGCCCACCCGCAGTGAGCGTGGGTAGGAACGCGTTCGGGAGCGCGTGGCGGCGGAACGCTGTCCAGCGCCGAAGTCCCTTGCCGCGCGCGACCGTGAGGAACGGCTCGCGCGAGATCTCGAGTAGGTTCGCGCGCAGCAGCCGGACGATGAACGAGAACGAGGAGAGCCCCAGCGCGATCCCCGGCAAAATCAGGTGTTCGATCGAGGACCAGAACGTGCCGAATTTCCCGGCGATCAGCGCATCGATCGTGTACAGGTGGGTGACGGTCGGCGGCGGGTTGGCCTGAAGCCCAAGCCGACCCTCCGGCCCCGGCAGCCAGTGCAGGGACTTGAAGAAGACGATCAGCAGGATCAGCGCGACGAAGAACGGCGGCGTGCCGAAGCCGAGGTAGGCGACGCCGCGCAGGATGCGATCGGCGATCGGCCGGCGGCGGTAGGTGACCAGCAGCGCGAACACGACCGCGCAGAGCATCGTGATCGCAAACGAGAACAGCGCCAGCTCGATCGTCGCGCCAAGCCGTTCGCCGATCAGCGAGCTGACCGACTTGCCGTCGGCGTAGGAGTAGCCCCAGTTGCCTTCGAAGAAGTGTGAGATGTAGAGCCAGTATTGGGTGAAGATCGGCTTGTCCAGGCCGATCTCGTGGCGCACCGAGGCGACGGCATGGGGCGTGGCGAGCGGGCCGACGATCAGCCGCGCGGGGTTGCCGGGCAGCGCGCGCATGATGATGAAGGCGAGGACAGTCGCGCCGAAGATCGCTCCAATGGAGCCCACGATCCGCCTGGCGATAACCGCGCCCATCGCCTACAACCTCGCGTACTCGCCGCGGGGGTCGAGTAGGTCGCGCATGCGGTCAGAGAGCATGCTCGCAGCGGTCACGGTGACCAGCAGCCCTACGCCGGGGAAGATGCTTATCCACCACTGACCGGTGAGCGAGTAGGAGAGACCTTCGGTGATCATCGCCCCCCACTCCGGCGTCGGCACCTGCGCGCCGAGGCCGACGAAGCTGAGCGAGGCCAAACCCAGCACGGCGTAGCCGAATGCGGCGGCCATCTGGATGAAGAGCACCGGCAGCATGTGCGGGATCACGTGCCGGGAGATCACGCGCGAGCGCTTCATTCCGATCGCGTAAGAGGCTTCGATGAACGGCAGCGAGCGGATCCGCAGCGCCTCACTGCGCAGCAGCCGCGCGTACCAGGGCACCGACACGAGCGCGACGCCGATCGCCGCGGTGTTCAGGCCGATGCCGAGCCCGACGGTCACAGCCATCGCCAGGATCAGCGGCGGGAACGCGAGGATCGCGTCCATCAAGCGCATCATCACGCCGTCGGAGATGCCGCCGATCGTGCCGGCGAGGAGGCCGATCAGCCCGCCGACGAGCGCTCCCGCGACCGTCACGATCGTGGCGACGATCAGCGAGATGCGCGCGCCGTCGGCGACGCGCGCGAACACGTCGCGGCCGAGCTGGTCGGTGCCCATCGGATGCGTGAACGACGGCGCATCGAGTGAATTGATCAGGTCCTGCTTGTTCGGGCCGTAGGTCCAGAAGATCGGCACGAAGATCGCGAACAGCACGAGCAGGACGATCACGCCGAGCGGGACGGCGATCTTGCGATCGGCGATCACCGTGCGCGTTGCACGCCGAGCACGGTCGGCGACGCTTGCGCCCGAAGGCTCGAGCGGACTCTCCGGTCGCAGCGAAGACGCCTCCTCGGCGCCGAGGATCAGCGGCCCGGAGCTCATGCGCTAGATCCTTCCTTCCGTTCGATCTGTAATACCCTCGTTCGGTATATTACTGGCGCAGCCCGCGGCCACGCCGCGTTCGACGGGAGCGAGGGGAGCCCACTGTGGTTTGTCACGCAATGCAAGACTGGCCTTCGTCATGAGCGATCCGGCGATGCTCACCTGCGCGGTGGCAGGCGGCGTTATTACCGGCAACCCTAACCAGCCGGCGACGCGGGATCAGGTGATCGAGCAAGCGGTCGGCGCCGCGCACGCGGGAGCAAGCATCGTGCACATCCACGCGCGCACTGCCGACGGGGAGATGACGCAAGCGCCCGAGGACTACGAGGCGATCAAGCAGGGTGTACGCGAGCACGCCGACGTGGTGCTCAACTTCACGACCGGCGGCAAACTCGGCTCGGCCCCGGAGGAGCGTCGCCGCTCGCTGCAAGCCCAGCCCGAGCTCGCCTCGCTGAACTGCGGCAGCATCAACTTCGGCCCCGACGACGTCATTTTCCTGAACCCGAAGTCGCTGATCGAGGAACTCGCCGATGAGATGGCCGATCGCGGCATCGTGCCCGAGTACGAGTGCTTTGACATGGGTATGGCGGTGACGGCCGCCCGCCTGGCGCAGACCGCGCGTGGCGCGCCCGGCTTCATGCACATGGTGCTCGGCGTGATCGGCGGCGCCCCGCCTACCGTCGAGACAATCCAGCTGTTCGCCCGCTCGGTGCCTGCGGGGCTGCCGTGGATGGTCACAGCAATCGGTCGTCACAACTTCCCCATGATGGCTGCGACGCTCTCGCTCGGCGGCCACGTCCGCACGGGCCTTGAGGACGTCGTCTACGTCGCCCCAGGCGAGTACGCGGAGTCCAACGCGCAGCTTGTCAACCGCGCGAAGACCCTGTGCGAAGCAATCGGGCGACCGGTGGCGACTCCCGCGCAGGCGCGAGAGATCCTGGGGATCGGCTGATGGGCGGCGCGGCGGTCGGCTCTGCGGCGACCCATCCGCGCGCACGCAGCGCCCGAGCGGTCCGCCGCAAGACCCATCCCCAAGGGGCCGAAGCGGTCGAAAAGATGACATATCGATCAGTCGGTTTGGAACGTAGTCTTCTCCCGAGTCATTGTCAAGCGACAGTCGGCCAAGGGATTTCGACACGTGTCGAAGGAGCGCGGGAAGTCTTGGAGCGCGGGTCCTTGACGCTGTCGTTTGCGAGGGGTAGGTTGCATATCGACTGATCGTCATCAAACCACCAGATGCGCTCGGCGGTCGAATACGGGGGTGTACGTCCGGCGGGCGCGCCTCGGGCTGTGGCTCGAGGAGCAAGCGCACTGCCGAGTGTCCCAGCTGTCGAGTAAGTTCGGCAATACGGGAAAGCCGGCGATGGAGGCGCCCCCGAGAACCGCACTAAGCGATGGAGGCCCGATGACCCCGCACCAACCAGGAGGCACGATGAAACCCACGAGAAGGTCCCTCGCCCGAGTGAGGCGCCTCGTCCTCGTCGCAAGCGCGGCGATCGCAGCCGTGCTTCTGCTCGCGGCGTGCGGTTCCAGCTCGAGCAGTTCCAGCTCTTCGAGCTCATCCTCCGGAGGCAGCTCAGGCGCACTTAGCAAGTCCGCCAGCAATCCGAACGCGACGCTGATCGTCAACAACGCGGTGCCGATCGCGACGCTCGACCCGAACTTCACCACCAACGACCAGGACCCGGGCTTCGACGGGGCGATGTACTCGACGCTGACTCAGGTTGACCACGAACCCGGGAAAGTCGACGGCACCGAACAGCAGAACCTCGGCGTCAGCGCGGTCAAACCGTACCTGGCGCAGTCCTACGCCTTCAGCGACGGCAACAAGACGCTGACCTTCCACCTTCGCCCGGGGCTGAAGTTCCCCAGCGGCGACCCGGTCGACGCAAAAGCCGTGGTGTGGTCGTTGAACCGCGTGATCAAGGCCGGCGTGGGCGGCTACTCGGTACTCGAGGAAACCGACTACACCCCGCCGCTGATCACCTCGATCAAAGAACAGGGTCCGCTCACGGTGGTCATCAAATACAAGCGCCCAGCGCCGAACCAGCTTCAGGTGCTTTCTACGCCGACGGCGGGTGCGATCTACGACCCGAAACTGGTCGAAGAACACGGCGGGCAAGCGAAGGAAAAGCCGAACGAATGGCTCGCGAGCCACTCGGCCGGATATGGCCCCTACCTGCTTAAGAGCTATCAGCCCAACCATCAGATGGTGCTGGAAGCGAACCCGGACTTCTTCGAAAAGCCGAAGACGAAGAAGATCATCCTGAACATGATCCCCGACAACGAAACGCTGCTGCTCGACGCGCAGTCGGGCGCGGCGGACATCACGCTGGGGCTCACCAACCAAGCGGCGCACAGCCTCGTCAGCAACAACTGCTGCGTGGTCGCGTCGTTCAAGTCACGCCAGGCCGAGACGGTGCAGATGCCGCAGAGCGTCGAGAAGCCCTGGAATACGGGGAAGAACGCTTTCTTCAACAACCAGGACTTCCGACAGGCGCTGAGCTACGCCTTCCCCTACGAAGCGGTCCTGCAGAAGGTCGCCTATGGCTACGGGAAGCTGTACTTCGGCGAGTGGATGCCGTCGTACTCCTGGTATGACCCGAAGGTCGGCGCGCCTCGTCCGACGGA
>Ga0335073_10004285_pt1 | contig 19947 bp, 18 predicted proteins | sample Lox_Sample_22_FD_207093 | JGI IMG/M metagenome (GOLD analysis project Ga0335073, IMG submission 207093) | Soil microbial communities from Loxahatchee National Wildlife Refuge, Florida, United States - Lox_Sample_2.2 | ecosystem: Environmental > Terrestrial > Soil > Wetlands | place: USA...
CTCCGTCATCTCCGCCGCGAATCTCTCGCGCCGCTGCGCATCTCGGCCAAACGCGCGGACCGTCTCGATCCTTTGTGCGCCGGCCACGGCCTGGAGCTGTGTCCGCGCCTGTAAGCCCGTACCGATCATTCCCACCGCCCGCGCGTCCGGCCGCGCCATCGCGCGGGTGGCAACGCCGCTCGCTGCGCCCGTGCGCATCTGCCCCAGATAGTCCGCCTCGATCAGCGCCACCATCTCACCGGTTTCGGCGCGAAAAAGCGGAATCACGAATCTCGCCGCTCCCCGCGAAATCGAATAGATCTTCAATCCCAGGTAACCGCCCGCGGCGTCCGATGCCGCCATATAGTTCACGATCGTTTTCCCCGGGATGTGAAGGCGTCTCCGCGGATGGCAGACCGCCGTGCCTTCGCCGAGCCGTCGGAACGACGTCTCGACCAGCTCGAGCGCCATCTCCATCGTCAAGATCGAACGTACGTCCGCCTCGGTCAGCAGCAGTGCCATGGTTTCCTTCCTGAAGGCCGCGCAGAGAAAGTATCAGAAGTCGATTCGATAGCGAAGAACTCGTGCTTCGGAAGCATCCAGCACGAGCAATTCCTTGCGCGGGCTCACGGCGAGAGCCAGGGCCGTCCCGCTCGCATGGCCGGGCTGTGCCGCGAGGTCCACGTCCAGTTTCGTTTGCCCGTCCGGCAACCAGGCATGGATCGTTCGCCCATCGGCATCCATCGCAAAGATTCCGATGGGCGATACCGCAAAATCGTCGCTCAGCCTTCCGCTGCCCCCGCTGGCGCTCAACTCGCTGACGAAGTGCCCGTCCGAGGTGAACTTCAAGATGCGGTTCGCGTCGGCGTCCAGCACGTACACCGAGCCGTCCGGCGCGGTCGCCACCGCCCGCGGACGCACGTGCGTGTTCGGCTCGTTGGCTTCGGGCGTCCACCATTTCGTCAGCCGGAATCGCGGCGTGTAGGTGAAGATCCGTGCGGACTCCGCGTCCAGCACCTGAATCAGACCGCCGTCATCCACCGCCACGCTGAGCATGTCCTCGTCGTTCGGGCGAGTCCTCAATCTCAATTGGCGGAAGCGATCGCCGTTGGGAAAATAAACGAACGTGCTCGCGCTCTTCAGTTCCGTCACGTAAATCGCTCCGCCGCTATCGACCGTGATCGACTGGGGATTCTTCAGCGCGTTCTCTTCGAACGCAAGCAGCGGCGTGCCGTCCGTATCGAACTTTTGTACGAAGTGGCTGCCGGCATCCGCGATGTAGGCCCTGCCTACGGTGTCGGTCGCGATGCAGGTCGGTTCGTCGAGTTGTCCGGGGCCATCACCCTTCTTGCCCCACTCGCCGATGTACGAAAGCCCCGGCGCCTCGGGGTGGCTCGCCTCGACGCGCGCCTCCGGATTCGAGCATCCCACGGCCGTCCAAGCGAGCCCCAGCGAAAGGGTCGCGGCGGCGACCAGGGCTGCTCGCAGCCTTCTAGCCGCGTTTGTGCTTTCGCTCCTCCGCCGTCGTACCATTTCCCCTCTCCAGCCTCACGATCGTCTGGTGCATGTGATACGTTCGCTGCTCCGCCTTGCCTTCGCTCCAAGCCTCAAACGAAAACGCCGCATCCCCGCCCGGCGCCGGGGTCGTCTCCAGCTTCAAAGGCAGCTTGCCGCACACATCGCTCTCGACGAACGCCGTCTCGTACTGGCCCTTCTGCTTGCTCCAGGTGAAAACGCGAATCAACGTGAAATCGCATGGCTGCCCCTCGCCGCCTTTTGTCCCGAGCACCAGGTACTGCGGCCTCGGTGCACCCGAGGCGTCCAGCACATGATTCAATTCGTACCATGAGACGATCCGCATCCCGGCGGCGCTTGCGTAATCGGGTAATGGCTGCGGCACGTCCAAGTCGATGAAGCGGCCAAGCACCCAGCCCGAAAGCGTCAGCCCTTCCTTGGAAGTCGCCTGCACGTGCGCGCGCACCAGCCACCAATCTTCCTTTTTGGCTTCCGGCGGCGAGGCCTCGGCGCCGTCCGCTGCATTAGCGTCGTTCGCAGCGTTCGCGGCGCTTGCCGCACTCGCACCCGCTGGCGGCGCCGCCACCACGCGCCGCTCGTACAAATCCACGGGAACATTCTTGTCGAGCTGGCGGATCCGCGCTGCATTCCGCGCTGGGTCGATATGCAGGTTGACGAGCACCCGCGTGTGGCCGCGCGCCTCCATGGGCAACCGATCCGTCTCCGTCCCCAGCTCCTGCGCCTGCCGCCAGAAATCGGACGAGAGCAATTGATCCTCGGTGGTCCAACCCACCACGCCAGCGGTCGTTCGAACCTGCACCTGGTCTTCGAAATGTGCCAGCACATCGACTCGGTCCCCGAAACCGACCGTGGTCACAGGCTCGCGCACCTGAGCCGTCGTGCTATAGAGCGTCACCGACCGGCCCCCGATGTACGCCGTTTCGACCGGCGGCCTCGAATGATGAAAATGCCGGTAGACGCCGAAGGTGATCACGAGGACGAGCGCGAATCCGATCAGCAGCTTTCGGATCATGCGCCGCCGCCGCGAATTATAGGAGGTTTGCGCGAGCTGGGTGTCATGCCGGACTTCTCCGGGGCAAGCCAGAATTTTACACCAATGCCCGAGCCCGCTTTTGAACGCCCTGCCGGAAAAAATCCGCGATGTGTCGCAAGAGGTCTGTCGGTCCTTCTGCTACAATCCGGCACTGTTGTTGCGTTCGCACGTGCCTGGGCGAGAAAGCCTGGAGAACTCGGAATGCAAATCCTCGAAAAACTGAAGCCGCTTGCGCTGCTCTTCTTGCGCCTGGCCCTGGGAGTGATTTTCGTCTACCACGGTTACCCGAAGCTCTTCGGACACACGCGGCAGACCATGGACGCTTTCACTCACATGGGCTTCCCGCCGTACTTCGCCTATCTCGCGGGCGTGATCGAGTTTTTCGGAGGATGTCTTCTGACGATCGGCTTATTCACGCGAATCGCGAGCCTGCTGATCGCGGGCGAGATGGCCGTAGCGGTCATCCGGGTGCACAAGATACTCGAGGACCCTCGCGCGGTGCACAATTACGAGTTCCCGCTCGCGCTGGCCGTGGCAGCCTTTGCGCTGGCCTCGCTCGGCGCGGGACTGCTTTCCTTTGACCACGTACTTTTCCCGGAAAGTCGCTCCGCGCCGCGAAAGCCGAAGGCCAAGACCTAAGCCGGCCTGCACGCTGTACCTACGCGGTCTGCGTCGGCTGCGGGGCCGCTGCGGAGGGTTGCGGCGCCGCGAACACCGGTGGCGCCAACGGCAGCACTAGCCACGCCACCACGTACCCCAGCAACGCCGGCACTACCGGAACGGGCATCAGCACGGCGAGCACCCAGATCAGCCGGATCAGCGTCGAATCCACTTCGAGGTATTCCGCGATTCCGCCGCACACGCCCGCAATCTTGCTGTCCACCGACGAGCGCATCAACCGCCGGGTTGCCCGCGGCGGTCCAACGGGCGACACGTGCTGCCGGGCGCCGCAGAAATAGCAGAAGTTCGAATAGTCGGCAATGTCTCTTTGGCAGTATCCGCAGGTCACGACGTTCTCCTCGCGCGAAACCCAGCGCTGTTCCCCTTGCTACTCATGGATACGCCCGAGACCCAAGAAAAGTTCCCTCTGGCGACTCAATAGGCGGCGAGTTCTCGCACGGCCCGGACGATATCCTTCGTCTGCGGCAGGATCGCGTCTTCCAGGATCGGCTGATATGCGCAGAACGTATCGGCCGCGGCTACACGCCTCACCGGCGCATCGAGTTCGTCGAAAAGCTCCTCCGAAATTCGCGCCGCTATTTCGGCTCCGTAGCCCCACGACCGCGAATCTTCGTAGGCGACGATCGCGCGATTCGTCTTTGTCACCGTCGCGGCAATCGCATCCCAGTCGTACGGGCTCAGCGTGCGCAGGTCGATCACCTCGACCGAAATTCCTTCGCGCCCGAGTTCCGCCGCCGCCACTTCGGCGCGATGCACCACGGCGCCGTACGTGATCACGCTCACATCCGTGCCTTCCCGCGCCACGCGGGCCTTCCCGAATGGAATCGTGAAGTCCGCGCCCGGGTAGTGCGCGCGATTGTACGGCTGCCGGTAGAGATGCTTGTGCTCGAGAAAGATCACCGGATCGTCCGCGCGCATCGACGTCCGCAGCAGGCCGCACAGGTCGAGCGCCGTCGACGGCATCACCACGCGCAGACCCGGAACATGCGTGAACGTCACCTCGCCGCTCTGGCTGTGATAAATAGCCCCGCCCGTGAGGTATCCGCCGATCGGCACGCGCACCACCGCCGGCGACTTGAAATGGCCCATCGAACGCCAGCGAATCAGCGGCAATTCGTCGCGCAGCTGCATCATCGCCGGCCAGATGTAATCGAAGAACTGAATCTCCGCCACCGGCTTCAGTCCGCGGATCGCCATCCCGATCGCCCGGCCCACGATCGCTGCCTCCGCGATCGGCGCGTCGAAAACCCGCTTTAGCCCGTGGCGCCGCTGCAACCCGGCCGTCGCCTTGAAGACGCCGCCTTTCCCCTTCACCTTCGCGAGATCTTCTTCGCGGCCGCAATCCGCCACATCCTGCCCGAAGACGACAATTCGCTCGTCGCGCGCCATCTCGTCGGCAAGCGTTAGCGAAATCATTTCGACCATCGTCTTTGCAGCGCCGTGCGCGTGCCCGTTCACTTTCGGAGCCGCTTCGAATTCCTTGCTGGTCGGATCGACGTCCGGTGAATACACGCACTCGTAAATCGACTCGGCTGCCGGCGCCTCGGCCGCCAGCGCTCGGTCGGTCGCTTCCAGCACTTCCCTCTCGACGTCGCTCTCGAGCGCCTCGATCTCGTGCTCGTCGAGGATTCCCTCGCGCACCAGAAACAACCCGAACTTCGGCACGGGATCGCGCCGCGCCTCGGCGTCGCGTTCCTCGGCCGTCTTGTAGAGCTTCTCGTCGTCGGAAAGCGAATGCGAATAGGGACGCGTCACGTGCGCGTGCACCAGCGCCGGTCCCCGCCTCGCGCGGCAGTGCGCCACCGCGGCGCCCAGCGCCGCGTAGCTTTCGAGCGGATCGGTCCCGTCGCACTCTTCGATCTGGAAATGCGGAAAATTCGCGACCAGCTTCGAGATGTTGCCCCCTGGCGTCTGCATCTCGATCGGCACGGATATGGCGTATCCGTTGTCTTCGACCAGAAAGAGCACCGGCGCGCGCCGCAGGCTCGCCGCGCTCAGTGCCTCGTAGAACTCGCCCTCGCTCGTCGATCCGTCGCCGCCCGAGACGTACGTGATCTCGTCGCGATGGTGGCTCACCGACTCGCCCAGCGGCGCCTTGCGCGCCTGGTCGAGCGCCTTCGGAAAGTGATCGAAGTAAAGTCCCGCCTCCATCGCGCCCACGGCGTGCAGCCACTGCATTCCCGTCGCCGACGCCCCGGGGACGATATTCAAACGCTGGTTGCCCCAGTGCGACGGCATCTGCCGCCCGCCCGAGGATGGATCGTCCTTCGCCCCCACTGCCTGTAGCAGCATTTCGTACGGCGTCACGCCCAGCCCCAGCGCCAGCGCACGATCGCGATAGTAGGGGAAGAACCAGTCGTACCCGGGCTTCAGCAGCAGCGCCGCCGCCACCTGGACAGCCTCGTGCCCCGCCCCGCTGATCTGGAAGAAGGTCTTGTTCTGTCTTTTCAGCTGGATTTCACGGTCGTCGATCCGCCGCGAAAGGAACATCGTGCGGTAGATCCGCACTAATGTGTCGCGATCTAGACCATGGTATTTCGATGTGTCGATGTGTCCGTGCTTGACCTTCACCTGCGAGTGTGAGGCCATTCCGCTGCCTCCGACGACGCGCGCGTCGGCTAGAGTAGGTACGTCCCATTATAAATGCAAATTCGCCGATTGCGCGCGCCGATCCCCTCGGCGCCGGCCTTAATCCAGAGACTTGAATTTCTCCGACACTCTCGTAAATTCCGACTCGCCCGAGCGTACCTTCTCGCCCTTCGCCGACTTGAACGGCTCCTCGATCGGTATGCGATCCAGCCAGCGCTGGTAGGAGAGCTTTTCGTGATCGGAAAAGGCCAGCCGCACGAATACCCGCACGCGCGCGGCCGGCTCGGCTTTTTCTTCCGTTTCCGCCTTGGCCGCAGCCTTCGCGCCGCCTTTCTTGGCCGCTGCCCCGGCCTTTGCCTTGCCGGAGGGCTTCGCTGCCGCCACCTTGGCCGTCGTCCCGGGCGGTGCAGCTGCCGCCGCGGCTTGCCCAGGCGCTGCTTCCTCGCGATCGAATTTCATCAGCAGCTTGTCGCCGAGCCGGAAGGCTTGCTTCCAGCCATCCACCTTGTGCCGCGCCTGTTGCGCAGCTTCTTCGTTGGTGCCGAAATCGAAAATCAAAATGGATTGAGCCATGCACTCTCTATAGCCGCCCTGACGAACGGTGTCAAGCAATCGGCTCCGCCGCAATTCCACACCCGACCCGACCATTTGGCCAGTCCGGCCGCCTGTTGCGCCATCGCGTCGGCGGCGTTAGTCTCAGCGGGCCTCACCAAGGAACGCTATGGACAAGCAAACCTTCTTGCGCTACGTCGACCATTTCAACCACAAGCGCTACGACCACGTGATGGCTTATTACCATCCCGACGTGACGATCGAATATCCGGCCACGCTCTCGAATCCCCAGGCTCCGGCCATCACCCGCAAGGGCCGCGCCGGATTCCTCGAACAGTACGTCGTCCTTCACCAGCACTGCCGCGAGGCCCTTGAGGTCGGGGACCTGTTGATCGACGGTGACCGCATTGCCGCCGAGATGTACACCGAATTCCATTTCTCCAAGGATTATCCGGATTTCCTGGGCCGCGCCGTGAAAGCCGGCGACGTCTACATCTCGACGAACTGGTGCATCTACAATCTCGAAGACGACAAGTTCAAGCGCATCCGTGTGGCCCGTTTTCGCTTGCACGATCCGCAAACAGCTCGCCTCTGAACCGGGCACGCCGCCCAAAAAAGAACGGGGCGCCTCTGCGCCCCGTCTTCTTCATCCGATCTGCCTTCCGGCTTCGATCAGCGATGTCCGCCGCCACCATGGAAACCGCCGCCTCCGCCGAACCCACCGGCATGGAACCCCCCACCGCCCTGGACTCCGCCACCTGCGAATCCACCGCCGTGAGAGCCGCCGCCCGCGACCCCATGCCCTAACCGCGGTGCCATCGCCGCTCCGTGTGGATCGAAGCGATGGGGGTAGTGTCCGTGGAATCCAAACGGTGCCCCCCAGGCGTAGAACGGCGAGTAGAAGCCCCAGCCGAACGGGCTATAGAAATACCCATCGCCCGGCAGGAAGGTATAGCAGTTGAACCACGGATCCCAATACCATCCCGTACCGATCCATCCCGGGCCCCACCAGCCCGCATCGACGTAGGCGGGAGCGATATCCACGTTCGCTTCGGCCAGATACGACGAACGCAACCGGCTCCACTCGTACAGATCGCCTTGATAGGCGCTCTTGTCGAAGCCGCTCGCCTTGAGTTTCGGCGCGCCGAGGATGACTTCGCGACCGCCCTTGATCTTACCTGGCGATCGTGATCCTGCAGCATTGCCTCGCCGCTGAACACGCGAACCGCGCCCTGATCGGCATCGAAATCGTAGAATCCGGTCTTGAACAACTGCGTCTGCGAACTGCCTTCATCCACGAGCAGCCGATTCTGCTTGTAGATGTCCGTCACTTCGACGGTCGCCTGCCCTCGCTCCACCGCGATCTCTGTACGAGTCAGGTTCGGCGAGATCATTTTCACCGCGCTCGCGTCCCCAACCCTCAGAAAGACTCCCGGCGTCAACAGCACCTCGGCCTTGCCCTGCGCGGTCGTCAGCGTTTGCCCCTCCGCCAGGGTCACATTGCCGATTGAACTGGAACCAAGCGTCTGTGACGCGACCGCGGCCTGCCCATCGACGTAATTCAAAGTCCCTGGATAAGCGGTTCCGGGCCGGTCTGGGCTTCCCCAAGCCGTCGTCGCAGCAAGTGCGGCCAGCAACAACCCCCCTATGAATTTAAGTCCTGTATTCCGCATCTTCCTTGCCTCCACAACATAAGATGCTCCGCCCGAGCGCATCGAATTTCCGGTAAGCCTTTGTAAAGAAGCCGGATAGCTCAGCGGGCCTCCCGCCTCCTTCCCGGCGCTGCCGTGACGGAGCAATTTCCCGTTGCTTCGATTTCCGGGCCGTGTTACCTTGAGCGAACAAAAAGCGAATACGAGACACCGAGTATTCCCGTATCCGCAAGTACCGAAAGGGGTTACATGGCCGCAACCTCCACTTCGAGCCGTTTGGCCGTACGCCCGCAATCCACGCTGGCTGCTTTCGAGGAGGCTCTCCACGCTCTCGCCGCCCGCCACCACTCCGACGAAGTCCTCACCGCGATTAGGCAGATTCCGGCGCGCGAGGCGCAGTTCCGCCCCATGCCCGAGTGGGTCCGGCCCGAACTCGCCGCCGCCTTTCGCGCCAAGGGAATCGACCAGCTCTATTCGCACCAGGCCGCCGCTGCCGAATCAGCCCGTGCGGGCAAGGACTTTGTCGTCGTCACGCCGACCGCCTCGGGCAAGACGCTCTGCTACAACCTGCCGGTCCTGAACGCCGTTCTCGAAAATCCCGATACCCGCGCGCTCTACCTCTTCCCCACCAAGGCCCTCGCGCAGGACCAGCTCGCCGAGCTCCACGATCTCGCGTGCCGCCTCGACGATTCCTTCGGCGTCTTCACCTACGACGGCGACACGCCCAGCGACGCGCGCAAAGCGATCCGCGAGCGCGGCCACGTCGTGCTCTCGAATCCGGACATGCTGCACACCGGCATCCTGCCGCACCACACGAAGTGGACTCGCCTCTTCGAGAATCTCCGCTACATCGTGCTCGACGAGCTGCACACCTACCGCGGCGTCTTCGGCAGCCATCTCGCCAACGTCCTGCGTCGCCTCGCGCGCATCGCGGAATTCTATGGGTCGAAGCCGCAATTCATCTGCTGCTCGGCGACCATCGCGAATCCCGGCGAGCTGGCCTCGCAGCTCATCGAACGCGAAGCCGGCGTGATCGAGGAAAACGGCGCGCCCGCCGCCGAGAAACTCTTCGTCTTCTACAATCCGCCGATGGTGAATCGCAATCTCGGCATCCGTCGCAGCTATCTCAATGAAACGACGCGCGTCTCGAAAGAGCTGCTTGCCCGCAAGCTGCAAACGATCGTCTTTGCCAATAGCCGCCTGCACACCGAAGTCCTGCTCACCTATCTCCGGCAGGCCAATCCGCCGCAGCCCGGCCAGCCCGAACCGATTCGCGGTTATCGCGGCGGCTATCTTCCGGGCGAACGCCGCGAAATCGAGCGCGGCTTGCGCGAGGGCGGCGTCCGCGGAGTCGTCGCCACCAACGCGCTCGAGCTCGGCATCGACATCGGCTCGCTCGATGCCTGCGTCATGGCCGGGTACGCCGGCTCCATCGCGTCAACCTGGCAGCGCGCCGGCCGCGCCGGCCGCCGCAGCGGAACCTCCTGCGCCGTGCTCGTTGCATCCTCTGCGCCCCTCGATCAGTTCATCGTCCAGCATCCCGATTATTTCTTCGGCCGCACGCCCGAGCACGCCTACATCCAGCCCGATAATCTCGAAATCCTCGTGAATCATCTGAAATGCGCTGCATTCGAGCTGCCCATCGCGCCCGATGAAAAATTCGGCTCGGTCGACGCGCAGCAGCTCTGCGAGCGCCTCGTCGAAGCGGGTTTCCTCCATCGCAGCGGCGGCAACTGGCACTGGGTGCAGCAAGCCTATCCCGCCGACACGGTCAGCCTCCGCTCTGTCACCTCCGACAATTTCATCATCATCGATACCTCCGGCGCCCAGGACGGCAAGCCCGAAGTGATCGGCGAAGTCGATTTCTCTTCCGCGCTCACCACCGTGCATCCCAAGGCGATCTACATTCACCAGGGCCAGCAATATCACGTCGACAACCTCGACTTCGACGAGCGCAAGGCCTACGTCAAGCCCGTAAACGTCGATTACTACACGGACGCGATCCGCTACACGCAGGTGCGCGTCCTTGAAATCGCCGAGGAAGAGCGCGTCCCCGGCCCAGCCGCGCGCGCGCACGGCGACGTCCTCGTTCGCTCGCAAGTCGTCGGCTTCAAGAAAATCAAGTTCTTCACCAACGAGAATATCGGCGACGGCAAGCTCGAATTGCCCGAAAACGAAATGCACACCACCGCCTTCTGGATCACCCTCGATCGATCCCTTCTGGCGGCGCTCCCTTTTTCGCTCTCCGAGCGCCAGAGCGGCATCTTCGGCCTGCTCTACGCGCTCGAATCGATGGCCACGCTGCTGCTGATGTGCGACCGCCGCGATCTCGGCACCGCCGTCGGCGAACGCCCGCCAAGCCCCGGAATCGATGCGGAATCGTTCCCCGTGGAAGTCGCCGCTACTGAGCCCGCCGAGTTCTTCGAGCCGAATCTCTATCTCTACGACGCCTATCCCGGCGGCATCGGCTTCAGCGAGCCGCTCTTTCGCGTCCACGAACTTCTCCTCAATCGCACGCGCGAGCTGATCGCCGGCTGCCCGTGCGAAAGCGGCTGCCCTTCGTGCGTCGGCCCGGCGGGCGAAAAAAGCGAACGAGCCAAGCAGGTCGCGCTCGCCATCCTCGACCGCCTCTGCTCATGAGCGCCTCTCTCCACGATCGGTTCTCGCGGCTCGCGGCGCTCAAGCCCGCGCGCCGCTACGCTCCCCTAAGCGACGATGCGGCCCCGCGCGGCCGTTCGCCGGAAATTCCCGCCGGCGCCGGTCGGCTCGCCGAGATTCTCGGCGCTGCGCCGCGCGCCAATCGTTTCGGCGAACACCTCGCTCTGCGCCGCTGGTTCTCGGAACCGATCGGCGGGGACGCCTCGTTCGCCGCTCCCGAGGGTGATCTCGATTGCGCCGCGCTGCGATTGATCGCGCCTGACGCGCCCGCCTCCGTGGCCGACCCGCGGCAGTGGCTCTTTCTCGACACGGAAACCACGGGCTTGGCAGGCGGCACCGGCACGTATCCCTTTCTTGTCGGCATCGCCTGGTGGGACGCGGGCGGCCTCGAGGTCGAGCAGTTTTTCATGCGCGAGCATAGCGAGGAGCATTCGCTGCTCGTGGCGCTTGCGGAGCGCCTCGCCGAGCGCCGCGTGCTCGTCACCTTCAACGGCAAATCCTTCGATTGGCCGCTGCTCGAAACGCGCTACCGCATGACGCGCGTCATCAAACCGCCCGTGCCGCGCGTGCATCTCGATTTCCTCCATCCGGCGCGCAACCTCTGGCGCCTGCGCCTCGGCTCGACGCGGCTTCCGGAACTCGAAAAGTACGTGCTCGGCTGGAATCGCGGAGCGGACGTCATGTCCGAACTCATTCCCCAGATCTATTTCGACTATCTCCGCGGCGGCTCGCCCGAGCCTCTCGTCCCGATCTTCCATCACAACCAGATGGACCTGCGCGGCCTGGCCGCGCTCTCTAATCGCGTAATCTCGCTTCTCGGCAATCCCGAAATGCACGGCCGCGATGGCTTCGAGCTTTTCGGAGCCTCGCGCATCTGCGAGCGCCGCGGAGAGGACCGCCGCGCCCGAACGCTCTACGAACGATCGATCGCCTGCGAGCTGCCGCCGGAAACCGGCCGGGCCGCCCGCCGTTCGCTCGCGCGTCTCGCCAAGCGCGATGGCGATCACGCGCTCGCCTGCAAGCTCTGGGAAGAGATGCTAGGAAATTCGCGCGAAGGATTCGAAGCCTACGAGCAGCTCGCGATCTACTACGAGCGCCACGCCCGCCAGCCGCATCGCGCCGCCGCGCTCGCGCGCAAAGCGATCGCCGAATTGCGACGCGCCGGCCGCCTCGGCACGATCGCACCGCACGCCTGCCGCGCGGGCCGCGCGCGCTTCGAAAAGCGTCTGGCGCGCCTCGAACGCAAAGCCGGCCGCACCCTCCTCGACACCCTCGAAGCTGAATCGCGCGCGCCCGCCGATGAATCCAATCCGGAAACCGTCAGGAGGTAAGTTCGATGCCCGAATCGGATGGCGCCGCCGCTCGAACTGCGAGAATCTCTGAGCCGGAGGTAAGAATCGTGCCTGGAATTGTCGATCCCTACATTCGCGAACAACTCGAGAAGCGCCGCGACGAAATCAAGCTGCTGCTTTCGAGCATTCCCGCGGGTGAGCCCGCCGCGGCCACAGCTCCCTTTGTCGAATTACTCGGGGAAGTCGACGCTGCGGTCGAACGCATGGACGCCGGGACCTTCGGGATCTGCGACCTGTGCCACGACACGGTCGAGAAAGATCGGCTGATCGCCGATCCGTTGACGCGACTGTGCCTCGATCACCTTTCCAGCGACGAGCAGCGCGCCCTCGAGCGCGATCTCGAACTCGCCGCTCAGGTCCAGCGTGGGCTGCTGCCGCAAAGCGACGTCGAACTGGGCGGCTGGCGCATTCATTACCAGTACAAGCCCGCCGGAGCAGTGAGCGGCGACTACTTCGACTTGCTCTCCCCGGAGAGCGGAGACGTCGATTGGATGTTCCTGCTCGGCGATGTTTCAGGTAAAGGCGTCGCCGCGTCGCTGCTCATGACGCATCTTCACGCGATGTTCCGCAGCCTCGCGAGCTCCCACATGGCGCTCGGTGCTCTCGTCGAAACGGCCAATCGCCTCTTCTGCCAGAGCACCACCGCCGGTCAATACGCCACGCTGATCTGCGGTAGGGCGGGAACGTCGGGCGAAATCGAAATCGTCAGCGCGGGACATACGCCGGCGCTCGCGATCTCCTCGGACGGCGTGAAGCAGATCGGCTCAACCGGCCTGCCGCTTGGCCTGTTCGCCTCGAGCCGTTACACCGTCGATCGTCTCCGCCTCGAACCGCGCGATTCCCTGCTCCTCTTCACGGACGGAATTTCGGAAGCGAACGATCATGCCGGCCGGGAATACGGCGTGGCGGGAATATCGCACGCCGCTGGCGATCGTCACGGCTGGGCGCCCAAGGAACTCGTCGCGGCGTGCCTGGGCGACTTGCGGCGTCATTCCTCGGGCGTGCGCCAGGCGGACGACCAGACCCTGGTGGCCATCCAGAGATTTGCCTGAGGATCGAATTTCTGCGGTTTGAATCGACGCCCGACGCGCCCCGCGAGCTCAGCCCTTCGAAGTGGCTTTCGCCGCGGAGTTCATGAATTTCTCGAGGCGGTCGAGCACCTGCATCGCGGTGTAGCACTGCTGGACGCTGGCGTTCGGCTCGCGCTTCTCCCGGATCGCCGCGAAAAATTCGCGGTCCTGCAATTCGATCCCGTTCATCGAGACGTCCACCTTCGAGACGTCGATCGGCTGCTGCTCGCCGTCGACGAGCTCGTCGTACCGCGCGATGTAGGTCCCGTTGTCGCAGATGTAGCGGAAAAATGTGCCGAGCGGGCCTTTGTTGTTGAACGAAAGCGAGAGCGTGCAAATCGCGCCCGACGGCGTCTTCATCAGAATGCCCATATCCATCGCGATTTTCAGCTCGGGATGGAGCGGTCCTTGCACGGCGTAACATTCCGAAACCAGCTCGCCCGTCTGATACTGGAATAGGTCGACCGTGTGGCAGGCGTGGTGCCACAGCAGGTGGTCGGTCCAGCTGCGCGGCTTCCCGGCGGCGTTCATGTTCGTGCGCCGGAAGAAATACGTCTGCACGTTCATCTGCTGAATCTTGAGCTCGCCTGCTTTGATCTTCTTGTGCACGTACTGATGGCTGGGATTGAATCGCCGCGTGTGTCCCCCCATGCAGACGACGCCGGTTTCCTTCTGCACCTTGACGAGCATCTCGGCGTCAGCCAGCGAGTCGGCGATGGGAATCTCGATATGGACGTGCTTGCCTGCCCGCATGCACTGAATTCCCTGCGAAGCGTGCATCGGCGTCGGCGAGGCCAAAATCATCGCCTCGAGCCCGGCCTGCTTGAGGCTCTCGGCGAAATCGGTCGTCCAGTGCGGAATCTTGAAGCGCTTGGCGACTTCCTCGGTGCTGGCGGGGCTGCCGCCGGCCAGCGTGATGACCTCGATATCCGCGATATTCGCCAGGGCCTCCAGATGTTTCACGCCGAAAGCGCCCTGCCCTGCCACGCCGACTTTCATGTTGTTTTCCTCGCCTGAAGGTTTGCCGTGAGCGCAGAAACGAAACTCAAAGAGTCGACCGCGGCCTGAACCACCCACACAGCATTAGGGGCGGGCCTGAACCCGCCCCCGCCGCCATAGTTTCGCTGCGTGAACGCGGGCGCTATTGGGTGGCGCCGGCCTTTTCCAGCTCGCCCTTGGCGGCGCGAAGCTTGCGCAGCTCGGAATGGATCCGGATCACCGCCATCCACATACCGAGCGGATGCGCGCCCGCCTCGACCAGCGGATGGATCTGTCCGTCGCGGAATTTCTCGATGTCGTCGTCCTGCAGCGTCTCGAGAACTTTCGCTTCCTGCGGCGTCATCCCGTATTGCTTGGCCACCGAAGGCAGGTCGTGGATCAGCCGCAGGCGCAACTCGCGGCTGAAGCGGCTGTCGTAGAGCACTTTGTTGAGCTTGTACGCCGAGGGCGATGGGTGCTTGTAGAACTCGAAGCCGCCCTTGAACTGATAGTCCGCCGACGCCTCCTTGCCTTCCTTCGATTGCCCGATTCCCTTGAACGGCAAAAAGCGCATCACCGCGTGGCCGTGGTGCCACGTCGGCTGGTAGGTGATGAGTTCGCCCGGCATTTTGCCGATTGCGCCGAACATGATCATCCATGAAAGCATCTCGGTGTTCCCGACTTCGTCGAGCTGCTCGTTGGTGAGTTTGATCAGCGTCTCGAGATTGCCCTTCTCCATCTGGGCGATGGCCCAGTGGTCGAAGTCGAAGTCCGGCTTCGGATACTTCCACGTGCCGGGGAAATGCGACATCCCGCCGCTCGCCACGATCGCCACGTTTTCCGGGCGGTTCGCGATCACTTTCGCGATCGCTTTACCCAGCTCCGCGCAGCGCTGCGCGGTCGGCAGCGGTGGGAGATACGCGTTCACGAAAATCGGCACCACCGGAATCGGCCGCTTCTCGATCACCCACTCGTAGACGGCTGCAAACGCGTGGCCCAGCACCGCGTCCTGCGAATAGCCCAGATCGAAGCCCGCCTTCATGAGCTTATCGAGCAAATCCTCCGCCAGGCCCTGGTGGATGGGGAGTTCGTACTTGCGGCCGGCAAATTCGGCGTGCGAAAACTCGCCCGAGAGAATCGCAAACGTCGGCACGGAGGTCAGGAAGAACGTCTCGAGGTGGTCGCTGCCGATCACGATCACGGCGTCCGGCTTAGCCTCCTCCAAGTCCTTGCCGATCAGGCGCATCGCCGCGATATCGGCGTCCAGCTGCGCCGGGTCCTCGCTCGGCGGGCGATCGAAAAGTTGAGGGGCGTGGACCGTGCCCATTGCTGCGACAATCTTTCCCATGTCTGGTTACCTCTTCCTTGGGGGAATGGGGTCCCTATCACGTTGTGCGCCCAAACCCTCATTTCGCACAACCTGCCTCTGCAGTAGGCCGATGCGAAAATTGTGCGAAAACGGCGAGTTTTCGTCAAGCGAAACAATCCGGCAGCGGCAGGATTTCGCCGCGAAAAATGCATGCAAAGTTCCTACGAGCTACTGAACCACCGAAGCGAGCAGGGCGTGAGCCCCGTTCCAGAAAATCTGTATGCCGATGCACACCAGCAAGAACGACGCGAGTTGCATGATCACGCTCATCCCCGTCGGCCCGAGAACCCGCGCCGGGCGGTCCGCGAATCCGTAGCACAGGAAAATGCTGATCGAGATGAGCACCGCGCCCACGATCGCCGCCAGGGCGACCAACAAGAAGCTGATCCCGTGATAGTGCGCGGCGTTCGCGCCAAGCGTGATGGCCACGGAAATCGAGCCCGGCCCCACCGTTAGCGGCAGCGTCAACGGATAGAACGCCTGCCGCAACGGATCCTGCGGCGATACGGTGCGGTGCGTCGCCGGTTCATCGTCTTTCTGCTTCAGCATCGCCCATCCGGTCGAGATCACGATCAACCCTCCGCCCACCTGCACCACCGGCAGCGAAATCCCGAAGAACGCCAGGATATGCGTCCCGATAAAATACGATCCGACCATCAGGAAGAAGCTGTCGATCGCGATCTGACGCGAGAGAGTCAGGCGTGTTTCGGCGGAATAATCCTTCGTGAGCACCAGAAAGATCGGCGCTCCCCCCAGCGGATCGACGATGGGAAAAAGCGCGCTCACCACCAGAAACAAGCTCTTCACCGCAGCTGCAATCAAGGTTGGCATCCCCGCTCTGCATTCTAACCGCAGTTGGACATTCGATGCCGCACTTGAGGGCTCAGCGTCAGCGATTTTGGCTCGGCCGCCTGGGCGATTGCCTTGGCACCAGACGCGTATTATGCTCACCGCGCCCGAGCGGCCGAGATCTGTATTTCTCCCGCGCGGCACGGAAGGGACAATGTCCAACACTCACGACGTGATCGCCGTCGGATCGGGGCACAACGGCCTCGTGGCCGCCGCCTACCTGGCATCGGCCGGCAAGAATGTTCTCGTCCTCGAACGCAACGAGTGGTTCGGGGGCGGCGTCGTCACTGCGAAGCTGACGGGCCCGGATTTCCTGCACGATCGCTTCAGCACCGGGCACATCTTCATTCAGGCCAACCCGCTGATCAAGAACGACGAGCTGAAGCTCCTCTCGCGCTACGGCTTGCAGTACATCTACCCCGAGATTCCGTTTCTCTGCGTCTTCGAGGATGGCTCGACAATCGCCCTGCACCGCGATCGCAACAAGACTTACCAGGACATCGCGAGATATTCGAAAAAGGACGCGGAGTCGTTCCTGAAATTCGCCGAGGTCTCGGCAAAATATTTGCCGATGCTGTCCGCATCCCTCTACACGCCGCCGATTCCGTTGGGCGGGATGTTTGCGATGCTCGACCAGAGCGCCGAAGGGCGCGAGATGTTCGCGCTGATGCAGAAAAGTCCCTACGACATCATCATCGAGAATTTCGAGAACGACAAAGTGCGCATGTTTTTCACGCGCATGGTCTCGGAAAATCTCACCGGCCCCGAGGAAAAAGGCACCGGCATCGGCATCTTCGTCTTCCTCGGTTTCATGGAGCAATACGGCATCGGCGTGGCCGTGGGCGGCAGCGGCTCGTTGACCGCCTCTTTGATCCGCTGCATCGAGGCCCACGGCGGCGCCGTCCGCAACAACACGACGGTCGAAACGGTCATCCTGAAAAATGGCCGCGCGGTTGGCGTCCGCACCGCCGACGGCGCCGAATACACAGCCAAGGAGGCCGTGATCGGCGCGATCCATCCCCACCTGCTCGGGAAATTCATCCCCGGGCTGAACGGAAGCGTCCGCCAAGCGGCGGAGCGCGTCGAGCTTTCGGCGAATTCGTGCTTCACAGTCCACGCCGCGCTCAACGAGCCGCTGCGATTCAAAGCCGGGCCGCACGTGAATCAGGCGTATTTCATCGAACTGATGCCCGCGAATATCGACATCCTGCGTCAGTTCTTCGACGCGCTGCGCTACGGCCGTATTCCCGACACCTCGCTGCTGGGACTCGTCTCGCCCTCCACTTTTGACGCGTCGCGCTGCCCTGCCGGCAAAGCCACGCTGCACGTCTGGGACTACGTGCCCTATTCGCATCCGGACGGCGGCCCGCAGTTCTGGGATCACGCCAAAGCCGCCTTCGCGAAAACGATGCTCTCGCGCATGACGCCCTACGTCGACAACATCACTCCCGAAAACATCATCGACTACGTCGCCGACAGCCCGCTCGATATCGAGCGCGCGTCGCCCAGCTTCCAGAAAGGCGACGTCCACGGCGCCGCGCCGTACATCTATCAATCCGGCTCGCATCGCCCCACTCCCGATCTCGGCCACAACACCGTTCCCGGCGTCGAGCGCCTCTATCTCGTCGGGCCGTTCCAGCATCCCGGCGGCGGAGTCTTCGGCGCGGGCCGCGCGACCGCGATGAAAATGTGCGAAGACCTGAAAATCGACTTCGACAAGATCGGCCGGCAGCCCCACAAATGACGATGATGAAAATCTACGGGCAGGACAACGCGGAATTGATGCAGGTCACCTCACTCGAACGCGAGGACGGCAAGCTCGTGATGAAGGGAAAAGTCTTCGGCTCGATGCCGATGACCGCCAAGCTCACCCCGCAGGAAGCGCGCAACGCGCTCAAGCTCCTGAATTTCCGGCTGGTCGTTTTCCTCGCGACGTTCTTATTCCGCCGCTGACCCGCCGCGTCACACCAGCGTGCTGATGTGATACGTATCCATGTACTCGCGCAGCGCGAAAATTTTGTCGTCCTTGATCTCGATCATCCACGCGTAACGGTTGTTGTACTGCTTGCCGTTCCTCAACAGCCCCGTGCCCTGCGTCTCGCACGCCACCAGCGGCCCCTTCGAGAGGATCGTGCTCATCTTGACCTTCGGGTCGCCCTCCACGAAAAGCCCGCGCACCGGCACGAGAAGATCGTCGATGATGGCGTCGCGCCCCTTGGCTCCTTCGGCGCCTGGAATGCCCGTGCCCATCGGCGTCCACGTGGCCTGTTCGTGCAGCAGCGGCCGCACGCGCTCCAGATCGCCGGTGCTCAGCGTATCGAAAAATGTTTTCACCAGTTGCTCGTTTCGACTTTCGGCTTCGGGCATCGCACCCTCCTTCGCTTCGCCACGCCTTCCCCGCCAACCGGCGCGTATTATACCCGCGCCGCGCCCGATGTCCACGCGAGCCGCCCTCGACTCCGCGCCCCGAATTTGCGCCTTGGCGCCTCCGCGCTTTTGAGTATGATGGGGCCGCTCGAAACGCGTTTTGGGGAGGGGGCTTCGATGAAAACTGCCGCGCAACTTTTGAGGGCTCGTGCGTCGCTGGCCGCGACCCTTCTGGTCTGCGCCATTGCAACCGCATCTGCAATCGCCGCAGCGCACCCTCCCAGGCCGCCGCAGACCGTGCGGCTCTACGTCTTCGATTGCGGCGTGATCAAAGGGATGGATCCGAAGCTCTTCAATTTCAAACCGGGAGAGCTCGCCACCACCGAAATGTCCGTTCCCTGCTTCCTCATCGTCGACCCGAAAGGCACGCTGATGTGGGACGTGGGCGCGATCCCCGACGCCGATTTCAAGGGCGACCATGCGCCCATCACCGAAAGCTACTTCACATCCACCCGCACGCTGCGCTCGCAGCTCGCCGAAATCGGCTACCAACCGTCCGACATCACCTACCTCGCCATGTCGCACTACCACGCCGACCACACCGCCAACGCGAACGAATTTGCCGGCTCCACCTGGCTCGTCCGCCAGGTCGAACGCGACGCCATGTTCGCCCCGAATCCGCCGCAGATCGCCGCCGTCAGGACGTACGACAAGCTGAAGGACAGCAAGACGGTCATCATCAGCACCGATGAATACGACGTCTTCGGCGACGGCAAGGTGATCGTCAAATTCGCGCCGGGCCACACCGCGGGGCACCAGGTGCTCATCGTGAAACTCGCGCACACCGGAAACGTCATGCTCGGCGGCGATCTCTATCACTATCCCGAGGAGCGCAAGCTCAACCGCGTCACGGCATACGAATACAGCGCGCAGGAAACGCTCGCCAGCCGCGCGATGATCGAAGCCTACCTCAAGCAAACGAACACGCAGCTCTGGATCCAGCACGACTTTGCGGCCAACGCCAAGCTCAAGAAATCTCCGAAGTATTACGACTAGCGCCATCTCGTGCAATGTTTTTAGGGGTCGGAGCTTCAGCTCCGACATCAACACCGGCAGAAATGGGGCTTCAGAGTCTGTGTGACAACCGAGATTCTTTGTGGGTCGTGGCTTCCAGCCACGACATAAGCCGCGCAAAATCTTCACGGGCTTCAGCCCCTGAAGTTCCCGAACGCGGTCGCCACACAGACTCTTCAGCCCCCTGAGGACAGCTTTCACGGCGGCG
>Ga0335073_10004286_pt1 | contig 19946 bp, 20 predicted proteins | sample Lox_Sample_22_FD_207093 | JGI IMG/M metagenome (GOLD analysis project Ga0335073, IMG submission 207093) | Soil microbial communities from Loxahatchee National Wildlife Refuge, Florida, United States - Lox_Sample_2.2 | ecosystem: Environmental > Terrestrial > Soil > Wetlands | place: USA...
ATCTGTGAGAAAATAAGGATGCGGAAGTAATTCCTTCGGAGCGGCGTGCACTTCGCGCTCCACAATCACTTCAACCTTACAGCGGTTTCGCAGTTAGTGTATCCGAAGCCACGGCTGCAAAGTGGCATTTTCCTTAAGAAAATGCTACCTTCCGCAGCTTGAACAAGGGCACAGTAACTGTGGAACCGCTCTAGTGGCATCCGGGTCTGCGCGGCGTAAGCCCCGTTGCGGCAGACACGATCGCAGGAATCAGAACAGGAATGATCAGCGTCAGCAACGTCACCATGCGGTATGGCTCAAAGGTGCTCTTTGAAGATGTCAGCACTACCTTCACAGACGGCCGCCGCTACGGATTGACCGGCCCCAACGGCGCCGGCAAATCAACCTTCATGAAGGTTCTCACCGGCGAGCTCGATCCGCAGAAGGGCACGGTCGTACGGCCGCGCAAGTTCGGAGTGCTCCGCCAGGACCAGTTCGCCTTTGACGCCTACCGCGTCATCGACACCGTCATCATGGGCAACAAGCCGCTCTGGGCTGCGCTCGAAGAGCGTGACCGCATTTATGAAAAGCCCGAAATGACCGACGACGACGGCATGCGGCTGGGCGAACTCGAAGGTATCATCGGCGACGAGGACGGCTACACCGCAGAATCCGACGCTGCCGTTCTGCTGCAGGGCCTCGACATCGCCGATGAGCTGCACGAGCGCAAGATGAGCGAGTTGCAGGGCGGCCAGAAGGTACGCGTGCTGCTCGCACAGGCGCTCTTCGGCAAGCCCGAAGCGCTGTTCCTGGACGAGCCCACCAACTACCTTGATCTCGATTCGATCCACTGGCTCCAGGATTTTCTGCTCAACTATGACGGCACGCTGGTAGCGATCTCGCACGACCGGCATTTTCTCAACTCGGTCACCACGCACACCGCCGACATCGATTACCAGACCATCATCACCTACACCGGCGGCTACGACGACATGGTGATGGCCAAGACCCAGGTTCGCTCCACGCTCGAGCAGCAGAATGCGCAGCGCGAGAAGAAGATCGCACAGCTCAATGAGTTCATCGCCCGCTTCGCCGCGGGCACACGCTCTTCGCAGGTGACGAGCCGGCGCAAAGAGGTCGAGCGGCTGCAGACCAACGAACTGGCCCGCTCCAATATTCAACGCCCGTTCATCAAGTTCGACCAGGTGCGCCCCAGCGGCAAACATGTACTCGAATTCAAGCACCTGACCAAGCTCTACGGTGACCTGAAAGTGTTGGACGGCTTCACCGCCAACGTGCTGCGCGGCGAAAAGATTTGCCTGATGGGCCGCAACGGTGCGGGCAAAACCACGCTGATCAAGAGCCTGCTGGCGAACTATCCCGGCCTCTCCGATCCCGAGTTCACACTCGACTCTGGCTCAGTCTTCTGGGGTCACGAAGCACAGGTGGGCTATTTTCCGCAGGACGTAGGCTCAACCATCGAGCACGGCCTCACCGTGGCTGAGTGGCTGCATCGCTGGGACCCGAAGGCCACCGTCGAAGAGATCCGCGGCATTCTCGGTCAGATGCTCTTCAGCGGCGAAGAGGGAGGCAAGCCGACCAAGGCGCTCTCCGGCGGCGAGCAGGCGCGCCTCGCGTTCTGCAAGCTGATCCTCACCAAGCCCAACATCCTCATCTTTGACGAGCCGACCAACCATCTCGATCTTGAATCGATCAACGCGCTCAACATCGCGCTGCAGCGCTATGAGGGCACGGTGCTGCTGGTCACGCACGACCACGACCTGATCGACGAGGCCGCGACGCGCCTCTGGGTCTTCCACGACGGCGGCATCGAGGACTTCCAGGGGCCCTACGCGGAGTGGAAGGGCAAACACAGCTAATCACATTCACGTAGTTGCCGGAGCGATGCCTTGTTGTTCGACCAGCCAAACCCGGCAGCGGCGACTGACTCGCAGGCATCATGGCTTACGCCGCGCCTAAGGAATCTGCTCAGTTTCATCGCGATTTTCGTGCTGATGTCAGCCGCCACGGCTGTCATGATGCTCTGCCCTTGCGATTCCGTTGGCGTCCATGACTACTACGCCATTTCTCTGGTAGCGCTTGCCGTTCTGTTCGGCATCGCGGCCGCGTATCTAACATATCGCCGCATGCAGCGCGACGCCGGAATGACTCGATTCCTAAGGGCAGTGATCGCGCTCGTCATTGTCGGAATTGGCGTGTATGCAGAACTCTTCGTGGTCATGCAGGCCGTTGCCTGGCGCGCGCGTCCGCGCTAGTCTCCAAGTACTTAGGCTCTCTTCCGCGCAGCCTCCTCGTAGACTTCCACATACTCGCGCGCCGGTTCTGACCATGCATAGTTTCGCGCCATGCCGTTGTGCATTAGGCGCGTCCATTCCTCTTTGTCCTTGAAGGCCGTAAGCGCGCGGTCGATTGCGGCGAGCAAATCGCGCGGGTCGAATCCGTAAAACTTGAACCCGGTCCCGGTTCCCTTCGCCGCGTCCCACTCGTCAATCGTGTCTTCCAGTCCGCCCGTGGCCCGCACCACGGGCACTGTGCCGTACTTGAGCGAATACATCTGGTTCAACCCGGAAGGCTCATACCGCGAAGGCATCAAAAACATATCCGCGCCGGCTTCGATCTTGTGCGAGAGCGCATCGTCATAGCCCACTCGCACAGCTACCTTATCAGGATGTCGGAACGCCCAGTCGCGGAAGAAGTTCTCGTAGATCGGCTCGCCCGAACCCAGCACCGTCACCGCGACATCGCGACGCATCAGGTCCTCCGCAATGCGCGACACCATATCGAAGCCCTTCTGCGTGGCGAAGCGTGAGACGATGCCGATCACCGGCGTGGTCTCGTCAACATCTTTCAGCCCGAAAGCGTGCAGAAGATCCGCGCGGCAGACTCTCTTCCCTTCCAGGTTCTCCGGCGTGTAGTGCGCCGCCAGGTTCCGGTCAATCGCCGGGTCCCAGTGCGCGTAATCCACACCGTTCAAAATTCCGCGCAAATCAGCCGCGCGCTTGCGCAGCACGCCTTCCAGCTGCTCACCGAACTCCGGCGTCTGGATCTCCTCAGCGTACCGCCGGCTCACCGTCGTCACCATATCGGAAAAGACAATGCCGCCCTTGAGAAAGTTGAAGCGGTCGTAATGCTCCACCCCATCCATGGTGAACACGTCCCATGGAAACAGGAGCTGCTCGGTGGTCTGCGGCGGAAACTTGCCCTGGTATGCCGCGTTGTGGATCCCCAACACCACGCCGCTTCCGCGGAACACGGGATCGGCCGCATACACCGTGCGGAGATAGACGGGAATCAGCGCAGCCTGCCAGTCGTGCACGTGAAACACCTCGGGCACCCCCAGCAGCTTGGTGGCTTCGAGCACAGCGCGGCAATATAGGCCAAAGCGTTCGGCGTTGTCCGCGTACTCGCCGCCGGCCGGGCCGTAGAGCTCGGGGCGGTCAAAGAGCTCGGGACAATCGATGAAGTAGAACTGCACACCGTCGCGCTCGCCGCCATCCACGATACCCACAAACCGGTTGTAATAGCGGAAAGGGATCGTGATGGAGCGCACTGCGTTCTTCGGCTCATCCCCGAGCAGCGGACGGACACGTGAGTAAAGCGGCAGATAGACGGTGACACTGTGACCCAGCTTCACCAGCTCGCGCGGCAGCGCGCCCACCACATCCGCCAGCCCGCCGGTCTTTGCAAACGGAACACACTCCGACGCTGCAAATACAATCTGCATCCAACCACCTCTCCCGGGTTCAACCTTGAGTGCGTAGCCCTGCTCCAAAGGGCAAGTCTACTACGCTCCCACTCGTCAGATGTGTTGGATGACGGTCCGACGCGAATCGGCAAACACACCGCGGAAGATCGAGTCCGGCACTTGCTGAATGTCCGAACCGCGCAGGTGCTTCAGGCTTCCTGAATCGCAGTCTCCGCGGCCGCAACACCCGCGGACTCCCGCGCACGAGCGCGCCAGATAAGGATGGCATGACAGCCCAGCATCAGGATCAGGGGATCGAGGGGTCGCAGATGATAGGGCTCCGGGTGGCTGAAGTAATACATCGCGGGAAAGAGCACCAGAACGCCACCATAACGGACCGCCTCGAACGGTTTCTCGCGCCACACCGCAACCAGACCGCAGATCGCCAGCAGAGTCAACACGGTGGCAAACGGAATATTGAACGGATCCGTCGGCTCCATCGCAAGATATTCGCGGCTCAGGCTCCAGTAGCCAGTCCAGAGATAGACCGCGCGCCGCAGGCACATCCACGCATACCACGCAGGATGGCCGGCGATGAATACTCGGGCCTGCGCAGCCTTGTGATCCATGTAGGCCAGCTCACCCATCCGGTTGTAATCCGCCAACTCGTCCGGGTCGTGAAGCGGATGAAGCTGGTCGCTGGTCCAGCGCATCGAGTAGCCGTTGTTACCCATCCAGAGCTCGAGCCCCATGCTGTCGCGCATGGGAATGAAGCGATGAAAGACGACCGCGTTGCGAATCATCCATGGAGAAAGCGCAGCCCCCAGCGTGACCGATGCAACCGCCGCAGGCAGCAGCCAGCGCTTACCCGCATGCGCCAGTCTCCAGCAGGCAAGCACCAGCAGAAACGGGACAACCACCAGCACCGAAGGCTCGTTGAGACCGGCAAAACCCGCAAGCAGACCAAAGCCTGCCCACAGCGTGAGCCGTGGTGTGAGTTCCAGGTCCTGCGACAGATACAGCAGCCAGCACAGGCAAAGCAGCGAGAGATGCGTTGCCCAGGCCCACGCCGCTGCGAAATAGATGCCATAGGGCGAGAAGGCCCATCCCCACGCCGCCCACAGCGCCGCGCGCTCTCCAAAACTCCGCCGCGCCATCAGGAACATTGGAATGCAGGCAAGCGCAGACAGCACACAATTCAGCGCGTGCGCCACAAAGATCGACGCCCAGGTGTGAATGCCGAAGCAGCGAAAGATCAGGGCAACAATCAGCGGATACACCGGCGGCATCACCGCCGAAGGCTGCGTGGACCCAAACGGACTGCCAAACCCATGCCCCGCCAGCAGTGCCTCGGCCACATTGCCCGGTTCCCACGCATGTAGGTGATCCGGGTTCATCAGCCCCTCAAAGTTGTTGAACGGTGTCACGGCCAGGCGAAGCGCAAGCGCAGCCAGAACGATCATCGGAAGCATGCGCCGCGCGGTTGAGCTCTGCGGGACGAGGTGGGTGAATCGCATTCTTGCTGGAATTAGACGAGAATACCCCGAGCGCGACGACGGAAGCGGGACTCAATTTTGTCACTCTGCCCGCTTGCCATCCTGCGGGGAGAACTACGATTCCGTTTCGAACCTGGGCGAAAAGCCCAGGGCGCGCCAGAAGCGGTCGACCAGAGCCACGGTTTCCGGCGCGGTCGAGCCTGTCGTGCGGATCTCCACGCATGAGCCCTCACCCCGCGCCAGCACAGGTGGCTCGACGGCGATGGCCACGCACAGACCCGGCCGATACGTGCACGAAGCCAGATCGGCGATCGAGAGACGCGTCGTGGGGGTAGCAAAAACCGCGTGCGGCGGAGCCATCCGGTCCAGCAGCCACAGGATCTCCAGCTTGGACTCGAGCTCATCCGGGACGCAGTCAATGACGAGGTCGGCCGAGCGAACGGCCTCCTCCACGGTAGAAACGAAGGCCACCGCCGGCAGAGCCGCGGCGTTCAGCTCCTGGCGGATGTACTCCTGCGCGTGATGCAGGTTCGACGGCATCACGTCCTCAAGGAGCACCGGGAAGCCGGCGCGGGCCGCGCGCAGGGCAAGAGAACGGCCGAGCGGGCCGGCTCCGATAATGGCCACAGTCGTCGGCAAGCTGGCTTACTTGGCGGCGAGCGCTTTGATCACGTCGTCCGCGCTTGGACTCGCCTGCTGCAGGTGTTCGGCCACGCGTGCGCGCTCCTCGGCCGAAAGCGTAGGGACGGTGGCCAGAACGCGGCGCAGCGTCACAGCAACGTCATCAATGTAGTTCATCAGGCGAATGGCTTCTCCAGACAGCGGCATATGGCGTGCGTTCCTCTACAAGTGGACTTCAATTTCCATTGTAGGGGCTTGGGTCCAAGTAACAAAGCAGTCCCAAGCGGGTTGATCTGCAGTATTCATGCCTGCGCGGTGCAAATCGCGCTACAATCCGTGAACGCTGAGGGGAAACGCCGAGATTCCCATATATCACGAGGGAAGGAGTTCGCGATGACAAGGAGATATATAGTAGCCGCACTGGCAAGCGCGGCCTTTGCTGTGGCAGGCGCATCCTTTGCGCAGGACACAGCACCCGGTCCCAGATTCCCAGACAAGGCTGCGGAAGCTGAGGCAAATGCAAAGCAGCTCTTGCAGTACATGGACACCGACAAGAATGGGAAGATCTCCAAGCAAGAGTGGATGAATTTCATGTCCGTGGAGTTTGACCGTCTGGACGTGGATCACAGCGGACAGCTCGACCCGCACGAGTTGCTTCAATCCCGCGTTTCGATGCGGCACGTGCGGTATTCGGACCAAGGGAAGTGAACAGAACGAAAAGTTGGCGTGTTGGCGTCAGTGCCTTCCCAGGTCTGAAATCCAGACTGGGGCACCCGGCTGTCTTGTAAGATGGCGAGTCATGATCGACAGAAGAAGCTTTCTGCGCACCAGCGCAATCGTGTCGGGAGCAGTGTTGGCCGGCGTGGCACCTGTACGCGCGGCAGACGCAGAGATCGAAATTACACCGCGGGAAGATGGACCTGGAATCAGCGCGCACCTGTACGGGCAATTCATCGAGCATCTGGGCGGAGTGATCTACGACGGCATTTGGGTTGGCAAGGATTCAAAGATTCCGAACGTTGGTGGGATACGAAAGCAGTTCATCGACGACATGGCTCGCATCGGCGTGCCGAATTTTCGCTGGCCGGGTGGCTGCTTTGCGGACGGGTACCACTGGCGGGACGGGATCGGGACCAAGCGGCCCCGCACGTACAACTACTGGCAGGCAAGCGCACCTGCGGGCGTGGATCTGACCGAGTCAAACAACTTTGGCATTCACGAGTTCATGCATCTATGCAGGGCGACGGGCGCGCAGCCTTACCTGGCGGCGAACATGGCGTCGGGTTCACCGCAGGAATTCCACGATTGGGTTACTTACTGTAATGCGCAGGCGGGCACGGCGTCGTTGGCCGATGAGCGCGCTGCGAACGGAGACAGGGAACCGTTTGGCGTGAAGTACTGGGGCGTCGGCAACGAATCGTGGGGCTGTGGCGGCGATATGACTCCGCAGGAGTACGCGACACTGTACCGGAAATTTGTGACGCAATATCCCGCCTATGCACCGAAGCCATTTCTGGTGGCTGTGGGACCACGCGGGCACCAAAAAGATATGGATATCGGCTGGACGAACAGTTTCTTCGAGGCAATGCAGGGCCATCGCTCTCCGGTAGACGGGTTGTCTATCCACTTCTACACGGACTTCAGAAATACTGCGGAGAAGATTGCCACATTCAACGCGCAGGGATGGTTCGACGTGATCCGTGAAGGCACGCGGGTTGAGGAAGTGATGAAGCAGCACTGGGGAATTGTGGAGAAATTTGATCCCAGCCATCACACGCGGCTGATCGTTGACGAATGGGGCGTCTGGTACAAGAAGGGCGAAGAGATCGGGGCGCATTATCTGCTGAGCCAGCCGCTCACTTTGCGCGACGCGGTGCATACCGCGTACACGTTGGACATCTTCAACCGGCACGCCGAGAAGCTGGCGATGGCCAACGTGGCGCAGACGGTGAACTGTATTCACTCACTCTTCCTGGCCGAGGGGGATAAGTTTGTGCGTCTGCCTCCTTACTACGTGTTCGAAATGTATCGCGGCCACATGGGCGCGCGGCAGGCCAACCTTCAGATTCGCTGCGAGGATCTGACGGCGCCCACCGCGAATGGGCCTGCAACGATGGCGCGCTTGTCCGGTTCAGCCTCCACGAAGGGAAAGTCGCTGACTGTGACGCTGGCGAATCCTTCGCTGGACTCACCATGCTCTGCGGTAGTGAAGCTTTCGATCGGGAGCATTACGGAAGGACGCGGGCAGATTCTGACGCACGAGGATATGACCAGGGGGAACACCTTTGCACACCCGAATGAAGTAAAGCTGGCGCCATTCGCAGTCGACGTGCGCGCAGGTCGCGCGGAAATTTTGATCCCGCCGCGGGCCATCGTGGCGATCGAGCTGAAAAGCGTTTGACGCGGAGTGCGTTTCGCGCTTCTTCGCCTGATCTTCGCCATTCCGCTATAATCAAAGTATGGACTTTCAGCTCGTCACCAGCTATAAACCTCGCGGCGACCAGCCCCGCGCCATCGACGAGCTTGTGCAGGGCCTGGCTGCCGGCGAAAAGCACCAGGTTCTGCTGGGCGTTACCGGCTCGGGCAAGACCTTCACCATGGCCAAGGTCATCGAGCAATCCAATCGGCCAGCGCTCATCCTGGCCCACAACAAGACGCTGGCGGCGCAGCTCTATCACGAATTCAAGCAGTTCTTCCCCAACAACGCGGTTGAGTACTTCGTCAGCTACTACGACTACTACCAGCCCGAAGCCTACAATCCGGCGGCCGACCTGTACATCGAAAAGGAAGCCACGATCAACGAGGAGCTGGACAAGCTGCGCCTCTCGGCCACGCGTTCGCTCTTCGAGCGCCGCGACTCGATCATCGTCAGCTCGGTGAGCTGTATCTACGGTCTCGGTTCGCCCGAAGCTTACTACGGCATGCTGCTGCTGCTCGAAAAAGGCCAGCAGATCAGTCGCAAAGACATCACGCGCCGGCTGGTGGAGATCCTCTACGAGCGCAATGATGTGGACTTCCGCCGCGGCACTTTTCGCGTGCGCGGAGACATTATCGAGGTCTTTCCCACTTACGATGAGAGCGCGTACCGCATCGAGATGTTCGGCGACGAGATTGAATCGCTCGCACAAATCGACCCGCTCTTCGGCACCGTCAAGCAGAAGTATTCACGGCTGCCGATCTATCCGAAGAGCCATTACGTCGTGCAGCCGGAGCGCAAATCCCAGGCGATCGATTCGATCGTGAAAGAGCTGAACGAGTGGGTGCCGCACCTCGAGGCCGAAGGACGCATGGTGGAAGCGCAGCGCGTTCACCAGCGCACGCGCTTTGATCTCGAAATGATCAAGTCGATGGGCTACTGCCACGGCATCGAGAACTACTCACGGCATTTCTCGGGCCGGCTGCCCGGCGAGCCGCCGCCGACGCTGCTCGATTACTTCCCGCGCGATTACCTGCTCTTCGTCGACGAGAGCCATGCCACCATCCCTCAGGTGCATGGTATGTGGTACGGCGACCAGAGCCGCAAGCAGAACCTCGTCGATTATGGCTTTCGTCTGCCCTCTGCGCGCGACAACCGGCCCCTGAAGTTCGAGGAGTTCGAGAACCGCGTGCACCAGACGATCTACGTCTCGGCCACGCCTGGGCCATACGAGCTCACGCGTTCGGCGGGTGTCGTCGTGGAGCAGGTTATCCGGCCCACGGGCCTGATCGATCCCGAGGTGGAGATACGGCCGGTGAAGGGCCAGATCGACGATCTGCTGGCGGAGATTCGCGACCGCGCCAAGCGCAACGAGCGCGTGCTGGTGACCACGCTCACCAAGCGCATGGCTGAGGATCTGGCCGGCTACTACACCGAAGTCGGCGTGCGCTGCCGTTACATGCACTCGGAAATCGAGACGCTTGAACGGGTCAAGCTGCTCGCGGGGCTGCGCAAGGGCGAGTTCGACGTGCTGATCGGCATCAACCTGCTGCGCGAGGGTCTTGACCTGCCAGAAGTCTCGCTGGTCGCTATCCTCGATGCCGACAAGGAAGGCTTTCTGCGCTCGGCGGGTTCGCTCATCCAGACCATGGGCCGCGCCGCGCGCCACGTGGAGGGTAAGGCGATTCTCTACGCTGACTCCATAACCGACTCCATGCGCCGCGCGATCGACGAAACCGACCGCCGCCGTGCCATTCAGAGGGCCTACAACGAGGAACACGGAATCACGCCGCGGTCGGTCATCAGCCAGGCGGATATGGGCCTCGCCGAAATCCTCAAAGTCGAATACGGAGAATTGGCCATCGAGGAGACCGCGGCCATCCCCGAGTTCGCCTCGCAGGAACAGCTCGATGCCTACATCGTCAAGCTGGAGAACGAGATGCGCGAAGCGGCGAAGAAATTCGAATTTGAGAAGGCCGCCAAGTTCCGCGACACCATCAAAGACCTGCGGGAAAAGGAATTCCTGATCGGCTAATTCGCCCAGCCGTGAGGCGCCCCGGCAGGCAACTCTTCAGGCTCCCCAACCCATCGTACCGTTCATACGTGATCGAAGTTCGGGGGAGAGGTGTATACAGCCGGTCTGTCAGCCGCGTCCAGCGAGCACGTAGCTCAATTCTACGGAGACGATGAAGAACTGCTCGACACCCTCACCCATTTCATTGGGGGAGGTTTGAATGCCGGCGACAGCGCCATCGTCATCGCCACTCCGCAGCATCTGAGAGCCCTTCGAAACCGTCTGGAGCGGGCCAGAGTCGATCTATTGTGCGCCTTGCGGGAGGACAGATACATTCCTCTGGATGCGAACGTTGCCCTCACCAGTTTCATGGTCGACGGATGGCCGGATGACCAGCTATTTGCTGACTTCGCGGGAAATCTGCTGCAGCGCGCTTCGCGGCATAGCCGCCGCGTGCGTGCCTTCGGCGAGATGGTCGCGCTGCTCTGGGAAGACGGAGAGGCGGCTGCCACCGTAAAGCTGGAGCAGCTATGGAATCGGGCGTGCGAGAGTCACACCCTCTCTCTCCTGTGTGCTTATCCCTCCACAGCCTTTAGCGGATGCGATTCGCAGGCGCTCTTCGACCTGTGCACGGCCCATCAGAGGTCTTTCCTCTCGCTCCGGGCAGAGTCAGCGACGAATTTCCTTGAGATAGGCAACAAATAGCAGCGCTGGTCTCATCGGAATCACAAGGGAACCCTGTCGGCGGTACAGGACCTGCATTCCTCGAACCTGCAATTCCTCGGCGCCGCCAAGGCTGATTGATTTCTCTTTTAGAAAGATACTTGTACTTAAGCGAAAAAGGGCACAGTTCCTCCGGAACTGCTCTAGCCAGCCGAGATGACCGGCCGTGTCCTTCGGGGAAAAATTCAGGATGATCCTTCTGGTAGAAGAAGACCCATTGCAGGCGCTGGTGCGCCTGTCGGCTCTAAGAAAGCGCTTTCCGGATGTAAATCGCGTAGCCACGGCCGCGGAAGCTCTCTGCCTCATCGAGCAGCCCCTCGTGGCCCGCGGTCTCAATCTCGTCATCACGGGCGATCACCTTCCAGATCTGGAAGGTTCGGTCTTTGTCGCCGAGTTGGAGAGCCGGATGCCCTCTTTACCGGTGCTGGTACTGGGTAACTCGCCGGCCGTCGCCGCAAGATACTCCGGGAGCCACGTAAGGTTTTTAGCCAAGCCCATCGCGGCCGAAGCGATGCTTCACGTAGCGGTCCAGATGGTCAACTGGGGCGCCAACAAGGCTGCCTGAAGGCGAGATCGGTTTTACAAGGGACGGCAGATCGCAATCGCTATCCGCGCACAGAAACGCCGGAGAACGACAGCACAGCCAGGCCCCGGACGGGCTGACCAAAGAAGCGCGCTGGCTCAAACTTGCTGAAAAGTAGCAGGTTCTCCACCTGCGAGCGCGTGGCTTCATCCGTGGGACCGGAAACGATGCGGTAGTCATAGACTTCGCCTTCGCCGTTGATGTAAGCCTCCACCACCACGGGACCGGAAGCCGCGCTGATGTCGTCGCTCTCTGCGCCGCTCGACAGATAAAGGAAATGCGGCGCCGTCGCCATGCCCAGCGGCTCATCCTTCACGGCCTGAGCTGACTCTGGCTGAGTAAACACGCTCACCAGCACAACCACCGTTCCCAGCAGAAGCACCGCGCTGGCGAATCCTGCACAAGCCTGCAGCAGAAACGGACCCACCGTATTCTTCCAGGCCAGTCCCAGCGTCTCAAGCCGGCTGCGGTTCGCACGGGCATGTTCCTGGCTCACGGCTACGCGAATCCGCAGCAGAAGGTCATCCGGTTCAGGAACCGGCCCCAGTGCGGACAGAGACGCCTGCGTCTTCCGCAATCCCTCCCATTCGCGGGCGCAGGAACGGCAATCCCGGAGATGCGCGGCGATCTGCTGCATCTCGTGGCCGTTCAGCCGGCCATCCAGATATTCAGTAAAACCTGCCCGAATCGGCTCGCAGCCATTCATCGCGTCTCCTCTCCCAGCGGGATTTCAATGCCCGCGAAAGTTGTCGAACGCCCGCCTTGCTTAGGACTGGCCAGCAGCGCCTTCAAACAGGCGCGCCCGCGCACCAGCCGCGACTTCACCGTTCCCAGGTTGATGCCCTGCATCTCCGCCACTTCTTCGTACACAAACCCTTCGATGTCCCGGAGGATCAGTGTGGTGCGGAATGGTTCAGGAACCTGGCTCAGTGCCCTCTCCACCCGCTCGCGGGTTTCTGTGTCGACGGCCGAATCAAAAGGTGACTGGGCAGGATCCACGAGCAGTTCTTTCAGGCGCACGGGCGTCCCGGATTCGGACTCCGCCACCTCCTGCTCGATGGGAATCTCGTGTTGTTTGTGGCGCATCCACCAGCGGCGCTGGTTCGATGCTTCGTGCAGCGCAATGCGATAGATCCAGGTCCGTAGCGAAGACTCGCCATGAAAACCGTGCACGCCCCGGAAGACCTTGACGAAAACTTCCTGGGTCAGATCGGCTGCATCCCCACGGTCGCGCACCGTACGCGCCAGCAGGGAATAAATTGGCTGATGATAGCGCGCAAGAAGCCACGCAAACGCCTCTTCTGAGCCGGCTCGCAGCTCCTCGATCAATGCTGCTTCGTCCGACTGAAGAGCTAACGCGCTTGCTAAATTGCCCATGGTGAGATCCGCCTGCAAATCGATTACCTCCCACCTTACCGCAAATTGCACGCGTTTGCATCCGGCGCTGCCGCGCAACTCCAGATGCCCTTATTCCGCAGCGGGAAAGTACTTCCTGCGTCCGCTCGCCACCTTTAGGCGAACCGCTGGTTCTCTTGGGTCCTGACCAGCTCCCTGACGTCTCTCACTCCTATAGACACCGGAACTGCCCAGGAATGTTCCCAACTTGGCGCGATTTGCTGTCTTTTCATTCAGATTCCCCAGTTTCGGCGCGCTAAAGACGATCCCATCCTCGTTTTGGGCGCCATTGCCAACCCCGGTTACCCTTCCGCCCGCCAATAGACTCACGAATGGCTGCCGGTGTAGCGTGGATGCGTCACCGAGGAGCCCCTCTATGCTGCGCCGTGATTTCGTCCGCGCCGTCATCTCGTTTGTTTTTGCCACAAAGATGAGCCGCGCCCAGCAGGCCAACGACCCCACGTTGCCGCCGCCCGCACCCGTGCCCTGGACCCTCGGCCTCAACTCACGCACACCGCTGCCGCAAACCGAGTTGGCCGACGAAATCGCCGCAACAGAGTTACGCTTCTTCACGCAGCAGCAGATGGCCACACTGATGCGCCTGAGCGATGTCCTGCTGCCACCTCTCGACGGCAAGCCCGGCGCTCTCGAAGCCCAGACACCCATCTTCCTCGATTTCCTGATCGGCGGTTCTCCCGAACCCCGCCAGAAGGTCTACACCGGCGGCCTGGACTGGCTGGAGGGGGCGGCCCAGGCACAGTACAAAACCGCTTTCGCGCATCTCGACGATGCGCAGGCCGGCGATCTGCTCAAGCCCTGGCTGCGCACCTGGATGAACGATCACCCACCCGCCGAATCCCACGCCGACTTCATCAACATCGCGCACGACGACATTCGTATGGCAACCGTCAACTCCAAGGCCTGGAGCGAGGTACCCTCGGTAGGCGCGGAAGAGTCCACCGAGGTCGCGCTCTACTGGTCACCAATTGAGCCGGACCTCTTCGAGCGCGCCGAGTGCGAGCAGATTCCTCCGCACGTGCAGGCAGCGCCCAAATCGGCCCATACCATGCCCACTTATCCTCGATAACGCGTCTCGATAACGCACGGAGATCCATACAAAACTGCTATGAAAAACGAAGTCCACGACGTGCTGATCATCGGGTCAGGCCACTCCGGCGGCATGGCCGCAAAGATCCTCACTGAAGCCGGCGTTCGCTGCCTGATGCTGAATGCAGGGCCTGTCGCCAACGTCACACGCGACGCCGCGCGCAAGCCCGCCTACGCGCTTCCTTATCGCGGATTCCGGCCACCGAACCGCATCGAACACGTCTTTCAGGCCAACGAGTTCAACGCGAACGTCTGGGTCGACGAGCAGGAGGTTCCCTACACGTTTGAGCACGATCAGCCTTACAACTGGGTTCGCGTGCGCCTCTTCGGCGGCCGTTCGCTCTTCTGGTCGCGGCAGTCGTTCCGGCTGAGCGATCTTGAGCTCAAGTGCAAGTCGCACGACGGCTTCGGCGAGGACTGGCCCATCAGCTACGCCGATCTCGCTCCTTATTACTCGCGCGTGGAACGCATCTTCCGCGTGTCCGGCGCACTCGACGGCCCGCCGCAAATGCCCAACGGCAGTTTCATCCTTGACGAGTCGCCGTGGTCGGTCTCGATGCAGCGCTTTATTGCCGCCGCCAAGCCGCGTAACATTCCCGTGTGCAAGCAGAGGCGGGCGATGGGCGTCGACGGCCTGGCAAGCTCGGTGAACCTGCTGTTGCCCGACGCCGAGCGCACCGGCAACCTGACCTCGATCGCCGATGCCGTTGTGCGCGAGATCACGATCGACAAAAACACCGGCCTGCCCGACGGCTGCAACTTCGTCGACCGGCTCTCGCGGCGCGAGATGAGCGTGAAGGCCCGCGTGATCATACTCGCCGCGGGAACGCTCGAGAGCACGCGCCTGCTGCTGAACTCGAAGCTAGCCAACTCGAGCGGGCTCGTGGGCCGCTACCTCACTGACCAGATCTACGGCGCCGGCGTGGTCTGCTCCGTGCCTGAAGCGCGCGGCGGCGGCGCGAGCGCCCACGAACATCTCATGGGCGGCAACGCCATCGTACCCCGCTTCCGCAACGTCGACACCAAAAGCGATAAGTTTCTGCGCGGGTACGCCTTCAACGTGAGCAGCATGACAGGCGCCCTGAGTCCCCGCAACTTCGCAGCTTACGGAGCAGAGCTGCAAAAGAAGCTCGATGAGTACCACGGCAGCGGATTCCAAATGACCCTCATGGGCGAGGTGCTGGGCCGCTACGAAAACCACGTCCGCATCGACAAAGACAAGGCCGATGCATGGGGCATTCCCGTCCTGCACATCGACACAAAATATACCGACAACGAGTTCAACATGGCCAAGGACGCCGTTCAGGTTGGCTGCGAACTTGCCGAGGCTGCGGGCTTCGAAGTGCTTTCAAAGAACGACATGCCCAACCCTCCCGGCTATAGCATCCACGAGATCGGCACCTGCCGCATGGGCGACGACCCGAAGAAAAGCGTGTTGAACAAGTGGTGCCAGAGCCACGATCACAAGAATCTCTTTGTCGTCGACGGCGCCAGCTTCACAAGCGGCGGATGGCAGAATCCCACCATGACGATCCTCTCGCTCTCTATGCGCGCATCGGAATATCTGGCCGGCGAAATGAACCGGCAAAACCTCTAGAATATGAGCATGTTCACGCCGCATCCCATTGCCTTCGTTCGCACGCCCTTCACCGAGACCTCCGCGATTCCCAAGGGCCTCGGCGCAGAGCACGATGCCGAGGGCGTCATCGAGTTTTTGCGCGAATTCGAGGAAGGGCTTCTGGACATCGAGGGCTTCTCGCATCTTTTTGTGCTGTGGGTCTTCGATCGCTCGACCGATTTCGATCTCGTCGCGCACCCGCCCGCCGACGACAAACGGCCGCACGGCGTCTTTTCCACACGCTCACCGCGACGGCCCAACCCGATCGGCCTCACCGTAGTGGAGTTGCTGCGCCGCGATGGAACCTCGCTCCACGTGCGCGGCGTCGACATGCTCGACGGCACGCCCGTCCTCGATGTGAAACCGTATCTGTCGAGCGTTCCCGCAGAGAAACTACGCCGCGGCTGGTTGACGGAAGCAGAGGCGCGCAAAACAGCCGCACACAAAGATTGAGCAACCCTGTTTTTGGCTACGGAATCCCCAACAGCTTGTGCGTCTGCAGGCTCATCCGCCATTGAGGATGCGCAAGACAATACTGCAGCGCAAGTTTGGTGTTGAGTTCGCGGCTGGGCCCATCCATCGGCTGCAGAAAAAAATGGCAAAAGCCGAAGCCCGCGAACTTCTCCGGTTCAGCGCCGGTCTGCGGATACACAAGCTTCAGCTCATCGCCGGTTCGCTGCTTCAGCTCCGTCCCCGCCTTCGGGCTCACGCAGATCCAATCGAGTCCCGCCGGCGCGGCGACGGTCCCATTCGTCTCCACGGCAATCTCAAAACCGCGCGCATGCAGCGCTTCGATGAGAAGCACGTCAAGCTGCAACAGCGGCTCACCGCCCGTGCAAACGACTAATCGCCTTCCCTGCTCCGCCTCGCCCCGCCACGTTCGCGCAACGGCGTCGGCAAGCGCATCCGCCGAAGCGAACTTGCCGCCGCCTGGGCCGTTCGTATCGGCAAAGTCCGTATCGCAGAACTTGCAGATCGCAGAGGCGCGATCCTGCTCGCGGCCCGACCACAGATTGCAGCCCGCAAACCGGCAGAAGACCGCCGCGCGCCCCGTCTGGGCGCCTTCGCCCTGCAGCGTGTAAAAGATCTCTTTGACGGCGTAGCTCATCGCTGCCATCCCGCCGGCGGATAGCGCAGCGGGTCCTCCGTTCCGTTTTCGCGAAAGCCCTTCTGGCGCAGCAGGCAGGAGTCGCACTCCCCGCACGGCTGCCCATCGGGAAACGGATCGTAGCAGCTGCTCGTGAGTCCGTAATCGACGCCAAGCTGGAGGCCCTTTTGAATGATCTGCGCCTTGGTGAGCGCGATGAGCGGCGTGTGAATCTTGAGCTGCTGCCGGCCCTCAACACCGGCCTTGGTCGCCAGATTCGCCATCTTCTCAAAGGCCTCAATGAACTCCGGACGGCAGTCGGGGTAGCCGGAGTAATCGAGTGCGTTCACACCGATGAAAATGTCGCTCGACTCCAGCACCTCGGCCCAGGCCAGTGCAAAAGAAAGAAAGATGGTGTTGCGCGCCGGCACATAGGTGATTGGAATCCCCTCAGCCATCTCATCGGCATCACGCCCTTTGGGCACAGCGATATCGTCCGTAAGCGCAGAACCGCCGAAGACCCGCAGATCAATCGTCGCGATCCGATGCTGCGCCACACCGAGCGAAGCCGCAACGTGCTTCGCCGCTTCCAGCTCCCACGCATGCCGCTGACCATAGGAGAACGAGAGCGCATACGGCTCGTAGCCTTCGGCACGCGCGATGGCGAGAACGGTGGCCGAGTCGAGGCCGCCGCTGAGGAGAACCACGGCTTTTTTCGATTTACTATTCATGCTTGTGCACTGTTGTGCGTATCTTCAGCCCAGTTACAAAAATTGCCAACCCCTCATCTAAGTTATTGGGACTACATCTAGTTTTGAACTCGGTGGCAGTTCTTGAAACATGCAAAAAATCATGATCAGTCTGATTTCTGTGTATCGTTTGAAATTCACAGTTTTCGAGACCCGTCCCAACAATCTCGATGTCAACCGACCAACCCGGATTATCGAGCGATGAAATCGTTATGCCATTACCATGCTCCCAATCCCCATCGCATTGACTAACAAACCACGCCTGAAGCCGCTCAAAGGCTGTCATAAGCGATTACCTGTGTCGGCACTCGGGCCCACACTATTGAAGATCTTCGCTCTTGCCGATGTCCACCGACGCGGCGATCGAAGTGCTCTCGTCAAGATAGGACTCAATGCACCGGTCGAGGATGCCCTTCGCCTCCAGGATGAATTCGATGGCGTCGCGCGCTGCGCCGTGGCCACCGCGGTTGGGCGTCACGTAGTGAGCCTCCGCCTTCACCCGCTCCCGCGCGTTGGCCACTGCCACGGCCAATCCCACCTTGCGCATCACCGGCAGATCGATAATGTCATCGCCCACGTAAGCGATCTCGTCGAGGCTGACCTTGGCCTGAGCGCAGATCTCGGCGACCGGCCTCATCTTAAAGGCCTGGCCCTGATACACATACTCGATCTTCAGGTCACGGGCGCGCGTTGCCACGGTCTCGCTGATGCGTTTGGTGATGACTCCACACTTGAGGCCGGCCATGCGCGCAAGCGAAATTCCCATGCCATCGTGGGCGCTATAGCCTTTGACTTCGACCAGCGTCTCCGACTGCACGCCGAAACCTATATCGTTGTTATGCGCGTCACGAATCTCTTCGCGAATCCCACCCTCTGCAACCGAACGCCCAGGGACGAGCCATATACTCCCATCGGTCCATACGCCATCGACGTCAAAAAGGATGATCTTGATCTTGCGGGCGCGGTCGATCACCGGGCCGGGAGCAGAAAGCGTCATACCTCAATTTTATCGTTTGCGTGCGCTGCTTTGGTTCTCCGGTCTCGCAGGATAATAGAAGCATGGAGAGCAGCCCGCAAACGCCACCCGCGCTCGAGCCCGAAGACTACTACTTCGAGGGGCCCTACATGGTGTTCACCGCTGCCTACCACCTGAAGCGCGGATACTGCTGCGGATCGGGCTGCCGGCACTGCCCGTATCGCGACGCAGATGCAATTCAGTCCGAGCCGCCACCCGAAGCCTGCCCCAAGGACTGAACAGGCGCAGTCCCCGGTGCCGACGGCGTCGGCTCCCTCACCAGCACGGCAAACCGCGGAAACGCAAAACTGCCGCCGGCATCATCGATCACATTGAGCTGGCAGATGTACTGCCCAGGCTTGAGCCCGGTGAGAGGAACATCGAGTTCGACAGCCACGGCATCGCGCCCCTCGACATTCACAGCCTTCGCCTGCACCAGCGGCGTCTCGTACACCTTGGTCGAGCCCTGAATCAGCTCGAGGCTGCTGAGCAGGCTGATGCTCTGCCTGAGCGCCTTCGCCTGATCAGCTTTCGGTTGATCGAGCTCCGTCTTCTCATGCGCCGGATCGTAGATCTCATACAGCAGATACATGTGCTGGTCCTGGCGGAAGACGTGGCTGATGTTGGGCACGTACTCCTCGCCGTTCCGCACCAATGGGTCCTGCTTCTTGCTCGGCTGGCGCATCGAGGCCAGAACGATGCTGCTCATCTTGAGCGGGGCCTTCTTCAGATCGGGCAGCGTAATGTTCGCTTCGAACGATCCCATGCGCCCCGTCTGGTTCTCGCGCACCACAAACTTCATGTCGTACTTGCCCGGCGGCAGGTTGAAGCTCGTCGTGTACTCGATATTCTTCTGCCGCGCGCCGAGCGACTGATCGAGATTCAGCTTCACGGTCTCGCGGGCGCGCCCGATGGGCCGCTTTACCTCGTCGAGTACTTCGCCGAGAATGTCCAGCGTCGCCTTGTCCTTGTCGCCGCCCTTCACAAATGGAATCTGCGAGCCGGGCACGAGCAGCGAGACCGGCACATAGAACCGATTCTGGTCGAGGCGGAAGTACATCGCATCCATGTAGACGGCGATGTCCGTAGCCGGCAGGTCGCTGGCGAGCTGGTCGTTTAGCTCCTGCTCGCGGTCTTGGTGGCCAGAGTGCTGGAAGTCCGCGGGCGCGTAGTAGCCGGGCCGGTATTCAAGCTTGATGCCGGGCCTGTCGATCTTGATCGTGAGCTTGCGATACTTGCCGTCGCGCGCTGGATTCGTCGAATGGAATCCAATCGCATAATAGGCCGAAGTATCTTTCTGCACCTGCGCAAACGCTGGAGCAAAGTCGTTCGAATCGAAGAAGGCCTTGCCGCCTGTATCGGTGCTCAGCGTCGCCATCACTTCTTGCGAGGCGAAGTTCTGGTTCATGTTGTTGAGCAGCGCGCCGCCGTTGTATC
>Ga0335073_10004287_pt1 | contig 19946 bp, 14 predicted proteins | sample Lox_Sample_22_FD_207093 | JGI IMG/M metagenome (GOLD analysis project Ga0335073, IMG submission 207093) | Soil microbial communities from Loxahatchee National Wildlife Refuge, Florida, United States - Lox_Sample_2.2 | ecosystem: Environmental > Terrestrial > Soil > Wetlands | place: USA...
TGGGAGGCCTTTCTCACCGAGAGATTGGGCCCCGAGACCCGCCGGACCGCGCGACGCACCTTGAAGAGCCTTAACGGACCGAGCGATTTCTACATAACGCATGCCGTGCCCGAGACGTTCGATGGCGATCTGGAGATCCTGCTGAATTTTTGGGAGTTGCAGTGGGCGGAGAAACTGGCGGCGCGATACAATCCCGCGCTGCCGATCCACATGATGGGCCATTTCCGCAAGACGCTGACCGCGTGCTTCAAAGAGGACATCTTGCTGCTGATCGTGATGTGGCGCGGCGTCACCCCGATCGGGGCGACGGCGGCGGTGCTGGACACGCATCAGCGATCGGTGGTGTGTCAGCTCACCGGGCGCGACCTCGCCGTGAAACAGCCGGGGCCCGGGTTCGCGATGCATATGTACCGCATGCGATGGGCGATTCAGAACGGCTTCACGAACTATGATTTTCAAACCGGGGATTTCTCCTACAAGTTTGATCTGGGAGGCATCGAGCGCCGGGTCGAATGCCATCTCGTCAGCACGAAGGATGGGCGCAACCTTCGCGGCAAGCTCGAGCCCTTGAGCCTGCCCATGGTGCTTCATTGGGCCTTGGAGCAGCATGAGGCGGGCAAGCTTGCCGAAGCGGAGCAAAGCTGCCGCGAGATCCTTGCCGTCGACCCCGAGCATGGCGCGGCCCTGGAGCTGGTCGAGCAAATCAACCGGCAAAGGCAACAACAGGCGGCGACGATTTTCGTCGTCGTCGGTCATACGCAGATCGTGAAATTGGGGGAGGCCATAAGGGCGGCCTATCCCGGAGCGCGGCACTTCGAACTGCCGCCTGCCACGTGGTTCGTCAGACACGACGATCAATCGGCGACCGATGTCGCGACGAAGATCGGCATCGCAGACGGCAAACTGGGCGCGCAAGCGATCGTGTTTTCCCTCGGTCAATGGTCCGGTTGGGGGCGCAACGAGCTATGGGAATGGATCGGCGCCCGGACCGGCTGAACGGCTGACGCCTCCGCTCGCCACGATTTCCTCTCCGTGCGACTCGTGCCGGCGCTGTAAGCGTGGGGCGGACACAGTGTACATATCGCCCGCAGATCGTCGATGCCCGTCCGCAACGCCCGCCGCCTCGTCGTCATCTACAATCCGACCGCCGGCTGGCGCCGGCGCCGGCGGCTTGACCGTGTGCTGGCCCGGCTCGAGGCGCTGGGCTGCGAGGTGACGCTCAGCGAGACGCGCGCCAAGGGCGATGCCGAAGCATTTGCGCGGCATGTCGATGCCGGCGCGCACGACGCGGTGGTGGCGGCGGGCGGCGACGGCACGATCAACGAGGTCGCGAACGGGCTCGCCGATCGCGGCCTGCCGCTTGGCATCGTGCCGCTCGGCACCGCCAACGTGCTGGCGGCCGAGCTTGGCCTCTCCTCCGACCCGGCCGCCATCGCCGATGCGATCGCGTTCGGCACGCCTTGCGCGGTCTATCCCGGCCGCGCCAACGGGCGGCTCTTCCTGATGATGGCGGGCATCGGCTTCGACGCGCGCGTGGTCGAAGGCGTCGATCTCCGTCTGAAGCGCCGGATCGGCAAGGGCGCCTATGTCGCAAGCGCGCTTGTGGCGATGGCGCGCCATCGCAACGGCGGCTACGCGCTCGAAATAGACGGCGTCGCCGCGACCGCTGCGGGCGCGATCATCGCCAAGGGCCATTTCTATGGCGGCCGGTTCGTGGTCGCGTCGGCGGCCGATCTGGCTCAGCCGGTGCTTCAGGTCGTGCTGTTCAAAAGCGGCGGCCGCGTCGATGTCGTGCGCTATGCCGTCGCGCTCGCGGCAGGCCGTCTGGGCGCGCTTGCCGATGTGCGCGTCGTGCCGGCGCACGAGGTGCGCATCGCGGGACCCGCCGGCGAGACGGTACAGCTTGACGGCGATCTCGCGGGCACGCTGCCCTTCGAGGCATCGGTGGCGGCTAGGCCGATCGCGCTGCTGCGCTGAGGATGCAGAGATTGTCGAGGAACTGGCGCGCGCAGTGCCTCCAGTCGAACCCCATCGCGATCTCGCGGCAATGCGCGCGGGGGATGTGGAGCGCGGCGAGTGCCGCCTTGCGCAAATCCGCGGCGAGCACGCCGGCGCCGGTCGATCCGATCACGTCGTTCGGGCCCGGCACCGGAAAGGCCGCGACCGGCAGGCCCGAGGCAAGCGCCTCGATCATGACGAGCCCGAACGTGTCGGTGCGGCTCGGGAACACGAAGACGTCGGCCGACGCGTAAAGCATGGCGAGCTCGCCATTGACGCGCCGTCCGAGGAAATGCGCGTCCGGATAGCGCCGCTTCAAATCGCCGAGCGCCGGCCCGTCGCCAACCACGACCTTCGAGCCCGGCAGATCAAGCCCGAGGAAGGCCGCGAGGTTCTTCTCGGGCGCGACCCGGCCCGCGGAGAGGAAGATCGGGCGCGCAAAACCCAGATCGTCGCGCCGCCGCGCGGGATCGAAGAGCCGGTGATCGACCCCGCGCGACCACGGACGCAGATTGACGAAGCCGCGCTCGCCGAGCGCCGCGGCGATCGACGGCGTCGCCACGAACACGCCGTAAGAGGGCGCGTGGAAGCGGCGCAGCAGCGCATAGGTGAGACACCGCGGCACCACGTGCCGCTCGGCCAGATATTCCGGAAAGCGGGTGTGATAGGCGGTGGTGAAGCCCAGCCCATGTTTCAGGCACCAGCGCCGCGCGGCGTGGCCGATCGGCCCTTCGGTCGCGATGTGGATCGCATCCGGCCGGATCGCTTCGATCATCGCGCCGATGCGATGAGTGGCAATGGCGAGGCGGATCTCGGAATAGCCGGGGCAAGGCAGCGTCGTGAACAGGCCCGGATGAAGCGCCGTCATCGTGTGGCCTTGTGCGGCGAGCTCTTTTGTCAGCTCGTTGAGCGTGCGCACGACGCCGTTCACCTGGGGTTGCCAGGCGTCGGTGGCGAGGGCGATCCTCAACCGGCTTCCGCCTCTTCGAGCTCGGCGTCGATCGGCAGTTCGGCCAGCATCGGGTCGAGCGCCCGCGCCTCCATCCAGTTGAGGATCTCGAGCCGACCGTCGAAATGCTCGACGAGCGCGGTGCAGCTCTCGACCCAGTCGCCGTCATTGCAATAAAGCACGCCGTCGATGTCGCGCATTTCGGCGTGGTGGATATGGCCGCACACGACGCCGGCGACGTTGCGGCGCTTGGCCTCGGCCGAGACCGCGCTCGCGTACTCGCAGATGAACTGAACCGCGTTCTTGACCTTGAACTTGAGATAGGCCGACAGCGACCAATAGGGATAGCCGAGGCGCCGGCGGACCAGGTTGAACCAGTGGTTGATCACGATCGCGGTGTCGTAGGCCCAGTCGCCCAGCAACGCGAGCCAGCGCGCATAGCGCACGACGCCGTCGAAATCGTCGCCATGGATGACGAGCAGCATGCGGCCGTCCGCGGTCATGTGCAGCGCTTCCTTCTGAAGCCACACGCCGCCCATCTGGCTTTCGCAATAGGGGCGCAGCCATTCGTCGTGGTTCCCCGGCACGTAGATGACCCTGGTGCCCTTGCGCGCCTTGCGAAGCAGCTTCTGCACGACGTCGTTGTGGGCCTGGGGCCAGTACCACGATTTCCGCAGGCGCCAGCCATCGACCATGTCGCCGACCAGGTAGAGATACTCCGATTCGGTCCAGCGCAGGAAATCGAGAAGGAACACCGCCTTGCAGCCGCGGGTCCCCAAATGCACATCGGACAGGAAGATGGAGCGGTAACGGGCGATCTGACCCGGCAGCGACATCTTTATTCCGCGGTCTCGTTCTGCATGGGGCGTGCCTAACACGCGCCAATTGCAGAATTGTTCCGGCCGCGCGGCAGTGATGTGACAGTCCCGAAAACGCAGGTTATTTGCGCGCAAACCAGCCATGCGATGCGGATTCGTGCGTCGGCATCGGCGCGCTTCATCCGAGTCGAAGGCGCCGCGGGGCGGCGAGTCGCGAAGCCTGTTCGGGCGTGCTAGGAGTTAACCAACCAAGGAAAGGATCAACCGATGAGCGAGCCGCGGTTTCCCGAACTGAAGCCGGAACAATACGACGCCGCGCAAAAGCGGCTCGCCGACGAGCTGACGCGGGGTCCACGCGGATCGGTGCATGGCCCTTATGTGCCGCTCATCTACAGCCCCGCGCTGGCCGACCGCATGCGGCATCTCGGCGATTTCATCCGGTTCGAAGGCGTGCTGCCGCCGAAGCTCAAGGAGATCGTGATCTTCACCGTCGCGCGTCATTGGTCGGTCGAATTCATGTTCGCAATCCATCGCGCCAGCGCGGCGAAGCTGGGCGTGACGGCGGCGCAGATCGACGCGCTCGCGCGCGGCGCGCGGCCCGCCGGCCTTTCGGCGCAGGAGCAGGCGGCTTATGAGATGACGTTGGAGCTGCTGCGCACGGCACGGGTCGGCGACGCGGCCTATGAGGCGGCGTCGCGGCATTTCGACCGCGGCGGCATCGTCGAGCTGGTGAATTTCGTGGGCTACTACACGACGCTCGCCATGATCCTCAATACGGCCCGCATGCCCTTGCCCGAAGGGACGCCGCCTCTGCCGCCCGCGGGCTAGGGGCGGGGCCGCTTCCCTAAAAGAGGGTGGCTTGGGTGGCGACCCCGGTTCGGCTAGGCTCGCGCCATAGCCATGGACCCTCATCTGCGATTGACCCTCGCCGCCGCCGATCTGGCGCCGGCCCGCGCGGCGCTGTTGGCGATGGCGGGACATCCGCGGGCGCGGCGGTCGCGTGCGACCACGACCTATTACGATACCCAGGATCACGCGCTGCGTCGGCGCGGGCTTACCCTCGAGGTGCGTCGGATCGGACGACAATATCTCCAGACCGTGTCGCGCGATCCCGACGGCGATCCTGTGCCCGTCCAATGGACCGACCGGATCCGAAGCCGCCATCCCGATCCGGCGGCGCCGCAGGCCCAGAGCGAGATCGGCGCCGATCTCGCCGCCGACGATTTTTCCCTCTCCTTCACGGTGCAGGTCGAGCGCTCGACCTTCCCCTTCCGCCCGGCCGAAGGGACCGAGATCGAGGTCGCGGTCGAGCATGGCACGATCCGGAACGCAGCGGACGCAAGCGACCCGATCAACGTGATCGATCTGGCGCTGAAGCAGGGCTCGGGCGCGGCATTGTGGGACGTGGCGCTGCGTCTGCTCGAGCTGGTCCCGTGCCGGATCGAGCCGCACAGCGTGGCGCAGCGCGGCTTCCACCTCATCGCGGCCGACGCCCCGCGGCCGAGCCGTCGTGCGCTTGCGATCGCGCTCGACCGCGGCATGACGTTCGACGCCGCGCTGCAACAGATCGGCAGAGGGCTGATCGCCAGCCTGCTGCGTCACGAGCCCCAAGCGCTTGCCGGCGCGCCCGAGGCCATTCATCAGATGCGGATCGCAGTGCGGCGCTTGCGCTCGCTTCTGACGGCGGTCCGCGCGATGCTGCCGGAAGACCATTACGCCTGGGCCAACGGCGTGCTGCGCTGGCTTGGCAACGCGCTCGGAACGGTGCGCAACCTCGACGTGTTCGATCAGGCCTTGTTGAAGCCGGTGAGCGGCATCCTCAAAGGAGAGCGGGATCTGGCGCGGCTTGCCGCCGCGGCGCGGCGGCGCCGGCGGGTGGCGCATGACCGCGCCCGCGAGGCGATCGCGTCCGCCCGCTACACCGCGTCGCTGATGCGGCTCGCGCGCTGGTTCGAGGCGCGCGCGTGGCGCGACCAGCCGGTGTCGGAGAAATCGGCGCGCCTGGTCGAGCCGCTATCCGACGTGGCGCCCGCGCTGTTGCGGCGTTTGTTCCGCAAGGCGCGCCGGCGGGCAAAGCGCTTCCCGGAGCTGGCGCCGCCGCAACGCCACAAGCTGCGCATCGCGCTGAAGCATCTGCGCTATGCGACCGAGTTCCTCGACGGCATCTATGACGAGCACAAGGTCGCGCGCTTCATGTCGCGGGTCCGGCCGCTCCAGGACGATCTGGGCTATGCGAGCGACATACACGCGGCGAAGGCGCTGGTGGCGGAGCTCGGCAATGGCCACGCAACGCTCGAACGCGCCGGTGGCATCGTCATCGGCTGGCACGATCGCGGCCTCGCCGAGGCCGAGACGCGGATGCTGAAGCATGTCCGCCGCTTCCGCGACGACAAGCCGTTCTGGTAGTCAGGCGGTGGGCTCGCGCGCCATGCCGACCCGGCCGATGCCGGGAAGAAGGAGCGCGGGCCTCGCGACATCGACCCCGAGATTGAGGCCGAGCAGGTTGAGCTCGATCCCTTCGGCGCGCGCCGCCAGGATGCCGACGACGCCCCACAGCGAGAGCTGCCAGCCGGTGCCGCTGGGCGCCTCGGCGATGAGGGCGCCGTCCGGCAGATAGTCCTTGCCGATCGCGATCGAGGGAAGCGCCAGGTGCAGCTCCGGCACCGCGCGCGCGACATAGGCGGTGAAGGTGTTGCTGTTGGGGCCGGGCCACGCCCGGTACTCATGCGGATAGGGATAGGCTGCGATCGCCGCGCGCACCTTGTCGATCAGCGCGTCGACGCCCGCGCCGCGCCGGTCGAGCAGAAGCTGCGGCTTGTCGCCGAACCAGTAATTGTCGGGTCCGGTACGGTCGACCCGCACCGAGGGCGCGCCTTCGGCGACGCCGAAGCCCACCACTTCATAGCGGGTGTATTTGGGCGCGCCGGTGGGCTTCACCGCGAACCAGGTATGGACTGCCACGACGCCGCGCCAGGCGACCGCGCGCGCGGCATAGACTTGGATCACGGCCTCTCGTGTCGTCGCGGGATCGGGCGCCATCCCGGTCGGCTCGCGGCTCGCCTTGTACCAGGGGATGGAGCCGTCGCGGCTCAGCATGCAGGCGCTGACAATCACCGGCAGCAACAGCACGAGCACGATCGCTGACACCACTCGTCCCGCCCGCCGTCCGGTTCCGCCTGTCACGAGGACGCAGGCTATCACACGGCGCTCGCACCCGGTAAGACCCCAACCATGGCGGCATCGATCGCGGTTCGGATCTCTTATGGCAGCGCGCAAGCAGGACCCGGCGCGCCGGACGTGGCGCTCGCCGAAGGCACGCCGCTCAGGCTGTCGCACGGACCCTATCCCTTTGCCGAGCCGCCCGACCTCATCGGCAACGCGACGATCGAGGCGCGTCTCGCGTTGCTGCGGGATCATCTCGCGACGCAATGCGGACCCTGGGACAAGCCGGCGCGGAGCTTCCTTGACGCCTATTTCGCGCACATCGCCGCGGCGATCGCCGACAATTCGAAGGCGATCGCGGCCCTTTCGGCCCGTTCGGGCGGGCTCTTCGCGCCCGCGGATTGGAGCTTTTCGGCGCTGCGCCCTTTGCCGCAGGCGCATGTGCGGCCCGATGGGGGTGCCTCGGTGCGCGCCGATGTCGCGTTCTGGACCGGTGCGCGGATCGTCGCGATCGAGCTTTTGGGAAGCGCCAGCCCGCGCCGTCAGCGCCAGGACGAGCTTGCCCGCCTTGCGTCGGCCGGCGTGGCGATCGTGCGGCTGCCGGCGGCCGAGCTTCTACGCGACGGCGCGCCGTTCCTCGCGCGCGTGCTGCCCATGGAATTTCAGCGTTTCTGGGACGGCGTGATCCTGCCCGCGAGCCCCTTCGGCGCCGACGCGCTCGGCGAAAGCCTTGATTGTCTGCACTGAGGTGACACGATATTCTAGTCGGATGGACCAGAAGTAAGGAATCCTCGATGGCCGGTCGATCACGCTCACGGCGCCAAAATACCAGCGACCTGCCGCGCCGCTGGCCGTTGCAGCTTGCGAAAGCGCGGTTCAGCGAGCTGGTGCGCCGCGCAAAGGGTGACGGGCCGCAGCATGTCACGATCCATGGGCGCGAGGAGGTTGTGGTCATCTCGGCCGAGGAGTTCCGTCGCCTCGAAGGCGATAGGACGGGCAAGGCCCTCGTCGCGGCGCTCCAATCTTCGCCGCATCGCGATGTGGAAATCGAGCCGCGGCGTATGCCAATGTCGGTTCGCGACGTCACGCTGTGACGAATTGGCTACTCGACACAAACATCCTTTCGGAACTGCGAAAACGCCGACCCGAGCGCAAGGTCGTGCGGTTCATCGCGGCTGAACCTCTTGGCCGCCTTTTCGTCAGCGCCGTCACGATTGCCGAGCTGCGTTTCGGCATCGAGATCGTCACGGACCCGGCGTGGCGCAGTGACCTTCAGGACTGGCTCAGTCACAAGGTGCGGCCGATGTTCGAAGGGAGGGTCCTGCCGATCAGCGAGGACGTCATGGTGAAATGCCGTCTCCTCGTCGAGGAGGGCCGCAAGGCCGGACACACATTCTCGCAGCCCGATCTTATCATTGCCGCGACCGCGCTCCATCACGGCATGTCGATCGTCACGCGCGATGCGCGAGACTATCTGCGGGCGCGCGCCTCCGTGTTCAATCCCTGGACCGACGCCCCGCCCCGGGCCGAAGACCCGTAACTCGCGATCCTACAACGTCATCTCCAGCACGTAGAGGCCGCCGGTGAAGCGGTCGACGCAATAGACCACTTCGTTCTCGTCGACATAGACGTCGTTGATCTGCGCCGCCGGGAAAGGCGAGCCGCGCGGCGGATCGGGCACGTAATAGGCCACTTCCTTGGGCTGAAGCGGGTCCGAGATGTCATGGACACGCACGCCGCCGTTGAAATAGGTGCCGAACACGAGGGTCGAGGAGCGGAACGCCGGGCCCGGCCGGTTCTCGTGCATGTTGTGCGCGCCAAAGCGTCCGCCAAGATTGCGATGCGCCTCGATCGGCAAAGGCAAGGTCGAGACCGGCACCAGATTGTCCTCGCGCCGCATGTCGAGGATCCACACGAGCTTCGGCCAGTCGCCGGCCTTGTCGCGGATCGCCTCGTCGCTCACGACCAAGAGGTCGCGGTCGAAGAGCGGCATCGAGGTATGGGAAAAGCCGGGGAAGGGCGGATGCGGATTCCACCGGCCGACCACCTTGGGCTTCGCCTTGTCGGCGATGTCGAGGATGATCACGCCGCCATCGATATAGGCGAGATAGGCCCGGTCCGGCCGTTCGGGATAGACGTTGGTGTTGTGGGTGCGGAAACCGCCGTCGAATTGCGGATGGCGGGGCGGCGGCGGCGCGTCGTCGCCTTCGCGCACGCCCGGATACCACCAGCGGCAGATCTCTTGCGGCTTCGACGGGTTGCGCACGTCGATGGCGCGATAGAACTGATCGTCCTTGTCGTTGCGCGGCACGAAATCGCGCGCGCCGCCCGAGAAATGGATCGTCTCGCCATCGATGAACCAGACCTGATGCACGCCGCGCGAATGCGGTCCCGAGCAATCGAAGAGGGTGATCGAGCGCGGCGTCTCGGGCTTCGAGATGTCGAAGAGCTCGATGCCGGCGGGCTCGGCGCCTTGCTTCTGGGTCTGATAGGCGACCGCCATGATGTCGCCGCACACTTCGAGCGAATTCGACCGCATCTGGCGATGGACGAGGTCCGTCTGCACCACGACCTTGGGGTTCTTGAGGTCGCTCACATCGACGCCGGTGAAGTTCTTGGGCGCCGATTCGTGCGCGAGCCACAGGATGCGGCGTCCGTCCTTGGCGAGCTGCAGGCTCATCCCCTCGCCGAGCCCGCCAAATCCCTGCAGCTCGTTCTGCGCAAGAAGCCGCATGTTCAACGCATTCGCCATCGCAACGATCCTCTCGCATCGGCCGGAAGACAAAGCTTGCGGTAGCTATGCCCCGCGCCTTGCACGCGCGCAAGGGGGAGGGGCGAGCCCCCGCCGTTCGCCGACTATTAACATTCCGTGATAGAATGCCGGCCGGAGGGGAGCCATGGAAAGGCCCTTGGCGCAAGGGCGAGGGGTGGGTCGGTGGCGATGAGCTTCGGCACCATCGCGCGCCGCGCCTTGACCCTGCTTGCGCCGTTCGCGGCCCGGACCGAGCGCGACGAGGCGCTGGCGCGCGAGGCCGCGACGTCCGACGTGATGCGCGTCATCGCGTCTTCGCCGGACGATCTGGCGCCCGTCTTCAGGACGATCCTGGCGCATGCGGTCCAACTCTGCGGCGCGGCCGAAGGCTGGCTTTTCCTGCGCGACGCCACGCGCTTCAAGCCGATCGCGCATATCGGCGTGTCCGAGCGGCTCCGCATCCATCCGCGCGACGGGTTCGAACCAGGCCCCACTTATCAGCGCATGATCGAGGCCCGGGGCCCGATCCAGATCGAGGAACGGGCGGCCGAATGGGAGGATGCCGAGCGGTATCGCCTGCGCGTTGCCCTGGGCGCGCGCGGCGCCACGCACACCGGCCTCTTCGTGCCGATGTTCCGCGGGCCCGAGCTTATCGGCGCGATCCACATCCACCGCCGCGAGAAGCTCACCTTCTCCGACGAGCAGATGGCGCTCGTCGCCAATTTCGCCGAGCAGGCGCTGGTCGCGATCGAGAACGCGCGGCTCTTGAAGGAGCTGCGCGTGGCGATCGAGCGGCAGGCCGCGTCGTCGGACGTGCTGGGTGTGATCTCGTCCTCGGCGGGCGCGCTCGAGCCGGCGTTCGACGCGATGCTCGATCACGCGATGCGCATCTGCGCGGCCGAGCGCGGCGGGCTGTTGCGGCTCGAGGGCGGCAAGGTCCGGCTTTACGCGCACAAGGGCTGGCCGCTGGACCTCGTGCAGTCGGTCGCGGCCGGCGCGGCGCCCGGTCCCGACACGGGCCTCGGCCGGATGATGCGGGAACAGCGGCCGATCCATCTCGTCGAGACGAGCGCCGACGAAGTGGCGGACGGCGACGCGGCGTCCCCTGCCGATGCCGAGGAACCCGCGCTGCGCACGCAGCTCTTCGTCCCGCTGTTGAAGGATGGGGACGTGATCGGCGCCTTTGCGGTCGCGCGCCAGACCGTCCACGCTTTCACCGACACCGAGATCGGTCTCGTCGAGACCTTCGCGGCTCAGGCGGTCATCGCGATCGACAATGCGCGGCTTTTGACCGAGCTGCGCCAGTCGCTCGATCGCCAGATCGCGACCGCCGAGGTCCTCAATGTCATCTCGTCATCGCCGGGGGAGATCGATCCGGCGTTCGCGGCGATGCTCGAGAACGCGCTCCGGATTTGCGCCGCGCATATGGGCTGGCTTTGCGTGCGCGACGGCGACGGGTTCCGGCTCGCGGCGACATTGGCGCTCTCGCCGGAATACGAAGAGGTCGCGGCACGGATCGCCCGCCGCCCGGGCCAGGATACGATGCTGGGACGGCTCGCGGCGTTGCAGCGCACGGTGCAGGTCGAGGATCTGCAAGGCGCAGGCTCGCTCGCCCGCGGCGACTCGTTCCCTCTCTTCGCCGCCGGCGAGGGCATCCGCACCGCGCTTGCCGTGCCGATGCTCAAGGACGGCGAGCTGATCGGCGCGATCGTGATCTTCCGCGCGCAGTCGGGCCCTTTCATGGACGAGCAGGTGGCGCTCGTCGAGAATTTCGCGGCGCAGGCGGTGATCGCGCTCGACAGCGCGCGGCTCGTGTCGGACCTCCAGGAATCCCACGAGCGCGAGGCGGCAACCGCGGAGATGGTGGGCGCGATCTCGTCTTCCGCCGGCAATCTCGAACCGGTGTTCGACACCATGCTCGAGAACGCGACCCGCCTCTGCGAAGCGGGCACCGGCGTCGTGTTCCGCTACGAGGATGCCACATACCGGGCGGTCGCGACCCGTGGCGTTTCGCCGGCGCTTGGCGACATCCTGCGCCAGGCGCCGGTCCGGCGTGGCATGCGCCAGGTCTTCGCCGAGATCGCGGCGGAGAAGAAGACCATCCACCTGCCGGACGCCATGACGGCTTCGGGCCCGCGCGCGGGCGAAGCGGCGGCGCTTGGCGGCATCCGCACCTCGCTGTTCGTGCCGATGGTGAAGGATGGCGCGCTGGTCGGCGTCGTTCAGATCTTCCGCTACGAGGTGCGGCCGTTCACGGACCGTCAGATCGCGCTCGTCGAAGCGCTGGCGGCGCAAGGGACGATCGCGATCGAGAATGCGCGGATCATGGGCGAGCTGCGCCTGTCGGACGAACGCCAGGCGGCGAAGACCCTTCTGCTGCGCGCCGCGGCCCAATCGCCGGGCGGGACGCAGCCCGTGTTCGAGGCGATGCTCGCCGGTGCCGCGGGCCTGGCGCAGGCCGATTTCGCCATCCTGCGGCGGCGCGAGGGCGGTGTCTTGCGCCCGGTGGCGAACCACGGCGCCCCGCCGGCGCTTGCGGATTTCCTGGCCGAGCATCCGGCCCTGCCGGCGCCCGAACCGCCGGTCGGCAAAGGGCACCGGCCGCTGCGCGAGACGGACCTCGCCATCACGCCCGCCTACGCCGCGGGGCAGCCGCACGCCGTTGCCACCGTCGAACTGGGCGGGGCGCACAGCGCGGCCGTGGTGCCGCTGATGGAAGCGGGTGCGGCGGTCGGCGAGATCGCGCTTTATCGCCGCGACGTGAGGCCGTTCACGCCACGGCAGATCGCCGAGGTCGAGGGATTCGCCGCCGAGGCCGCGCTCGCGATCGAGAACGCGCGGCTCAAGCAAGAGCTGGCGGCGCGCGATCACGACCTCGCCGACGCGCTCGACGCCCAGACCGCGACCGGCGACGTGCTGAAAGTGATGAGCCGGTCGGCGATCGATCTCGACGCCGTGCTGCAGACCGCGGTCACGGCCGCGGTGCGGCTTTGCCGCGGCGAGTACGGCGTCATCTTCCGCCATGACGGCGAGGTCTTCCGCTGGGCCGCGGGCCACGGGCTCAAAGACGACTATATCCGGATCGAGCAGGAGAACCCGATCCGGCCCGGCGCAGGCTCGCTCGTCGGAAGGGTCGCGCTCGAAGGGCGGTCGGTTCAGATCGCCGATGCCTGGACCGATCCGCTCTACGAGGCGAAAGAGGCCGCCCGCATCAACAACGCCCGCGCCATGCTGGGCGTGCCGCTCCTGCGCGAGGGAACCGTGATCGGCGTCATCGGCCTCGCGCGCAGCACAACCGAGCCCTATTCCGAGCGCGAGGTGCAGCTCGTCACCACCTTCGCCGATCAGGCCGTGATCGCGATCGAGAGCGCGCGGCTTTTCGGCGAGCTTCGCGAGAGCCTCGACCGGCAGACCGGCATGCGGGAGGTTCTGCAGGTCATATCCGGGTCGCCCGGCGAACTTGCGCCTGTGTTCGATAAGCTCCTTGACCACGCGACGCGGCTTTGCGAGGCCGACACCGGAGCGATCTACCGGATTCAGGATGGCCGCTTCGTCACGGCCGCCACGCGGGGCGCGCCGCCGGCCTACGAGGCGTTCTTGAGGAGCCCGGACTTCAATCCCGGGCCGGATACCGCCTTCGCGCGGATCGTGGCCGCGCCACAGACGATACACGTGCCCGACACGATGGAGGTGACGGCCTTTGCGAGAGGCGACCCTGCGCCCCGGGCCGGCGTCGCGCTGGGCGGAATTCGGACGTCGCTGTTCGTGCCTATGGTCAAGGAAGATCAGCTTGTCGGGATCATCCAGATCTTCCGCCGCGAGGTCCGCCCATTCGAGGATAAACAGATCGAGCTGATCGAGAATTTCGCGGCGCAAGCGGTGATCGCGATCGAGAATGCGCGGCTCTTGAGCGAACTGCGCGAATCCTTGGATCAGCAGACCGCGACGAGCGAGGTGCTGGCGGTCATCTCGGCGTCGCCGGGTCAAGTGCAACCGGTGTTCCAGGCGATGCTGGACCACGCCACGCGGCTCTGCGAGACGTTTGGCGGCACGCTTTATCTGCACAACGACGATGGCTGGAGGCTGGCGACGACGGCGGGTATGCCGGCGAGTTTTTCCCCGGCGCCCACGACTATGCCGTTCCAGGCGCTTCCGGAGACGGGCCTGGGTCACGTGTCGCAGACACGAAATACGGTTCATATTCCCGATCTGCCGGCCTACCTGGAGCAAGTCGGCGAGGCGGGCGGCTTCGCATCTGTAGCCGAGTCCGGCGTAAAATCGATGCTCGTCGTCCCCATGCTCAAGGAGGAGGAGCTGGCCGGCGCGATCTCGCTTTACCGCCAAGAGCTCCGCGCCTTCAGCGACAAGGAGATCGCGCTCGTCGAGAATTTCGCGGCGCAGGCCGTGATCGCGATCGAGAACGCGCGGCTCTTGACCGAGCTTCGCGAAAGCCTCGACCGGCAGACCGCGACGGCGGAGGTGTTGGGCGTGATCTCGTCCTCGCCGGGCAACCTCGCGCCGGTCTTCCACACGATGCTTGCCAACGCGATGCGGCTCTGCGAAGCGCCCTGCGGCCTCATCTATCGATGGGAGCGGGGCGAGGTCATCCCGGTGGCGGATCGGGGCGTGCCCGAGGCGTTCGCCGAATTCCGCAGGAACCGCCCGAACACCGGCGGCTCGGGAACGATGCTCGACCAGATGAGGGCGGCTAAAAAATCCATCCACGTCGACGACGCGCGTCTTTCCGAGGGGTATCTCAACCGGAATCCCAATTCTGTTGCCGGCGTCGAACTCGGCGGCTCCCGTACCGCGCTTTACGTCCCGATGCTCAAGGAAGACGAGCTGGTGGGCGTGCTCAACCTATGGCGCCAGGAGGTCCGCCCCTTCACCGACAGCCAGATCGAGCTGGTCGAGAATTTTGCCGCACAAGCCGTCATCGCGATCGAGAACGCGCGGCTGTTGACCGAGCTGCGGGATTCCCTGGACCGCCAAACCGCGACGGCCGAGGTGCTTGGCGTGATCTCGTCATCGCCCGGCGAGTTGCAACCGGTCTTCGAGTCGCTGCTCGACAACGCACTCCGCATTTGCGAGGCGCAATTGGGATTCGTGTTTCGGTTGCGCGAGGACGGCATCCATCTCGGCGCCTTCAGGGGCATTGGGCGTAGCCTTTTGGATAGATTTCCACCCGGACCCGTTCCGATCGCCCCCGATTCCTTCTTTGCCCAGGTTCTCGCCAACAAAGTGTCGGGTCAATTGGCGGATTGCAGAACCGGCCCCGGATACCTCAACGAGAATCCGTTGATCGTCGCCATGGTCAATGAATTCGGGATGCGTTCCTTGTGCTTTGTTCCGATGGTGAGGGAGGAAGCGGTCGTTGGCGTCGTCGCAGTCTGGCGCAAGGAAGTACGCCCCTTCAGCGACGAACAAGTCGAGCTCGTCGAGAATTTCGCCAAGCAGGCCGTCATCGCCATCGAGAACGCGCGGCTCTTGTCGGAGTTGCGCCAGAGCCTGGAGCGTCAAACGGCGACGGCGGATGTCCTCCGTGTCATCGCGTCGACCCCGGGCGATCCCACGCGGGCGCTCGACGCCATCGCGGAAACGGCGGCGCGGATGTTCGGCGCCTCAAGCGCGGGCATCCGGCGCGTCGAAAACGGCATCTTACGGTATGTCGCCGTTTCGGGTCCCGAAGCGAACGCCGTGCGAGAAGTCGCCGCGGACATGCCCGCCGACAGCAATTACGAAGCGGCCCGATGCTTTCGCGAAAATCGCCAGTGGCAAGGCGACAGCAGCGGCTTACGCGCGATGGCCGAGATGCGCAAGAGGGGGTTCGATGGGCCGGCGCAATGGGTCGCGTTCACGCCCTTGGCGCGCGAGGGCGAGGCGATCGGCGTGATGTCGGTCATTCGCGACCCGCGCCAGCCGTTTGACGAAAACGAGCTCGAGCTGATGCGCGGCTTCGCCGCGCAGGCGGTGATCGCGATCGAGAACGCGCGGCTCTTGTCGGAGCTGCGCGCGCGGACCAATGAGCTCGCGCGCTCGGTCGACGAGTTGAAGGCGCTGGGCGAGGTGATGCAGGCGGTCAACTCGTCGCTCGATCTTAACGCGGTGCTCGCCACCATCGTCGCGAACGCGGCGCGGCTTTCGCATACCGAGGCGGGCGCCCTCTACGTCTTCGACGGCGGTGCCAACGAGTACCGCCCGCGCGCCACGCACGGCATGGACGCGCCGATGATCGAGACGATCTCGGATCAGCAGGAAGCGACGGGCGGTGCCGCGCTGCGCGAGGCGGCGGCGCGGCGGGCCCCGGTGCAAATCGCGGATCTGACGGAAGAGCCCGCGAACCCGCTCATCGACCTTGTGATCGAGGCGGGGTTCCATGCCGTTCTCGTCATTCCGCTGCTGCGGCCGGACCGCGCGGTGGGCGCGCTCGTGGTGCGGCGCCGCGCGGCTGGTGCCTTCATGCCGCGCACCATCGAGCTTCTGACGCTGTTCGCGGCGCAATCCGTGATCGCGATCGAGAATGCACGGCTCTTCGGCGAGATCGGGGAGAAGAGTCGCGAGCTCGAGATCGCGAGCCGGCACAAGTCGCAATTCCTCGCCAATATGAGCCACGAGCTGCGCACGCCCTTGAACGCGATCCTGGGATATACCGAGCTGATCCTCGACGATATCTACGGCGCGACGCCGCCCCGGATGCGCGAGGTGCTGGGGCGGGTCGAGACCAACGGCAAGCACCTTCTGGGCCTCATCAACGACGTGCTCGACCTGTCGAAGATCGAGGCGGGCCAGCTCACGCTGTCGCCGGGCGACTTCTCGGCGGAGGAATTGGTGCGCGGCGTCTATGTCGCGGTCGAGCCGCTCGCGACCGCCAAGGGCCTCGCCTTGCGCCTCGATCTGGCGGCGAACCTGCCGCCGGCGCATGGCGACGAGCGGCGGCTTTCCCAGGTGCTGCTGAACCTTGTCGGCAACGCCATCAAATTCACCGATCGCGGCGAGGTGCGCATCTCGGCATCGGCTGCCAAGGGCAGCCTGACGTTCGCGGTGCGCGACACCGGCCCCGGCATCGCGCCTGCGGATCAGGCGAAGATCTTCGAGGAGTTCCAGCAGGCCGACAATTCGACAACGCGGCAAAAGGGCGGCACCGGGCTCGGGCTTGCCATCTCGCGCCGCATCGTCGAGCTGCATGGCGGCACGCTCGGCGTCCAGTCGGAGCTGGGCCGGGGCGCCACCTTTTCCGTGACCTTGCCCCTCATCGCGCGGGTGGCGTCCCGCGCCTGACCGCTCAGACGGTCGTCGGCTCCTCGGCCTCGGGATGCCAGACGAGGAGGCGCTTGCGCACCATCGCCATGCCCTTCACGACGCAAAATCCCGCGATCGCGATCTCGATGATGCCGGCGAACACGCCCGGCGAATCGGCAAAGCGCGAGGCCGCGATCATGGAGCCGCCCAGCCCCGGCCCGCCCATCAGCATCTCGGTCACGATCGTCACGATGAGCGCGATCGGCAGCGCGATCTGAAGCCCCGTCATCACGGTCGGGAACGACGCCGGCACGACGATGCCCCACAGGATCTGGCGCTCGCTCGCGCCCAGCATGCGCGCCGACCACAGCATGTAACGGTCGACGCCCGCGGCACCCGCAATCGTCGCCGTCACCACCGGGAACATCGCGTCGAAGATGACGAGCGCGATCTTCGAGGTGTCGTAAAGCCCGAACCACAGCATGAAGATCGGCAGGAACGCGATCTTCGGCATCGGGAACCCGACCGAGATGATCGGATCGAAGAACCAGTGCACGAAATTGAACCGCACGATCAGGATGCCGAGCGCGACCCCTGCGACCGACGCGATGCCGAACCCGACGAAGGCGCGATAAAGCGTGAGGCCAAGGCTCGTCAGCAGGTCGCCCGAGGTGAGGTCGGACCAGATGCGCGTCGCCACCACCACCGGGTTCGGCATCAGGAACGGCGTCGTGAATGGATGGTCGATGCACACGGTGGCGCGCGCGCAGGTCGATTGATCCCACAGGATCAGCAGCAGCACGATCGGGAAGGTCGACATGAAGACCCGCCGGCCAATCTCCAGAAAGCGCGAGTTGGCGCTGTCCTCGCCGAGCGGCAGCACCCGCCCCGCGGTCGCGGTCATTCGCGCCATGAGAGGATCCTCTTCATCAGCATGAGATAGCCCCGGTCCGCCGCGAAGCCCAAGGCGGCGACGGTCAGGGTCACGGCGAACATCGCGTCATAGACGCCGCCATCGCCGAGCCATCCGATCATGTAGCCAAGTCCCGAGCGCGCGACGATCAGCTCGGACGCCACCATGAGGGTGAAGGAAACGGCGAGCGCGGTGCGGATCCCGGACAAAAGCTCGGGAAGCGCGCTCGGCAGCACGACCTCGAACAGTGTGCTGCGCCGGCTCGCTCCCAGGCTGCGCGCGGACCACACCAGCGACTGCTCGGTTCCGCGCGCGCCGTTATAGGCCGAGAGCGTCACCGGCAGCATGCAGCCGATGAAAATGAGCACGATCTTCGACCAGTGCCCGAACCCGAGCCACAGCACTGTCACCGGAATGAGCGCCGATTTCGGCATCGGATAGAACACCTGCACGATCGGGTTCAGGAGCGCGTCGATCGGCCGGTACCAGGCCATCAGCACGCCGATCAGCGTGCCGATCGAGATCGCCATGCCGAGCCCGGCGCCAAGCCGCCACAGGCTGTCGAGCCCGTTGGTGACGAGATCGCCCGATCGCATCAGGTCCCACCACGCGACCACGACGCTCGAGAGCGTCGGCAGCGCGAGCTGCGAGACGAGGCCCGAGCGCGCCGCGATCTCCCAGATGGCCGCCAAGATGAGAAGCGGCAGATAGCGCATGAAGGTGGTCGCAAGCTTGCCGCGCTCGGCCTGCGGCAGGGGACCGGTTTCGACTTCCACCGCCATGTCATCCACCTCGCGCGATGCGAAGCTCGACCGACCCTTGCGCATGCGCGAGAGCAAGCGTCGCCATCGTAGCCAGTATTTCGCCTGCCAGTGCTTTCACTGCGCAGCGCCTCCCATCCCCGGTCCTTCGCGGCCGGGCGTGGCGCGATCTTATCAGAGGGGCTAAATTTGCAACCAATGAATTTTCCTTGAGATTTTCGGCGAGGCGCGACATGCCAAATCCAAGTGGGGCGCTGCCCACCACCCTCATCACGGGTTTTCTCGGCAGCGGCAAGACCACGCTCCTGAACGGGCTACTCAGCCATTCCGGCATGGCCGACACGGCGGTGATCATTAACGAGTTCGGCGAGATCGGGCTCGACCATCTGCTGGTCGAAAGCGCGTTCGAGGACGCGGTGCTGCTGAAAAGCGGGTGCATCTGCTGCACCGTGCGGGGCGATCTCATCGACACGATGACGGGGCTCGTGGCGCGCCGTGACCGCGGCGAGATCCCGGCCTTCTCGCGGGTCGCGATCGAGACCACGGGGCTCGCCGATCCGGCGCCGATCCTGCACACGATCATGAGCGAGGCGACCCTGACGCCGCTTTATCGGCTCGACCGCGTCGTCACCACGGTCGATGCGGTGAACGCCGCCGATCAGCTCGACCACCATTACGAGGCGGCGAAACAGGCGGCACTCGCCGACCGGCTGGTCCTGACCAAGACGGATCTCGTGACCGACGCGGCCCGCGCCGCGGTCGAGGCGCGGCTGCGGGCGCTCAATCCGATGGCGCCGATCGCGATCGTGGTGAACGGCAAGATCGAGCCGGCGGCGATCTTCGACGACGATCCGGTCGCGCCCGAACTGCGCACCGAGCGGCTTTCGGCCGCCGCGCATCTCGGTCACGACCATGACCACGACCACGTGGATGCGGACCATTTGTCCCATCATCACGGCATCAGCACTGTCTCCTTGACCCATGAAGAGCCGGTGCAATGGCCGCGGCTGCGCGCCTGGCTCGTGTCCCTGGCCTCGCTCAAAGGGCCCGACCTGTTGCGGGTGAAGGGGCTCGTCAATGTGGCGGGCCGGGCCGGGCCGGTGGTGATCCACGGCGTACAGCATGTGTTCCACCCGCCGGTCGAGCTCAAATCCTGGCCCGACGAGGAGCGGCGCACGCGGATCGTGTTCATCACCCGGAATATCAAGGCCGCCGACCTGGCCCGGTCGTTCACCGCGGCGATGACGGAAGGGGCCAACATTCCCTTCCCCTGAAAACCCCGGCTCCTGAAAACCGTCGGGGCTGCCCCCGAGCTTTGAAGCTCGAAGGCAGCCCCGCCGTGCCTAACGAAGAT
>Ga0335073_10004288_pt1 | contig 19946 bp, 11 predicted proteins | sample Lox_Sample_22_FD_207093 | JGI IMG/M metagenome (GOLD analysis project Ga0335073, IMG submission 207093) | Soil microbial communities from Loxahatchee National Wildlife Refuge, Florida, United States - Lox_Sample_2.2 | ecosystem: Environmental > Terrestrial > Soil > Wetlands | place: USA...
TGCGCCAGGTTCGACAGGCGGCGCAATACGGCCGTCTGTCTTACCTGCCGCCGTTGGTAGCCGGTGGAACCGGCGCCGGCCTCACGCCTTTCACATACTTGTCGTACCAGGCGAGATAGCGCTCGTAGCGGTCGCGAACGTAGCTCGGCCGCGCGATGCCGTGGGTCTCGTTGGGATAGATGATCAACTGCGTGTCGATGCCCAGGCTGCGCAGCGCCTGATACATCTGCTGCCCGCCTTGCAGAGGCACGTTGAAATCGCGCTCGCCCCCCAGGAACATTGTTGGGGTCTTAATGCGATCGGCGTGCAGGAACGGATAGGAGATCTTGACGTAGGTCTCCCACGCTTTGGGATTCCACGGCGGGCCGATTTCGTTGTCGTACTGAATGATGTACTGGTCGGTTCCGTAAAACGCCACTGTAAATGCCGTGCCGGCGCCGCTGGTGGCGGCCTTGAAGCGCGTATCGCTGGCGATCATGTAGTCGGTGAGGATGCCGCCGTAGCTCCAGCCGCCGACGCCCAGCTTATCGGGATCGGCCACACCCATCTGGATCACCTTGTCGATGCCCGCCTTCAGATCCTCCACTTCGAGGTGGCCCCAGTCGGCGGCGATGGCTTTTTGAAACGCCGAACCCCGCCCGTCGCTGCCGCGATAATTCACGCGCAGGACGGCATAGCCGTGCGCCGCGAACCATTGCGCCTCGATGCTCAGCGAATGCGAATCCTGACCCTTGGGACCGCCATGAATCCGCAGCAGGGTCGGAACTTTCGTGCCGGCCACGTATCCGGCCGGATACGTCAGCAGGCCGTGAATTTCCGTGCCGTCCTTGCTCTTGAAGCTGACTTCGTCGGTTTTTCCCCAATTGATCTCTGCCATCAGCGCATCGTTCTTGTGGGTGAGCTGCCGCAGTGAAAAACTGGACTCGAGGGCGTAGATCTCGTTGTGCTTGGTATCGCCGCCGGTGAGCACTACGGCGCAAGCCCCGGCGCTATGACGCTGCCCGAGCACCACCGGTTTGGCGATCACCGTCACCGCCTTGCCGCCGCCGATCGGAAAACCCATTCCGGTAACGGACATGTCGTCGGTCACGGTCGCGAAAATCGATTTGTCGTTTTCGGCCCAGCGCGGATTGGAAATTCCCCGATCGATCTCGGCGGATTGGACCAGCGTGGGCGCGGCCGAGCCGTCGCTCGGAACAATCGCCAGTTTCTCCTGGCTGTAGGCCCCCCACTTCTTGTCTTCACCTTGCAGATAGGCGATCCATTTGCCGTCGTGGCTCCATTCCGGCCGTCCGCCACGACCTCCGCCGCCGGGCGCATTGACCGGCGTCAGCGCTTTCTCCGTGGATCCCGGCTTGGCGTCGGCCACGTAGATCTGGCCGCCCGGATCGCGATCCGGATCCGCGACGTGATTGCTGCCGAACGCAATCCGCTTGCCGTCGGGCGACCACGTGGGCGAGCCTTCGTCCCATTTTTTCTGTGTGGTCAGCCGATCCAGCTTCTTGGTGGCGATGTCGAAGATATAGATATAGCTGTGACGTCCGGAAAGCAGATAACCCTGGCCGTCCTGCTTGAAGTGGTAGCGATCGATGACGATCGGTTTCGGCGCGGGTCCGCCGCCGCCGCGTCCCCCGCGGCCGCCGCCCGTGGTGGGAGCAGCCGCCGGGGCGGGATTCTCCGGATCGGGATTATCGGGGTCGGGATCGGCAATCACCAGCGCCAGGCGCGTGGAATCAGGCGACCATTCGTAGCTGCTGATCCGGCCCTTGCGCGCCTCCAGATCGGTCAACTGCAGCGCCTCGCCGCCGGATCGCGGCAGCAGCCAGACCTGGTTTCCGCTCACCTTACCCGGCCGCGAAGAGGTGAATGCCAGATACTTGCCGTCGGGACTCCAGCGCGGCGTGCTCTCGCTCGATTCGCTGCTGGTGATCTGCTGGTCGTCCTTGCCGTCCAGGCTGATCATCCAGATGTGGCTGTTGCCGCCGCGATCGCCTTTGACGTCGGTCTGCGATTGCACGTAGGCGACGGATTTTCCATCGGGCGAGCATTGAGCATCGCGGACGTCGACAAACTTACCGAGGTCGTCGAGGTTGAATGCGCGCTTGGCCTGAGCGGACACCAGCAGCGGCAGAATCGTGAGCGTAAACACAGTCCGTAACAGCATGGGGATAGTCTACACCAGCGGGCGGTTCGCAAGCCGGTGGGGTAGAATTGCGGTTGCGGATGCCTCAGGGGCCAGATTCTCCAGATCAACCCGGCGAAATTACCTTGCTCCTCAAACAGTGGGGCGCAGGCGACGCCAACGCGCTCTCCAACCTGGCGTCGCTCGCTTACAGCGAATTGCGGGCGATCGCGGCCGGCTATTTGCGGCGGGAAGGCCGGGAACACACGCTGCAGGCCACCGGACTGGTAAACGAACTGTACCTGCGGCTGGCGCGGCAACGCGGCGCGCGACTTTCCGACCGGCGTCATTTTTACGTGTTTGCCGCCATGATGATGCGCCGCATCCTGCGCGACTATGCCCGCGAAGCCGGCGCGCAGAAGCGGCCCGGCGGAACGTCGGTGCGCATCCCGCTGCATCCCGACATCGCCTGGGTGGATGCGGCCGGCGAGGAGATGCTGGCACTCGACAACGCGCTGGCCGAGTTGGAAGCGGCGGACGAGCGTAAGGCGCGGGTCATCGAATTGCGATATTTCCTCGGCTGCACCAGCGACGAAACCGCCGATCTGTTGGGTTTAGCCCGGGCCACCGTCGATCGCGACGCACAGTTCGCGCGCACCTGGCTCTACCGGCGTTTGCGGACGGCGTAGAGCAGAGCGGATATTTCAGCCTGTCGCAGCCGGCGGCGCGATGTGGAGTGAAAATCCAGGCGATGTGCCGGGCCTGAGGCGGTTTTCCAGTCGGTGGCGCGACGTAGGTATATCATGGGGCCGGCCCCTCGCATGCCGCCGTTCGAAGAAGTCGAAGCCCTCTACCACCAGGCGCGCTCCATCCCCGCGGGGAATGCCCGCGACGCCTGGCTGGCCGAATATTGTGGTGGCGACGCCGTTTTGCTCCATGAAGTGACCTCGCTGCTCGCGGCCGAAGAGGCGATGTCGGCCGTGCCGGCTGCCGACCCGGCGCCGCCGCCGGTGCTTCCCGCCGGGCCGTTTGGCGTTTACCGGCCGGCGAAGCTGTTGGGATACGGCGGTATGAGCGCCGTTTACCTGGCGGAGCGGATCGATGGACGCTTTCAGCAGCAAGTGGCGCTGAAGGTGATGGCGGCGCATCTCGGCGGCGAGGACTTCTTGCGCCGTTTTCAGACCGAAGGCCGGGTGCTGGCATCGCTGCACCATCCTCACATCACCAGCCTGCTGGATGGCGGCGTCGCCACGTCCGGCGAGCCGTTCCTGGTTCTGGAGTATGTGGAAGGTCAACCTATCGATACCTACTGCGACAGTCGCAAGCTAAACCTGGAGGCGCGCCTGGACGTCTTCCGCCAGGTTTGCGAGGCCGTCGACTATGCCCACCGCAGCCTGGTCTTGCATCGCGATTTGAAGCCGGCCAATATTCTCGTGACCGCCGGCGGCGCCGCCAAGCTGCTGGATTTCGGCACGGCCGCGCTGATGGGGTCCGAAGCCCCGGTCACGGTGACGCGCGCGCGCATGCTCACGCCGCGCTATGCCAGTCCGGAACAACTGCGCGGCGAGCGGGCCGGCGTGACCTCCGACGTCTTCTCCTTGGGTGTGATCCTGTACGAACTGCTGACGGGCGCCTGGCCGTTCGGGAGCTGGAAGTCGATGGTCACGGAGCTGCGGCGCGCCACCGGCGAGGCTGCCGCCACACAGCCATCTTCCGCGGTCACCGAGGACGCGGCTGCCAGGCGGTCCGTATCCCGCCGGCGTCTGCAAAGAGTGCTTTCGGGCGACCTCTCCGCGATCGTGATGAAGGCTCTCGAATCGGACCCGCAGTGCCGCTACACGACGGTCAGCGAAATGGCCGGCGACCTGTCGCGGCACCGCAAAGGGCTGCCGGTGGAGGCGCGCCCGCAAACCGTGTTCTACCGAGTACGCAAACTGGCCGAGCGGCGATGGCTGTCGCTGAGCGCGGCCTCGGTATTCGTGGCCGGCCTCAGCGCGGCGGCCATCGTGGCCGTCAACCAGGCGCGGGCCGCGCGCGAGGAAGCCCGAAAGTCGGACGAGGTGACGCGGTTTCTCACGCGCATGCTGTCCTCCGCCAGCCTGGGCCGCTTCGATCCGCACACCTATACTGTCGGCGAGATGCTGGACGCAGCCGAACTGCGTCTGGCGAAGGGTCCAAAACAGGACCCGCGGATCGATGCCGTGCTCCATCTGAGTCTGGCGCGCAGCTTCCTGGCGATGCATCTGGGGGCCAAAGCCGAGACGCACCTGGATCAGGCGATTCCGGAACTCGAGAGCGCAGGCGGCCAGCCGGATCTGGCGGACGCCCTCGAAGTGAGGGAACTCACGCTCGCGGAGCTGGGCCGGAACGAGCAGGCGGTCCGCGACGGTGAGCGGGCGCTGACTATCCTCTATCGCCTGGGGCGGCGGGCGCCGGCGCGTCTCGTCTTCGCCGGCAAAAACGACTTGGGCTACGTCCTCGGGTTCCTGATGCATACTGATTCCACCCGCGCCCGCAGGCTGTTCGAGGAAGCCATCGCATTGGCGTCGAACGACCCCTCGATTTCGCGGGTCGACCTGGCGGTTTGCATGGCCAATCTCGGAAACATGCTCACGGAGGGCGGCAGGTTTCAGGAAGGCGAGGCGTTGCTGACGAAGGCTTTGGCCACCGGGCGCGGCGAGGATCCCGATGGTCTCTGGCAGTTTGACGTGATGCTGCGCCTGACGGCCGTGCACGATGCCCGGAATGACAATGCGGACGCCAAGGAAGTCGCCCGTCAGATGATCGAAGTGTCGGCGCGGAGCGCCGGGCCGGCGAGCGTGGAATGCGCGCAGTCCAAGATCACGTGGGCGCTGTTCGCGGCGCGTTTGGGAGAAGTGGATGCCGCGGTGGCCGCGGTTTCAGAGGCGATTCCGGTGGTGGAGAAGCACTTTTCCCCGCCCTCGCTCGACCTCTGGTACTCCGAGATTCGCGTGTCCGGTGTCCTGAGAATTGCAAAACGATACGCGGAGAGCGAATCGTACGCGCGCAAATCGCTGGCGGTCGCGCAGACCGCCAACCCGGATGGCGATTTCGTCCGCCTCGGCAATTCCTGGAACGCCCTCGGCCTGGTGCTGGTGCAGCAGGAGAAATACGCGGAGGGAATCGATGCGCTGGGCCATGCCCGGGAGTTCTATGGCCGGGCGGGTGGGCCCGCGGTGGAACTGGCTGACGCGATGGCGAGGCGCATCGAGGCGGTCCGGAAGCAGATGAAGTAACGCCGGCGCCGCCGAACCACCGGCCGGTAAGAGCATGGCAAGGGCCGGTGAAATAATCCCCGTACGCAGCGCCGGGACGTGGGACAAACCGGCGGTCGTTTTTCGACCCTGTCGACTCACGACCCTGCCGTAAGGCTCGTCGTTCTGTTGCAACCAATCGATCGGACCGCGAGCGCCGGCTCTCCGCCGGTCACCTGGTCAGTGTTTGAGAAGCGCATACGCTACCCTGAACACATGCAAATCGGATTCATCGGAATTGGGAATATGGGCGCTGCGATGGCGCGGAATCTTCTTCGCGGCGGACACGCCGTCGCCGCCTACAACCGCACGCGCGCCAAGGCGGAGCCGCTCGCCGCCGATGGCGCGCGCATCGCCGGCAGCATCCCTGACGTGTGCCGCGGCGCCGAAGCCGTGATCACCATGCTGGCCGACGATCGCGCCCTCGAAGAGACCGTCTTCATCGAATCCGCCATCCTGTCGTCCCTCGCGCCCGGCGCCACGCATATTTCGTGCAGCACCATCAGCGTCGCCCTGGCCCGCCGGCTCGCCGCCGAACATCCTCAACGCGGACAGAGCTTCCTCTCCGCCCCAGTCTTTGGCCGGCCGGAAGCCGCCGAAGCCGGAAAGCTGGTGGTGGTCGCGGCCGGCGAGCCGGCCCTTACCGGCCGCTTCCACCCGGTCTTCGACGCCATCGGCCGCCAGACCTTCGTCGCGGGCAACGAGCCGTGGCAGGCCAACGCGGTCAAGCTGTGCGGCAATTTCATGATCGCCAGCATGCTGGAATCGTTCGGCGAAGCCTACGCCACCCTGCGGAAGTCCGCGGTCGATCCGCATCTCTTTCTGGATGTTATGAGCGCGCTGTTCGGCTCCCCGGTGTACGCGAATTACGGCCGCATCATGGCCGACGAACAATTCTCCCCGGCCGGTTTCACTGTTCCCCTGGGCCTCAAGGACGCCCGCCTTGTACTGGATCTGGCCCAGGACTGCGCGGCGCCGATGCCCATCGCCAGCCTGATCCGCGATCGTCTGCTCGCCGCCGTCGCCATGGGCCAATCCGGGCTGGACTGGTCGAGCGTGGCCAAAGTGTCCGCCCGCAACGCCGGATTGGAATAGCGGCCGCGGGAGCTATCCCGCCGGCGGAGGTTCGATTCGAGCCAGCACCTGGGCCACGGTTCGATCGCAGCGTTTCCCCAGGAACGCATAGACCTCGCCGACGGATGAACCGGCGCGCTGTTGCAGGTCGCGGCGCAGCAGCGCTCGCGACCGGTGCAGGCGGGTCTTGACCGCTTCCTCCGAGAGACCCAGGCAATCCGCTGTTTCGGCCGTGCTCCTATTCTCCACTTCGCGCAGCACGAAGACGGCGCGATAGGGCTCGGCCAGCGCATCCACCGCCGATTCCAGGATCTGCGCGAGCTGCGAGCGCATTGCCTGGGTTTCCGGCGTCTCCGCCCGCGCGCGCAGACGGCGGGCGGACGGCATGATGTTTCCCTCCACGGTCTCCAGCGGCGTCCACCGCTTGTTCTTGCGGGCCCGTGCCAGCGCCTCGTAGACGGCGATTTTCGTGACCCACGTCGCAACGGCGGCACTACCGCGGTACTGGTCGAGGTGCGCGTAGGCCCGCACCCACGTCTCCTGAAGCACATCCTCGGCTTCCGCGTCGTCGGGCAGAATGGATCGGACCACCCGGTAAACGCGCTGGTTGTAGCGGCGCATCAACAGCTCGTACAGCCCGGTTTCGCCCGCGCGCACTCGCTCCAGGACCGCCAGATCGTCCAGAAAACGGCACTCGTCCAGTACCACAACGATATAGAGTTGCGGCCCGGGAAATGGTTGCAAGCGATCTGGATCTGGCGACGCCGAAAGATCCGGCGGTGCTACCCTAAAGGCTAATGAAGGCAGCCATTGCTCTCCTGCTTTTTTCAGGGACGATCTTCGGTTGTGACTGCAAACGGCGCCAGACTATCTGCGCGGAAGTCAACACGCCCGGCGTCATCTTCATCGGCACGGTGGAAACCATGGCTCCGCACTTCACGAGCCGATGGAGCCCCATGCCACGGCCGAACCTGCGGGCGTTGAACCAGGCCAACGAGCACTACCTGGCCGACCGCACACCGGCCAATTTCAGCGCGCTTAAGGACGCTTTCCGCAAGGTTTTCCCCAGTTTGCCGGACGAGGAGCGCAAGCTCCTGGACAGCGCCAGCGAGCACTCCACCATCGTGGCGCTGTTCTCCTCGGTTCTGACTCACGGCCAACTGATCCATCTTCGCGTCCGCAGCGTCTTCCGCAACGACGGCGATGATGACGACGACACGAACAAGAAGATCGACAAGTCGAAATCCAAATCCGACGCCACGACGGCTGGCGATGACGACGATCAAGACAAGTCAAAACCGAAGTCCGCCAAACCTGCCAAGGACGACCACGATGACGAGGTAAAAGCTCCCGAGTCGTTCGATGTGTGGACGCCCTTCGGCGATTGCGGCGTGGATTTCCAAACCGGCGAGACCTATCTGGTCTACGCCGCCAGCGACGAAGAATCCGGCGTCCTCGAGACCGACAGTTGCACGCGGACGCGCCGGCTGACCGACGCCGGAGACGATCTGGCCTATCTGTACTTTTTCAAGGACCACAAGAATCCCGCCGGGCGGCTCGAAGGCTTCACTACATTCGATCCGTTGTACCAGGTCCACCAGGCGAACCGTCCCGATCCCGACCGCATCGATCAGCCCGCCGCCGGCGTGGTGGTGGAGTTGAAATCGCCGGCCGGCATCCGCTACACCATCGCCAACGGCTACGGTCAGTTCGCCTTCGATGCCCTGGGTGCCGGCGAATATCAGGTCAGCGCCTACGCCGCCGGGTTTCCCGAAACCGTCAAGCTGCTGGCTGGTCCGAAGACGTTTCGCACCGAGGCCAGAGCCTGCGTCTCGCAGACTTTGCTCATCCCCAAGGACGGACAGGGGCGCTAGCCTCATGAAGATCGCTCTTCTGGGGCTCGAGAACCAGGCCCGCCAAGCCATGGCCGCCGCGGCGGAAAGGATCGGACACACTGTCATGGTGTGCCGCGATAGCGGCGAAATCGAGAGCCGATCGCCCGATTTCATCATCGCAAGCTCGGGCGCGCCGCCGAAGCTGCACGACGTCGCGCATTACATGGTGGTCGACGAGCCGCGGGATGTCTTTCTCGAGGATCGCCGCCGTCTCGCCGCTCTCCTGACGGCCGACGGCTACTTCACCACCTGCGATACGACAGCCCGCTTCATCCGCGATCTCACCTATTCCACCGGTTGGCCGCGCGAGCCTCGATGCCTGGAAGGCGGCTACGCGGAGGCCGGAAGCCTCCTGTCCGCCGCTGCGGATTACCACCGGCGGATCTCCGTCCGCCGGGACGATCCGGCTGCGCCCCAACCGCTGATTTCGATTGTGATGCGCTGCGGCGGACGATCGGGCGATCTGATTCGCCGGGCTATCGAATCGCTGGCGCGGCAGACGGCCGGCCGCTTCGATATCGTGCTGGTCCGCCATTCTCCCGTCGAACTCGACCAAATCCTGGCCCTGCGTTTTCCGAACGTGGAAGCGATCCGTGTGGTGGAGGCCGCCCCGGGATTTCGCAGCACCAGCCTCTGCGCGGGTCTGGCCGCGGTGAAAGGCGACTCGTTCGCCATCCTCGACGATGACGACTGGCTCTTTTGCAACCACTTCGAACGCCTGTTTCACACGGTTCGCGGAACCGCGCCCAAGCCGTTCTTCGCCTATAGCGGCACCATTCGCGGCGCACCCGAGGGCCGCCAGCTTACGCATTTCGGCATCGAGGATGTCTCCGACCTCTTCGCGATTTCGCATGCCTTCAATTCGCACTGCTTCGTGGCTTCGTCGGACCTCATCCACGCCGGGCTGCTCGAAGATCCCAGGCTGTACACCTGCGAAGACAGCTACCTCATTCTTTCGCTGCTGCAGCAGGTGAATCCGCGCTTCTCCTACGCCGCCACAGCCGTGCAGGATGTCTCGGCGTGCAGCCGGTCGAATTACGACGACGATCCTCGCCGCTTCGAAGACGAATTGACGGTGCAGCTCCGGCTCCGTGGCGGCAATCTGCCGCGCCCCGGGCTGGTGGTTTTCGATGACTGGTTGCGCAAGTTCTGGGAGACGCGTCCCGGCGCGCGGCCGCCCAGCGAAGCAGAGCGGTTTGCGCAGATCCCCGCCGAATGTCTGGAATGTGTCGCCGGCGATTTTGAAGGTCTGCACGACAACCAGCCGATTCAAACCCCGCAACAGCCATGGGCGTACGCGGCGCAACTGGCTACGGTTATCCCACCCGGCCGCGCGGGCGCCGGTTTCTTTCGCGTCGAGGCTCTGGTCACGAGCGGTCCGATCGGCATCGGTGTGTTGAATGCGGCCGAGACGGACTTCCTGATCCGCAAGCCGTTGGACGCCGCCCCGGACGCGCAAACCGTCTTCCTGCCGGTCGACGACATGAGCAAGCTCGGCCGGCTGGTCATCCAGAACTGGGATGCTCGCGGTGTCCATTCCCTCCAGCTCCGTTCGCTCAGCCTCTGGACCAAAAAGCCGGCGAAGAAATGAACTGCCGGGAAGACGAGTGGCTTTGGGGTTGGGATCCAACGCCCGGCATCGTCTCGGTCTGGGCTTCCGCCGATGGCCATGCGCTGCTCTGGCGGCGCGACCACGCGACCGGCAAGCTGTCGCGCGAACTGGACACGTTCGTGCCCTGGATGCTGCTCGATCGCCTGGATGACCTGCGGCCGGAATCCGACCCCGCCATCACCGTCCGCGAGCTCTCCGGTCCCGGCTCGTTGCGCTATCTGGTCAGCGCCCCCGACCTGCGCGCCCTGACTACGTCCATCCTGCAAAACGCTTCGAAGCGCCTTGGACGGCGCGTCGCCACCCTGCAGGATTTCGGAAAGCAATCCGTCCTGTCGCTTCCGCCCGATGAACAATATCTCACCGCGACCGGGCGCGCCTATTTCCGCGGCCTTTCCTTCGATCACCTTCGCCGCATGCAGTTCGACCTCGAAACCACCGGCCTGGACGCCGCGCGCGATCGGATTTTTCTGATCGCGGTCCGCGACCCCGCCGGCGCCGTCGAACTTCTCGAAGCCGGAGAATTGAGCGACGAGGCCGAGGCCCGCCTGATCCGGCGCCTGGTGGACAGGGTCTCAGCCGCAGACCCGGATGTCATCGAAAACCATAACCTGCACGGATTCGATCTTCCCTTTCTGGAGCGGCGGGCGCGATTGCTGCGGGTTCCGCTGCCGCTGGGCCGTATCGGCGGCGGCCTTCGCCAACGGGCGGCGCAGCGGGGCGCGCAACTGGAGGGCGGCGCGGCAGCCCCACCCCGGCGCCGGGTCCGCTACATCGCCCCCGGCCGGGAATTGATCGACACGCTCGACGCGGTGATCCGGCACGATTTCTCGACTCGCGAACTCCCCGGCCACGGGTTGAAGGAAGTGGCCCGCCATCTGGGGATCGCCGGCCCGGATCGCGTGACCATCCCCGGCGATCGCATCTACCAGGTTTATCTCAGCGACCCCGGGCGCGTTCGCAGCTACGCCGCGTCGGATGTGGAAGAAGTTGCTGGGCTGGCCAAACTGCTCGGCGGCGCCGCGTTCGCCCTCGCCAGCATGGCCCCGCGCCGTTATGAGCGCCTGGCCGACGCGGGAGCCGCCACCGGCGTCATCGACCCGCTGCTGGTGCGCGCCTACCTGCGCGCGGGCGCGGCGCTGCCCGCTCATCAGCCGTCGGACGGCACCCCGCATAGCGGCGCCGCCCTGCACCTTTTCGCCACCGGCGTTGCCCACCGCGTCGTCAAGGCCGACGTCGCCAGTCTGTATCCATCGCTGATGCGGGCTTATCGGATCGGCCCGGCGCGCGACCATCTGGGCGCCATGCTGGCGCTGGTCGACCGGCTTGTGGAGCAGCGGCTGGCCGCCAAATCGGCTGCCCGCTCGGCTCCGCCCCATTCCCCGGAGCGGCATCGGCAGGAGGCCATGTCCGCCGCCATGAAACTGGTGGTGAATTCCGCCTACGGCTACCTGGCGGCCGGCGGCGATCTGACGCGTTTCGCCGACGTCCATGCCGCCAACGAAGTCACGCGCCGCGGCCGCGAGACGCTCGCCTTGATGTGCCGCGAATTGGCCGGGCGCGGCGTCACGCTGCTGGAAGCCGATACCGATGGCGTCTACTTCTCCGCGCCCGAAGGCTGGGATGAATCCGCGGAGCGCCGCGCCGTGGCCGAAGTTGCGGCCCTGTTGCCGGAATTGGTCCGCCTGGAATTCGAGGGCCGCTACGCCGCCATGCTCTCCCACGAACCAAAAAACTACGCACTGCTCGGCTACGATGGCGTGCTCACGCTGCGCGGTGTGGCGTTCCGTTCCAGCCGCGCCGAGCCGTTCGGCGAGAAATTCCTGCGGCGTGCGATTGCCCTGCTGCTTCGCGGCGAGGTCGAAGGAGTGCGCGAGGCCTACCTGGAAACGCTCGACGCCCTCCGCGGACATCAGCTGCCGACGCGTGACGTAGCCTCACGCGTCCGTCTCACGAAATCGCCGGCCAAATACCTCGAATCGCAGGGGACGCGCAAGGAACTGCCGTATGAGGCTCTTATCGGCGCCGGACGCACTCAGTGGTCGGTGGGTGACCGAATCCTGGTGTATCGGACGCGCTCGGGCGGGGCTGGGTTGGTGGAAGACGACGATCGCCGCGACTACGACGCCGACCACTACGTCCGCGTCCTCCGCGAGACTTTCGCCGCCCGCCTGGAGCGGGCCTTCACAGCGGAAGATTTCGAGGCCGTCTTCGCCGATCCCGACCAGCCTTCGCTCTTCGCGCCGGCAGTGGAGAGCATTCGGGCGGTGCTGACACGAGAACCCGACACCATTTGAGCCGCCGATGAACGCAGCGCCGATGAGAAGAATCTTTTTGATCGGCGCCCATCGGCGTTCATCCGCGACCAATTTGGTTTTATCGTATGGGAATGACCGAATCCGCTCTCTGGCAGCGCTACGCCTCTCAGTTCCCCGTTCGGGATCGATTGATCTATCTGAATACTGCTGCCGTATCGCCGCTGTCGAAGCCTGCCGCCGACGCCATGAAGCAACTCTCGGATGACGCCCTGCTCAACGGCAGTCTCCACTATGACCAGTGGCTCGCCGCCTATGAAGGACTGCGCGTCGCCGCCGCCCGACTGGTGAACGCCGATCGCTCCGAGATCGCCCTCGTCAAAAACACATCCGAAGGAATTGCCACGGTGGCGATGGGTCTGGATTGGAAATCCGGCGACCGCATGGTGGTGTTCCGCGAAGAGTTTCCCGCCAATTACTATCCGTGGCTTCGGCTGCAGGAGAAGGGCGTGGTGATCACAGAGCTTTCGGTCACCGACCCTCTTGATCGCATCGACGAAGCCGCCCGTGGCGCTCGTTTGCTCAGCATCAGCTTCGTCAATTTCCTGTCTGGCTATCGGGCACCCATTGAAGCAATTGGTGAGATTTGCCTCCGTAACCATTGCATTTATTTCGTAGATGCCATCCAGGGCCTCGGCGCCTTCCCGATCGATGTTCGAAGATGCCACATTGACGCCCTGGCCGCCGACGGGCACAAATGGCTCACCGGTCCCGAAGGTTGCGGAATTCTCTACATCAGCCAAGCCCTTCAGGATCAAGTGGAACCGGTGGAATTCGGATGGACGAACGTGGCCGGTTACGCGGACTATGCTTCACGCAACATGGCGTTGCGCCCGGATGCCGGACGGTACGAATGCGGAACGTTGAACACCATTGGATGCTTTGGCTTACGAGCAGCAATTGAACTTTTGCTGGAAGCAGACCCCGGAATAATCGCTCCGGTTGTCCAAAATCTCGGCGACCGCATAGCAAACGGCGTAGTTTCAAAAGGTTACGAGCTGGCGACGGAACGAACCCAAAGCCACGGCGCGGGAATTGTGAGCTTCCGCAAGGCGGGCGTCGATCCGCAGCCCGTGGTCCGGCGGCTCCGCGAGGCTGGGATCTGTGTCGCCCCCCGTGCCGGCTGGATCCGTACCTCTCCGCACTTCTACATCAGCCCCGACGACATCGACCGAATGCTGGCGGAATTGCCGTAGCGGCGGCCTTGCGGGCGTTAGAATATCCGGGAGGTTTCACGTGCAACTGCGCACTCTCCCGTTTCTTCTGATCGCATACGCCGCCTGCGCGGCCACCGTTCCCACTCCCGCAAGCTACTTCGGCCACGAAATCGGCGCCGACAAAACCATGATGGACTGGGACAAAGTGGTCGGCTATTTCCAGACACTGGCCAAATCCAGCGATAAGATCCACGTCGCCGAATTGGGCAAGACTGCCGACAACCGGCCGTTCATTGCCGCCACCATCGCTGACGCCGGCACTCTTAAACATCTCGACCGCTACATCGCCATTCAGCAGAAACTGGCCGATCCGCGAAAAACCACGGACGCCGAAGCCGAGCGGCTGATCCTCGAAGGCAAGTCTATCGTCCTGATTACCTGCTCGATTCACGCCACCGAAATCGCGAGCACCCACACCGCGGTCGAATACGCCTACAAGCTCATCACCGTGGATACGCCGCAGCATCGCGCTATTCTCAAGGACGATATCCTGCTGCTGGTGCCGTCGCTGAACCCGGATGGCGTGGATATCGTCACCCGCTGGTATCGCAAAACGCTGGGCACGCCCTTCGAAGGCACTTCCCCGCCTGAACTCTGGCACAAGTACGTCGGGCACGACAACAACCGCGACTGGTACATCTTTTCGCAACCGGAGACGCAGCTCACCATTTCCAAACTGCACAACGTCTGGCATCCCCAAATCGTGTACGACGTCCACCAGCAGGGCGCCAACGTCTCGCGCATCTTCGTTCCACCATGGCTGGACCCGATCGAGCCGAATATCGACCCCATCCTGATGCAAGAGATGAACCTGTTCGGTCTGATGATCGCCACCGATTTGACGGCGGCCGGCAAAACCGGTGTGGCCATTCACGCGGCTTATGATTTCTGGTCGCCCTCGCGCCATTATCAGTCGTTCCACGGCGGGTTGCGGCTGCTGACGGAATCGGCCAGCGCGCGGCTGGCCACTCCGATCACGCTTACCGCCGACCAGATCTCGAATAACGCCCTGGGCTATGACCCGCAGGTAAAATCCTGGAATTACCTGGAGCCTTGGATGGGCGGCACCTGGCATCTGCGCGACATCATCGATTATCAGGAAATCGCCTGGGAATCGGTGTTGTTCAACGCGTCGCGCCATCGCGAGGATCTGCTGCGGAATTTCTATCGAATCGGCAAGCGCCAGATCGCGCGCAGCGATCCATGGGCATTCGTCATCGATGCGCAGCAGCGCGATCCAGGCGCGACCCGGAAGCTGATCGAGACGCTGCGCTTCGGACAGGTTGAAGTCGGCAAGGGCACGGACGGCAGCGCCGTGATCGCCATGGCGCAGCCCTATAGCGGATGGGCGAAGGCGCTGCTGGAGCGCCAGCACTATCCCGAGGATCGCCTCTATCCCGGTGGTCCGCCGAAGCGGCCCTACGATACCACCGCGGAGACGCTGCCGCTGCTGATGGGAGTCGAGGTGCACACGGTCTCGCAGCCAGTCGCGGTATCGGGCGAGTGGCAGGCGCCGGCGCCGACGTCCGGCCTGGTGCTCTCCGCTTCGGACACCGACACGTGGTTTGCAGTCAATCGCCAATGGGCGGCCGGTAAATCAGTCTGGCGCGACCCGGCCACGGGCGATTTCTCGCTCGCAGCCCGCGCCGGCTGGAAAGAGGTTCATCGTCCGCGCATCGCGCTGTACCAACCGTGGCAGGCCAACATGGATGAAGGCTGGACGCGCTGGCTGTTCGAGCATTTCGGCTTCGCCTACTCGACGGTGCACAACGCCGATTTACAAACGGGCGCCCTGCGGCAGAAGTTCGACGTCATCGTGTTTGCCGACCAGCAGGCCAACAGCATTCAGAACGGCTACGGCCCGAACGCCATGCCTGCCGAATACACCGGCGGCGTCGGCACGAAGGGCGCGGACGCGTTGAAAGAATTCGCCAACTCGGGCGGCACGTTGGTCTTCCTGAACGACGCCACAAACTATGCCGTTACGCGGCTGGGAGTGCAGGCGAAAGTGGTTACGCCGACGGGCAATTCCAACGAGTTCTATTCGCCCGGATCGCTGCTGAATGCCCGGATCGATACGAAGAGTCCGCTGGCGTACGGGGTTCCGGCGGATACCACGATCTGGAGCGAGCACAGTCCGGCGTGGGATACCGAACTGCCGGTGGTGGCGCGCTACACCGATTCCAAAGTGCTGGCGTCGGGCTGGCTGGTCGGCGAGAAGGTGATCGCGGGGAAGGCGGCGGTGATCGATGCGCCGATGGGCTCCGGCCACGTCATCCTGTTCGGTATGCGGCCGCAATATCGGGCGCAGAGTTATTTAACATTTAAGATGTTTTTCAATTCACTGCTGCGGTAAGATACTCGGAAAAGACAGAAAGGATTCCTCCTATTTATGCCTGGTACCGCCGCGAACCTGGGGATTGACCACGTCTTTGTTCTGATGCTGGAGAATCGCTCGTTCGATCATATGTTGGGATTCTCCGGAATTACCGGCACCGACGCCGCTACCGGCGCGGCCACGACGATTAACGGACTCGCGGGTACCGAGTCCAATACCTTCAACGGCCAATCGTTCCCTGTCACGCAGGGCGCTGATCTTCGTATGCCCACCGACCCGCATCATGAATTCCCCGACATCCTGGCGCAGCTTTGCGGGCAGGGCGCGCAATATCCCAAGGGCGGCGCGTACCCGAACGTGGACAACAGCGGTTACATCTTCTCCTACGTCACGGACAGCGGCGGCGCCGATCCGTCCGAGATCATGAAGTGCTACAAGCCGTCGCAGCTCCCCGTGCTGAACGCGCTGGCCAAGGAATTCGTCGTCTGCGACAACTGGCACGCTTCCCTGCCCGGGCCGACCTGGCCGAATCGCATGTTCGCGCACGCCGCGTCGTCGGGAGGTCTGGATCACAGCCCTACCACGCCCGAAATTCTCGAATGGGAAGCTCTCGCCGGATTTCAATTTCCCAAAGGCACGATTTTCGACTCGCTCAATCGCTCCGGCATCCAAAGGCGGCTGTACGCGGGCGATGCATTCCCCATGGTGGCCGCGCTGAAAGGCATCCGTCTGAGCGATATTCGCCAGTTCAAGTTGTTCCGCGGCGACTTACAACAGGCGACTTATCCATTTACTTACATATTTATCGAGCCCAGTTACGATGTGCTGAACGATTATAAGAACGGCACTTCACAGCATCCGCTGGCCGACGTCACGGCTGGAGAAGCACTTATTAAGCAGACTTACGAAGCCATCCGCGCCTCGGCTATCTGGCCGAAGAGCCTGCTGATCATCACCTGGGATGAGAACGGCGGTTTCTACGATCATGCCATTCCGCCGGCGGCCGTGGCGCCCGGCGATCTTCCTCCCAATTCCAAGTTCAACCAGGCCAACTTCACGTTTGAAAAATACGGACCGCGGGTGGTGGGGCTGGTCATCTCTCCGCTCATCCCGAAGAATCTGATCGACCATCGGCTGTACGACCATTCGTCGATACCCGCGACCCTGGAGTCGCTGTTCGGTCTCGCCCCGCTGACGGCCAGGGATGCCGCGGCCAACCATGTGGACACCTTGATTACGCTGCACCAGGCCCGCAATACTCCCGCCGTGCTGCCGATGCCGGGTGGATCGGGAATGGCCGCGGTGGCGGCGCCGCCGACGGCCGCCGGAGGCGTCACGCGGCCGGCGGACCTGGTGGAAAGCGACGGCAACATGCCGGCCATTCTGCAATCGGCGATGAGCCAGGACATCGCCATGAATCCGGGCCAGAAGGACGCGATCATCGCCCGTGTCGCCGCCATTCAGACGCGCGCGCAGGCCCAACAGTATCTGGCGGAGGTGGAACAGAAGGTCGCGCCGGCGCATGGCGGCCAATAACGGCCGCGTGGGGCCAATGCCACTTGGTTGTCAGCCTGGCATGGATGCGGCGGAAGTTGTGGGGCAGGTTTCCAACCTGTCCCGCCGGCGTTCGGCCCTTCAAAGGCCATGAAATCGCGGTGCAGATCGTGGGGCAGGCTGGCAGCCTGCGGCCGACCGGCAGTCGGCCTTGTCCTCCGCCGCACGCCATCGGGTTTTTTCTCATGACCCGCCACGCAGTGCCGGACCCGACGCGTTTTCGACCCTGCGGCCGATTTTCAATCGGCCGGTGCGCCAACACGCCGAAATCCCCATGCGATCAGCGGACCCCGGGTGCAACGCAGAGTCGGTTCGCGCCCGAACTGAATATGCAATCTCGCCGTGTAGGGCGGCTGATTGCGGAGGCCGACCAGGCCGGCTGTGACAGGTTGGAAACCTGCCCCCACACAGACTTCGCATACGTTCGGTGGGCTCGGCCGTATTTACCTGTATGGAAAGCATCCTGCGGGACGTGCGTCTGGCTTTTCGTTCGCTGATCGCGGAGAAGGGTTTCACCGCCGCTGTCCTCCTGACGATCGCCGTCTGTATCGGCGCGAACACCGCAACTTTCGCGGTGGTGGATTCGGTATTGTTGCGTCCGCTGCCGGTGCCAGAGGCGCGGTCGATCCTGATTATGTCGAACCGCTACCCGAAAGCCGCATCGGCGGTGACCGGCTACAACAGCGCCGTCGGCGATTATTACGACCGCCTGCGCGACGTGACGGCCTTCTCCGATCAGGCGCTGTTCCGGTCGTCGGGGCAAACGCTGGAGATCGCCGGCACGCCGCAGCGGCTTACCGCCATGGTGTCGACGCCATCTCTCTTCCACCTGTTGCGCGTCCAGCCAGCCCTTGGCCGCGCCTTCACGGACGCCGACGGCGAAGTAGGCTCCGAGCACAAGGCGATCCTCAGCGATGGCCTCAGCCGCCGGATGTTCGGACAGCCGGAAGCCGCGCTCGGGCGCGATGTTCGCATCGGCGGACAGCCATACACGGTGGTGGGCGTGATGCCCGCAGGATTTCATTTCATCGATCCGGAAGTCCAGCTCTGGCTGCCGGCGGCATTTCCCGCCAGTCAGAAGACCACGCATCACTCCAATAACTGGCACAACATCGGCCGGCTGAAACCCGGCGCGACCCGGCAGCAGGCCCAGGCGCAGGTGGACGCGCTGAACCGCGCGAATCTGGATTTGATTCCGTCGTTCAAGCAGATTCTGATCAACGCCGGGTTCTTCACCGCCGTGGAACCGCTGGAGGACATGCTGGTGAAGGAAATCCGGCCGTCGCTGTATCTGCTGTGGGGCGGAGCGGCGTTTGTGCTGCTCATCGGCGCCGTCAACGTCGCCAACCTGGTGCTGGCGCGGACCGCGCTTCGCCGCAAGGAATTCGCGACGCGTCTGGCGTTGGGCGCGGGAACGGGCCGGCTGGTGCGGCAGCTCGTGACGGAGAGCGTTCTGGTTGCGCTGGCGGGCGGAGCGGCGGGCGCGGCTCTCGGAATGGGTTTGTTGAAAGCGCTGGCGCACAGCGGCATTGAGACCCTGCCGCGCGCCGATGAAGTCCGCGTGGATGGCATGGTGGTGCTGGCGATGCTGGCGGCGGCGGTGCTGGTGGGGATCCTGATCGGCCTGTTTCCCTCGCTGCAAGTGGCGCGGGCACGCGTCAATGAAGTCCTGCGCGAAGAGAGCCGCACCGGAACCGGCGGGCGGCGATCGCGCCGGGTGCGCCGGATCCTGGTGACGGCGCAGGTCGCGCTGGCGTTCGTGCTGCTGGCCGGCGCGGGCCTGGTGCTGGCGAGTTTCCGGCAACTGCTGCGGGTCGACCCGGGCTTCGACGTCCTCGGAGTGCTGACGGCAGCCACCAATGCTCCCTCGACCCTCTATCCGAAACCTCGCGATCTCAATGGGCTGATGGACCGCCTGCTCACCGCCATTCGCACCATTCCCGGCGTCGCAGCGGCCGGCGCCACCACGACGATCCCATGGGGCGGCAACCACAACGACAGCGTCCTGCTGGCGGAAGGCTACGCCATGAAGCCTGGGGAATCGGTGATTTCACCCGAACAGGTGGTTGTCACGCCGGGCTATTTCGAGGCCATGCATATTGCGCTGGCGGCCGGCCGGGGGTTCGACCAGCGCGATGGGGAATCGGCTCCGCTCACGATCATCGTGGACGAGCCGCTGGCGCGTCATTTCTGGCCCGGCACCAGCCCGATCGGCCGGCGCACGTATTTTCCGCAGGATACGCGCAACCTGTTCAAGACCGACGAACATACCAGGTGGATGACCGTAGTGGGCGTGGTGCGTCCGGTGCACACCGCGGACGTCGAGGGCACGGGCGGTGAAACGGGCACTTACTATCTGCCCTACGCGCAAAATACGTCGAACGGCTATGTACTCGCGGTCAAGACTTCCGCCGGCACCGACGCCATCTCCCGAGCGCTGCGCGTCCGTTTCGCCGAGACCGCGCCCAACATGGCGCTCTTCAATATGCGCACCATGGAAGAGCGCGGCGACCTTTCGCTGGCTTCGCGGCGCGCGTCGTTGACGCT
>Ga0335073_10004289_pt1 | contig 19942 bp, 15 predicted proteins | sample Lox_Sample_22_FD_207093 | JGI IMG/M metagenome (GOLD analysis project Ga0335073, IMG submission 207093) | Soil microbial communities from Loxahatchee National Wildlife Refuge, Florida, United States - Lox_Sample_2.2 | ecosystem: Environmental > Terrestrial > Soil > Wetlands | place: USA...
AGCAGCAGACGTATGACAGCCTCGTTCTCACGGACAGGTTCGTGAAATGGAGCCCTTCAGGGTATGAGGAAAAGAAAGGGGTGCGTCGGTGGAGAATCACTCTGTTCGCTTTGCCGAGTGTGGATGTCGAAGCTGCCCTTCGTTGGGTAGCTAAGGTGCGCGATAAATCGAACGATCCGGTCTTGAGGTACAACGCTGAGAGAACTATCAAGATCCTGAAGAGCTTATCCGCCGGGGCGCCAGTACCGATAGAGCCAACAGACGCGCCGAAGGAATCCCCCGATGATACCGCCCGCCGATTCGTCCAACTGGAAGCCAATCTGATGCCTGGTAGGATGACTAACCTTGCGGAGTTCTTTGTTGGGGCTCCCAGTCCGCAGTGGGAAAAAGTCTTTATCGCCGATGTCGTGGGTACGGGCGTCGATACCAACGGAGATTCGGCGGAGGTTACAGTTTCCTCAAACGTGCTAGGTGAACTGGACGCTTCGCTGCGCCTTACGAACTATCCCTCGATGAGGCTGCCACTCGATGTGCCCAGCGCCAGCGCGTGCTTCGGCGGTTTCAGATTCGGATTCAGTATGTTGCTATCCAACAAGCACTGGGAAACCGCGCCAGATGGAACAGTGAAGGAACTTGACGGCCCGCTTGCATGGAGGGTAGAAGACACCCGTTTCACGCCATTAATCACGTTGGACACAGCTATACGTTACGTTCGACATGCGCGTGAGGAGACTACCGATCATGTTGTCAAGATGAATGCCGCCAGAACCCTCGCGATTTTGGAGTATTACAGGCGCGGCAAGCCCCTGCCCGTCAATCTCTGTTCCGAGGCGCCCCTCGGTTGCGGGTGACCGTGCTGGATGGGGAGCAATTCGAAACAAAATCGGGCCGCTGTTACTGTTGCGGCGCACCATTGCCAGCGCCGGGGGACAAAAAGTGGGCTTCCCTTCCATTTTGGGAATTTATAGGGCCATGAGCGCCGCTAATGGACGAGATCTTCACTACCACGACTCGCGGAATGGTAGCGGGCCGATTCACTTTGGTCAATTTGCTGCGACCACGGCGCGCTATGGTGGTACGTTACCCACATGGGGATCCCAACATGCAAGACTTCTTGTATCTTTCTCCCCGTATTACTCGCGTTAGGGCCGGTTTTCGGAGGCCAGTCAGCCTCCGTTCTGCTCACTTCTTCTGGAAGCCCATCAACGCTCGGGGCCGGCATCACCCTGACGGCCGCTTTGACACCCGCCGGCGCCACCGGCAAAGTCACGTTCTACGACGGCTCGACGGTGCTCGGCATCAGCGCGATCTCCTCCGGCCAGGCGCAAGTCGAAACTGTCATGTTAGGCGCCGGAACGCACAAGCTTTCGGCACATTACTCCGGCGACGCTACTTATTCACCTTCGAATTCTGCCGCGCTGTTGCAAGTGGTTCACGCGCTGGCTGCCGATGGCTTTCTGCCGGCCGTGGACTACCCAGCCGGCAGTGGGCCGCAAGCCCTCGCGATGGGCGATTTCAATGGCGATGGCATGATCGATCTGGCAATCGCTGCAGTGGATGGAATTAAGATCTGTCTCGGTGCCATCGGCGGCTTTCAATGTGAGTCCAGTGACGTGACTCCTTTAGGAGCCAACGTGATAATGGCGGGAGACTTCGATGGAGACGGCATTCTGGACTTAGTCGCCCTCTCCGGCTACAACGCGAATCCCTATTTCTACAAAGGACACGGCGACGGCACATTCATATTCTCCGCGGCGCTTCTCAGCGTGCAACTGCCCAGCGCTCTAGCGATTGCCGATTTCGACGGCGACGGCGTCCTCGACCTCCTCATTACCGTTCAAAACACGCTGGAGGTATTCCTCGGTAACGGCGACTTCACTTTTCGCAGCGCCGGCACCCTCCAGACCACGTCGCCGCAGACGACTGTAGTAGGCGACTGGAATGGCGATGGGCTGCCCGACTTGGCTGTTTGCGACTCTTCTTCGGGGGTCATAATATTCCAGAATTCGGGAGCCGGCACGTTCGCGCCGCCAGTTACCTATCCGTTGCCGGCCGGTTGCGGCGGATTAGTTGCCGCCGACACTAACGGCGACGGCATCCTGGATCTGGTAGCGATGTCCTCAAGCGTGGAAGTGTTGACCGGTAAGTCCGATGGCACGTTCAACAACCCGGCCCAGAGTGGAACCTTGAACTACACAGGCCCGGCCGCGACTGGGGACTTTCTTGGGGATGGTCGCCTTGGCTTGGCCTTTCCCGACAGCGGTAATTCCGCAGTAGCCCTGGCAATTCGGAATAGCGCCGGCACATTCCAACCGTTCCAGGAATACTTCACCGGGAGTGTATCGTCCTCCGTTCTGGCGGCCGATTTCAACGGTGACGGCCGCACCGATATAGTAGTGCTCAATGACCAGGACAATAACTTCAGCGTCTTACTCGGCCAGGCGACTGGAGCGAATCCAACGGTTGCACCGCAGTCCGTAACCCCGGACACCGGCCAAGGGTATTTTCAGATATTCTCGTTTGTATTTTCCGATTCCGCAGGCGCCAACGATCTAGGGACAGTGACCGGCATTCTAGGCAATGCCGGTTGGACAAGGTCATCCTGCGCGGTTACGTACAACACGGCTCAGAACATACTCTCTCTCCTCAGCGATTCGGGGGCACTGAGCGGCGGCACGGCGCCGGGCCAAGGAAATCAGCAGAACAGCCAGTGCGTGCTGGTAGGGGGACAGTCCAGTGTCAGCAAGTCGGGCAAACTGCTCACCCTGAATGCCGCCGTGGGATTCAAGAATTCGCCTTATTGCTGCCAGGCTATCTGGGGCAATGCGGTGAGTTCGACCGGCACGATATCAGGCATCCAGATGCTGGGAATCTGGCGGGCTGCGCCTTTAGGGGGCCCGCCGCAGGTCATTTCGGTAGCACCGGCCAATGGTACGTCCTGGGGGCGCACTTTTACGTTCGTCTACCAGGACCTGGACGGCGCAACCGATCTTTCGAGCGTACAGGCCATCGTCAACAGCTCCGCCGCTACCGCATCCTCGTGCTACATCTCCGTGGATCCCGTGGTTGGAATGGTGACGCTCGGCGACAACACGGGCGCTACGGGTTCATCGGGCGCACTGGGTTCCAATGTCATTCTTCAGAACAGCCAATGTACCGTGAACCTTGCTGCGTCCAGCGGCGTCGCCAGCAGCCAGTACACGCTGCGATTGGCAATGACATTTGCAAACACTTACTCCGGCCTCAAGAACACCTACGGTTATGCGGTATCCCGCCTCGGTCCCAATTCCGGCTGGCAGCCGCTGGGCCAGTGGACGGTCGGGGCGCCGTCCGCTTGCGACCCGACTGGCGCCGGCACTGCGAGCGCCGCGGACGTGCAACAGCTCATCAATGAGGGACTCGGCCTCGCTGCGCCGGCAGACGACTTGGATCACAGCGGCGAAGTCGGCATAGTGGACGTGCAGCTTGTGGTGAATGCGGCGCGGGGCGGTGTTTGTCAATAAATCGACTCGCGGCTAACGATTCCCAAACCACGCAGCCGGCCACAGCGCTCCTCTCAATCCCGAAACCTTCGTGGAGCAGGATGTTAGTCGGCAGCGAGGGGTTTCTGGCAGGTTTTTCTGGTGCTATCGCCCGGCGCGAGGAGCGGGCGGGAGAAGAAGAGTCGTCCTGGCGGTAGACCTCTGAAACAAATGCTGCGTCGAAGGGAATGATAGGTGGGCTTCCCGTCCATTTGCGGAATTTATAGTGGGTGCGAACGCTGCTCAGGGAAGACAACCCCGTTTTTCGTCCGCTTGCCGTTGCGCCGGCCTGTTCTACCATGGAAAAGAGGACCTTAAAAGTGCGGGAAGTGATTCGTCTCCGTCAAGAGCACGCCTGGGTTGAGATGCGCTCCCGGGGCAGTCACCGGCACCTTAAGCACCCCGATCACAAGTTCGTCATCACTGTTCCAGGCCAAGACGGCAAGGAATTATCGACGGGCACATTGCACGCTGTACTCACATTGGCAGGGCTGAAATGAAACGCTATCCCGTAATCATAGAACCGACATCAACCGGATTCTCAGCGTATTCGCCCGACGTTCCGGGGTGCGCTGCCGTGGGCAACAGCGAGGACGAAACACGCCAGAACTTTCGAGACGCTTGGCTCGAGCACTTGCAAGCGATGCGCGAAATTGGCGCGGCAATTCCGGAGCCACACACATCCGTAGACTACGTCGATGTAGCGGCCTGATGTCACCGTTGGCGGCGCTACAGGCGGCCGACGGGGCACTCCTCTCCTGTTATCGGCGGCCATGGTCCGTGCGACCGACCATCGCGTTTCACAGCGGTCTCAGACACAGCCCACCCTGAGTGCCGGCGATTCCATCGCAATCGATACCGGTCTTTTCCGCTATTCGCGGCGGAGCGCGGCGATCGGATCGACCACCGCGGCGCGACGGGCGGGGACGTAAGCGGCCATCAGGGAGACCACTAAAACAAGCAATGCCACAGCCACGTAGGTTCCACTATCGAGCGCTGTCACTCCGTAGAGGAAGCTCGACAGCACGCGGCTGGCGGCGCCTGCCGATAGCAGGCCGATGAGCACGCCCGCGAGCGGGGCGATCATGGCGCGCCGCACGATCGCGTGCAGGACTTGTCGAGGCTGTGCGCCGACGGCCATGCGGATGCCGATCTCATGCGTCCGCTGGCTGACCGCGGAGGCGACCACACCGTAGGTCCCCACTGCCGCCAGCAGGAGCGCCAGCCCAGCGAATGAGCCGGTCAGTAGCGCATACCAGCGGGGTTTGGCAACGGCGCTCTCCAGGACATCTTCCATGGTTGTGACTTGGCCGAGGGGCTGATTCGGGTCGATGGCCCGCAGTTGGGCGCGCACAGACTTTACGAGCAGTTTGGGCTCGCTTGTGGTCCGCAGCACGAGATCCACGAATGGCGTTGGCAGACGATTGAATGGTGAATAAATCGTGGGCTTCGCTTCGCGGTCGAGATGGAGGTCGCGAATGTCCGCGACAACCCCGACGATGGGGCGCGCTTCCTTGCCCGTATAGATGTGACGGCCGATGGGAGTCCCGGTCCCGAAGTATCGCCGAGCGAACGATTGATTTACGATCATGCCGCCGCCTACCACCTCATCCGCGGGCGTGAGATAACGGCCGGCCAACAACGGGATCCCCATCGTTTGGATATAACCAGCCGTCACGGAACGCGAATCGACGATCGCATGGTCGGCTAGCTCAGGATGGCCTTCCATGCCGACGCCGATTTGCATCAGAAAGTTAAAGTCGAGAGGAAGAGAATCGGTGGCAGCGACGGCTTCGACGCCCGGCACCGTCTGCATGCACGCGATCAAGCGTTGGACGAACGCAGCCTGGCTCTGTGGTTCCCTGTAATCCTTATCATCGAGCATCATATGCGCCAGTAGCAGATGATTCCGCCGATATCCCGGGTCAACGGCTCGCAACAACGCGAAGCTGCGCATCAGGAGCCCAGCGCCAACGAGCAGCACCAGCGCGACACCGATCTGCACGGTCGTCAGCACATCGCGCAAACGGCCGCCGCCCGACTGAACGCCAGCAAGAGACCTCTGAATGGTTGGCTGCACATCCGCACGCGAATATCGCCATGCGGGCAAGCCGCCGCAGAGGATCGCGGTAACGACGGCCAAGAGCGCGGCGAACGCAAAGACCGCCGGCTCCGGTCTAAGTGACTCTATACGTGGGATGCGTTCGGGATAGAGATGCACGATGGCGAGTACTGCCCAAAAGGAGAGCGGCATCCCAAGCGCCGTGCCGGCCACGGTCAGCGCCGTCGTTTCTGTAAGAAGTTGGCATGCGAGCCTACCGCGCCGAGCACCGAGCGCCGTGCGCAAGGCCAGTTCGCCTTCGCGGGCAGACACCGACCCCACCAACAGGCTGGCGATGTTGCAGCAAGCAAGGAGGAGCACGCACCCGGCGGCGGCAAAGAGGATCAGCAGGGCCGGGCGAATTGAACTGGCGACATCTTCAGTCATCGAGACCAGCTCGATGCTGCGCAGGCCATGTTTGCCGGGCGGACGAGGATCATCTTCCGGCCGCAACTGGCGCACGAGAGCGTTTAGTTCGGCGCGGGCGGCCGCGAGCGTGACGCCACGCCGCAGCCGCCCGAAGGCGAAGGCCGATTCGGGGTGACGATGGATATCCGTAATGACCGAAATCGGTTGCACCAAGTCGGGCTGCACGCTCAGATCATGCGCGATGAGGCGCGATGCTGGCCCCAGAACACCTACTACTTTGCATGGGAAGCCGTCCACTGTAACGGTCCTGCCGAGTATCGCCGGATCCGCGCCGAATCGGCGCCGCCAGAAACCGTCACTGAGGATCACGATCCGATCATTGCCAGCCGCCATGTCCGCGGCCGTGAATGCACGTCCGAGCGCCGGCGCGGCGCCGAGCGCGGTCAAGAAGCCGGGAGAAACGAGGACCGTATGAATGCGGTTGGCTTCGCCCTCCCCGCTGAGATTACTCATCCAAGGACGGTAGTAGCCGATGTCTTGGAATGTGCGGGCAAGTTTGCGCAGGCAGTCGAGCTCTTTAGACGAAAGCGTCTCATGATTGCGCTGGGAGTCCGGGTCGACCACCCATATCTGCGCCAGCCGACCGGGCTCAGGATAGGGCAGTGGTTTCAGCATCACCGCATGGATCACGCTGAAAATCGCAGTGTTCACGCCCACTCCGAGAGCCAGTGTCACCACGGCCGTGAGTGGCGGAATGGGATTCCTGCGCCACGTGCGCAGGGCGAAGAGCAGATCGGCAGATAGAGCCATGACTCAGTCCCTACATGTGCACTTTACCACCTTACAAACGACCGGCTTAATCACATTCCAACGGGACTGGCTCACGGCTGGACGCGCCACATTTCATAACGACCCTTGAAGGGCCTACCAAATCGGACAGTGCCGCTCGGGTTTCCGACAGCGCCGTCTAGCCAGCGGCGACCGGAAACAATGTAAGTGAGAGCTGACAGACTGATATTCTGGTCGACGGAGCGCCGGTGTGTATCTGCCTAAGCACACTCACGAACTGATCAGTTTGTGTCGGGTCGGCACCCATCAATCTCGCGACGGTCACCGCGCTTTGATACTGAGAGGCCTGCAAAAGGCCCTGAACAACTTGCCGGCAGGCGACCGACTTTTCCTGCCCCGGTGGCGCAGGATCGACAAGTGCGAGCGCCTTCGAGAGTTGGCCCTGCTTTGCAAGTTCGTAGGCCACACCGCCAACGGATCGGGCGGAGTTAGTGCCTCCGAAGCCAGCTGTCGCCAAGGCACCGTCGACATCTCCTGCCCTAGCCTGTTGGGCCGCTATGTTCGCGGCGATGACGGCCTACTCTCCCGCCGGAATCATTGGCAGTGACGCGCTGGCGTCGTTCAGTAGGGATCTGATCTCGGCGTTTCCCGTTACTTGAGAGCGCAACGGCCTTGAAGAACGGCTGCAACCAACACAGCAATGGAGAGAGTCAGACGCATCAAGCGCTTTCCTGACGGGTATTCTAACAACCCGCGCTCCGACTAGGTACCTGACCGTGTGAAATCTCGCGTAAGGGCGCGCCTGAAGCAAGGCCTTGGTTGGGTAATGCTTCGAGATGCGGGCGAATTGATCTCGCGGTCGCGGCACTAGCGCGCGCATCTGCCGACGCCGGTTGATCCGCCAGTGGAAAAGCGGGTTTGTCGAGGAACCCCTGCGAGGGCGGACCGGCGGAATCCACTTTACCGGTAACGCCGTTTTGTCCAGAGACCCGCGCAATTGCCGGTCGCCGCAGTTGAATTCAACGGATTTGGCGTTTTACAGCCGATTGGCGATAACTGGCTATCAGGGCATTCGGGGAGCGGGCATGTCGCGTCCGGCCCGGTGCAGAATAAGGCCCGTCGCTCGACCGTCGCAACCGGTTTCAAACGTGATCCGGTTGTCAGACACCCTCGTGAAGAAGCTCTTCTCGCCCTCGGCCAGCAGTTCATACTTAGGCAGACCCGTCAGATCGCCGGGCCGATTATGCGAAAGCTGCGCGAATCCCCGTGCGAATAAGCGGCTGCCGTCGCGCGTGATTTCGAAAACAAGGCCCGGGGTCACTTGATAGCGTCCGATGTAGTTGTCGAGAACCCCAGGATCAATTTGAATCTCGGCGCGCTGCTTTGGGGGCTCGGGATCGGCAAGCGGCAACTTCGGGTTCAGCAGATGAAAACCTATATCATCGACACCGTTCGAAGCATTAGACAGAACAACTACCCCGATACGTTCCCGAGGATCGTATCCGGCGAATGAGCGGTAGCCTCCAGTGCCTCCGTTGTGCCAGATAATCTCCCGGCCGTCGGCCGGATAAAAAAGCCACCCTAAGCCGATCTTTGTCCCGCCCGCGGGACGACGAACTTCAAGCATGGCTTTCATGGCGGGTGCGAGAGGCGATTCCCGGTAGCCGAGGAATGCTTCGAGCAGAGTCAGCATGTCATGGGCAGAGGAGCGTATCGCGCCCGCGCCGGCAAGCGTGGGAAGTTCCCACTTTGCGACGGGCGCGAGCATCGCGCTGTGACCGGTAGCCATCCGCTGCTTCATGGAAACAGAGAGCGTAATGCCGGTATCCGCCATGCTGAGAGGCTCCGTGATGCGCGTTCTGATCAGGCTCTCATAATCCGTTCCGGCGCGGCACGCGAGGACGTGGCCAAGGAGGCCTCCGCCGAGGTTTGAATATTCGAATTCGGAACCGGGGACCCGCGACAGCGTGTAGCCGGAAAGGAACTGGTATAAATCATCCACGCCATAGTCGGCGTAAGGATTGGCTGGGTCCTTCAGCTTCAGGTTACCGGGAAGACGCGGGAGCCCGGAGCTATGGGTGGAAAGATCGAGCAGCGTAATGCACCTGCCGTTTCGCTGGGGCATCTTGACATTTTCGGGAAGATATTTGGCGGCCGGATCGCCGAGTTCGACTTCTTTGCGGTTCACCATCTCCGCCAATAGCAGTGAGGTGAAAATCTTGGAGACCGATCCGATTTCGAAGATCGTATCCCCATCGACCTTGCGCGGGTCGCCATTGGCGAGGTTGCCGTACGCGAGCACGCGGCGGCCATTGGGCTCGATCAAACCAATGACAATGCAGACCGCCTGCTTCAGTTGATCAATTCGTTTTACGAGGATCCCGCGGACTTCGTCGTCGTCAGGAACCCTAAGTGGTTGGAATGTATTCGGATTCATGATTTTGAAAATAGGCTCTATACTGTGCCGTGCAAAAAGACCAAAAACCATTTCAGGAGACACACTTCAGGTGTCGTGCCGAGCTTTGTTTCGAGGGTTGGCCTAGCGAGGACGGGCGGAAAGCAGGCAATCCTGAAGCGCGCCGATCATCGCTTTATTGAGCGGATTGAGTTCGGATCGCATAACGGGCGTACCTCCTTTTCCTTAGATCAGTTGAAAGCTTTTAGAGCGTATCATGAGTCCGCAGAACGCTGCAAGAGGGAACCTCCTGCCCGTGTAATCGCACGGCTCGCCGATCTGGTCTTTCACGCTGAGGAATGATACGTGGGCTTGCCTTCCATTGGGCCCGGCGAATGAGCTGCCGAGGTCCACTTTGCGAGAACCTTGTCTGGCCAATTTGATGCCCGTGGCGGCTCGGGAGTTATGCAGCCCGGCGGCGCCCCTTCTTTTTGGGAGCGATTTCCTCGCGCCGGCCCAACGCTTGGGCCGCCGCCGAAACAACCAGCATATTTAAACTCACGCCTTCCCTTTCGGCTTCGGCCACCAGGCGGGCGTGCAGAGTCTTGGGCATCCGTACCCGGAACTGTCCGCTGGAACGAGCCGGCGATCCCGGCTTCGGTATCGGATCGCCGTGCTTTCTGCAACTCATCAGGTACGAGCGCACTGCATCCCGGCCGTTTACGATTGCTTGCTCGGGTGTCTCACCGTCCGAATGGCACGCTGGAAGGTCCGGATATTCGATCAAATATCCGCCGCCATCTTCGACCGCCAGGGGGCGAATCGTGAAGGGGTATTTATCGATTTGCGCAGACTCACTCATTGACTGTGTTCCTCCCACTTGCTGATGAACTCCACAAAGTCGCTGACTTACCAAGGCTTGATCGGGATGTGCTTTGGGACTGTAGTCCTGCCAGCGTTAGGATGCCGGAATGTCACATGACTTGAACCCGTGCGGCTATCCACATCAACACCGAATTGCCGCGCTACTACTCGAGATCCCCTATCCGCCAGTCACGCGGGTTCTTCCGCATGCCGGCAAGGATCTTCTTAGCGTTCGACATTTGTTGAATGGTACCGAATACGGCACCACGAAGCAGAGCGGGTGCGAGTCGTGGTCTTGAGGTGGACATCCCGGAAAGTGTCACCACGTTCGCGGCCATATCCCGATGCGTCCCGACTTTGATGACGCCAACTCATGCTATGCCGATCCCCTTTGCATTTGCCAATATGGCCGTTATACGATATGTATAACAATGCGGTTTGAATGGTACGCCGACAACAGTCGCAGCAATCGCAAGAAGCACGGCGTGGCTTTTGAGGCCGCCGCAAAGGTCTTCAGCGATCCGTTCCTGCTGCTCACCAAAGACCGCATTGAGGAGGGCGAACAGCGCTGGCATGCCACAGGCGCCGCCGAGGCGGCGATTCTATTGGTTGTCCACGCTTACCGCATGGAGAGTGAACATGGCGAAGAAGAAATTACCCGCATCATCTCGGCCCGCCCGGCTAACAAGAGTGAACGCCGAAGATATTTTGACCAAGCCGCTCAGTAAGCGGCAGAAGGCCGACCTGGCCCGGATTGCAAAAAGCCAAGCAGCCGGCGACGACTCTGGAATCGATTACTCCGATATCCCCGCACTCACAGAAGAACAGCTTGCCAACGCCAGGCGCGTGCCGAAGGTCCTAATAGCTGCGCGATTGGACCGGGAGGTGGTCGACTGGCTAAGGAAGTTCGGCGAGGGATATTCGACCCGCATCAACTTTATCTTGCGGCAAGCGATGTCGAGAGCCCGGTGACGCCGTCCGGGTTTCCGCGACTGTCTTCCCTCCAATTGGCCCGGCGAAGCAGACAAGGAAGGTCCGGTTTCCAAGAACGTTTTTTGTCCAGAACCTTCTTGATGCTACATTGAGACGCTGTGAGTAGCGTTGACCAAGGCCCTATTTTCCGGGTCCGGGAGTATTCCACCTTCGGACGCCGTTTCGCGGCTTGGTTGGTGGATGCGCCGTTGCGGTTTGCCATCGGCCTCGCTTGCGTCTACTTGCCGATGCGCTTTCTGGTGCTCGATCAAGCCAGACGCGACGGATCGAAGGATGCGAACTACTTGTGGAGCCTGCTGCCTGCATTTCAAAAAATGATTGTGGTCGCGATGTGGTTGGTTGCCGCCGTGATCGCACCCTGGCTGTACACCGCAATTCAAGAGTGCTCGTCCGCAAGGGCCACGTTGGGTAAGAGGCTGGTTGGCATTCAAGTTACCGATCTTGAAGGGAGGCCAGTCTCGTTTGGTCGAGCGTCCGGACGATTCTTCGGCAGGCTCATTCCGACACTCGGTATCGGCTACTGTACGATCCTGTTCACGCGACGCAGGCAAGCTCTGCATGATCTGATTTCCCGTTGCGTCGTTATTCGCGACGACGAGGGCCGAAGGACGCGGGACTGAGACCCGTTCCGGGGTGTCGTCGTCTGCTCGGAAAAGTCATTTACGCTAACCCCGTCTCCCGTCCAGAACCGACGTCAGTGCCCGATGATGCGCTGGGGACGATGAACAAGCCTCGACCTTCAGTCGAGCCATACGGGCGACAAGTGGCTTGACTCTTGTCCCCCATGTGTGATTTGCCGTAGACCGGTTCCGTCGATGGAAATGGTCCAGAGTTTCCAATCGGCCGAAGCGCCTCTTCCAGCGGTGAACACGATCGTCTTCTCATCTGCCGATAAGGAAAGAAAACCCCGCGCACCGAGGGGAGCGTGGGTGAGTTGTCGAAGGTTGTGCGTCGCGAGATCATACCTCCACAGGAACACATAGTCGTCCTGTGGTCTGCTGCCCGAAAAAACGAGGCTGTCGTCTCCGATCCACGCCGGTGAAGCACAACTGCGAAACTCAGTGAGTACACGGCGTCGCACCGCTAGCTTTTCGTTCTCATTGCTGGCGATCAGAAAGCCGTTGAACTTCTCGGGCGAGAGAGCCACTTGCTGGCCTGATCGCGAGAAGGTCACCTGCTGGACGATCGGAACGTCGGGAGAGATACGTACGCGCTCCCACTTGCGGGTGGAGAGCGAATACCGACCCAGGCCAATAGAGATGTTTGGGGCGTATAGATAGTGGCAGCCTCGGTCAAACACGGGTCTGTAGTAGTTCTCGCCCGCGGTCGCCTCTTGGATCGGTTCCTTCCTGCCGCCACTCATATGCAGTAGGTACAGCCCATGAAGCTCTTTATCTGCCGGTTCCCCGTCGAACGCCAGCAGATCCTCTTCGGGGCAATAGGCGATATCGCCCAGTTGGTCCAACCCGAGATCCGTCACACTGACCTTTCCAGTGTTGTAGTCCACGACGCGCAGTCTTCCATCAAATTCCGTCGCGAAGGCAATTCGCCGGGGTGGCAGCGATTGGCCAACCAAAATAAGGCTCAAACACAACAAGCCGGTAACCGCTTGCAGAGCGTGGTTTCGGATCACAGAGATAATGTAGCGCCCTTTGCCACAGGACAAAGAGTAGGCTCGGCTCTGTCGAAGCGCCGCTGCAGAGTGGACCCATCCGGTACAGTTTCCGAAAACCGCTTTCTCAGCGCTGCAGATGGTATTATCACCGTGTCATGCCTCGGTGGCTGCTCAGGCTCATTCGAGCCGGCATTTGCATCCTCCTAAGCTTTTGTGCCGTTTGTCGACGTTGACCTGGCGGACACTGCGATTACAGGTGGCTGGATGGGGCCGGTACAACTGCCTACTGCCTGGAGACCGGTCGTGAGTTTGGTGCTCCTGCAGGGAATCCTGATCTACGCCCTACGTAATTCGGTTACATACACCGGAATAACCTTAAGCTCAAACCGATAGGTCTCGAACGCCAGGTATGCCCAACAAGCTCCCAATAGGTGGCATCTCGGAAACTGGCCCCCTCGAACGGGACTCCTTCGGCGCAGTTTCCAGGAAGGCAAAGCGTATACTGAGAGGGTATCTGGTGGTTGCGGAGATGGCAGTCCATTACGGGCGGATAGCACGACACACGGTCTTGGCCGCATTAATCCTTGTCACTTCTGCCGCGGGTGCCCAAAGCCTTAGTCCGCCGCAGGTTCCCACCATTCGAAATGAAGTCAAAGAGGTTCTTGTGCCAGTGGTAGTAACGGACCGTCATGGGCACTACGTTACGGACCTCAGGATGTCTGACTTCACGGTATTGGAAGATGGAAAACCTCAGCGCATCGTGGCGCTACACACGGAGGTGCAATCCTTAACCTCGGTCGCGACGAGCAGCGCCAGCGCCGCGGCAGTGCCCGGTTCGATGGTCGCGCCGAACAGGGACCGCATTCCGAACGCGACAGACCCCCGAAGGACCTACCTGATTCTGGTGGACACCTTGCATTCTTCCTTCGCGAACTTTAAGGGGGTTCACGACGCGCTCGGGAAACTTTTCGAAAAGGAACAGGCCGGCGATGCGCAGTACGCGGTAATGGCTCTTGGGCGGGAGTTGAAAGTGGTGCAAGACTCCACGCGCGATGTTGCCGCCGCGTTGGCCGCGGTGCGGGCAAAGGAGTTCTCCAACCTGATTCTGGATTCCGAGGCCAACAATCTTGCCATTGCGGCCGATCAGTTCACGGCACTCATGCGGCAATACTGTTCGCTCTGCTTTTGTGAGAGTGCAGGTCAGATGGGCGGGAACGGGCCGAAGGGGGGCGGGACACTAGAAATGCCGGAGTGCCCTGACGCGAAGAACAGAGTGCAGGCCTTCCTCAACAGCTACAGCGAGAGGGCCTATCTCCTCGACCAGACGTTCCTTCACCAATTGAAGGAAATCGTGCGGGCAATTGCGACGATGCCAACCTCGCGCACGATCATGTTCATTTCCGACGGGTTCAATCGCTTTCCGGGCCGTGAGCTTTACGCGATCCTCTTGGGCTATGGCCCCCAAGACCACGGTTTCCAATTCAGCAACCGCGACATGCAGCCGGAGTTCGATGCTGTTCTGAAGGTCGCGACGGGCAACAACGTAAAGTTCTATACTCTCGACTCGCGCGGGCTCTATACCGTGCTCTCCGTCCCCGGCAGTGGTTTCTCCGCAAGCAGTTCCTCCAGTCCCATGAATGCACAGATGGATTCACGAACTTCACCCAATCTGGCCGCAGGGGTGCCCGAAGCAGCCACGTCGCAAACGGTATCCGCTGCCCGCGAGAGGACGGACATTCTGCGCGAACTCGCGCACCAAACCGGCGGACTTTTCTTCGAAAACAACAACGATCTACTGCAAGGCCTGCGCCAGGCTATCGCAGATGGGCGCGAGTACTATGTGCTTTCGTATGTCCCGGAGAACAAAACGCCGGACGGAACATACAGGAAGATTGCCGTGGTTGTGAGAAAGCCGGATTGGCGCGTCACCGCGAAAGCGGGCTACTGGGCTACGGCAAATTGAGGGCCGGGTGGAAGCGGCAAACACTCGGTTTACGCTGCTTCGCTTCCGGTATCCCCGAAGACCTTGCACACGCCGGAGCCAGCCTCCACGGGTAGCTGCCAGTGGACGAAGTGGGCATTCCGTCCATTTGCGGATTTATAGTGCGCGAGAATGCTGCTGATGGAAAGCAACGCGTTTTGCCGATTATCGGAAACAGCCTCGGTACAGACCCATCCGACAAAGAGCAGATCACAAAACAGTGGGCGGTGAAGGCCTGATCAATCGACACACGCGTCCCTCTTTCCAGCGACCTGTGCTTGCGCGGCGGACCATTCATCGATCTGCTTGCAAGGTCCGCTTTTATCGGAACCCCTCCACCAGCATCAGGTTAATAGTCTGGCGGTCGGTTTGCGACCAGACTACGTAAGCATCGTCCGGCGAGACGGTGAGCCCTATGCTGAGGGGTCTGCTCAGCGTACCCAGCGTGCTCACCTTGCCAGTTGCGGTGTCGAGAAACTGGATCGTATCCGGACCAGGCCCCGGAGGCGTGAAATAGACGCCTTTCGATGTCACGCAAAGAACGTCCCAAGACCCAATTCCGGGCAGAACCTGGACCTCCTCCCCGCCGCCGGCGGGCGCCCTGAATAACGGCTGTGGTCCGTGCGAACTGGACTTGGTGTAGTAAAGATATTTGCCATCGGGCGGCTCGAACGCAACGTAACCCCCGGCGCGCGTCACCTGGATCGCTTCGCCCCCGTCCCGCGGCAACTTCCAGACCTCATACCTTCCGCTGCGGTCGGAAGCGAAGTAGATCCACCGGCCGTCATGCGACCAGCTGGGAATCACGTCGTTATAGGACGTATTGGTGAGGCGGCGCGGCACTCCCCCGTCCGCCGCCATCAGGTAAATCTCGGGATTCCCCGACGCGCGGGAATCCATCGCGATCCAGCGCCCATCGGGAGACCAGCGCGGACTTCCGCCAACCGGCCCTTCGAACTTCGTGAGCTGATGACAGTTTGACCCATCGGCATCGCAGGTCCAGACCTCTCTGTCGCCGGTGCGATCGGAGTCGAAGGCGATCTTGCGGCCGTCGGGCGAGTACTGCGGGTGGATGTTCAGACCCCACACGGAAGAGGCAGAGCTGATGAGAGGCTTCTGCTCTCCGGTATGGACGTTCAGCCGCCACAAGTTGGTGCTGTTCACCTGCCACGGGTACGTCAATCGCGGAGTCGTGCGGGCAATCGCAGGTTGATGCGCCTGGGCAGGGTAACTCAGCCTCCGCGCAGCCTGTCGCCCGGAAGCGGCGACGCGCCAGAGGAAATTAGGAGCGCCAGCCGAGTAGACGAGCTCGCGGCCATCGGCCGTCCAGGCGACGGCATCGACTAGCGGATATCGGCGATTAGTGACTATCTTCGGTTCCCCGTCGGGCCGCAGGTCCCGCGAGAGGGGCTGTATACAAAGCTCGTATACGCCACTGTTCGCCTGCCGCCAGAAAGCCAGCCTCCGGCCGTCCGGCGAGAAGGAGGGATCCCTGTCCCCGAGCGGATCGGAGGATCCTTCTGGGTCCACGCTTGCTCCCGCCCCCCTCGTCGTAAACGTGGTCAGCCGGCGCCGCTCGCCCGTGTCAACCGCGATCGCCCACAGGCTGGAGGTAATGGACGAATCTTTCTGAGGAAAGGCAAGCCATTTGCCGTCGGGTGTCCACGCGGAAAGACCTCTTGTCCCCGACTCGTCGGCGAGCGTGCGCTCCGGTCCGCCTAAAGGCGGAATCAATACCAAATCTGACCCGTCGGTCCGACCGCGCCGGTAGGCGATCCAGCGGTCGTCCGGGGACCATTCGGCGTCGATGGCCCCCCAGGCGACGTCCGCCGGAGTCGTAGTCAGCTTGATGGGATTGCCGGGAGCGCCGATCTGCTTCACGTAGATTTCCCAGTGCGCCGTTTGGGCCGCCGCGTTTGGGTTGGCGTCCTGTTCTCCCGTCCAGGCGAAAGCCACCTTGGTTCCATCCGGCGAAAAAGACTGGCAACAGGAATTGCCCGTGGAGATCAGGGGAACCGGCCTGAGATCCTCGGGCGGAGTTCCTTCGCGCGGGCGCCAGACCAGTCCGGCCGCCAGCAGAAGCGCCGCCGCCGCGCCTCCGGCCCACGGCCACCACCGCCGCCGCGTCCGCTCCACTGCTGCGGCGCCCTCCCAAGCGCCCGTTTCCGACTCCTCTTTCAGGTCCTCCAGCGCGATCTTCACATCGTCCAGGTGCTGATACCGCCGTGCCGGGTCCTTGCGCAGGCAGTGCATCACCACCTTGTCCACCTCGCGCGGAATCGCCGGCTCCAGCGGCACCGGCTCCATGTGCAGGATCGCCGCCAGCGTCAGCGCCGGCGTGTCCCGCCGGAACGCCCGCTGTCCAGTCAGCATCTCGTACAGCACGGAGCCAAAGCTGAAGATGTCGCTGCGCGCATCCACCTTCTTCCCTTCGGCTTGTTCCGGCGACATATAGCTGGCTGTGCCCACAATCACGCCGACTTCTGTGGATGGTTGCAGCGTGCGGGTCGAATCCTCTGGCATCGCCTCGCGCTCGGTCAGTTTGGCCAAGCCGAAATCAAGTACCTTGACGCGGCCGCCCTCAGTCACCATCACGTTGCCTGGCTTCAGGTCCCGGTGGACGATTCCCACGGAGTGTGCCTTGGCCAGCGCATCCGCAATCTGAATGGCGTACTTTAGGGCTTCGTTCAGCTTCAGTCCCTTGCGCCCGATCAGCGCGTCAAGCGTCTTACCGTCGATGAACTCCATCGCGATGAAATCGGCGCCCTCGGATTGACCGATGTCATAGATCGTGACGATGCCCGGGTGATTCAGGGCCGAGGCAGTCTTGGCCTCCTGGACGAAGCGCCGCTTACGTTCCGCGTCGACGACCTTCTCGGGCGGCAGGACTTTAATGGCGACGAAGCGGTCGAGGTGCGAATCGTGCGCCTTATAAACCACGCCCATCCCGCCTTCGCCGAGCTTCTCGACGACCTCGTAATGCGAGATGGTATGGCCGATCATCGGAGCTACAGGATATTCAGGCCTTGTTACTGTTTCGACTCAATTGTATATCCAAGCGGGCTGAAAGGTGGACTTGGATTCCACTCCCTTCGCCCCGGCGAAGCGGACCTCCGAAGTCCACTTTCCATGAACGTTAAACCCCGATGGAAACTGACGCGGCGATCAGGCTAACTGCCGTTACCCGGAGTGAATTGTGCCGTGTCAGTTCCGATAGGGGTCTAACGAGCGCCGACGCGGCCCGTCTTAACGCACCAAATAAGGCGTCATTACGTTAAAGTATGGAGGCAAACGCTGTAGTGGTAAAGGTGATTCGGATGCAACAGGAGCTTGGAAAGGGCCGATCTTGAGGAGAGCAAAGTGGGGGGTATTAATTGTGATCCTCGCGGGTGGAGCGCTTGCCATGGTCTGGCCGATAAGTTTGGGTACCGCGCTCCGAACATTCCGGGAGTGTCTTCGTCCGACAACTGTATTGATGATGCCGATCAATGAGTGCACACCGACAGACGCGGTACCGCCGCCCAATCTGATGCAAATCGTGGACATTCAACAGCGGTCGTACCATCTCACATTGCAAAAGGTGAGCGTTTGCATCGCGTCCTCAAGACTGCCAACAATGGAAGACGACTTTGAGGACGTGGCCTTCTCTCCGGCGACCCGGGCACGGTGGCGGCCTCTTTACATGGGCTGCTGCAGCTACCAATTTCGTAGGCACGTAACAGTCGTAGCTGCGCGAGTTCGCGAGGGAGGTTCGATCATCGTGGAAGCGGCCCTCATCCAGGGACGGTGGGATTTCTTCATTCAGAACTGGAGGGCCGACAGGCTATATTGGTTCTGAACGGCGCACCCTGCGGCGCAGCCGCGGGAGGATCTCCTATCGTAGGGCTAACCCATGGTTTCCGATATCCCGTTTTTGTCCCCTACGCGAGCTTCGTTGGCGGGCACGGCCGCAAGTACGGCTAGCACCATCGCACTGGGCTGACGGCCTTGAAGTGGGGCTCCTGTCCATTTCGGGAATTTTTAACCGGTATGAGCGCCGCTAATAGACGAGATTGCCGTCTATCACTCGGAACGCCGTTTTCCTGGGGTCATAGGAACAACGGCTTGCTGGCCGCCCGATCTCCACTAAACGCCAAACGGTTCGCGCGTTGTACGCCTTCCATGCGCCACAACTTTCCCGGATAATTAGAGGGAATTGGAGGACGGATGGTCTCATCAGTACGAGTCGGAAGCTCGCTCCTATTAATTGCCGTTGGAGTCGCGGGGCAGGAGCCAACACCCAAATTCGACGTTGCCTCCATCCGTCCGGTGCCCGCGAATGCGCCCCCCATAATGCGAGAGATCAGTTTCACGCCAGTCTTGCCGGGCGGCCGATTCGACGATCCGCGTACCGTGCTCTTTTTCATGATCGCCTTCGCCTACAATGTGAAGAACCCAGCAACTCAACTAATTGGCTTGCCCAAGTGGGCAGAGAGCCAAGCGTATGCCGTGATGGCCAAACCGGCGGAGGGCTTTCCCATACTCTCCCCCGCGGAGAATCGCGAGCAAGTGCGTCTGATGGTTCGTGCGATGCTTGAAGACCGCTTCCATTTACGGTTGCACACGGAAACGCGGCAGGAACGCGTGTACAACCTCGAAGTCGCCAATGGCGGCGTGAAGATCAAGGAGGTAGATCCACCAACACCTCCTGCGACAGCCAGTCCAGTTGGCGCAGTGATGGGTGACAACGGCGGACGGATCATCGGGAACAAATCAACCATGGCCAGCCTTGCGGGTGCACTAACCATTTTCCTGAAGCGCCCGGTGATCGACCGCACCGGTCTCGGCGGCTACTATGATTTCGACGTGCACTGGACCGCCGCAGAGGCACCCGACGGCCACCCTCCAGCGGCAGGATTGAGCACAGAAGGCGTGGCGCTTTTAATCTCCAATTTCCAAAATCTCACGGGATTGCGCTTAACCAAAGCTGCCGGTCCGGTGGAATTCTGGGTCGTCGACCATGTTGATCCGCCGACCGCCAATTGAAAGCGCCGACTCACCGAATCGGCAATGAGAGATTTCGTATCTTGGCCGCCATCTGCGCTTCAAGAGTCTTGGACGAAGAGTGGGTTTCCCATTCATTTCAGGAATTTATGGGAGTATGAGCGCGCTAACGAGATCCCGTTTGTGTCGACAACCGCCGTCTGCCGATCAAAGTGGGACATTGCACGCCTTCTCGCGCAGCGCGAGGTCCCCTGGATGATCACCATTCGGCATACCCACCAGTATGGAGCCCGAAGCTGGTTCGAGCCCCGCCGTCTACTGGGAGTTCCAC
>Ga0335073_10004290_pt1 | contig 19942 bp, 18 predicted proteins | sample Lox_Sample_22_FD_207093 | JGI IMG/M metagenome (GOLD analysis project Ga0335073, IMG submission 207093) | Soil microbial communities from Loxahatchee National Wildlife Refuge, Florida, United States - Lox_Sample_2.2 | ecosystem: Environmental > Terrestrial > Soil > Wetlands | place: USA...
ACCGGGCCCGAGCGCCGCTTCCTGCACAAGCGGATCGCCGAGTGCTGACGAGGCGCGACTAGCCGGGTGGTATGCCGGGACGCAGCAGGGACCGGGCGGCGGCCCGGCGGACCGCGCCGGTGAGTGCCGTGAGCTTCGGGGAGTCCAGACGCCAGCGCTGCCAGTGCAACGGGATGTCGATGACGTCGGGGGAGAGGAGGTCGAGCGCGCCGGAGGCGAGGCCGTCCCTGGCCTGCGGCTCGGGGACCATGCCCCAGCCGAGTCCGATGCGGACGGCTTCATAGAAGTCGGCGGTTGACGGCACCCGGTGCACGACCGGCGGCCCGAGCGGGACATCGTGCCGGCGCAGCAGTTCATGCTGGAGGTCGTCCTTGCTGTTGAAGATGACGACCGGCATCGCGGCCCAGTCCGGGGATCCGTCGCGGCGCCACCTGCGCGCCAGCGCGGGGGCGGCAGCGGGGAGATAACGGATCGCGCCAAGCGGGTCAGACCTGCAGCCCTGCACCGGGGCCGGATCGCTGGTAACGGCGCCGAGCACGTCGCCCGCGCGCAGCAGATCCTGGGAGTAACCCTGGTCCTCGATACGCAACTGGATCGCGGTCCCTTCCCACGTCGCCGCCTCGACGAGCACGTCACGGAACCACACCGCTATCGAGTCGGCGTTGACCGCCACGGGAAGGTCGACCACCGTGGACTGGCGCAGGGCCTGGGCCGCCTCGTCGTAGAGGAATCTGGTCTGCCGTCCGAGCCGGACGAGCCATTCGCCCTGCGGGGTGGGGCGGCAGGGCGCGCCCCGGCTGATCAGGACCTGGCCCGCGGCGGCTTCGAGGGCGCGAATGCGCTGGCTGACGGCGCTCGGCGTGATGTGCAGCTGCCGGGCAGCCGCGTCGAACGAGCCATGATCTGCGATGGCCACGAGGGCGTCAAGCTGGCCAGGGTTAAGGTCCACCTGCTCAGTGAAGCATATCTAATGGATGCTGAGAAACTTTTGTTTGTCTTCAGATTGGTCCCCGCTTAGTGTCGGGCCATGCTGAACCCTTCGGTTGACGGGCTGCTGACCGGGCTCTCGCTCATTGTCGCCATCGGGGCGCAGAACGCCTACGTGCTGCGCCAGGGGCTGCGTCGCGCCTACGTCGGCCCCGTCGTCGCGATCTGCACGGTGTCCGACTTCATGCTCATCGTCGCCGGGGTCAGCGGCATCGGCGTAATCGTGCAGCACGCCGGGTGGGCGCTGGCGGCGGTGCGCTGGTTCGGCGTCGCCTTCCTCACCTGGTACGGGCTGTCATCGGCGTGGCGCGCGCGGCGTCCTTCCGCTCTGACGGCGGCGAACGTCGACCCCGGTGCCCCGGGCGCCGTCGTACGCCGGACGCTGGCACTCACCTGGCTCAACCCGCACGTCTATCTCGACACCGTGGTGCTGCTCGGCTCTGTCGCGAACGCGCACGGTCACTCGGGGCGCTGGTGGTTCGCTGCCGGGGCGTGCGTTGCGAGCACGCTGTGGTTCGCGGGCCTCGGCTTCGGCGCGCGGCTCGCCGCCGGACTGCTCGCGACCTCGCGTGCCTGGCAGGTCCTTGACCTGCTCATCGCGGCGACGATGCTGGGGATCGCGGTGAAGCTGGCCACGAGTTAGACCTCGATGCCAAGGCCGGGGAGGATCTCCGCGCCCGGGAGTTCGGCGAGCAGGCTTCCCGGGAGCCAGAGCTTGGAGCCGCGGATGCCGGAGCCGACCACCACACTCGGGGACTTCGCAACCAGGGCGTCCACCAGGACGGGCCATTGCCCCGGCAGTCCGATCGGGGTGATACCGCCGTACTCCATGCCGGTCAGGGACGTCACCACGTCTACCGCGCCGAAGGAAGCCTTCCGCGCCCCGAGGTGCTGGCGGACCAGGCCGTTGACGTTTGCTCGGGTCGTGGCGGTCACGACGCAGGCCGCGTACGTCACGTCCGCGCCGCGTCTGCCCGCGATGACCACGCAGTTGGCGCTCTCCTCAAGCGTGACGCCGTACGTCTCGCAGAACTGCGCCGTGTCCGCGAGAGCCGGATCGATCGCCGCCACCCGGACCTGGTCCGCCCACGGCAGCTCGCGCAGCGCCGCCTCGACCGGCGGAGCAAGCAGGTCGGGCCGGGACAGGGCAGGATAGTGCGCCAACGGGAGGCTCATGGCTTCCATCCAACCAGGTCTCCGGGACAGCTTCGCCCTCGTGGCGAAGCTGCTGCCGCGACGCCTTTCCTTACTGCGCGTGCAGGATGACGCCGCGGATCAGCTTGCCGTCGTCTAGGTCCTGGTAGCCCTGGTTGATCTCGTCGAGTGGGTAGCGGCGGGTAATGAGCTCGTCCAGCTTGAGCTGGCCCGTCCGGTACAGGCGGAGCAGGCGGGGGATGTCGTGCAGCGGATTGCACATGCCGAAGACATGGCCCTGGATGCGACGCTGCCACCCGACGACGCTGCCGTTAGCGGCCAGCTGTATCTGCTTGTCGGCGGACTTGCCGACCGAGGTGATGGTGACCTGGGCGCCCTTGCCTACGATCGCGGCAGCCTGGTCGACCACGTCGGAGTTGAGCACGCCGATCGTGACGAGAGCATGGTCGGCGAGCTGTCCCCGGGTCAGGTCGATCACCGCTTCCTCCGCTTCGGCCGCGCTGGCGAACACGTGCGTGGCGCCGAATTCCATTGCGTTGTCCCGCTTGAACGCCACCGGGTCGACCACGATCACGTTGGCGGCGCCGGCGTACCGCGCGCCCTGGACGGCGTTGGTCCCGACACCGCCGGCACCGAAGATCACCACGGTCTCGCCGGCCCGCACGCCGGCGGCGTAGACCGCCGTGCCCCAGCCCGTGGGAACGCCGCAGCCGGTCAGCGCCGCCACCTCGAACGGGATGTCATCGTCGACCGGGACACAGGAGTTCTGCGAGATCACCGCCCGCTCGGCGAACGTGCCGAGCATGCAGAAGCCGCCAAGATCGGCGCCGTCGTCGTCGTGGAAACGGAAGGTACCGTCGGCCAGCATCCCTGTCATCATCTGTGCGCCCCAGTCGCACAGATTCTGACGCCCGGTCGAACAGTAGCGGCAGATCCCGCAGGCGGGGATGAACGAGCAGACCACGTGGTCGCCCGGCTTGACGCGGGTCACGCCGGGACCTACGGCCTCGATCACGCCGGCGCCCTCGTGGCCGCCGACCATCGGCAGCCGTCCGGTGGAGTCGCCGGTCTGGATGTGCTCGTCGGAGTGGCACATCCCCGAGGCGACGAACCTGATCAGGACCTCCCCGGCCCGGGGCTCGTCAAGCTCGAGCTCTGTGATCTCCCACGGCTTTCCCGGTTCCCTGATGATCGCTGCCCTAGTACGCATACCCCAGTCGTACGCTAAAACGCATGGTGGTCAAGACCCCCGAGACGCACACGGCCCTGGTGCGCCGGGCACGGAAAATCAACCGGGTGCTGGCGGAAACCTACCCGGACGCCCATATCGAGCTTGACTTCGAGAACCCGTTTCAGCTCCTGGTCGCCACGGTGCTGTCCGCGCAGACGACGGATAAGCGGGTCAACCTGACTACGCCCGTGCTGTTCGCGAAGTACCCGGCGCCCGAGGACCTGGCGGCCGCCAACCCGGAGGACGTCGCGGACATCCTGCGGCCTACCGGGTTCTTCAACGCGAAGACGAAGTCCGTCATGGGCCTGTCCGCCGCGCTCGTAGAGCGCTTCGGCGGCGAGGTTCCGCGCACGATCGAGGAGATGGTCACGCTGCCCGGTGTCGGGCGCAAGACCGCCAACGTGGTGCTCGGCAACGCGTACGGGATCCCGGGCATCACGGTAGACACTCATTTCGGCCGGCTTTCCCGGCGGTTCGGCTGGACGACGAGCGATGACCCGGTCAAGGTCGAGGCAGAGGTCGGCGAGCTGATACCGAAAAAGGACTGGGTGATCCTCTCGCACCGGCTGATCTGGCATGGCCGCCGGATCTGCCACGCGCGCAAGCCGGCCTGCGGTGCCTGCCCGGTGGCGGACTGGTGCCCGTCGTTCGGCCTCGGCCCGACGGACGCGGCGACGGCCGCCAAACTCGTCAAGAGCGGCCCGTTTTCGTGAGCGCCAGCGGTGCGGGGGCGCCGGAGTGGCTGCGCCGCCTGGCCGACGCCGCCGTGGTGATGGAGGTGCCGCGGATCGTCCGCCCGCCGGCCACTGGCGGACGGTCCTCGGCGGTCCTCGTCCTGTTCGGCGAGGGTCACGCCGGGCCCGACCTGCTTTATATCCAGCGGAGCGAGGGGCTGCGGCGGCATCCAGGTCAGCCTGCCTTCCCCGGCGGGAGGATCGAGGAAACCGACGACGGTCCCGTAGCGGCCGCGGTGCGCGAGGCGGTTGAGGAGACCGGCCTTGATCCGGCCGGCGTTGACGTGCTGGCGACGCTGCCGGAGGCGTTCATCGCGCGCAGCCAGTTCCGCGTCGTCCCGGTGCTCGCCTGGTGGCGGGAGCCGTCCGCGGTCCGCCCGGTGGATATCGGCGAGGTGGCCGCGGTGGAGCGGATCAGCGTCGCCGACCTCGCCGATCCGGCGAACCGGCTGATGCTCCGCCATCCAAGCGGGCGCAGCGGCCCCGCGTTCCGTGTCGGCTCGATGCTGATCTGGGGCTTCACCGCGCTGATGACTGACCGGCTGCTCGCGCTCGGCGGCTGGCAGCGCCCCTGGGACGTCACCATCGTCCGCGATCTCCCCCAGGGGGCCGCGTAGCGGAGCCCGCTGCGGAGCGGCAGATAAAGACTCCGCTCCGTCATGCCGCCCAGTTTTCCGGCCGCAGCGGATACCGTTGACTGCGTGCGCGGTGATCTCCTTGATCTCGCCCTCGTCGTCATTGCCGTCGTGTTCGCGGTTTCTGGCTACCGGCAGGGCTTTATCGTTGGCTCGCTGAGCTTCATCGGCTTCGTTGGCGGTGCGGTGCTCGGCGCCGAGTTCGGCCCTGCCATTTCCCGGGCCATCGTCGGCGGGCAGACGCAGCAGGGCGTGGTGGCCGTCATCGTGCTCGTCTGCGGCGCGATCATCGGCCAGTTCGTCTTTTCCTCGATCGGCGCCTACGTGCGGCAGTCGATGACGAGCCCGTCGTCGACCACCCTCGACTCGGTCGGCGGATCGGCCGTCAGCGTGCTGTCGATGCTGCTGATCGCCTGGGCGATCGGCTCGGTCCTCACCGCCTCGTCCTTCCCCGTGGTCGTCTCGCAGGTCAATGACTCGGTCGTGCTGGGGACGATGGACAAGATCATGCCGTCCCAGGCGAAGACCATGTTCGGCGAGTTCCGGCGGCTGCTGGCCAACGGCCCGTTCCCCCAGGTGTTCAGCGGCATCGGTGCCGCCCATCTGTTCGCGGTAAGCGCACCGGACCCCGCGGTGCTGAACAGCCCCGGGTACCTGGCCGCGCGCAGCCGGGTGGTCAAGGTGGACGGCACCGCGCCGAGTTGCGATCGCAGCATCGAAGGATCGGGCTTCGTCTACGCGCCGCAGCACGTGCTGACTAACGCGCACGTGGTGGCGGGCGTCACCCAGGGGCAAACGGTGACCGCGAACGGTCGCGAATACACCGCGTACGTCGTCTACTACGATCCCCAGGTGGACATCGCGGTGCTCTACGTGCCCGGCCTGAACCTGACCCCGCTCCAGTTCGATGACCAGGCGCAGGCCGGGGCGAGTGCCGTCGTGGCCGGGTACCCCCTTGATCACGCCTTCACCGCGGTGCCCGCGCGCATCGGCGGCACCCAGACCGCCATCGGTCCGGACATTTACCAGTCCGGGCAGGTCAGCAGGCAGATCTTCGAGATCAGGGCGAACGTGGAGCCGGGCAACTCCGGCGGCCCGCTGCTCAGCCCGTCCGGCACGGTATACGGCGTGGTGTTCGCGGCCGCGGTCGGCACGGCGAATACCGGGTTCGCGCTGACCGCGACGGAGGTCGCCGCCGACGCGCAGGCCGGTGCCGCCCAGACGTCCCAGGTCTCCACTCAGGGTTGTGACTAGCCCGACCGCAGGTCAACGCGCAGGTCGGCTGCTGGTACGTCCGCGAGGCCGTCGCGCTCGATCCGGAGCGCGAGTGCCGCGGCACCCGCCGCCACGAGGTCCGCGTCGACTTCACGGGACGTGCCGGCGAACGCGTTGACGCGGGCGGCGCCCCGGCGGAGCAGTGCAACCGCGCCGCGGGCGTTGCCCCGCCTGGCGTGCGTGAGCCCCACCGCGATCTGGGCGAGTCCGCGCCACAGTTCGCGTTCCGGGCCCGGGGTGGCCTTCCATACCGCTTCGAAGACCTCATGGGCATGGAACGGCTGCCCCTCGGCGAGCAGCAGCGACCCGAGCTCGGCCGCCTCGGCGGGAGAGATGACCAGGTCGTCGGGAATCCGCGGCACATCCTGCGCCGCGGACCTGGGAAGCGGCCTGCCCAGTCCGTCCCTGGGGCGCGCGTTCCGCGGCCGGCCGGCGGCGTCCCTGTCGCGAGCGGCGGGCACGGTCACCGGTCTGGCTCGGGGTCGGCCAGCCAGCCGAGGAGCTCCGCGTCGAAGGACTCCGGCCGTTCCTCGTGCGGGAAGTGGCCGGCTCCCTCGATGACCTTCCACCGGTACGGTCCTTCCACGTACCGGCCCGCGCCGCGGGCGACTTGCGCCGGTATGCACGGGTCGATGGCACCATGCAGGTGCAGGACCGGCGCCGTGGCCGGTGACCGCATGCGGCGGGCGTACCGGAGACCGTCCGGGCGGAAGGTGGAGCGGACGAACCAGCGCTGGTACTCGAGCGAGGTATGCGCGACCGGTGGGATGCGCATGGCCCGCTGGTAGACCCGGGCCGTTTCCTCGTCGGGCCATCCCGGTGCCGCCCAGGACGACAGGATCGACCCGACGAGCGCCCCGCCGTGGCGCACCAGCTGCCGTTCGGGGAACATCGGCACCTGGAAGGCGAGCGGATAGCCGCCCCGCTTCGCCCGGCCGCCGGGTTCCGTAAGCGCCTGGGAGATGGTCAGCGGGTTGGACAGTACCCGTGCTCGCATTCGCAGCGGGTGGGCCATCGAGACGACCGCGAGCCTGCGCACCGACTTAGGGAAATAGGCGGCAAGCGTCCACGCGATGAGTCCGCCCCAGTCGTGGCCGACGACGGTGGCGTTAGCCTCGCCGAGCGCACGGATCAGCCCGGCGGCGTCGGCCGCGGCGGTGATCAGGTCGTAACCCCTGGGCGGCTTGTCGCTGCCGCCGTAACCGCGCAGGTCAACCGCGACCGCCCGGTAGCCGGCCTCAGACAGCGTGACAAGCTGGTGCCGCCAGGTCCACCAGAACTCGGGGAAGCCGTGCAGCAGGAGGACGAGCGGCCCCTCGCCCCTGCTCGCGACGTGAAACCGGGTGCCGTTGGCGGTCAGCGGACGGTGGGTCCAGGGGCCGCTGATCTGGACGACGGGCTCTGCCGGCATGCCTCGTATCCCGCGGTTACGGCTGCCGGGCCGGCGGAATCTCGGCCCTGGTCCCCGTGCCCGCGCCAACTTCCGCATGCTTGACGGCGGGTCTGGAACCGTTGGCACCGTTTTCGCCCCTGCGCAGCATGTCGATGTCGTCCATCACGGTCTTCCGCGTCATCTTCATGCCGGTCACCTTGCGGATCCTGCCGTAAGCGATCAGCCCGGCGATCGCGACGAGTATCAGGCACGTCCCGGCCACGATGAGGAAGGCGGCCCACTCCCAGATTCCGGCCGCCACGAGCCCGTACGCATAAGCGAAGCAGAGCAGCACAACGATCAGGCAGCCCACGAACAAGCCCACGACGCCGAGCGCGGACGCGATCCCGACGCGCCGCGCGTCCATCTTCAGCTCACTCTTCGCGAGGCTGATCTCGTACCGGACGAGCGACGACATGTCTTTCGCCGCGAGCGCGACGAGATCCCCCAGCGACTGCTGCCCGTCGGCGCCTTCCGGTCTACCGCTGCGCACCATCGCATCCCTCCCCGAATCCTCGCTGCGGACAGCACGCACTGTCGCAGGTGGTTCCAAGGCTAGCGCCCGCTGTTCGCCGGGAGCGCGGACATCCCCGCCCGCGCCGGGGTTATCACGCGCGAACGGCGCCCCGAGGGGGGCGCCGTCGCCGTATGCAGGCCAGCCTGGCTACCATGCGTGCAAATGATCAAATTGTCGGCCAGTCCCGGAAGGACCTGGCCCGACACGCCTCCCGCGGCTGCTCGCGCGTGGGTACCCGGCTGTCGTGCCCGGACGTTCTAGCGGTCCGTAGCACCTTTGTACGACGAAAGAGCGCCGCATCCAAGACCGGTCGCGTGATCAATTCGTGATCTCGATCGGTAGGCGTGTTCACATTCCATTAACCGCTGAGAGCCTGTGACCGCCGTCGACCCGGCGACCGCCACACGAGCCGCGCCAGGGACACCCTGTCTCACTTGCCGCCGCAGAGCGGCGTCGGCGAGAAAAAATCGCTCTCAGGAAACTCTCAGCCGCAATGTCTGGTCACGACCAACCCATATATGTTGTAATTCCCTTACGCGGGTGATGGGTGCCCTATGCAACCATGCCACCCCGTGACTGTGGATAGGCTTTCCTGTAGACCGGCGCCGGCCAACCCCCCCAGGGCCGGACCGTGTTGTGGTCCCCCTCGCTCTCCCCCCCGGCGAGGGGGACCACGTAATTTCCGGCCCCCTTTCAGCCGTGCGCAACGTCTAGCGGCCCTGCCTGTAAGCTCCTTGCCTTGGCGGCGTTGCGCAGCAGCAGGTCCAGGAGGCCGACCGCGCCAGGCTTGGAGAGCGGGGAGTTGCCGTTGCCGCACTTGGGTGACTGGACGCAGGAGGGGCAGCCCGCCTCGCAGGGGCAGGACCCGATCGCGTCCCTGGTAGCGCTCAGCCAGTCGGCGGCGACAGCGAAGCCCCGCTCGGCGAAGCCGGCCCCGCCCGCGTGGCCGTCGTAAACAAACACGGTGAGCTGCCCGGTCGCCGGGTGCAGTTCGGTGGAGAGGCCGCCGACGTCCCACCGGTCGCAGGTGGCGAACAGCGGCAGCAGGCCGATCGCCGCGTGCTCCGCGGCGTGGGCGGCCCCGCCGAGGTCCATGGCGTCGACGGGAACCACGCACTCGTTCGGGATGGTCCAGGCGACGGCCACCGTGGACAGCGTCCGCCGTGGCAGGTCAAGCGCTATCGCCGGCTCTCTCGACTTTGTGCCGGAACGGATGCGGTTGTAACCGGTCACCTGCCGCGTGACCCGCACGTCCACGAGCATCAGATCTGCGTCGCCCCAGTGCACGCGCTGGCGCTCCGCGATGACGTCGATGTCCGTGACGTCCCGGGCCTGGGTCGAGTAACCCGGGTCGCCGGGCTCGACGAGCGCCACCCTGTCGTCGAGGTCAAGCTTGCTGACCAGGTACGAGTCGCCCTGATGCAGGTAGACCGCGCCATCGTGAACGTAGCGGTGCGCGGACGGCTCGTCCATGGTCCCGACCAGCCGTCCGGTGGCCTCTTCCACGACCCGCACCGGCCGTCCGGGACCGCCGCGGATTGAGATCTCCCCGGCCGGGCGCCGGTGCCTGGCGTAGTACCAGCCGGACGGCCGCCTGCGCAGTTCGCCCGCCGCGGCAAGGCCGGCGACCGCCTTCGCGGACGCTGGCCCGAACAGCTCGAGGTCGGTCTCGGTCAGCGGCAGTTCGGCGGCCGCGGCGGTCAGGTGCGGGCCGAGCACGTACGGGTTGGCCGGATCGAGGACCGCCGGCTCGACGGGGTGGCGGAGCAGCGTGTCCGGATGGTGCACCAGGTAGCTGTCCAGTGGATCGTCGCGGGCGATGAACACCGCCGTCGCGTGGTGCCCGGCCCGCCCGGCACGGCCGGCCTGCTGCCACAGCGAAGCCCAGGTCCCGGGCCAGCCCGCGATCAGCACCGCGTCAAGGCCGGTGATGTTCACTCCGAGTTCGAGGGCGGTCGTGGCGGCCATCCCGGTGATCCGTCCGTCACGCAGCCCCGCCTCAAGGCCGCGGCGGTCGTCGGGGAGGTAACCGGAGCGGTAGGCGGCGATGTTGCCGGACCGTTCCTCGTCGAGCGCGTCGCGGGCGGCGAGCGCCACGGTCTCTGCGCCGCGCCTTGAGCGGATGAAGGCGAGGGCGGGGACCTGGGCCTTGACCAGGGCGGCGAGCAGGTCGGCGGCCTCGGTCGTGGCGGCCCTGCGGGCGCGGACCTCGGCCTGGGTGTGCAGCAGCGGCGGTTCCCAGAGGGCGAACGTGAGCGGAGCGCGGGGTGAGCCGTCGCCTGTCACCGCGATCGCGTCCAGGCCGATGAGTGCCCTGGCGCACTGCTCAGGGTTGGCGATTGTCGCGGACGCGAGGATGAAGACCGGCCCCCGCCCGCTGCCAGGGGCGGCGTGATGCGCGGCGACGCGGCGAAGCCTGCGCAGCACGTGACCGACGTGCGAGCCGAAGACTCCCCGGTAGCCGTGGCACTCGTCGACGATCACCACCCGCAGCCGGCGGAAGAACCCGCGCCAGCGAGCGTGGTTCGGCAGCAGCCCGCTGTGCAGCATGTCCGGGTTTGTCAGCAGGTAGTTGGCGTGTGACTGGGCCCAGGCGCGCTCCGCGGTCGTTGAGTCACCGTCGTAGCACGTGGCGCGGACGCCGGGAACGCCGAGGTCGCTCACCGCCTTGAGCTGATCGGCGGCCAGCGCCTTGGTGGGTGCGATGTACAGCACGGTGCCGCCGTCGAGCACCTCGGACAGCGCCGCGGCCAGGTAGCCCGCCGACTTGCCCGACGCGGCCCGTGTGGCGAGGATCACGTGGCACCCGGCCCGGGCGAGGCCCGCCGCCTGGGCCTGGTGCGTCCACGGTGACGCGATGCCACGGGCCGCGAGCGCGGCGGCTACCTCGGGACGAACAGATTCTGGCCAGGAGGTGGGTTGGCCCGGTTGTCCGGGTATGTGTTCAAGATGCACAAGCTCCCCGGCACGCTGCGCTTCCCGCAAGACGGTAAGCGCGGAGCCGTCCTGACGGGTTTCGGCTGTCGGTGGGGCGATGATGGGCATAGGTTTTAAGTGTGTCATCCGCTTGGCGGATGCCGGACAGCAAGAAATCGTATAGACATGACACCTGAGCGTGGTTCAATGCCGAGCAGGGGTCGCCCCCACGACGCTAGAGACGCCCTCGGGGCGCTGGAGGATTAGTGGATCTGAAGCTGGCGCACAGCAACAAGGACGGCATCGAGATCGTGGACGTCGAAGGTGAGATCGACGTCTATACGGCGCCGCGCCTGCGCGAGCTGCTCATCGAGCTCGTCAACAAGAAGAACTACCAGCTGGTAGTCAACATGGAGAAGGTTGAGTTCCTTGACTCCACGGGCCTTGGGGTCCTGGTCGGCGGGCTCAAGCGGGTGCGCGCGCACGACGGGTCGCTTGACCTGGTCTGCACGCAGGAGCGCATCCTCAAGATCTTCCGCATCACCGGTCTCACCAAGGTCTTCGGGATCCACGAATCCGTGGACCAGGCCATCGCCGCCCGGAAGGCGGAGAAGTAAGCCTTCCGCTGCACAATGGCCACCGTCGAAGTCACCTTCACGCCGCTGCCCGTCCATGTGCGGACCGCCCGGCTGGTCGCCACTGCGGTCGCGCGCCGCAGTGGCGTAGCCGAGTCACTGCTCGATGAGGTACGCCTAGCCGTCGGCGAGGCCTGCTCGCGCGCGGTTGAAGCGCACCTGAGGCATTGCCCGGGTCAGCCCATCAGGGTCGCGCTCACCGACGACGGCGAGCAGTTCGAGGTAGTGGTGACCGACGCGGTGCCGGACGGGGAGACCGGCACGTCCGCCGCCGCGGCGGACGGCGCTGATGCCGTTTCCCTTGGCGCGCTGTCCGGGTTCGGCGGGGATGCCGCCGTGCTCGACGGTGAGATTCCGCTACGGCTTCCCGATGGGGTAGGGCTCGCGGTGATCGCGGGCCTGGCCGACGATGTCCGCGTCGCACCCGCGAGTCCGGGCACCAGCGTCACCATGAGCTGGAAGCGCCGGACCGGGTGATCGCGGATCCGGGCCGCCGTCAGGCGGGCCGGTGGCAGCCCCAGCCGATGATCTTGTCATCTCAGTGCCCGGCTCGCGGCCCCGAAGGGGGCGGCGTGCCGGGCACTTCGGCATGTCACCCGTTCAGGCCGGGTCTCGCACCCCAGGATCAAAACGGTCATCTGTCACTCTGTTTTCATCCGACTCTTCAATCCCAAAAGCCACTTAAGACATTTTTTACCCACTGAGGCGCAGACATATACACCAGTCGCATGTGAACCACTAGGACTGGGGCAAATCACAATACGGTGCGCTGGGGACTGTGGCAGGTGAGGCTTACGATGCTAATGTTTCGTTCCTAGTATCAATATTTGCCCGTGAAAATACAAAAAACCCGTGTCGGTTCAAGGTCCGAACTAACCGGCGGTAGACTCCGGCCACGCCTTACCTTCCGGTATTGCCGGAGCAGACTGAAGCGAGCTCTATAAGCCAGCGACTGACTTAGCGGCGCATGCCAGACGTCGAAGGAGATTGAATGTCTAAGCTCAGTCCCGCCCTTGCGGCGGGCGGACCGGTGGCACCGGTCAGTGTTAGCGGCGGCAACCTTACCTGGGTTGTGATCGTCGCGGTCATCGCACTGGCAGCCCTCGCCGTCGCGGGCTGGCTGGTGCGCGAGGTCCTGGCCGCTAGCCAGGGGACCGCGAAGATGCAGGAAATAGCCAAGGCCGTCCAGGAAGGCGCCGCTGCCTACCTGCGCAGGCAGTTCCGGACGCTGAGCGTCTTCGTCTTCATCATCTTCTGGATACTGCTCGTGCTGCCCGCCGACGGCCCCGGCGTGAGGTGGGGACGCAGCATCTTCTTCCTGGTCGGTGCGCTGGCCTCCGGCCTGACCGGGTTCATCGGCATGTCGCTCTGCGTGCGCGGCAACGTCCGGGTCGCGGCCGCGGCGCGCGAAGGCGGCGAGCGGCCGGCCATGCGGATCGCGTTCCGCTGCGGGGGCGTCGCGGGCATGTGCACGGTCGGCCTGGGCCTCCTCGGCGCCGGCGTCGTCGTGCTGCTCTACCGGGCCAACGCGCCGGACGTGCTCGAGGGCTTCGGCTTCGGCGCCGCCCTGCTCGCCATGTTCATGCGAGTCGGCGGCGGCATTTACACCAAGGCGGCTGACGTCGGCGCCGACCTGGTCGGCAAGGTCGAGCAGGGCATCCCCGAAGACGACCCGCGGAACGCGGCCACCATCGCCGACAACGTGGGCGACAACGTGGGAGACTGCGCCGGCATGGCGGCGGACCTGTTCGAGTCCTACTCGGTCATGCTGGTCGCCTCGCTGATCCTGGGCAAGACCGCGTTCGGCGACAAGGGACTGATCCTCCCGCTGATCGTCCCCGCGATCGGCGTGATCACCGCGGTGATCGGGATCTTCTCGGTCCGGCCGCTGGCACGTGACCGCAGCGGGATGAGCGCGATCAACCGCGGCTTCTTCATCTCAGCGGTGATCTCGGTCATCGGGGTCGCGATCTTGTGCTTCACCTTCCTGCCGTCGAAGTTCAGCGCGCTGCAGGGCATCACCGACCCGGCGATCGCGGGTTACAACGGCAACCCGGAGTGGATCGCGTTCGGCGCGGTGCTGATCGGGATCGTGCTGGCGTCCGCGATCCAGCTGCTGACTGGTTACTTCACCGAGACCACCCGGCGGCCGGTGCGGGACATCGGGCAGAGCTCGGAGACGGGCGCGGCCACCGTGATCCTGTCCGGCATCTCGAGCGGGATGGAATCCGCCGTGTACTCCGCGCTGCTGATCGGTGCGGCCGTGTTCGGCGCCTACCTGCTGGCCACCGGCAATGCCACCATCGCGCTGTTCGCGGTTGCCATGGCCGGCGGCGGCCTGCTGACCACGGTCGGCGTGATCGTGTCGATGGACTCCTTCGGCCCGGTGACCGACAACGCGCAGGGCATCGCGGAGATGTCCGGCGACGTGGAGGGCGACGCCGCCCAGGCGCTGACCAAGCTGGACGCGATCGGCAACACCACCAAGGCCATCACCAAGGGCATCGCGATCGCGACCGCGGTGCTGGCCGCCACCGCGCTGTTCGGCTCGTTCCGCGACTCGGTGGAATCGGCCCTGCCGGCCAGTGCGGCCAGCTCGTTCGCCCTGAACGTGGCTCAGCCGAACGTCCTGGTCGGCGTGATCATCGGCGCGTCGGTCGTCTTCCTGTTCTCCAGCCTGCTGATCATGGCGGTCGGCCGGGCCGCGCAGCGGGTCGTGCTCGAAGTGCGTATGCAGTTCAGGAACCACCCTGGGATCATGACCTTCGAGGAGAAGCCCGACTACTCGCGGGTGGTGGACATCGTCACCGCCGACTCGCTGCATGAACTGGTCACCCCGGGCCTGCTGGCGGTGCTGACGCCGATCGCGGTCGGGTTCACCTTCGGTTACGCGCCGCTCGGCTCCTACCTGGTCGGGGCGATCGCGGCGGGCGTGCTGATGGCGGTCTTCCTGGCCAACTCCGGTGGTGCCTGGGACAACGCCAAGAAGCTGGTCGAGGACGGCAACCACGGCGGCAAGGGCTCAGAGGCGCACGCGGCGACCGTCATCGGCGACACCGTGGGCGACCCGTTCAAGGACACCGCAGGCCCCGCGATCAACCCGCTGATCAAGGTCATGAACCTGGTCTCGCTGCTGATCGCCACGTCCGTGGTGAAGTACAGCTCGAACACCGGCCTGCGGATCGGGGTGGCTCTCGCCGCGGTGATCATCATCGTCGCGGCGATCGTGTACTCGAAGCGGCGAGCCCACGGCACGGGCGAGCCGCCGGAGAGCGTGGACAGCGGGGCCGCGACCGCACCCGCGGCCATCAGCGACCTTGACGTGACCGAGACCGCCACGGCCGGGCTCAACGGCAGCGGCCACGGCCAGGTAACCAGCGGCTCGCCGGCCTCGGCCGATTCGCCGCAGGGCAAGCCGTCAGAGTAGCGATCCGTACGGCAGAAGCTGGCCGCCCCGGTACGCCGGGGCGGCCAGCTTTATTCGTCGGCCTGGTCGGCGGCGTCTACGGCGTCGCGGGGAATGCCGAGCAGGTACAGAACCGTGTCCAGGTAGGGCACGTTGACCGCGGTGTCGGCGGCGTCGCGGACAACCGGCTTGGCGTTGAACGCCACCCCGAGGCCGGCCGCACCGATCATGCCCAGGTCGTTCGCCCCGTCGCCGACCGCGACGGTCTGCGCCAGCGGGACGCCGGCCGCCTGTGCGAACCTGCGCAGTGCCGCGGTCTTCCCGTCCCTGTCGATGACCGGCTCGAGAACGCGGCCGGTCAGCCTGCCGTCGGACACCTCGAGGGTGTTCGCGGCCACGTAATCGATGCCGAGTTCGTCGGCAAGCGGCTGGATCACTGCGGTGAAACCGCCGCTGACGATCCCGCACTTGTAGCCGAGGCGTTTCAGCGTCCGCACCAGCGTCCGTGCCCCGGGGGTGAGCCGCAGGCTGGCGCGCACCTCATCGAGGACCGCCGCGTCGAGGCCGGCCAGCAGCGCGGCCCGCTCCCGCAGCGAGGCCGCGAAGTCCAGGTCGCCGCGCATGGCTGACTCGGTCACCTTGGCCACCTCGTCGGCACAGCCGGCCCGGACCGCGAGCAGGTCGATGACCTCTTCCTGAATCAGCGTGGAGTCGACATCCATCACGATCAGGCGCATCGCGCGCCGGTGCAGGCCGGCCCGTTGCACCGCCACGTCCACGCCGCTGTCGACCGCGACCTGTGCCAGCGCGTTACGCAGCGATCCCGGCTCCGCCCCGGAGACGTCAAGCTCGACGCAGGTCACGGGATCGCTCGACAGCCTGGTGATCCGGTCGATGTTGGCGCCGCTCGCCGCGATCCGGCTCGCGACCGCGGCGACGCCCTCCGGCCGCAGCGGGCTGCCAAGCACGGTGACGTCCAGCCTGCCGTTGACCTGTCTCGAGCGCCCGCGTGACGGCGGCTCCGCGGATCCAGTGGTGATCTCCGCGTCAAGCCCGAGGTCGCCGGCGAGTTCGGTGACGACGCCGTAGATCGCCGTCAGGTCCGGCGGCGCGTCGCAGCTGAGCAGGACGCCGAGCACGAGCCGGCCCTTGATCGTCACCTGCTCGATGTCCGCCACGCTCAGCGGGAAGCGCGCCAGGGCGCCGAACAGCCGCGCGGTGACTCCGGGCCGGTCACGGCCGGTCAGCGTGATCAGGACCGTGGTCCGTGCGTGTTTCATCTCGCCCTCACGGTACCGTCTGCGCCGGTGCCGTTGTTACCAACTCCGCGCGGCTCATCCGGGTACCTGGATGGCTGAACGCGTCGCGGTGGCATAAGTTCGGTCTCGGCGGCCGTTCGCTCTGGCGGACGCCGGCCCGGCGTGAGGAGGGGCAGTGTCGGACGAGGTGCTCAAGCTTCGTGGCGTGTCGGTGCGGCGCGAGACGTCGCTGTTGCTGCGAAATGTGGACTGGACCGCGCACGAGGACGAGCGCTGGATCGTGATCGGCCCGAACGGGGCGGGCAAAACCACCCTGCTCCAGGTGGCCGCGACGCTGCTTCACCCGACCGAGGGCACCGTCGAGGTGCTCGGCGAGCGGCTCGGCGATGTCGATGTCTTCGAGTTGCGGCCCAGAATCGGCCTCACCAGCGCCTCCCTTGCGGAGCGGGTCCCGACCGGCGAGAAGGTCATCGACCTGGTGCTCACGGCGTCCTACGCGATCCTCGGCCGGTGGAAGGAGGAATACGAGTCATCCGACGTGACCAGGGCGGTGGAACTGCTCGACGCGCTCGGCTGCGCGCACCTGATCAGGCGGCGGTTTTCCACCCTGTCTGAGGGCGAGCGCAAGCGAGTACAGATCGCACGCGCGATGATGCCAGATCCGGAGCTCCTGCTCCTCGACGAGCCTGCGGCGGGTCTGGACCTCGGGGGCCGCGAAGACCTGCTCCGCCGCCTGTCGGCGCTGGCAGCCAACCCCAAGGCGCCGATGATCGTGCTGGTCACCCATCATGTCGAGGAGGTGCCCGACGGGTTCACGCACGCGATGCTGCTCCGCCGCGGCTCCGCACTCGCCGCTGGCCCGATCGAAGAGGTCTTCACCGCGAAAAACCTGTCCCGCTGCTTCGGCGTCCCGCTCGAGATAGAGCGTCACGAGAACCGCTGGCGGGCCTGGGCGCGCTAGCGCCGGGGCCGCACCGCGGCTCCGGCCTGGGCTCGCGGCCCCCGCGGCTGACCGCGCCCGGGCCGTGGCTCGCTGAGCAGGGTGGTTAACGCGCACCGTCACCCAGTGCCCTTGGCACTTTACGAGCGGTAGAGCTACCGTGAGGTTATGGGCTCCCATGGGCGGAGATGATGGTGATGGGCACCATAATCGTGATAGTCCTCCTTGTCCTGATTATCGGTCTCGCCATATTCGCCGTGGTCCGGTCGGTCCGGATCGTGCCGCAGGCACGGGCGGGCATCGTCGAGCGCTTCGGCCGGTACCACCGCACGCTGTACGCGGGACTGAACCTGGTGGTGCCGTTCATCGACCGGCTGCGCCCGCTCATCGACCTGCGCGAGCAGGTGGTGAGCTTCCCGCCGCAGCCGGTCATCACCAAGGACAACCTGGTGGTCGGCATCGACACCGTCATCTACTTCCAGGTGACTGACCCGAAGGCGGCGACGTACGAGATCGCCAACTACGTGGCCGCGGTCGAGCAGCTCACCGTTACGACGCTGCGGAACGTGGTCGGTGGCATGGACCTGGACACGACGCTGACGTCACGTGACAAGATCAACGGCGAGCTCCGCAAGGAGCTCGACGAGGCCACCGGGCGGTGGGGCCTGCGGGTCAGCCGGGTCGAGCTCAAGGCGATCGAGCCGCCCGCGTCCATCCAGGACTCGATGGAAAAGCAGATGCGCGCCGACCGGGACAAGCGCGCCGCGATCCTGTCCGCTGAGGGCGCCAAGCAGTCCGCCATCCTGACCGCGGAGGGCCAGCAGCAGGCGGCGGTGCTGCGGGCGCGCGGCGAGGCCGAGGCCGCGGTCGTCCGCGCGGACGCCGAGGCGACGGCCCAGGCCACCAGGGCCAGGGGCCAGGCGCAGGCGATCGCGACGGTGTTCCGTGCGATCCACGAGGGCAACCCGGACCAGCGGCTACTCGCCTACAAGTACCTCGAGATGCTCCCCGAGATAGCCCAGGGCGGCGCCAACAAGCTGTGGATCGTGCCGAGCGAACTCGGCAAGGCGCTCGAGGGCATTGGCGGCTTCTTCGGGAAGGCGGGTACCGAGGGCGCCGAGGCGGTCCGCGCCCGTCCCGCCGACGACGCGCCGGAAGCGCTGCCCGGGCCGGACGGCACCGGCAGCATCACCCGCCTTCCCCTGTAGGGAACTCGCTGAATGACACCGTTCCCAGCCACGGTAATTCAGCGAGTTTCCCGGGCTAGCGTGGTGCCCTGGCCGGGCGGCTCAGGCCCGGCCGGGGTCTCGGGCCCACCTGGTCGCGCGACGAATTCAGCGGGCGGACCTGGACCCAGCCCGAGTCCGTGACCCGGGTCTCGAAGGCAGGCTGCGTGGCGGTGGCCGGACCGTGCCTGACCGCACCGTCACTGAGCCGGATCGTCGATCCATGCCATGGGCAGGTGATGCAGAGGGTGCCCTGCATGCTGACCGTGCGCCCTTGGTGGAGCGGGCCGCCGAGATGCGAGCAGTGATCCGAGAGCACGTAAACCGCGGCCCCGTCGCGGACCGCGAGGAGGCTCAGGTAGCCCAGTTGACGGCGGACAGGGCGGCCTTCGGGCAGTTCCGCAGCCGGGCACAGGTCCTGCCAGCCGAGCCCGGCCAGGTAACCGACGTATTCCGCGTGGCTCGCGCCGGCGCCGAGCCGAAGCGCGAGGTACCCGCCCAGGTAGGCGCCGGCTGAAGCAAGCGCGAGGCCGCCGACCGACAGGAGCCGCCCGGCGCCGGGACGGCCGGCCAGCCGCGCGAGCAGCGACGCGGAGAACAGCACGGAGGCGCCCGCTTGCGTGACCGCGTGCGCGAGTCCGACCCGCCGCTGATGGAGGTGCAGCGCGGACCAGTCGGCGAGTCCGGTCGCGGCGGAGGGTAGCGAGGCCAGCAGTCCCGCCGTGGTCAGCACTCTGGAGGCGCGTGCCGCACCCGGGCCGCCGTAGAGGTCGAGCAGCACCGACGAGGTCCAGCAGCCGAAAGGAACCCGGACCAGGGCGGGGTGAGCAGGCTGCCCGAGCGGCACACCGTGCAGTGCGTCTGTCCATTTCCCCGGTGGCAGGGCCCGCACCACGCTGTCCGCCAGCGCGCCGGCCGGCCGGTCGAGTACCTGTGCACGCTCAAGGCGCTCCGCGAGCGCGCCCGGCATGGCCGGGCGCAGCACGGCACCCGCCGTCCGCCGGACCCGGCCGCCTCGAAAGTCCCGCATAGGGCATCTGTACCCGGCAAGGCGCCAGGGCCACCGTGTCAGGCCGCAGAAATCCTCCGGTTCCGTACGCGCCCGGGAGCAAAGATCACCAAGTAATCACTGCCATATTTTTGGTCGCGGACTGGCTGATTGCATGATTTCGCTGTCTTTCTCAAAGCAAAAAATCGGCGCGGGCCGCTCCCGCTAATCCCGCGGCACGGCGGGGCGGTCGTTAGGTTATATTGATGCAGGTGACAGCAGGTGACCACCGGAGGCGCACGCGGTTGCGCGTTTTGATCCCGCTTATGTAGACCTTGCCGGTTCCCGCCCGCAGGCCAGTTGCCTGTCAGGGCCGGGCTCGTGGTTTTCCCCTCCAATTCCATGATGCGTTTCATCATGCCGGTCAACCCGGTATTTCTGGCTTGCCAGTTGGAGAGGACGTTCGTCAGGATGGTTCGCCCCATCGTTAATTGTCCAGGTTGGGAAATTTCAGCAGCGGACCGCCGGCCCCCGGTCAGCCGGAGAGCGGGCTGTTTGTGAACGACGAGCCGTCCCGCGGAACGCCCGGCGCAGTGCCGGACACCG
>Ga0335073_10004292_pt1 | contig 19941 bp, 13 predicted proteins | sample Lox_Sample_22_FD_207093 | JGI IMG/M metagenome (GOLD analysis project Ga0335073, IMG submission 207093) | Soil microbial communities from Loxahatchee National Wildlife Refuge, Florida, United States - Lox_Sample_2.2 | ecosystem: Environmental > Terrestrial > Soil > Wetlands | place: USA...
CCTGCGAAGCCACAGCAACCTGGTGCAACTGCCAAGGTGCTAATTCCTGCCCAGTGGGGAGAGATAAGATCCTCAACTGATCCCGAGACTCGGGACCGATTGAAGATTCAACTCCCAAACTGAAGTCGAAGAGAGCGGGCGTCCGCTTTGCGGATTCCGCTCATATTTTATGGCGCATCGGCGCGTGCGCGGGCTTTGTCGCATCTGCACAGCCCGCTATCCGGCACCGGGCGCGAAAAAAGGGAGTGACGCTGATGAAGTTTTCGACGAGAGCCATCCACACGGGCCAACCCTCGGAGCCGGAAACCGGCGCGCTGGTCGCCCCGATTTTCCAGACATCGACGTACGAACAGGAAGCGCCCGGGCACGACAAGGGGTTTTCATACTCGCGCACGAACAACCCGACGCGCCAGCGCCTCGAGACGGTGCTCGCGGAGCTCGAAGGCGTGGCGCACTGCGCCACTTTCGCCTCAGGCATCGCGGCGGAAAACGCCATCCTGCAGGCGTATCTGCGGCCGGGCGACGAAGTGGTGATCCCGCTGGACGTGTACGGCGGCACCTACCGGATATTGAACAAGGTGTTTCAGCCGATCGGGGTGGTGGTGCGGCAGATCGACACGGGCGATCTGGCGGCGGTCGAAGCGGCGATCACACCGAAGACGCGCTTCGTCTGGATCGAATCGCCGACGAATCCGCGGCTGCTGATCAACGACATCGCCGCGATCGCGAAGATCGCGCACGCGCGGGGCTCGCTCGTGGTGGTCGACAACACCTTCGCGACGCCCGTCTTCCAGCAGCCGTTCGAGCTGGGGGCCGACATCGTGATTCACAGCGTGACGAAGTATCTGGCCGGCCATTCGGACACGGTGCAGGGAGCGGCGCTGGCGAAGGATGCGGCGATCTTCGAGCCGATCAAGTTCCTGCAGAATGCGACGGGCGCGGTGCCCTCGCCTTTCGACTGTTGGCTCACGCTGCGCGGCATCAAGACGCTCGAACTCCGCATGCAGCGCCACGAAGAAAACGCCACGGCGATCGCGAAGGCGCTCGTGGGGCAGCCGCTCGTGCGGCGCGTCTACTTCCCCGGGCTGCTCGATCATCCGGGGCACGAGATCGCGCGGCGGCAAATGACCGGATTCGGGGGGATGGTTTCGTTCGAGCTCGACGGGACGATGGACGAAGTGGTGGCGTTCGCGTCGTCGCGGCGCTATTTCGCGCTGGCCGAAAGCCTGGGCGGCGTGAAGGCGCTGATCTGCCATCCGGCGAGCATGACGCACGCGTCGATTCCGGCGGAAGCGCGCGCCGAGCTCGGACTTTCCGATTCCCTGCTGCGGCTATCGCCCGGATGCGAGAACGCGGAAGATCTCGTCGAGGACCTGCTCGAGGGGCTGCGCAAGCTCGAACGGGCGCGCGGCGCGCGCCGGCCGGTGGGCGCGACCGCACGCTGAGGCGGGGCGCCACCAGGCTCAAGAATTCACGCGAGGACTCTTCCTCGATCCAGCGCAAAACATCGGACTGCGGAGCGGCGAGTCGAAATGCAGAATGCTCCCACAAATCCGGGGCTCGAGCGCGCGATGTACGACGTGGCAAAGAGCGACAACGCGCGGACGCGCGAGTCGGTCTACCGGGCACTTCTTGCGAGCACGCTGCTCTTCGAAGGACAAATCGCGAGCGACGACAGCGGCGGGCGATATGCGTTCAAGACGGTGGAGCACCCGCCCGGGAACATCGTGCTGCCCGTTTTCACGGACGTGGAAGCGCTCGTTTCGTGGTCCCACACGGAAGGCGAGTGGATCGCACTGCGGGCGCGCGACATTTTCCAGGCGATTGCGGCCACGAAGATCGCGGAGGTGCACGTCAATCCCTTCCGGAAGGGGCAAGGCGTCAAGAAACCGGGAGGGATCGTAAAGCGGCACGAGTTCATGGCGCTCGCGCAAGGCCTCTTGCCCGGACCGGCGATTTCGGAAGACGTGACTCAAATGAAAGTCGCGGCCGCCGAGCAAATGCAGGTCGAGAAACCGAGCGGCGCTCTGCCCGAGGAGCTTTTGGCCGCGATTGCCCGTTATTTTGCGGAGATTCCGGCGCTGCGTGGCGCCTACCTATTCCGGCTGACGCATGGGGCGGTCCAGAGCGACGTGGTCGGCCTCGAATTTTCGGCCGAGCTTGCGGCGCCGGCGATGGAGGCCTTGATGCACGCCGCGGGAATTCTCGTTCGGGGCCGGCTTCCGCAAGGCGCGTCGCTCGACTTCATGCCGATCCCGCCCGGGAACCTGCTCGATTCGGTGCGGAAGTGCGCGAAGGTGCTGCTCGAAAAGAATCCGGGCTGAGCCAGGATCTTCGGTGGCTCAGAGTGACGAACGACTAGGGTTTGCAGGCGGTGATGACGCTGTAGTCGAGGACGACGTCGCGATAGCCGAAGTCGCGGAAGCCGGCGGCGCCGAGATATTCCTCGATCTCGCCGATCGAATAGTAGCGACCCTCGGTACCGGCCATCAGAAAGACGGAATGGGCGGCGATGCGCAGCGGGCCGGTCTTTTCGCGATTCAGGTGGCGGTCGTGGACGACGATCATGCCGCCCGAGGGCAGCGCGTCAAAGGATTTCGCGGCGAGCTGCTTGACGACCGGCGCGTCCCAATCGTGGAAGGCGTTGGACCAGAGATGGACGTCGCAATCGGCGGGCAGCGGATCGCGGAACATGTCGCCCGCAGCGACGCCGACGCGATCGGAATAGCCGCGCTGGGCGATCATCTTGGCGGCGACGCGATCGACGGGCGAGCGATCGTAGAGCGTGGCCTTCATGTGCGGATGCGCAGCCACGACGCAGCAGGCGTAGATTCCGGAGCCGCCAGCGACGTCGAGCAGGTGGCGATGGCGCTGGAGGTCGAGGCGCTCGGCCATAATGGGGCCGACGTAGACACCGCGCGCGTCCATCGAGCCGGTGAACTCCTGGGCGAAGGCGTCGTCCTGCATCGATTCGGCCCAGGGCTTGCGCGCTTTCACGCCAGACCAGCCGCCGGGCTTATCGGTGCGGAGCGTTTCGAGCAGTCCCTGGTAGACGGGGCGATCCTTGAAATACGCGAAGTAGGGTCCGACGAACCACGGCGAATCGCCGACGAGGAATTCGCGGGACATTTCGGTGAGCGAGAATTTTTCGCCCTGCTTTTCGATGTAACCCATCGCGCAAAAGAGCGTGAGCATCACGTCGACGGGACGCGCGGCGAGGCCGAGCGAGGAGCAGATCGTCGCGGCATCGGCGGGCGCTTTTGCAAGCCAAGAGAAGAAATCAATGCCGGTCGCCGCGACGGCGACGAGCTCCGGCGCGTACATTCCGTCGCGCTGGACGTAGATGCCGGTCGGATCCGTTTTGGGTCTGGCAGTGAACGTTTGCATGGCGAATATCATAAGGCAGACGATCCGGCTCGCCTCGCAGTTTCTCGACCTCGCGCCGCGCGATTTTGATATCTTTGAAAGCCGAAACGAGGACCGCCGATGGAAATTCGCCACGACTGGACGCGCGATGAAATTCGCCGCATCTACCACCTTCCGTTTCCCGAACTGATTTTCCAGGCGCAGGCGGCGCACCGCGCGTTTCACAAGCCGGATGAGGTGCAGCTCTGCCGGCTGCTTTCGATCAAGACGGGCGGGTGCCCCGAAGACTGCGCGTACTGTTCGCAGAGCGCGCATTACAAGACGGGAGTGGCGCGCGAGGAGCTGATGAACCCGATCGCGGTGCGCGAGACGGCGAAGCGCGCGAAAAACGAGGGCGCGACTCGATTCTGCATGGGCGCAGCGTGGCGGCAGGTGACCGACGGCGAGCAATTCGAAAAGGTGCTCGATATGGTGCGTGCGGTGTCCGCACTGGATATGGAGGTGTGCTGCACGCTGGGCATGCTGACGGAATCGCAGGCGCAGCAGCTGAAAGCCGCGGGGCTCACGGCGTACAACCACAATCTCGATACGTCGCGCGAGTTTTACGGCAACGTGATCACGACGCGCGTATACGAGGATCGTCTGCGGACGATCGCGCACGTGCGCAACGCGGGGATCACGGTGTGCTGCGGCGGAATCTTGGGCATGGGCGAAAGCGACGAGGATCGCGTGGGGCTGCTCCACGAGCTTTCGCGGCTCGATCCGCATCCGGAGAGCGTGCCGATCAACATGCTGGTGCGGAACGAAGGAACGCCGCTGGCGGACGTCGAAGAGCTCGATCCGCTGGTGATGGTGCGCGCGATCGCGACGGCGCGGATTCTGATGCCGGCGTCGCGGGTGCGGCTCGCGGCGGGAAGAAGGCAGATGTCGCCCGAGGCGGTGACGCTTTGTTTCCTGGCGGGCGCGAATTCGATCTTCACGGGCGAGAAATTGCTGACGACCCCGAATCCCACGCCCGATGCGGACGAACAGTTGCTCGAAAGCCTGGGCATGAAGGCGATGCAGGGTGGATGAAATGCGCAAAGGCGCAATCGACGAGCGGATCGCGCGCGAGATGGATGCGCTGCGCGAAGAGGCGCAGTTTCGGACGCTCGAGATTCTTCCTCCGGGCGCCATAAACCTCTGCTCGAACGACTATCTCGGACTGGCGACCGATCCGCGGCTGAAGCAAGCGACGCTCGAGGCGGTTTCGCGGGCGGCGGCGATGGGGTCGACGGGCTCGCGGCTGCTTTCGGGAAATTCGCGCGAGTGGGAGGAGATCGAGTCGGAGTTTGCGGCGTTTGCCGGCACCGAGACCGCGCTCTATTTCGGCTCGGGGTATGCGGCGAACGTCGGGCTGATCGGTTCCCTGCTGAAGCGCGGCGATACGGTGTTTTCGGACGCGCTGAATCACGCGAGCCTGATCGACGGGATTCGTCTTTCGGGCGCGACGAAGGTCATCTATCCGCACGCGGACCTTTCATTTCTTGAGGCGGCGCTGCGCGAGGCCGCGAATGATGCGGGCGCGCGCCTGATCGTTACCGAGAGCGTTTTCAGCATGGAGGGTGATGTCGCGCCGCTCGATGCGTTGGTGGCGCTCGCGCGGAAGTACGATGCGGCGTTGATCATCGATGAGGCGCACGCGACGGGAGTGTGGGGGCCGGAAGGGCGCGGGATCGCGGCGGAGGCGGGCGTCGAACGCGAAGTGCTGGCGACCGTTCACACGTGCGGCAAAGCGCTGGCGAGCGCGGGGGCGTTTGTTTGCGGCAGCGGCGCGCTGCGAGAGCACCTGATCAATCGCGCACGAACGTTTATTTTCAGCACGGCGATGCCGCCTTACCTGGCGGGGCAGATTCGGGCGGCGCTGGCGCTGGCGCGCGCGGCGGATCAGGAGCGCGCGCATCTTCACGCGATTGGGAGGGCGTTGCGCGAAGGGCTTGCGGCGGCAGGATTAAGATACGGTACAGGAGCCGCGCAAATTGTGCCGGTGATTCTCGGCGCGAATGAAGCGGCGCTGCACGTCGCGAGCAAGCTGCAGCGCGCGGGATTCGCGGTGAAGGCGATCCGGCCGCCGACCGTCCCACCGGGCACGGCGCGGATTCGCATCTCGCTCACGAGCGAGGTGACGTTCGAGGATATTCGGCGGCTGGTCGCCGCCATTTCCGCCGCATACCAGTCGCTGCCGCATTCCATTTCCGCCAACGTCGTGCATGCCTAGAATACGCGGGACAAACGGATGAGGCGGACGAGAGGCGCGTTTCGTAGCTCGTCATTGAGGCTGGACGCGCGTGTGCCTCGTGAAGCCTACGTTTCTTCAGAAGCGAAAACGCAGTTTTGTCTGAGGCCACAATGCCCAGTCGATTTTTTGTCACCGGAACGGATACGGGCGTGGGCAAGACCGTCGTCTCAGCGCTGCTGTGCGCGGCGCTTAACGCGATCTATTGGAAACCGATCCAGACGGGCACGCGCGAAGGAGCGGACCGGCCGACGGTGATGCGTCTGGCGGGCCTACCGCGCGCGCGCACGGCGCCCGAGGTGTATCGCTTTGCGCCTCCCGTTTCGCCGCATCTCGCCGCGCGGCGCGCGGGGGTGAGGATCGACCTGCGGAAGATCGCGCTGCCGGAGATCGCGGCGGGCGAAAACCTGATCGCCGAGGGCGCGGGCGGACCGCTCGTCCCGATCAACGACACGCAACTGACGACCGACCTGATGCGGCATCTCGGACTGCCGGTGTTGCTGGTGGCACGGACAACGCTCGGCACGATCAACCACACGTTGCTTTCGCTGGCGGCGCTGCGTGCGGCGGGGCTCGACATGCGCGGCGTGATCATGGCAGGCGAGCCGAATCGCGACAATCGCGAGGCGATCGAGCACTACGGGGAGATCGACGTGATCGGCGTCGTTCCGCGGCTCGCGCGGATCAACCGGCGCGCGTTGCTCAGAGCGTTTCGCGAACATTTCGACGCGGGGGTATTCGCCAGATGAGCACCGGACTACGGATCTGGCATCCGTTCACGCAGGAGGCGCTCGACCCGCCGCCAATTCGGGTGACGAGGGCCGAAGGCGTATATCTCTGCACGGACGACGGGCGGCGGCTGATCGACGGCATCTCGTCGTGGTGGGTGAATATTCACGGGCACGGGCATCCGGCGATCGTGGCGGCGATTGCCGCGCAGGCGGCGACGGTCGATCACGTGCTGCTGGCGGGATTCACGCACGATGCGGTCGAGAAGCTGCGCGGCTGCCTGCGCAAGATTCTGCCGGGCAATCTCTCGCACCTTTTTTTCTCGGACGACGGATCGACCGCCGTGGAAGTGGCGCTGAAGATGGCGGTGCAGTACTGGCAGAACGCCGGGCGGCCGGAGAAGAAGGGGATCGTCGCGCTGGATCATGCGTACCACGGGGACACGGTGGGCGCGATGTCGGTGGGCGCGAGTTCGTCGTTCACCGATCCGTTTCGCGATTTGCTGTTTCCGGTGCGGCGCGTGCATTCGGCGTATTGCTACCGGTGCCCGGCGGGCAAGACGCGCGCGAGCTGCGCGATCGACTGCGTGGAGCAATTGCAGCGGCTGCTCGAAACGGGCGGCGGGGAGATTGCGGCAGTGATCGTCGAGCCGCTGCTGCAGGGCGCGGGCGGGATGATCGTGCACCCGGTGGAATTTCTGCAGCGCGTGCGGCGGCTGTGCACCGAGCACAATGTGCTGCTGATCGCCGACGAGGTGCTGACCGGATTCGGGCGGTGCGGGAGAATGTTCGCGTGCGAGCTGGCGGGCGTGGCGCCGGACCTGATGTGCCTCTCAAAGGGACTGACCGGCGGAGTGCTGCCGATGGCAGCGACGGCGTGCACGCCTGAAATTCACGAGGCGTTCGTGAGCGAGGATCGCGGCCGCACGTTTTATCACGGGCACTCGTACACCGGGAATCCGATCGCCGCGGCGGCGGCGGTGGCGAGCTGCGGGATATTCGAGCGAGAGCCGGTGTTCGAGCGAATCGCGACGATCGCGGAGATACACTGCCGGCGGCTGGCGGCGATCAAGGATCATCCAGCGGTCGGCGACGTGCGGTCGATCGGGACGATGGCGGCGGTCGAGCTGAAGGCGGACGATCCGGGATATGCGTCGAAGCTGAAGCCGAGGCTGTACAAGTTTTTCATCGACGCGGGCGTGCTGCTGCGGCCGCTGGGGAATATTGTTTACATCCTGCCGCCCTATGTGATTAGTTCCGAGGAACTGAACTACGTGCATGACCGGGTGGCGGAGGCGCTGGAGCTGTGCCGAGCGTGAGGACCACCAGCGGGACGTGCGGAAAAACAAAAGCAGAGAGACAAAAGCGGAAAGACAAGAGCAGAAAGACAAGAGCAGATCCCTCCCTCCGTCCCGCGTCCGCACAAAACGCGGAAGACAAAGGCGCGCGGGACTTCGCTCGGGTTGACAAGCCGGCGGGTCAGGGCAAGCGGAATGACAGGTACGTGAGTATGCGCGACGAAGGAAACGGAGCGATGAGCCAGAAACACGAAGGCGCGAACGGGAAGCCGCTGATCGTGGGGATCGGCGGGACGACGCGCGAAGTGTCGTCGACCGACCGCGCGCTGCGCGTGGCGCTCGAAGCGGCGGCGGAAGCCGGGGCTCGCACGCAGATGTTCAGCGGGCCAGTGCTCGCGCAACTGCCGCACTACATTCCGGAGGGTGGCCAGCGAACCGAGGCGCAGCGGCATCTGGTCAACATGGTGCGGCAGGCGGACGGATTGATCGTCGCGAGCCCCGGGTATCACGGAGGCGTTTCCGGGCTGGTAAAAAACGCGCTCGACCTGCTGGAAGATTTGCGCGACGACGAACGGCACTATCTTGACGGGCGCGCCGTCGGATGCATCGCGACGGCCGCCGGATGGCAGGCGGCGGTGACGACGCTCGAAGCGCTGCGCGCGATCGTGCATGCGCTGCGCGGATGGCCAACGCCTTTCGGCGCGACGCTCAATACCTCGGAGCCGATTTTCGACGCGGCCGGAGCGTGCACGGACCAGAGGGTTTCCGACGCGCTGCGCGTGGTGGGGCGGCAGGTCGCAGAGTTTGCGCGGGTGCACGGGCGCTCGGTCTGATTCGCTCGGTCTGAGATTCGTCCTGGTATCTTCCTTTGAACAAAAAGTCGATTGTGGCGGATTTTGCTTGACCTCATACAAACATATGTAGTAGATAGTGCAACAGCCGTAGGAGGACTCGGGTGGCGAAAACCAAGCTATCGAAGCTGGAATACCAGATCATGGACGTGCTGTGGTCACGTGGAGAGTCTTCGATCCGCGAGGTGCAGGAATCGTTTTCAGCGAAGCGCGTGCCCGCCTATACGACGATTCAGACGACGGTGTATCGCATGGAGGCGCGGCAGATCGTGCGCCGCGTGAAGAAGGTCGGCAATTTCCATATTTTTGCGGCGAACGTGTCGCGCGAAGAGGCGCAGCGAAACCTAGTGGAGGACCTGCTCAGCTTCTTCGGCGGCAAGAGCCAGCCGATTATGGCGCATTTGATCGACTCGGGAAAGTTGTCGTTGGAAGACGTGAAGCAGGCTGAAGAACTCGTGAGGGAGATGAGAAGGGGGAGGAAAAAATGATCTCTCCGGCCCTGTTGCAATCGCATTGGATGATTCCGATCGCCAACCATTTGTGGCAGTCGACAGTTTTTGTCCTGGCCGCATGGCTGCTGACGATCGCGCTCGAGCGCAATCAGGCGCGCGCCCGCTATTGGCTGTGGATGGCGGCGTCGGCGAAATTTCTTTTGCCCTTCTCGCTGCTGATCGCCGCGGGAGAGCGGGTGCGTCCCGCGACGCCCGCCGCGGCGGTGCGGCCGGAGCTTCTGGCAGTGATGAACAGCTTTACGCAACCGCTCGCCGCACCGGGAGGCGCCCACGCATCCGCCGCCGCGCCTACGGCTGCGCTTTTCGCGGGCGCGCCCTCGGTTGCCGCAAAGTGGCCCGAGATGCTGCCGGCGATTCTGATCACGATCTGGATCCTGGGAACTATTTTCCTGCTGGCGCGGTGGGGCTGGCGCTGGTGGGGCCTACGCCGGATCGTGCGCGCGGCGGTTCCGCTCGAAATGAATGGACCGGTGCGCGTGGTGTCGACGCCGGTGCGGCTGGAGCCAGGAATTTTCGGCGTTCTGCGGCCGGTGCTTCTGCTGCCCGAGGGAATTCGCGAGCGGCTGAGCGCGGAGCAACTGGACGCAGTGATCGCGCACGAACTGTGCCACGTGCGGAGGCGCGACAATCTGGCGGCCGCCCTGCACATGCTCGTGGAGGCCGTCTTCTGGTTCTACCCGCCGGTGTGGTGGGTTGGCGCGCGGCTGCTGGAAGAGAGGGAGCGGGCGTGCGATGAAGCGGTGTTGGAGTCCCGGCGCGAACCCTTGGCGTATGCGGAGGGGATCCTTGGAGTGTGCAAGGCCTACATGGAGGCACCATTGCATTGCGTCTCGGGAGTGACCGGATCGGACCTCAAGAAGCGAATCCTGCGAATCATGACAAATCCCGTAACTCACAAACTGGACCTGACGCGCAAGCTGCTGCTGGGGCTCGTGGCGATCTTCCTTGTGGCGGCACCGGTGACCGTCGGAGTGCTACATGCGTCTGGGCGGCAGGGGCAGACGGCAGCGAAAGCGAGCGGCATCGAGGGGACGTGGCAGGGCACGCTTCAGGTTCAGCAGGCACAGCTGCGCATCGTCATCAAGGCTACCGGAAGCGGACAGGATTTGAAGGTGGTGATGTACAGCATCGATCAAGCCGGCGGCCAGCCCATTCCGGCCAGCAGCGCGAGCTTTGAAGGCAGCACTTTCAAATTCGCGATCCAATTGATTGACGGCACTTATGAAGGCAAGGTGTCCAGCGACGGCAACTCAATTTCGGGAACCTGGAAGCAGGGCCCACTCTCTCTGACGCTGGTTTTGGAGCGGGCGACGCCGGAAACGGAGTGGACCATTCCCGCACCTCCGGCAAAGGTTCCGCCCATGGCCGCCGATGCAAATCCAAGTTTCGAGGTGGCGACGATCAAGCCGAGCAAGCCCGATCAGCCCGGCAAAGCCATCCTGTTTCGCGGACACCAACTGACAACGATCAATACGACGATGGCGGACCTGATCGCCTTCAGCTACGACTTACAGCAAAGTCAGATCGTGGGCGCACCGAAGTGGGTTTCCTCGGACAAGTTCGACCTCGCCGGCGAACCTGACGCCGCCGGCGCGCCTAGCGACCAACAGCTGAAAACGATGGTGCAAAAACTGCTGGCGGACCGTTTCCAACTGAAGTTCCACCGGGAAACAAAGGAGATGTCCGCATACGTTCTGACGGTCGGAAAAGACGGGCCGAAGCTGCAGAAGAGCCAGGCCGATCCGAACGATTTGCCAGCGCTCTTCTTCACGCAACTGGGAACGCTCAACGTGAGAAACGCGACCATGGACAACTTCGCCGGGTTGATGCAGACCGCGGTCTTCGACCGGCCCGTGGTGAACAACACCGGGTTGCAGGGCAAATGGGACTTCATTCTTAAATGGACGCCGGACGAGTCGCAGTTCGCCAGCATGGGCGTCAAAGTGCCCCCTCCGAGCGACGCAGCGGACGCGCCACCGCCGGTTTTCACGGCCATTCAGGAACAGATCGGCTTGAAACTCGAAGCGCAGAAAGCGCCGGTTCCGGTGATCGTGATCGACAACGTCGCGCAGCCTTCTCCGAACTGACGCGATGAGGCCGCGCCTCGAATGGAAGCGGGTGCGGCTGCTCGCGCTTTGGTGCGGACTGGTCGTCCTGAGCCTATTGCCGACAGCGCGGGCGACCGAGTGCTACGGGCAAGTATTTTTCGGCCAACAGCCGGTGCCGGGCGCCACGGTTACCGTGAGCCGCGAAGGCAAACGGTTGACGACCGTAACCGACCAGCAGGGGTTGTACGAGTTCACGGACCTTTCGGACGGCATCTGGAAAATCAAGATCGAGATGAGCGGCTTCTCGACACTCGATGCCCAGATAACCGTCGGTCCGGATGAACCCCAGGGAAAATTCGAGCTGCAGCTTCTGGCGCTGCCAGAACTGCTTTCGCGGATTCAGGTAACGACCCCGGAAGCGCAACAGGGTCCCTCCACTCCGCCGGAGAGCAACGAGTCCACGGCGGCAAGTCCGCCGGTTGCGCCGGCGAGCAGCGAGGAAGCGAACGACGAATCTTCCGACGGCCTGCTGATCAACGGCAGCGTAAACAACGCCGCCACGTCGCCATTCGGCCTTTCCCCTGCATTCGGCAATCACCGCCCGGGACTCAAGGGGCTGTACAACGGCAGCATCGGAGTGATCGGCGACAACTCCATTTTCGATGCGCGACCGTACTCTCTGACGGGCCTGGAAGCGCCGAAGGATATCTACAGCCGGCTGACGACGCTATTCACGTTCGGGGGTCCGCTGAAGATCCCACATCTTTTCTACAACGGTCCGTACTTCTTCGTGGCCTACCAGCGGACGCGGAACCGCGACGCGGCGACACAGTTCGGGCTGGTACCAGACATGGCGGAAAGAGGAGGCGATCTTTCGGGATTGACGAACGGTTCAGGCCAGCCGATACCGATCTACAATCCGGTGACCGGAATGCCTTTTACCGGAGCCATTCCAGTGAGTTTGCAGGCACAGGCGCTCTTGAATCTCTACCCTTTCCCCAACATCACCGGCAATTCGAGCTACAACTATCAGACTCAGGTACTCAGCGACACGCACGTCGACGCGCTGCAGGCGCGGGCGGACAAAACCATCGGGCGCCGGGATCACCTATACGGCCGCTTCGGGTATCAGAGCTCGCGGTCGGATACGGCGAACCTGTTCGATTTCCGCGATCGGACGGATACGCTGGGCATCAACACGGAGATCAACTGGTCGCATCAGTTTCGGCGCGAGCTTCTCCTCACCGTCGGATACTCCTTCAACCGATTGCGGACGCAGGTGCAGCCGCAATTCGAGAACGTCGAAAACATTTCCGGCGAGGCCGGCATCACCGGGAACAATCAAGACCCGGTGAATTGGGGGCCTCCCACGCTGATTTTTTCGAGCGGCATCGCGTCTCTGGGGGACGGCGAGAGCTCGTTCAACCGCAACCGCACCGATTCCCTCTCGCTCAACATGGTGAGCACGCAGTGGCATCACACGGTGACCTTTGGCGGCGACTATCGCCGGCGAGAATTCAACGAACTGGGCCAGCAGAACCCTCGGGGAACTTTCGCATTTACGGGCGCGGCGACGAGCGCCGGGGGAAGCTCTTCCGGCGGAACCGCGACGAGCGGATCCGATCTGGCGGACTTTTTGCTCGGCATTCCCGATACGAGCGCGGTGGCTTTCGGCAATGCCGACAAGTATTTTCGCGGTCCCGTGTACGACGCTTACGTTTCGGATGACTGGAAGGCGCGGCCGGAACTGACCATCACTGCGGGCGTGCGCTGGGAGTACGGCGCGCCCTTGAACGAACTATTTGGGAGGCTGGTGAATCTGGACGTCGCGCCGGGATTCGCGGACGTGGCGCCAGTGCTGGGCAACAGCCCGACGGGCCCGCTGACCAGGACGAAATATCCGAATTCGCTGATCTTTCCGGACCGAGACGGCTTCGAACCGCGTCTTGGAATCGCCTGGAGACCGTTGCCCGCATCCACGTTGGTCGTTCGGGGCGGGTACGGAGTGTACGACGACACGTCGGTGTATTCCTCGATCGTGCAGCAGATGGCGCAGCAAGCGCCGCTTTCGACCAGCGTGAGCGTGGCGAACAGCAGCAGTTGTCCGCTGACGCTGGCCGACGGGTTTCGAAATTGCGCCGGGACCACGGCCGAGACATTCGGCATCGATCCTCATTTCCGCGTGGGCTACGCGCAAGAATGGTACGTGAGCATGCAGCGCGACTTGCCCGGAGCGCTGGTGATGATCGTGCGGTATTCCGGAATCAAGGGAACGCGAGGGATGCAGGAGTTTCTGCCGAACACGTATCCGATTGGAGCGGCGAACCCGTGCCCCACGTGCCCGACCGGCTTCGTCTACCTGACTTCGAATGGGGACTCCACGCGCGAAGCGGGACAGATCGAGCTGCGCCGACGGTTGCGAGCGGGTCTCACGGCGAAGCTCGACTACACGTACGCGAAGGCGATCGACGACGATTCGCAGCTGGGCGGGCAGGGACACGCCGTGACGGCGAGCGTAGCAGACCAGGGCGCGTCCGAAAGCCAGACACCGGCTGCGCAGCCGACGATCGCGCAAGACTGGCTCGATTTACGCGCCGAGCGCGGGCTTTCGTCATTCGATCAACGGCATCTGATCAACGCGCAGATCCAATACACAACGGGAATGGGGCTGGGAGGCGGGACTTTGCTGGGTGGATGGAGAGGAAGGCTGTTCAAGGAGTGGACGGTGCTGACGCAAATCACCGCCGGCACAGGATTGCCTGAGACGCCCATCTTTCTCGCTACCGTGCCGGGAACGGGCGTGACAGGCACGATACGTCCGGACCTGACGGGCGCTCCTATTTACAAAGCCCCGCCGGGCTATTTTCTGAACGCGGCGGCGTTCAGCGCGCCGCTTCCCGGAGAATGGGGCAGTGCGCCACGCAATTTCGTCACCGGGCCGAGTCAATTCAGCCTGGACACCGCGATGGCGCGCACGTTCCGGTTGCGCGGAGAGCTGAGCCTCGACGTTCGCGTGCAGGCGACGAACCTGCTGAACCACGCGACGTTCACGAGCTGGAACACGACGGTGAACAGCATGACCTTTGGACTGCCCGCGGCGGTCAACCCGATGCGCAGCTTCCAGCTGGTCGGAAGGCTGAGGTTCTAGCCATGCATCGCGCGAAGCTGCTGCCGGTGCTTATTATCGCGTGTGTGCTTGGAGGCCGGGCGCAGACGATCGGCACGAACGCGCCGCAAGGAGCCCAACAAGGACCGGCGCTCAAAGCCAGCTCGCAGCTCGTGGTCGAAACCGTAGTGGTCAACGACAAGGACGGAAAGTTCGTGGGCGGGCTGACGGCTGCGGATTTCTCGGTGGAGGAAGATGGCGTGCCGCAGACGATCAGCATCTTCGAGCATCAGAAGCTCGAGACGGCGTCGTCACCTCTGCCCGTGGTGCCGAGCGATCAGGAGCAGATCACGATTTACAAGAAATTGGACCGCACCGGAATCGCGCCGGAAACTCCGGGCGATGCGCGATACAACAACCATCGGCTGATGGCGCTCTACTTCGATATGACGGCGATGCCACCAGCGGACCAAGCCCGCGCCCTGGCGGCCGCGGAAAAGTTCGTCCGAACGCAGATGACGAACGCCGACCTGATGGCGATCTTCCGCTACGCCGGCGGGTCGGTGGACGTGCTGCAGGACTTCACGGCCGATCGCAACCGACTGCTGAGCATCCTGCAGACCATGATTGTGGGCGAAGGGCAAGGGTCGAAGGAGTCGATCGACGACGCGAGCAGCGCCGACACCGAAACGCCGTTTGGACAAGACGACAGCGAGTTCAATATCTTCAACACCGACCGGCAACTCTCCGCGCTGCAGACCGCCGCGAGGATGATGGGAAGCCTGAGCGAGAAAAAGTCGCTGATCTATTTCGCCAGCGGCTTGCGGCTGAACGGCATCGACAATCAGGCGCAGTTGCACGCGACGGTCGACGCGGCGATACGCGCGGGGGTCTCGATCTGGGCGGTGGACGCGCGCGGGTTGGTTGCCGAAGCGCCGATGGGAGACGCGACGCAGGGGTCGCCGGGCAATCAAGGCATGTACTCGGGGGCCGCGTTTCAATCGGTCAACGACCAGTTCCAGCAATCGCAGGACACGATGTACGCGCTCGCCGGCGACACCGGAGGCAAGGCGCTCTTCGACAACAATGACCTGAGCCGCGGGATCGTCAACGCGCAACGCGCGATCTCCGACTACTACACCGTGGCCTACTACACCACGAACCCAGCCCAGAACGGGCACTTCCGCAAAGTGACGATCAAAGTGGACCGGCCGGCCGACGCCAAACTCGATTATCGCCATGGCTACTACGCGAACAAGGAGTTCCGTAGCTTCAACGCAACCGACAAGGAGCGGCAACTCGAAGACGCGCTGCTGCTGCCCGATCCCATCACCGATCTGACCGTCGCCATGGAGATCGACCATTTCCAGCTGAACCGCGCGGAATATTTCGTGCCGATCATCGTGAAAATCCCCGGGCGGGAGCTCGCGCTGGCCAAGCGCTTCGGTGCCGAGCACACGCTGATCGATTTCGTATGCGAAATCAAGGATGCGAACGGCGTCACGATGGCGAATTTGCGCGATAACGTCAACGTGAAGCTGAGCGACGCGACGGCGGCGGAGCTGCAGCATCGGCCGGTCGAGTACGACACGGGATTCACACTTTTCCCCGGCGCGTACTCGATCAAATTTCTCGCGCGCGACGACGAAACCGGAAGGATCGGAACCTACGAGACGAACTTCACGATTCCCGATCTGAATAAGGTGGCGAAGAGCATTCCGATCAGCTCGGTCGTTCTGAGCGGGCAAACTGTGGATATGAAGGACGCGCTGTACAATGCGGCGCACGGAAAGCAGGAAACGAAGGATCTGGCTGCCAACCCGCTGGTGGAGAACGATCGCAAGCTGATTCCCAGCGTCACGCGAGTCTTCAGCGCCAAGGGCGAGCTTTACGTCTACCTGCAGGCGTATGCGGGAGGCACGAACGCGACGGCGGGAGGCATGGGCACGGCGGCGGCCAGCACCAGCCAAGGCTCGCGCCCACCTTTGATCGCATTTGTGGGACTTTATCGCGACCAGAAGAACGCGTTCGAGTCACCCGCGCTGGCCGTGACGCCGCAAGCGAACAGCCGGTTGGGCACGGTTCCCTTCCGCTTCGACATACCTCTTCGAGGAATTGCGCCCGGGCGATACAACTGCCAAGTGAGCATCCTGGACCCGACGAACCACCGCGTGGCATTTTGGGTCGACCCCGTGATCATCCGGCAGTGACAAGGACTGTTCGTCGGTACGCAGGGCCGCGCACCCTTCAAAACCGGAAGAGTGGGCATCCACGCGGATTCGAGGGAATCATCGGGAATTCGAAATCGGAAATCATCAAGAATTTGAAGCGATGGCGGAGAGGGTGGGATTCGAACCCACGGTTGAGTTTCCCCAACACACGCTTTCCAAGCGTGCTCCTTAAACCGCTCGGACACCTCTCCGTTGAGAAAGCCTTAGCAGCCTAGCAAATTGAGCGCGGGGCGGCAAACGGCTAAGGCGGAGGTGTGCGGCGAAGGGAACAAATCGCGGAGGAGTCTGCTAAACTTTCTTGTCCACTCCGGGGTAGTGCAATTGGCAGCACAGCGGCCTTTGGAGCCGTTTATCCTGGTTCGAGTCCAGGCCCCGGAGCCATTCGATTCTCTCCCGGCGCTTCGGCGCCCGGCTAGTTGCGGGTCAGTTTCACGCGTCCAAACGGTGTGGCAACACCCTTCGCTACATTGTCCATGCGCCACTCCCAAGCGCCCGCTTTCGCGTCGTACACGAAATCATTCCTGAAATTGACTTCGCCCTTTTCATCCTTGAAAACGAAAGGCAGCTCATTTTCCTTCGCGCCGGCGACGCCAATCGAAGCCGTCGACAAGCCGCCGTAGACATCGAGCCAAACGCAACCGTATTCCTTCGTCGTTTCGTTCCAGCCAATGTAGATGGTGGCCTGATATTGCGGTTCGCCCTTGGCGTTCTTCTCGCGCGAAACTTCGTGGATAAGCAGGTAGTGATGTTCGAGGATCCACTCCGCGGTGACCTTATGCGTGGTGGGTTGGCCTCCAATCGTGCCCTGGAGCACCCATTTGCCAGCCAGATGATCGAGCAGCGGAGAGTTCACAGGCGGCTGTCGTTGGGCACCAGCCACGGTGGCGAGACAGAGCGCCAAAGGCAAGAGAAGTTTTCTCATGTGACCGACCACGCGCCGGCCTCCCCTCCGAGGATCGCGAATCAAGCCACTCACCATACCACGCGCCGGCCCGATTATCGGGACTCGCTTACCCGAAGCGCTTGCCGGCCAAATGCGAGCTATTGAGGATCGGGGCCTTCGGTGACTTGCACCAGGTCGTCGGGGCGAAGCCACTTGGCGAAGGCGGCGCGAACCTGCTCGGGCGTCAATTCAACGTAGCGGCGCGCGGCCGTGACGGGTTCGTCGAGCGGGAGACCGATTGTCGAACGCTGCACCCAGCCGCCGGCGATGCTGTCGACGCTCGCTTCCGAGAGAGGCACCTGACGCAGCAGCATGGCCTTGGCCTGGCGAAGTTCGTTCTCGCCGACGAGATTCGTCTGAATGGCCTTGAGGTCGCGCACGATGATGGCGCGAGCCTTGGAGACGTTTTGGGGATCGCAGGCGTAGTCGGCGTTATAGATGCCGCGGGTTTTTCCGATGTTGAACGACGAGCCGACGAAGTAAACGAGCCCGGCATTTTCGCGCAGGTCGCGATAAAGCCACGTCGCGTAGAATCCGCCGCCGAGGATGTGGTTGCCGAGCTGAAGCGCGTAGTAATCGGGATCGAAGCGGTTCATCGCGAGCGTCTCGCCGAGGCTGACGTTGACCTGCACGCGGCTGCGGTCGGGGACAGCGGTGACGTTCGGATGATTCGGCGGCACGACGGGAAGATCGGTCGTCGGCGGCGGGCCGGAGGCTTTCCACGCGCCGAAATATTTTTCGACGACGGCGCGGGCGTCTTCCGGCGTGACGTTGCCGATCACGACGATGGTGGCGAGATCGGGCCGGAAGGTCTTCTGATAGTACTCGTGAACGTCGGTGAGGCCGAGACCGACGATCGTTTGAGGCGTTGCCTGGCGCTGCGTGGGGTCGGTCGCAGGAAAGAGGTTGGCATTGAACGCGCGGCGCGTGAGATAGTCCGGGCTCTGGAGCTGGCCGGCCACTTCCTGCGCGGTTTCCTGCTGCACGATCTTGAAAGCCTCGTCGGGAAGCGCCGGATTCAGCTCGTTATCCGCGAGCAATTGGACGCCGCGATCGAAGTGGTCCGGCAGAACGCCGAGCGAAAATTCGGCACCGGCGGATTCGTTGGCGCCGATATCGTCGAGTGCTTTCTGAAAGGCGATGCGATCGAGGGACTGACTGCCGTATTGAAACAGATCTTCGAGAACGGCGGAGACGCCTTCCTTGCCCGACGGCGCTTCGAGATCGGGATTGTTCTTGATGTGGCCGGTGACGGTGATGGAGTTGCTGATCGTTTCCCGCTGCACGATCAATTTCAAGCCGTTGGGCAGCGTGCTGACGACGGGATTCGTGGTGAGGTTGGGAACATCGAGCCGGTTCAGAGCCGCGGAAGCCCATTCGGGCAGGGTGACGGGCCCGGTCGGACTGCCAGCGAGAGATTCGGCGCTGCCGAAGGATTTCGAGGAGATCGGCTTGCCCGAGGGCTGCGGGATGAGCACGGTGGTGACGGCGGAATCGAGGCCGAGGTATTTGCGGGCGACGTCATTGACCTGATCGGCGGTGACCTTTTCGATGGCAGCGATGTCCTCTTCGGGCGACTGGCGGCCCTCGACCGCGACCGCGTTGGACCATTCCATGGCGAGACCTTCGATTGAATTCTTCTGAAACTCTTCGTCGGCGACTTCGTGGCGCTTGGCCGCATCGACGAGATCGGCCGGGACGCCATTTTTCAGATCTTCGGCGAGAATCTGCTGGATCTGCTTATTGAGTCCATCGCCATCCGCTCCTTGGGGAAAGGCGCCGACGGCGTAGCCGATGCCCGCCTTGGGCAACATGTCCAATTGAAAGCCCGCGTAGAGTGCCTTCCCCTCCGGCACGAGGGCATACAGGCTGCCGCGCTGGCTGCTGAGGACGTCGCTGAGAATATTCAGGGCGGCGAAATCGGAACTGTCGGTGCCGGGCAAACGGAAGCAGGTGACGGCCAATCCGTAGGGTAGGTCGGTATCGAGCTTGAGGCTCTGCGCGGAGACCGGACCGAGTTTGACTTCCGGGCGCGGCGGAATCTTCTTCGACGGGATATCGCCGAAAAGCGACTTGATCTGGTCCAGGGTCTTCGCGGTGTCGATGTCGCCGGCGATGACGAGGATCGCGTTGTTCGGCGCGTACCAGGTATCGTAGAAGTCGTGCAGCATCGCGCCGGTGGTCTTGTCGAAGGAGGGGCGGGTGCCGAGCGCGTCGTGATCGTAGGGCGTGCCGTGATACATCGCTTCGAGCAGTTTGGTTTCGAAGACGTACTGCGGATTCGAGAGGTCCTGCGCGACCTCCTGCTCGATGGCGCCGCGTTCCTTGTCCCAGAGAGCGTCGGTATCGAGCACGCCCTTCATCCGGAGGGCTTCGATGTGCAGAGCGACGTCGAGATCTTCACTGGGGACGGTGAAGAAATATTGCGTGACGGTCTGCTGCGTATCCGCATCGAAGTCGCCGCCCATTGCGGCGGAGATGGCCGCCAACTGGTCCGCGGAAAGATCCGGATTGCCGCGAAACATCATGTGCTCCTGCGCGTGGGCCATGCCGGGAAATCCGGCGGGGGCTTCGTCGGAGCCG
>Ga0335073_10004293_pt1 | contig 19941 bp, 20 predicted proteins | sample Lox_Sample_22_FD_207093 | JGI IMG/M metagenome (GOLD analysis project Ga0335073, IMG submission 207093) | Soil microbial communities from Loxahatchee National Wildlife Refuge, Florida, United States - Lox_Sample_2.2 | ecosystem: Environmental > Terrestrial > Soil > Wetlands | place: USA...
GCGACATCCCATCCGTCTCGCTAGACGCCAAATGCCTGCCTTCCCGCGGCCCGCACCACAGATAAACGGCAATAGGAACATATACCTACAAGACGGGGGGCGGCGAGGGCAACCGCGCGCCGGGCCGCGGTACGGGCGGCGAGGGTCACGGCATCTGCTGCAGGACCTCGAAGAACGCGGCAATGTCGCGCTGGCCGTAGCCGAGTTCTTCGGCCCGGGCCAGCACGCGGCCGCTCGCTTCCGCCGTCGGGACCGGAACGTGTTCCGTGCGGGCCGTGTCCAGGACCAACCCGATGTCCTTGTGCATCAGCCGCACATCGAACCAGGCCTGCTCGGGCAGCTTCAGCATCAGCGGCGCCCGGGCCTGGAGCATCGGCGAGCCGATCGCGCTGCCGGTCATCACCTGGGCGGCCAGCTCTGGATCGATCCCGCCGCGTTCGGCCAGCAGCACGCCCTCGCTGAACGCGAGCATCTGCGCGGCCAGGCTGATGTTGATGGCCAGCTTCAGCATCAGCCCCTGGCCGTTGCCGCCGACATAGGTCACGTTGTGGCCGAGCTCGTGCAGCACGGGCTCGACCGACCGGAAGGCGTCCTGCGGGCCGCCGACCATGATGGCGAGCGAGCCCTCGTCGGCGGCGGTGACGCTGCCCGAGACCGGAGCATCGAGCATGCTGGCGCCGAGCGCCCTGGCCCGCCCCGCGACGTCGCGGCTGGCTCGCGGGCTGACCGTGCTCATGTCGACGTAGACCTGGCCCGGCTTGAGGCCGGCCACGATCCCGTCCGCGCCGTCGGCGATCGCCTTGAGCGCCGCGTCGTCGGTGACCATGCTGAAGAGCAGGTCAGCCTCGGCCGCCACCTCGCGCGGGGTGTCCCGCCACTTCATGCCCCGCTCGATGAGCCCGGCGGCCTTGGCCCGGGTGCGGTTCGTGCCGTACACCTCGTGGTCGCCCAGAAGGCGGCCGGCCATCCGGCTGCCCATCGCCCCGAGCCCAACGAATCCGATCTTGGTCATGGTCGCTCACTTCCCTGTCTCGATCCCGGTCACCAACACCCGGCCATCCCCGTTGCCCGCCCGGTTCCGCCGATCGCATCCGGCCACCTCCGGCGTACTGGGCCCGTTCCCACGCTCGCGCAGCGGCAATCCGGCAGCTCCGCCGCGCCAACCTTAAACGAAACTATTAGTTTCGTAATGACTTGGAAGCCCGTCCTATTCCCGTTCGGGGGTGCCTGCCGCCCCGATTGGGGCGGTCGGCCAAAAGGGCCATGTTTTTCCACTTCCGCAACACAACAGCGCGGCGCGGGTAATGGCGCAGGTAATCAGGCAGCGGGACCGGCGTCCAGGCGGGCGTGGACCACTTTGCCGCCGTCCTGCGGGAACCAGTCCCAGGCCGCGCTGAGCGCCTCCACCAGGCACAGCCCGCGCCCGCGCTCGTCGGTACCGGCGGCTCGCGCCAGCAGCGGCGGATTCGGGTCGCCGTCCCAGACGCCGATGGCCACCCGGGACCGGTCGGTCGCGAGCCAGAGCCGCACCGGTTGCGGCTCGGGCAGGGCGATTGCGGCGCGGATGGCGTTGGTGACCAGCTCCGAGACGACAAGCTCGGCCGCGTCCACGAGAGGGCGGAGATGCCAGGTTGTTAACGCCTGCCGCGTGTGCCGCCGGGCGGTGGGAACCGAGGCGGGCGCGGGGGCGAGATGGAGAAAGCTCTGCAGCGGCCAGGCAGGCACCGCCGGCCTGGTGGCCGTCGCGCCTGGTGGCCGCGTGCTCGTCGCACCCGTCGGCCGGATGGCCGTTGCGCCTGTCGGCCGGCTGCTCATGGTCCGGCCCTCTCCGTTCGCCAGCCCAGACCTGACCAGTACGCACTTTGCCACACGTCCCCGTCAGATGTACAGGTTTCCTGACAAACAGGTTTCCGGACGGATTCGGGCCTCCAGGTAGGCCGTTAGCTGGACGGAGTTCGCCTGCCGCCTGGCGCGCGGCTGGCAGACTGATCATGCTGGTACCGCGAGCGGACAAAGATCGATGGGAATGAGTTGGTGGCACGTACGGCGCAGAACAGCGTGGCCGACGCCGGGGGAGCGGCCGCGGCGGCACCGGAGAAGCCGAAACGGGGAGATCCCACCCTGCTGTACGTCATCAAGCAGGTCGAGCTCGCGGCACGTGCCCAGCTTGACGAGATCTTCCGGCCGATCGGGATGACCGCGCTGCAGTACACGGCGCTGACCGTGCTGGAACGTCATCCCGACCTGTCGTCGGCGCAGTTGGCCAGGAACTCGTTCGTGACCGCGCAGACCATGGCCGACATGGTGCGGGCACTCGAGGAGCGCGGCCTGGTGGAGCGACACCGGGACGCGGCCGACCGGCGCCGGCTGGTGCTGGCCCTGACCAGCGAGGGCCGGCGGCTGCTCGGGCGCTACCGGAGCCGGGTCGCCTCGCTCGAGGAGCGGATGCTGCACGGCCTGAGCCTGGAGCAGGCCGCCGAACTGCGCCACGGCCTGAGCGTCTGCCGGATGAACCTGGCCGGCCGCTAGCCGCAACCACGTCGGCTGCGATGCTGGAGGTTTGACGGCACCGCGGGTGGCGGGCCCGCGGCGAGCGCGACCGGGGTGATCGCATGAGGGCGGGGGCAAGGCTCCGTGCGCTGATCGCCGTGGCGGGCCTGGCCGCAGTCTGCGTGGCAAGCGGTTGCTCGGCTCCGGCTTCGATACCGCCGCCGGGCCGCGGGCCGATCGGGTACTGGAACCGATCCCGGCTGCTGCACGCCCGCCCGTTGCGCGGCCGCTATGCTCGCGTGCCGACGCCGGGGCAGTCGTACAACGCGCACACCGCCCGGATCGCGCTGCGCGTGGGTGCCCTGTTCGTGCGCCAGGGCAGTGCCGACCACTTCTGCACGGCGAGCGTGGTGACCAGCCCGGGCCGGGACCTGCTGATCACCGCCGCGCACTGCATCAACGGCGGCAAGGGCAGCGGCTACCGCCAGGACATCGTGTTCATCCCGGACTACCGGAACGGCCAGGCCCCGTTCGGGGTCTGGACGGTCCGGAGACTGCTGGTCGCGCCCGAGTGGGCCAGCCACGCCGACCCGGACCTCGACGTCGGCTTCGTCGTGCTCGAGCCGCACGACGGGCAGAACATCGAGGACATCCTGGGCGCCAACCGCCTCGCCTTCGACCCGCCGTACCAGCAACTGGTCCGCGTCACGGGCTACCCGGACAGTGATGACGCCCCGATCACCTGCCTGAACTACACCTCGCGGCTGAGCGCCACGCAGCTTCGGTTCGTATGCGGCGGGTTCACCGGCGGGACCAGTGGCAGCCCGTGGGTCATGCGCTTCGACCGGCTGACCCGGACCGGCACGATCGTCGGGGTCATCGGGGGCTACCAGCAGGGCGGGAACACCGACTCGATCTCCTATAGCGCCTACCTCGGCCCGGCCATCCAGCGCCTGTACCGGGAGGCGATCGCGGTCGAGGGTTCACCCGCCCGGCCAGGCCAGTTTCACCTGCTACTATCTACGTACGTAGGCAGTAGTGACCGTCGGGCCGCCCGGATGGGGGGCGGCGGCGCGTAATGACTGCTGAGGGGATGGGGTCCGGTGGCCCGGGGCGCGGCTCGCCCCGCTGCACACGCTGGGCGCGCCGCGGCCCGCGCCCGCGCCGGGCGCGCAGGGACCCGAGGGCGTCCCGATCCCCGGCGCGGCGCCGCTGGCCGGTACCGCGACCGCACGCCCAGATCCAGCTCAAGGTCGGCAAGCCGCTGGTCGCGCCGGTCTCGATCATCTGGCCCTCCGGGCTGTAGCGTTCCGTCACCGGCGCAGCCGGCGCCAGAGCGGCCGCGGCACCAGGCGGAGCGCGGCCGCGACCGGGCCGAGTTGCGGCGGCACCCAGACCACGGCGGCCCGCCCGGCCAGGGCCGAGGCGACCGCGCGGCCCACCGCGGCGGGCGTGGTCGGCAGCGGCGCGGGCGGCATGTCCCGCGTCATGCGGCCGGTCACGAAGCCAGGCCGGACCAGCAGCACCCGCACGCCGGTGCCGTGCAGCGCGTCGGCCAGGCCGCGGGCGAACGCGTCGAGCCCGGCCTTGGCCGCCCCGTAGACGTAGTTGAACCGGCGCGGCCGGATCGCGGCCACCGAGGACAGCACCACGATCGTCCCGTGGCCCTGGGCGCGCAGCCGAGCTGCGGCGGCGAGCAGCGTGGTCACGTGCCCGGTGAAGCTGGCCTCGACCAGGCGGCCGGCCGCGAGCGGGTCGTGGTCCAGGGTGTCCTGGGCGGCCAGCACCCCGGCGGCGGCGATGACCAGGTCCACCGGTCCTGCGGCGAAGGCCCGGTCGATCACGGCCGGGTGGGTGTCCAGCGCGACGGCGTCGTAGCGCAGCGTGCGCACCCGGCACGAGAACGGCCGCGCCGCAGCGGCCATCCGCGCCTCGTCCCGTCCGGCCAGGATGATCTCGGCCTCCGGCGGCAGCCTCAGCGCGGCCAGGATTTCCAGGCCGATCTCGCTGGCCCCGCCGAGCAGCAGGACCCGGCGGATGACGTCAGGCATTCCGCCAGCATGTCAGCGGCGGGTGGCGGGCGTGGAATGGTCCCAGTCGGACAGCAGGGTGCGGAGCCCCGTCACCAGGGCGAGTGGCTGGTCGAGCATGACGTGATGCCCGGCCGCGGGGATCTCGATGACCGGGGCCAGCCGGCCGAGCCGGTCATACATGACGTCGCTCACCTGCGGCGACACAATGCCGTGCTCGGCCCGGAACAACGCCACCCGGCAGTCGAGGCGGGTCAGCAGCGCCGGCGTGAGCTGGTGGCGGGCGAAGATACGCGGGTCGAACTTCCAGCTCCAGCCGCCGCCGACCTCCCGGATCGAGGTACGGGCCACGTGCTCGACGATGAACGGCAGCGCGGGCTGGTCCGGGATCGGGTGGAACCTGGCCATGGCGGCCTCGGCCGACGGATAGACCTTCAGCGGGCCGAACGCCCGCCGGTCGCGGGCCGCTCGCTGCTCGGGGGTGATGTCGCGGACGGGCGAGTCGATGGCGACGGCGCCGGCGATCCGCGCCCCGTAGATGCTCGCCGCGCGCAGCGTGACGAAGCCGCCCATGCTGTGCCCGATGACGATGGGCGGCTCGTCGAACCCGGCGTCGGCGGCGACCGCCATCACCTCGTGCGCCCACTGGTCGAGCGTGTAGGCCTCGCGGCGTCCGCTGTCGCCGTGCCCGGACAGGTCGACGGCGATCACCTGGTGGCCGTCGGCCAGCAGCGGCGCGATGTGGTCCCACCAGCGAGCGTGCGCCGCGCCGCCGTGCACGAGCAGGATGGCGCCGTCCTCGCCGCGGTCACCGTAGCAGCGGTAGGCGATCGTGGTCCCGTCCACGTCGACCGCGGCCCGCTTGGCGGGCACGGCGAGGGCCTGGGCGAACCACGGCGGCGGCGCGCCGGGATCGGGGGATTCAGCGAAGACCATGTCCAGAAGCGAACCAGATGCCCGGCGCGACCGCACATCCAGGCGGGCGGGAGGCGGGCCGGGCGCTCTGTTCACGAAGATCGGTGCCCGCGCGGCCGCGGCCCGCCATACTGACCGCGGGCGACGGTGGCGAGCGCCGCCGGGGGGCCGTCTGAGCTGGAACGGCACGAGGTAAGTTCGTATACCACGCGGCGGCTTGTCTGGGTACCGGTAGGAGCACCAGGAAATTGGATGCGAGGCCACCTCTTTTTGTAGTTTCCGGCCCGAGCGGCGCCGGCAAGGGCACGGCGCTGGACTGGATGGTGCTGTCCGGGCTGGTGCGCCGGGTGCCCACCTACACCACGCGCCAGCCCCGGCCCACGGAGCGAGACGGGATCGAGTACAACTTCGTCTCCGACGAGGCGTTCGCGAAGCTCCGCGAAGAGGGGCAGCTGATCGAGTACACCCGCACCTACGCGGACAGCTACTACGGCTCGCCGCGCGAGCTGCTCGACAGCCAGGACCCGATGCCGCTGGCGGCCGAGCTGGAGCCCACCGGCTTCGTCAAGGTCCGGGCCATGTCGTCACGCCGGGTCATCGGCATCTTCGTGACCACGCAGACCGAGAACGAGTTGCGGAAGCGACTGGCCGAACGGGGCCAGGCGCGCGAGACCGATAACCGGCTCCGGGTCCGCAGTCTGCAGCAGACCTGGGCCTGGGTATATGACTACATCCTGGTGAACCAGGACCGGGAGGACTTTCTCGGCGAGCTTTCCACCGTGGTCAGCGCCGAGCTGATCCGGTCGCGCGGCATGCAGTACATCACCGCGTTGCAGCAGGAGGAGTCGGTCCAGCCCTACTGATCGCCGGGCCCGCTGGCCTCGGCCGCCGCCCCGTCCAGCAGAGCCCGCAGGCCCCGCTCGAACCGCTCGTCGAGCCGGCCGGGGTCGGCCAGGTTTTGCGCGGCCGGGTCGTGGGTCAGCTTCTCCAGGTGCGGGAACCGGCCCGTGGCGATCTGACGCTGGATGTACTCGGCGATCTCGGCCGCGTGTTCCGGCTCGTCCGCGGCGGACCTGGCCTGCTGCTCGCCCGCGCGCAGGACGTGGCCGAACACGTAGTCGTCGACGAGCGCGATCAGGTCGAACTTGGCCGTCGTGCCCAGCGGTGCGGTGGCCACCGCGGCCAGGGACTGCTCGAAATGCCGGATGCCGTTCGGGCCGAATGCCCCGTCCTGGCTCGCGGCCCCGCCCCCCTGCAGCGCCTGCACGGCCCACGGGTGGCGCAGCAGCGCCGCCCGGGTGTAGCGGGCGATCATGGCCAGCGCCTCGCGCCAGTCGTCCGGGAGCTCGTCGTCGGGGATCAGCGACTCGCCCATGATCGCGTCGTCCATGAGCGCGACCAGGTCGCTTTTGGCGCTGATGTACCGGTACAGGCTCATGGTGCCGGCGCCGAGCGCGGTCGCGATGCGGCGGATGGAGACCGCGTCGAACCCCTCGGCGTCCGCGATCGCCAGGGCCGCGGCGGCGATCTGCTCGCGGCTGAAGCGCGGCCGGCGCGCGCCGGGTTCGGGCCGCATCCAGATGGGCTGGCCGCCGGGCTGCATTGACACGCGCCTAGCTTAACGTTACGTTGAGAGTACAGCGTACTCTTAAGAAGTACGACGTACTCTTTACGTTACGGGAGGCTATCTATGTCCGTGCGAACCATCCGCCTGGTGCACCGCGTCGCGGTGGACTGGGTGGCCGACACGTTCGGCCTGCGCGGCCAGGGCTCGGCGCAGGCCCGGCACGAGCGCGCGCGCCTCCGGGCGCAGGCGCTCGCCCGGCAACTGCCCGGCCGGCGGCATGAGGGCGGCCACGCGCGGGCGCGGAGCCTGCCGGGCCGGCTGCACCAGCCGCGCGAGCCGCGCATACTCAAGTCCTGGCAGGCCAGGATCGGGCAGCTCGGCCCGGCCGACCGGAGCCGGTCATGAAGGCGGCCGTGCTGCACGGGTTCGGCACCCCGCGCTTGGAGGAGATCCCGCAGCCGGTCCCGCAGGACGGCGAGGAGCTCATCGAGGTCACGGCGGCCCCGCTGAACAACATCGACCGCGTCCGCGCGGACGGCTCGCATTACTCGGTGGGCTCCGGCGAGGGCGGCGGGCCGGCCGGGGAGACGGCCACGGTGCCCGGGGTGATCGGGGCCGGCCTGCGGCCCGGCGGCCAGCGGGTGCTGTTCGGCTCCCGGCTCGGCACGATGGCGCAGTACTCGGTGGCCAGCCCGCAGATGACGTTTCCGATACCGGACGGCCTCGACGAAGCGGTGGCCGCGGCGGCGTGGAACCCCGGCCTGTCCGCCTGGCTGGCGCTCGGCTGGCGGTGCCCGCTGGAGCCCGGGCAGACGGTGCTGATCCTCGGCGGCACCGGGGTGACCGGCAAGCTCGCGATCCAGGCCGCGCGCCACTTCGGCGCCGGACGGGTGGTCGCGGCCGGACGCAACCAGCAGGTCCTGGACACGCTGCCGGATCTGGGCGCCGATGCCACGATCCAGCTCCGCCAGTCCGATGGCGCGCTCGCCGCCGCGTTCGCCGCGCAGGCCGGGGAGCACGGCTACGACGTTGTGCTCGACTACGTGTGGGGCCATCCAACCGAGGTGTTCCTGAGCTCGATCGAGCACCATGACGCGGTCCTGCGCTCCTCGCGCGTCCGCCTGCTGCAGGCCGGCGAGATGGCCGGGCCGGTCATCACGCTGCCCGCGGCCGCGCTGCGCAGCGTCGGCCTGGAGATCCTCGGCAACGGTACCGGCACCATGCCGCCGATGGAAGTGATCACGGGGACGCTCAGCGAGCTGCTGGACCTGCTGGCCGCGGGCAAGGTCCGGGTCGACATCGAGCGGGTGCCGCTGGCCGACGTCGCGCAGGTGTGGGGGCGCGACCAGCAGGGCCGCCGCCCGGTCCTCATCCCCTGAGCCTGACGGCGGCCTTATGCAAGCGGCTGGCGGGCGATGGCCGGCGGCTGGCGCCCCGCGAACAGCCAGCCGCCGGCCGCCGCCGGGACCGGCAGGCCGATCAGCACCTGGAGCAGCAGGCCGAGCCCGGGGAACAGGTTGGCCTCTCCGATGAGGACGTCGTGCCAGCTGTAGGCGAAGACGGCCGGGTAGGCGACGGCCGTTCCGAGCAGTGCCCCGAGCAGCCCGAGCGCCCCGGCCGTGGCGCCGGTGATGTTGCGGCGGGTCCGGCCGCTGGCCCCGGTCGCGGTCAGGGTGCGCAGGTCGCCCACGGTCTCGCTGCGAATCAGCCCGATCGTCATCGCCCAGGGACTCCGGACCCGACGGTTCTCCGTGAAATTTCACGCGAGCCCCTGGTCCGGCGCCCCGGAACGACCAGCACGGCATCAGATGTCCTGAAATACCCCAGGGGGTATCTGAGGTAGCATGGGATTGCACGGAGGTGAGGGGTCCATTCGCGACGGGGGGGTCCGGCGCGCCGCTCACCGGGACGGGGGTTGCTGCCATGGGTGCAGACGGTGCGGGCCGGGGCGATCCGGCGACGGCGGGCCTGCCGACGTCGCCGCTGCTGGAGCGGGTCCGCCGGGGGTTACTCGGCGAGGGAGAGCTGATGGACGGGCCGTTCGGCCCGCGGCGGGTGACCTACGCCGACTACACCGCCTCCGGGCGATCGCTGGACTTCATCGAGGACTTCATCCGCGACACCGTGCTGCCGTGGTACGCGAACACCCATACCGAGAGCTCGGGAACCGGACGGCGGACCGGCAGGCTGCGCGAGGACGCGCGCCGGATGATCCGCGACGCGGTCGGCGGCGGCGAGGATGACCTGGTCATTTTCTGCGGGTCCGGCTCGACCGCGGCGATCAGCAAGATGATCGGCATGCTGGAGCTGCGCATCCCGGCCGGCCTGGACCAGCGGTACGGGCTGTCGGCGCTCATCCCGCCGACCCGGCGGCCGGTCGTGTTCGTCGGCCCCTACGAGCATCACTCCAACGAGCTGCCCTGGCGCGAGTCCATCGCCGACGTCGTGGTCATCGGGCTGGACCGGGATGGCCATATCGACGTGGCCGAACTGCGCAGGCAACTCAAAAAATTCGCCCGGCGGCCGCTGCGGATCGGCAGCTTCTCCGCCGCCTCGAACGTCACCGGGATCCTGACCGACACCGGCGCGGTGTCCCGCCTGCTGCACGCCCACGGTGCGCTGTCGTTCTGGGACTACGCCGCGGCCGGTCCCTACGTCCCGATCCGCGTGGCCGAGTCGGAGCCGGGCGCGGACGACCACAAGGACGCGGTGTTCCTCTCGCCGCACAAGTTCCCCGGCGGCCCGCAGACGCCGGGCGTCCTGGTGGTCCGGCGCGAGCTGGTGCGCAACGCCGTGCCCACCACGCCGGGCGGCGGCACCGTGTCGTTCGTGGACCCGGTCGGCCATCGGTACCTCGACGATCCGGTCGCGCGCGAGGAGGGCGGCACGCCGGCCATCGTGGAGTCGATCCGGGCCGGGCTGGTGTTCGGCCTCAAGCAGGCCATCGGCACGGAGCTGATCCTGGCCCGGGAAGAGCAGCTCTGGCAGCGCGCGCTGCGCCGCTGGGAGAGCAATCCGCGGATCGAGATCCTCGGCAGCCACCAGGCCCGCAGGCTGGCTATCGCGTCGTTCCGCATCCGCCACGGGGAACAGCACTACCTGCATCACAACTTCGTGGTCGCGGTGCTGAACGACCTGTTCGGGATCCAGGCCCGGGGCGGCTGCTCGTGCGCGGGGCCATACGGCCACCGGCTGCTCGACATCCCGCCGGCCAGCTCGCTCGCGCTGCGCGAGCAGATCGCCGACGGCTGTGACGGGCTGAAGCCGGGCTGGGCCCGGCTCAACCTGAACTACTTCATCTCGGCCGTGGCCGCCGACTTCATCATGGACGCCGTGGACCTGGTCGCCGCGGAGGGCTACCGGCTGCTGCCGGAGTACCGGTTCGATCCGCGCACCGGCCAGTGGCGTCACGAAGGCGGCGCGCAGGCCACCCCGGCCGCCCCGGACCTGTCGGACCTGGGTTACGGCCCGGAGGGAGAGATGGCCTATCCGTGGCAGCGCGCCCACGCCGATGAGGACGTCTTCCCGCGCTACCTGCAGGAGGCTCGCTCGCTGCTCGCCGAGCGTGGCGCGGGGTTCGACGACGGGCCGACCGGGCTGAGCCCCGACTTCGAGGCCCTGCGCTGGTTCCCGCTCCCGCCGGTCTGCCTGGGCCCGTCGCGCCCGGTGTCCCGGCCGCCGCACTGCCGCCTGGCCACCGAGAGCAAACACGGCGCCGGGGCCGCCCCCCAAGAGGCGGCCCCGGCGAGTGGTGTGCGAGCTGGTTAGCTCATGGTGTGGGGGTGAGCTCGTAGTCGGGCGAAGTCGAAGCGACGTTGGTCGGGTCGCCGGAGAACACCGCCGTCACGTCGTACGTCGTCGAAGCGGTCAGGCCGTTCAGGGTGGCGTTGGCCGTGCAGGTGGCGACGTTGTCGCCGCCCTTGGTCGGATTGGCCAGCGGCAGCTCCGTGCATCCGGTCACCGGAGTGCCGTTGACGGAGAACGAGACGGTACCCGAGCCGCCGTTGTCTTCCGCGATGTCCGCGCCGTTGGCGACCACCGTCGCGGTCAGGGTTATGTCGCCCGCGGTGGCCGACGTCGCGGTGACGGTCGTGCTGGTGTCGTTCTGCACGGCCAGATCGTAGGGACCGGCGTAGGTCGAGCCCTTCCAGATGGGGTTGCCCTGGAACGTCGCGGTGTAGCCGACGACTCCGTAGGCGGGCGGGTGGACGGTGCACGACCCCTTCCCGTTGATGACCGTGGTCTCGCAGCCGTACTCGGCGAACGGAAGGTCGGCGGACGCGCTCGGCTGCACCACGACCGTGCCGATCGGGCGCACCACGCCGGCCGGCGCGGACACGGTTACATGGAAGGTGTACGCCCCGCCCGTGGTGATGGTGCCGCCGGCCGCATTCGTGATCTTCGTGACCGTGGGCGCGCGGCGGATGGTCAGGAAGTCACGGCCGGAGACCGACGCCAGGTGCGTGGCGTTGCCGCTGTAGTGCGCGCGGATCGCAAACTTCCCGATCCCCACGACCCGGATCAGGCAGTGCGTCTTGCCGGCCACCAGGCGCCTGGTGCACAGCTTCTCGTTGCGCCACTGGAAGCTGACGGTGCCCTGCGCCCGGCCCCCGCCCGCCGAGCGGACCCGGGCCGAGAACGTCACCCACGACGTGGAGTAGGCCTTCGCGGGGCTGATCGATATGGTCGTCTTCGTCGCGTGCTTGGCGACCGAGGCCGTTGCGGCGGATGCCGCGCCTCCCCACAGCGCGCAGGCGGTCGCGGCCGCGGCCGTGACCGAGAGCAGGCGCAGGGCGCTGGCACCGAGCTGGCGCCGGTTGAGCTTCATGGGCGATTCCTCCTGATATCGCGCCCGATAGAACCCTTAATACCGAGCGTGGTAATCAGGCAAGATCCTCCGAAGACCACGTCCTGGGATTTAGGACGTCTTCTGCGGATATTCCGTTTACGTCCGAGCTTCGCAACGCGGTAAGCCCAAGGTAAAAAGAAGGCAAAGACAAACAGCGCCGGGGCCACCCCCCAAGAGGCGGCCCCGGCGACTGCTATCCGGCGATCCGGCCGGGTCTAGCTGACGACCAGCGTCGCCGTGCCATTCGAGGCCTCGTTGACCTCGTCGCCGCTGTACGCGACGTTGATCGTGTACGTGCCCGCGGCCAGCGTGGTCGTGCACGTGCCCACGTTGTCACCGCTGCCGTTGTCGAACGTCGTTAGCAGCACCTTGTCGCACCCGGCGATGGCGGTGGTGCCGTTGGTGAACGCCACCGAGCCCTCGCCACCCGCGCTGGCCGTGATGTCCGCCCCCATCGCGTAAACGTCGACGGTCAGCGTCACCGTGCCCGCGGCCGCGGTGGCCGGGCCGACCGTGGTGGTGGTGACGTTCTGCACCTCCAGCGCCCACGGGCCGGCGTCGGTCGATCCGTTGTGGGTCGCGTCGCCCGAGTAGGTGGCCGTGTAATCGATGACGCCGTAGTCGGCCGGCTTGACCGTGCACGACCCCTTCCCGGCGGTCAGCGTCGCCGTGCAGGTGGTCGTGCCGGCGGCGGCCGCGGTGGGCTTGAGGACGACCGTCCCGGTCGGCGTGCCGGTTCCCGAGGTCACGCTGACGGCGATGGTGAAGGAGTCGCCCACCTTAATGACGCTCGGGTCCGGGCTGGTAATGGTCGTGGTCGTCGCGGACTTCGTGGTAACGGGCTTGTTCGAAATCTTGATGACGCCAGTGCCGGACGAGGGCTTGTGCAGCCGGTTGCCGGAGTACTTGGCGGTGATCGTCTTGGTGCCCGGGTTGGTGAACTGGGCCTTGCAGGACGTCTTGCGCTTGGACAGGGTCCCGGTGCACAGCGGGCGGGTGCCGAGCCAGAACCTGACGGTGCCGGTCGGGTTGCCGCCCGGGCCCTTCTCGGTGGCCGACAGGGTGATGCTGGTGTGGGTGTAGCCGGTCTTCGGCACCGACACGACGGTCGTCGTCGCGTACCTGGTCACGGACGCGGTGGCCGCGGACGCCGGGCCCGCCCACAGCGCGCACGCGGTCGCGGCCGCGGCCGTGACCGAGAGCGCGCGTACGGCGCCCGCGCCGATGTGCTGCCGGTTGAGTCTCATCAGGGGGTTCCTCCTCGCTGATCGCCGATGGAAGCTTCGAGTGCGAGCGCGGCCATCGGGCGCCCCCCGATCCGCGTTTCCCTCAGCGATAGGACGCCTTATACAAGTACTTCGTTTACGGCCACGTCACTCACAGTTCGTTGATGCTGGTCAGGCACTGCAATGGTTTGCCGGGAATGCCACCCTCATACCCCAAGGGGTATTATTGGGAAGGCATGGGAAGGAACGGGTCATGAAGGTCGAGGAGCAGGTCACCGGCCCGGTGCTCAACCGGCTCCGGCGGGCCCAGGGCCAGCTGGCGGGCGTCATCGCGATGATCGAGTCGGGCCGCGACAGCCGCGAGGTTGTCACGCAGCTGGCCGCGGTGTCCCGGGCGCTGGACCGGGCCGGGCTGAAGATCGTGGCGGGCGCGATGCGCCAGAGCCTGGCCGGGGACGGCGAGCACGACGGCGAGCCGCCGATGACCGAGGAGCAGGTGGAGCGGATGTTCCTCACGCTGGCCTGAGCGCAAGAGCGCCTGAGCGCCTGAGCGCAAGAGCGCCCCGAGCGCCTGGACGCCTGAACCCGGATCCGGACCAACCCCCCGCGGAGACGATCGATGACGACCAACACGCCCACCGAGCATCTTGACGTGCTGATCGTCGGGGCCGGCCTGTCCGGGATCGGCGCGGCCCACTACGTGCGGACGCGGTGCCCGTGGGCGTCCTGGGCCATCTTCGAGGCGCGGGACGCGATCGGCGGCACCTGGGACCTGTTCCGGTACCCGGGCGTCCGCTCGGACTCGGACATGTTCACCCTGGGCTACGCGTTCCGGCCGTGGCGCGGCGACCAGGCGATCGCCGACGGCGACTCGATCCTGGCCTACATCAGGGAAACCGCGGCGGAGGACGGAACCGACCGGCGCATCAGGTTCAACACCCGCGTCGTGGCGGCGTCGTGGTCCACCGACGAGGCGCGCTGGCGGGTCACCGCCCAGCAGACCGACACCGGCGAGGTCACCGAGGTCTCCTGCGGCTTTATCGTCGGCTGCACCGGCTATTACCGCTACGACCACGGCTACCGGCCCGACTTCCCGGGCCTGGACCGGTTCGGCGGGACCGTGGTGCACCCCCAGGCCTGGCCGGGTGATCTCGACCACGCGGGCCGGCGCGTGCTGGTCATCGGCAGCGGCGCGACCGCCGTGACCCTGGTCCCCGCGCTGGCCGGCGCCGCCGCCCACGTGACCATGGTGCAGCGCTCGCCGAGCTACATCGCCGCGCTCCCGGCCCGCGACCCGATCGCCGCCCGGCTGCAGCGCGCCCTGCCCGAGCGGTACTCGGGCCCGGCCCTGCGCTGGTTCAAGGCCCTGACCACCCAGGCGTTCTTCCGGCTCAGCCGCGGCCGGCCGGAGCTGGTCAAGCGGATGCTGCGCCGCCAGCTGGTCCGCCAGCTGCCGGCCGGTTATGACGTCGCCGCCCACTTCACGCCCCCGTACAACCCGTGGGACCAGCGCTTTTGCATCGCGCCGGACGGCGACCTGTTCCGGGCGATCCGGGCGGGCACGGTGTCGATCGCGACCGATCGCATCGAGACGTTCACCGAGCGGGGCCTGCGCCTGCGATCAGGTGCCGAGCTCGAGGCCGACATCATCGTCACCGCCACCGGCCTCGAGCTGCTGTTCGCCGGCGGGATCGAGCTGTCGGTCGACGGCGAGGTCGTGGACCCCGCCACCAGGCTGACCTACCGCGGCATGATGCTCGAGGGCGTGCCGAACCTCGCCATCGCGGTCGGCTACACGAACGCCTCGTGGACGCTCAAGTGCGACCTCACCTGTGGCTACGTCTGCCGCCTGCTGAACCACATGCGATCCATCGGGATGCGCCAGGCCATGCCGGTCAACCGGACGCCCACGGTCGGCACCCGGCCGCTGCTCGACCTCTCCTCGGGCTACATCCAGCGCTCCGCCCACCGGTTCCCGAAACAGGGCAGCCGCTTCCCGTGGCAGGTCCACCAGAGCTACCTGCGCGACGTCCGGACCCTCAAGCTGCGCGGCGTCGAGGACGGCGCCATGGTGTTCTCCAGCCCGGCCCGCGAGCCCGAGGGCGCCGCCGCCCGCTGACCCGTGCCACCCGGCCCCCCCGACCGCCCCAGCCGACTTTGGGCAGGTCACAAGGGTCGGCGTAGGATCTTGCTGGTAATCGTTCCGTACGCCTGCGCGACCCGGCGGCAGGAGGTTCGCCGATGGGACCACGAGCCGGGTCCGCGTCGTCGCCGGGGGCGTGGCTGGCTCCCGGGGCGGCGGCCGGCTATCCGTTCCGCGGGCCCGGGCTGGTGGCCCGGGTCGTCCCGTTCGCGGCGGTGGCCGTCCTGGCCGAGGCCAGCCTGGCGCTGCCGCCCGGCACGCAGGCCTACCCGGCGGTCGCCGCCAGCATCATCCTGCTGCTGGTCACCGCGGCGGAGTTCCTGCTCCCGTGGGCGCGGCTGCCCGCGTGGCTGTCCGTGCTGGTCCCGCTCACCTACACCGCGTCGGTACTCGCGCTCATCCTGGCCGCGGGCCCAACGTCCGGCGTCGGCATCGTCATCCTGATCCCGCTGATCTGGACCGCCCTGTTCCACCGCAAGTGGGAGTCGGCCTGCATCGTCGCCGCGATCATGATCCTTCAGGGGATCATCTCGCTGACGCCGGTCATTGACCCCGACGCGGTGACCCTGCGCCGGGTGCTGCTGTGGGGCGCGCTCGGCGTGCTGATCTCGGTCGCCGCCCATGGTCTGCGCGACCGGATCGGCCGGTCGCAGCGGGAAAGCGCGCGGCTCCAGGAGCGGCTGCGCGAGGTCACGGTCATGGAGGACCGGGAACGGATCGCCGCCGACCTGCGGGACAAGGTCATCCAGCAGATCTTCGGCGCCGGGCTGACCCTGGAGGGGGCCGCCTCGCTGACCACGCAGCCGGAGGTGCGCCGTCGGCTCGAGTCCTCCGTGGCCGACCTGGACCGGGCGGTCCGGCTGGTCCGGGTGGCGATCTTCGGCCTCGGTCACCGGTCGCCGGGCCGCGGTCTGCGCCAGGACGTGCTCGAGCTGTGCGGCGGCCTCGACCCGGTGCCCGAGGTCAGCTTCAGCGGCCCGGTCGACCGGGCGCTGAACCCCGGCGCCCGGGCCGAGTTGCTCGGCCTGCTGGGCGACGCCCTCGGCGTGCTCGGCAGCGAGTCCGCCCCGGCCCGGGTCAGCATCGCCGCCGGCGAGGACTCGTGCCAGGCGGTGGTGGAGGCCAGCGGCCGGACCCGCCTCGCCTGGCGGTTCCCGGCCGGGGCGGCCGTCGGAGGAGGTGTCCGCACGTGACCAGGAGCGAACCGGAAGGCGGCCAGATCGGCGTGTTCCTGCTGGACGATCACGAGATCGTCCGCCGCGGCGTCCGGGAGCTCCTGGAGGCCGAGCCCGGCATCGCGGTCGTCGGCGAGGCCGGGACGGCGCAGTCCGCGCTGGCGCGCATCCCGGCGCTGCGGCCGGACGTGGCCGTGCTCGACGTGCGGCTGCCGGACGGCAACGGGATCACCGTCTGCCGCGACATCCGGTCGAAGATGCCGGACGTCGCCTGCCTCATGCTGACCTCGTTCGGCGACGACCAGGCCATCTTCGACGCGATCATGGCCGGGGCGGCGGGCTACGTGCTGAAGCAGATCCGCGGCACCGACCTGGTGGGCGCGGTCCGCGCCGTCGCCTCCGGCGAGTCCATGCTCGACCCCGAGGCGGCCACCCGCGTCATGAAGCACATGCGGGACGAGGCCGCCCGGACCGATCCGCTGGCCGCGCTCACGGCGCAGGAACGGCGGATCCTCGAGCTGATCGGCGAGGGCCTGACCAACCGGCAGATCGGCGAGCGGATGTACCTCGCGGAGAAGACGGTCAAGAATTATGTGTCCGTGCTGTTCGCCAAGATGGGCATGGAACGCAGGACCCAGGCCGCCGCGTTCGCCGCCCGGGCCTTCGCCCGCGAAGAAAACAAAGAGCAGAATTTACGCTCCGTCGCGACCACGGGCGGGTCCGCGACCGGCGGATCTCGCCGGGACGGCCAGGTGGCCGCCCGTCACCAGAACACCGGCGTGATCTTGGCCAGGGTCAGCACCAGTCCCCGGACGAACTCGACCTGGTCCGGCCACGGGAACCGGCCGGACAGGGACGTGCGCAGGCTGACCGTGCCGTGCAGGGCGACCCACACCGCGGTGGCGTCGGCCACGACGTCGCGGCTCGCGGAGGCCCCGGCCGCGACGCACGCCTCGATCGCGCCGACCAGCAGCGCGAACGCCTGAGCGCCGACGGCGTCCGGGGGCGGCCCGTGCGGGCCCGGCGGGACCGGGGAAGGAGTCTCGTCGTCCTGGGCCCGCCGGCCGATGAAGAGCACCCCGTAGCGGGCGGGGTGTTCCACGCCGAAGGCGACGTAGGCCTCGGAGCCCGCGATCAGGCGATCGACCGGGTCGTCCCCGGCCTCGCCGATCCCGGCCGCGATGGCCGCGGTCAGCTCGTCGAAGATCCGGACGACGACGGCGGCCACGATCGCCTCGCGGTCGGGGAAGTGCGCGTAGATGGACGGCGCGGCGATGCCGATCTCCCTGGCCACCGCGCGGAGGGTCACGGCCTCGTCCGACCCGGTCCGGTCGATCAGCGCCAGCGCGCCGGACACGATATCGCCGGTCAGCCGGGCGCCCTGTCCGCGCGCGTTGCGCTGCCGTCTGCGCGCCGTCTCCACGCGTCTACTTTACAGCTGTTAGCTCAGCGGCGGGGCGTCCACCGCGGCCCGGTCAGCTCCCAGGCAGACTCCCAGGCCGCCAGGCGCCGCCGGTCGAGCAGTAGCCGGGCGAGCCCGTAGCCGCCGATCAGGACGGTGCCGGCCCCGCAGGTCGCCGAGATCCCGATCACGATCGCGGTGAACATCACCTCGGTGCTGCCGGGCGGCGGCGGAACCGGCTGTCCGCTGCCGGTCAGCCAGACCTGGACCCGCTGCCCGGCCGCCGCACCCCAGATGCCCGGCGTGTTCATCGTGGTCAGCACGCCCGAACGCGGCTGCCCGTCCGGCGCATGCCAGCGAGCGGTGGCGTCCCCGACCCCGTTCAGCCCGGTGTTGTACGGCCCGTGCTGGGTCAGAACCGCCGTGCCCGGGCGCAGCTGCGCCGCCTCGGCCCGCTCGTGGTGGTAGATGTGCGCGCCGAGGAAGAACGCGCCGACGATCGCGCCCAGGAACCCGGCCAGCAGCAGCAGCACGACGGCGGCCTCGATCCGGTCGCAGCCCCGTCGCAGCTCATTACGGCCCACCAGCATCCGCGCCCACTGCCGCAGGGGGCGCTCCGCCGCCCGGGCCGGCCTGGGCATGGTCGTCACCTCCCGGCAGGTCGCCTGAGGCCAGCCTCGGTCAGCCGGGTTGCCGCCGGCAGGGGCATTGGCCACCGCCGGCCGGGCCCTTGGTCCCGAGGCCGGGTTGGCCAGCCCTACGCCGACCGCGCGCCGCGCGCCGCTACAGCCACGCCCGCAGGTCGGCGACGTCGACCATCGGCAGGCCCCAGCACAGCGCCGCGGTTTCCAGATCGGAAGCGCAGGCCATGGTGCCGTCCGGGTTCATCACCTCGCAGCAGACGCCGACCGGCGCAAGCCCGGCCGCCAGGCACGCCGCCACGGTCGCCTCGGTGTGCCCGCCGCGCTCGGCCAGCAGGCCCGGCCGGGCCGCCAGCGGGAACACGTGGCCCGGGCGGAGAAAGTCGGCGGGCCGCGCCTGCGGGTCGGCCAGGCGGCGCACGGTCGCGGCCCGTTCCGCCGCGGACACCCCGGTGCCGGTGCCCTCGGCCAGATCGACCGGGACGTGCGGACGGGTCCCGTGCCGGTCGCCGTCCCCGGGGACCGGCGGGAGCTCCAGGCGTTCCAGGACCTCGGCGGAGCAGGGCACGGTCGGATGACCGCAGCACTGCGTCAGCAGGAACGTGAACGCCTCGGGCCGCAGCCGCGCCCCGGCGAAGACCACGTCGCCCTCGCCCTCGCGGTCCGGGTCCCAGATCACCACGCCGCCGCCCGCGGCGAGCTGCGCCACGGCCTTACCCACGCCGGCCGGGCCGGACAGCGGCCCGGCCCATGGCAGCCCGCCGATCGCCCGGGCCAGCTTCGCGGGAGCGTCGCCGGGCCAGCGCGCCGCCAGCCGGGCGACCAGGTCGGATTCCAGGTTGACCCGGTCTCCGGCGGCCAGGCTGCCCAGCGTGGTGGCCTCCCGCGTGGCCGGGATCACCACGACGCAGAACCGGTCCCTGGCCACCTCGGCGACGGTCAGGCTGACGCCGTCCACGGCGATCCCGCCCTTGGCCGCCAGCAGCCGGACAAACCGCTCCGGTGGCTTGATCCAGATCCGCCGGCCCAGGCCTTCGTCCTCGACCCTGGTCACCTTGCCGACGGCGTCCGAATGGCCCTGCACCAGGTGGCCGTCCAGCCGGTCGCCGACGGCCAGCGGCGCCTCGACGTTCACCCGGCTCCCGGCCGGGAAATCCGCGAGCACCGAGCGCCGCCGTGTCTCCTCGCTGACCCGCGCCGCGACCAGCTCGCCGGCCACCCGCTCGACGGTTATCCGGACCCCGCTGACGCACAGCGAGCCGCCGGGCTCCAGCCCGGCCGCGCTGCGCGGCGCCCGCACCATGACGCTGCCGTCCGTGGCCGCCTCGATCTGCCCGATCTCTCCAACCCGTCCGGTGAACACCCGGCCTCACCATCCTCACCTGAAACGCTCACGCTCGCTGAGGTCGTCAGGGGCCGATCGGCCCGAGAGATGGCGGGGTATCACCGCACGGCCCCGGAATCACACCGGGTCGTCCCGCCGAGGGCGGGACCGGCGGGCTA
>Ga0335073_10004294_pt1 | contig 19938 bp, 27 predicted proteins | sample Lox_Sample_22_FD_207093 | JGI IMG/M metagenome (GOLD analysis project Ga0335073, IMG submission 207093) | Soil microbial communities from Loxahatchee National Wildlife Refuge, Florida, United States - Lox_Sample_2.2 | ecosystem: Environmental > Terrestrial > Soil > Wetlands | place: USA...
TATGTCAGATCCGTTTCGTACGCTCCTGCGGTCGGAGGACCATCATGGACAGGTCTAGTTTTCTTATCATCCTATCCGGAGATGGGTCGAAGGAAGAATCTTCTAAACTTGAAAGGCGGTTGACAGTTTCGCAGAACTAAAGGCAATGTGGCTTAATCTGCACTTTCCAAGCGTTTCGCCTGAGTCTAAGATTATGATCCTTACTGGATAGTTGCGGATACATAAAGAAAGCGTGCATTCATATTGAACGAGGTTACACGAACATCAAAGGGAAGGGTGACACGGACCGTGTGCCACTGATAATCAGTCGCCTTTAGGCTTTGTTCGGCTATTGGGAGGAAATATGCCATCCCGCGCCCGTGCCGGAGAACGTTCAGGCGCATATTATCCCGCGCGAAATTGATGCAGCAGGTAAAAATTGGGTGGCATGCATGAATACGGGAAAGATCTGCTGTATGTACACAGTATAGACATACATTTTTGAACTGCAAAACTCCTAACACCTAGATACACTAAGATAGTGACATCTCTTTCTCTTAGATGAAATTTCTCGATCGCTAATGTTTTTGAAAATTTCCTTTAGAACTCAGATTGCAAGACACCGGCAGACACCCCAGTTCCAGTACGCCACCGACACCTCCCAAGCAAATGATACAGAATGTTTTCAAAAGGAAAATGAAAAAAAACCAGAAGATGCAAAGGAAAATACCAAAAATAACGGGGAAAATGAGACAAAACCAACCAAACTCAATCCATAAAAACAAATGAATGTGGTGAAATACCAAACCCCCCCTTGACCTTGCCTTATTTATAAATTGTAACATGTGTTTGTGAATCAATCATCCATACCGAACATCGTATCGTCCTCTTCCCTAAATTTGACATTGCTATCACTTGATACATCCATCATGGCTTCATCGTCCTCATCCTCAAATACAACAGGATAATTGTAGCCGTCCATTTTGATCCTATCCCCGGCACTCATGGTACTAAGAGATGAATCGGATCGATTCATATGCACTAAAATTGAAGCTGCCTGGAGCAGCTGTACTTGCTGATGCTTCGAAATCAAAAGTTTTGACGTCTGTGACCAATGTGGAGAATGTTCCCATCTATCCAGCTCGTCAGTCTTGAAATGCGGGGAAAACCGGGGTTAAGGATACAAAATGGGGAGGGGGTTTGGCAAGGGGGATCATGTACCGGTGCTTTGACAGACAACTTGCGTGTTTGTATCCCTTTCCACAAGTCTCGCATACCATACTTCCTGATTCACCTGTTGCTTCGCTCATTGCGCGACGTTTCTTTTTGATATCTACTCCACCCGAGCCGGTCGTCGATCGCTCAGAGGCTGTCGGGGAGGGATAGCCGGTGCGGCGTGGTGGTGAAGATTCCTGTGGCAGTGTTGCAGGAGGATTAGGTAGCATTGTGTGTCTTCGCATTCGAGGTTCCAGAGATGAGGTGTCTAGAGTCGCCATGGAGGAATATGACTTGTTTTACCAAAGGATTTGAATTTTGCGATGCGAGGTGGGCGGGGGATACCAAAAAAGAAATTGCCGGGCGAGACTACTGAAATGGCGTTATCTCAACGAGGATGCCGTGGATAGCCGTATAAGATTGTCGATGATATGGTGAATGTACTCCGAACCAGCGTTCTGTCAGAGATGCAAGAGCAGAGTTCGGAAGATGAGCAGTGAAAGGGAACCAAGTTGTTGTGAGAAATGTGGATTGGGGGGAGGGGTGGTGTGGAAATAATTTTGGATTTTAATTTTTTGAATGGAACTTTTTTTTTGGTTTGCTCAAACTCGGCGTTTCCCTTTTATTAATGGTGCCACACAAAGGTAAAGCTCAGGTGGTGCGTATTTCTATTGCGACTGAACAGCCCAGGGCGGTTCTGCGAATCAGAGTTCTTCAACGTAAGCTTACTTGGCCAATCGGACTAAATTGGAACGTGGGGTAAAGGTCACAAGACGACGTGTGGATCATGAGTACTTACTTAGGTTTAACTCAGTAACTGTGTCCGCTGTTACCGATAGTGGGCTATGCGCTGGTGGCGGGGAATTTGGCAGAGAACAAGCTTAGCAAGGGATAATACCATTAGTCTATTCCTTTACCCCAACAAAAAAGACCCCTTGAGATCTCCTGACAGGTCAGCAAGTTGGGACACCGTCGCTTGCGAAGCCAGTATTTTTACTGCAGAAACAGAAATTAGACGAGTTTGTATAGCGCTAGTTGCGCAAATCTTTTACGTTTGGCCAGTCGGCTTCTACTTGCCGTCTTCTAATACCGGTCGGAACTTTTCCCATTTTCCCATGAATTCACATCCCGGTAGAAATGAGATGACGCGGCCTTCATTGAGAGCTTGTCGCGATGTAGGTTGCAATGCAAATAGTTGATAGCATTGAGAGCATAATTTTATCCGCATGATCATCAATTGCGCGGTCTCGAAACCTTAAATAACAGTCTCGGTATCATGGAAAAGTCGGTTGGACGCGCGGAACCGAAGCAATAGTTCCAACACGCCATTTATGGGGTCGAAGCGGTAATTTTTCGTGGGGAAAATTATCCAAGGTACTACACTGAGCTCGGCCGCAGGTGCAGCGGGACAGAACGCTATGTCGGGAATGGATCCAATCAAGTACTGCCCCGTGCATGATGAGGTGGATTTGAAACCGAAAGACAAGACTGAAAAATAAGGCGTCAAAAAGCCACGGTCGGTATAAGATACTTTACACTTTACAATTGGGCAGAAGTAAAAAAGTGATCGACACCACCAGACCAAAAGTGCGAAAGCAAAACGAACGTGCACTGCAGATACATTCAGGAGCAGGGTTAGGGGTGTCAAGCCGTGAGCTTTCATAGTCTCAAAATTTACGCTTTTCTTCACACGACTTTTTTATCTGCTCACTTTTTTCACATTTTCTTCCAAGGGCAACTTTTTTTCTGCTTTCCTCATCTTCCACCTTAGCAGTCCTCGTCCTCTTCGTTCATCTCGTCCCGTCTTCCTCTCCCTTCCTTTTTCCCTTCTCCGTCCATCAACTACACTCAACCCTCTCTCCACTTCACCCTCCTCCATCAACTTCTCTCTTCCGCCACCGCTACTATCCCTCTTATCCCCCGCCAATCACCACTTGCCCGGAAACTTTTTACCTTCGTCGCCACCCACGTACTCTGATCTTCGACTTTCAACACAATGTCTGGTGATTTGCAAGAATCTAACACCGACACTCCCATGGAGGACGCTGTTCCCCAAGAAAACCCCGATGCACCCACTGACGAAGATTATGCTGCATCTCAAGTCACCCTTCGCGCTCTCGTCACCACCAAGGAAGCCGGGGTCATCATTGGAAAACAGGGCAAGAACGTTGCCGATTTAAGAGACCAAACTGGCGTCAAAGCTGGCGTTAGTAAAGTTGTCCCAGGTGTGCATGACAGAGTCCTCACTGTAACTGGTTCGTTGGAAAGTGTTAGCAAGGTACACTTTTCCTCTAGATATCCAATGAGACAGTTACTGATTTTTGCAGGCGTACGGATTGATTGCTCAAACACTTCTTGCCAATCCTATAAGTCAAGCCCCTGATGCGAGTCCCATTACTCCCCCTCCGACTACTCACACCTCGATCCGTCTGCTCATTTCGCACAATCTAATGGGAACTATCATTGGAAGAGGAGGCCTCAAGATTAAACACATCCAAGATGTATCTGGATCACGAATGGTCGCTTCAAAGGAGATGTTGCCTCAATCCACTGAACGAATTGTCGAAGTGCAAGGTAATGTCGAGTCAATTGTCTCTGCAATTTGGGAAATTGGAAAATGTTGCGTCGATGATTGGGAACGTGGCGTTGGAACAGTTTTGTACAATCCAGCTGTTCGTCTTGCTGCCCCTGGTGGTTCAGTGGTAGTTACCAACGGAGGCGCTGGATCTTCATCTTCCTCTTTCAACTCATTCCGTCGCCAGTCTGGTGATCGTCAACAAAACTATTCCTTCCGCACTGGCAATGGTGCCGATTTCACTAGTCAATCTACCGAAAGTGGAGACCCTTCTGAAGTCCGTACTCAAAATATTTCTATTCCTGCAGACATGGTGGGTTGTATCATTGGCCGTGGAGGAACAAAAATTTCTGAGATCCGAGCAAAGAGTGGAAGTAAGATTTCCATTGCAAAGGGACCCCACGATGACACTGGGGAAAGAATGTTCACGATTACCGGAACACCAGCTGGTAATGAAAGAGCATTATATTTGTTGTACCAACAATTGGAGATGGAGAAGTAACTTCCTTGGAGAAACGGTGTTCTGATCTACAGGACTAGGGGTCGACAACAAGAGTAATCCAACCTTGCACATTCGTATGAAAACCTGCCCAGTTTTAGCAACACCTACACACCTCTATCCTTCCGTTCCTCGTCTTTTTGTTTCGCTCCGGTCTCTCTCTCTCGACTGACACTCATTTTCAAACACGTAATTCCGAAACATATCTCTACAGCATAATCTCTCGTGTCGATCTCTTCCATGTCATGTTTTTCTCCCTGGCTATCTACTTTTCTCTGTATGTTAGTTTTGTACTGTGGGAAGTTCGTAGATAGACTGGTCTATTTGCGCGAGTCCTTTTTTCATATGTGGTGTATTTGGCGTAGGTGTTGTTCATGGGCAGGTTGAACAAGTTCCATTAGTTCACAATAAAGGGTCAATTTCACCAACACTCGTGCCATCAATGTTTTTCGTTTGAATACCCCGTGAATTAACTAAGACACAATGTTTAAACATGTAATACAATTTCTTGGATATCTCTAATTTACTCACACCTTTAGATCTCCAGTCTCTACACCGTTGTCAACACTCATATTCTCTGGAGAGGGTTCCTCCTTTCCATCAACAACCGCCTCAGTTGCACCCAACATGCGGTGTTCAACGTTGACCTGCAATTAGCTAATTTTCCAAATGGGATCTCTACCCTCGGTCCCTTGAACCACTTATGGGCATCAACGAGGAACCAAATAAGGGCAAAAAGCATAGGACCACCATATACAACACAAGTCCAGTTCATGTCAACTGGTGCTGGATCAGCACCACTTATCAATTAGCAGATCTCACATGTGAGGACATACGCAGGGAAACACAAAATGGGTAACATGAGAGTAACAAATGCACAAGCACACCATCCGATAGGTTGACTCAATTTGCCCAAATTCCAAGGACCAGCACGGAATCTGTCTCCTACAAAGAAAACCCGGATGAAAATGGGAATAGTGAAAGCGACAAAGGCGGCAATAGCTCCGACAGAGAAAAGTGCGCCGATAGCAACTTCACCAGCGAATATGAGGAAAAGAAGTAATTCTCCGATCATAACGTTGAACCAGACGGCATTGACTGGGGTCTTGGTGGTAGTGTTGACGCGGGACCAGTGGCGGGACAGGGGAAAACAGCCATCTCGAGCGTAAGCATATGTGACGCGGGCTGCAAGTCAGATGCATTTCGACAACCTTGGGGAATTACAAGCTGCAACCATACATCCTTGACCCATCATGAATGCGCAAAGAATTGTCAACGCGATGACCGCAAGGGCAGATTGACTGTTGAGAACTTGAAAGCAAAAGCCGGACCAAGGCTGGGCAGCACTCAGAACTGCGTCAATATCGGTAACAGTATATGCAATAACAAGTTGCAAAAACCATCCAAAAACACCGCCAACGCCAGATGTCATGACAATAGCTCGTGGAGACGCAATACTTGCATTGCTGCACTCTTCTGAAAGATGGAAAGGTGCATCATAGCCGGACATGGTCCAAATGACAGCCATGAAGGACATAAGGATGGCGATACCATCTGGCCAATCTGTTCCGTTTGTAATGGTACCCCACACAATTGAGCTAGGGGTGAATTTTGGAGAATTGGTTGTCGCAGCAGGGATAAGAATAATGACAGTGATAAGTGCAATGATATTTAAGGTGGTTCCGATAGAATTGAAGCGGGCAATCCAGAGAGTAGGCATCGACGAGATGCAACCGTGAATGAGCATGATAAGAGTCGTGAGAAAGAAGATCTCATAGTTCTGAACGGTATAATTGGGATCTTCGAGATTCGCAGTTGACAAGATCATGGCGGCAAGTGCTGCGATCAGTCTGCAAATTCTCTTACGAGGAAATACCGTAATCCACGGAAGGTGCGCCAGTGACTTGAACAATCCAATTGGACCAGCCAGTAAGCCAGGCTGCAAAGGGACCCCAGCCTGGAGGTGCAAGGACCGCCGAAGCGTAATAGAGACCACCCTGAAGTTAGTACATGTAATCCAAAGCAATTTACAGAAGTCGGCATACTCGAACACAGCTCTGCCATTGACATGGCGACGCATTGAATGAAAAGCATGGCAATGATCCAGCCCCATACCTGCTTATCAGTGGTTTGTTTTGATCGGGATAACCATGCCAGCCGTGCCAGCATAACCAAGACCATACTGTCAGTTAGCAAGGATTGAACGGAGGATTTTACGTAGAGAGTACTTGCAGTACTTGGCAACAATCCCAAGACACTGAAACTCACGCCAAATGAAGTCCACACGGAGAATTCTCGCTTGAATTCTTGTTTGTATCCCAAGGCGACGAGGGCTGCTTCGTCGGCGCTCAGTTCATGATCCACAAAGACGCTTTCGCGCCTGGGAATGACCGACGTGACGTGAGCTCGAACGTCCTCCGAGGCCCGATATTCGTGTTTATCCATGGTAAGAACTGTAAGAAGTGAAAATGGATCTTGCGGCTTTCAGTCCGTCGAGGTCTGGCCGGTGGTGTTTTGTTACGTTTATAACCGATTTCGGCGGTCAGCCGCAGGCGCTGAGACGTTTGCTCCCAAATGCAGGCGGAGCCAGCCGCTCCACCAAATCCAGGAAATAATTAATTAGATACTGGATCGAGTACTGATAAGGAAAATTAGATTCGGTGTTTCGTAAAGGCTCGCCCAATGACGTGGAGTGAATTCGGCACGACCTTCTTGATCTGGGAATTCGATGACACTTGATGCAGGTCCCATGCTCGAAAAGAAAATTTGCCTCTATCGTAGACGAAGGTTAGCCGATGCTTATCTCCATCCCACGGCCCAACGCCAATACAGTCAAGCAAGACGTATATTTAATGGCAACCAACATTTTCAATTGGTCGAAACCCGACGTAGGTCACGCATGGTCTCATAGATCGCATGTAAAGTTTAGGTTATGACTTCATGCCACGGATCCACCGGTTGTTCGTGTAACACGAAACACGGAATTTTCCAGGTACGAATGCATCGGCGCGGGGTAAAACGATGAGAAAAAAAAATTAATCCGCAATTGGCACAAAACAAAACTGATATTCGTTATCTCAATTATGCAGAAAAATATCTCGAAATCGCTTACTTTTACTTTCTCCAATCCTTCTCCTCCAAAAATGAATTTGGGAATTGAAAACCGTTGTAGACTCTAGGCCAAGAGTCCTCGGTGGATGCTTTCACAGCTGGTTCGAGCAATCTTGTAGCTCTCCTTATGACGTCGGTAACTTCAAGCAATGAAACCAATTTCCTCTTCCGAATGTCAATTCCTGCCATTGCCTTCCTCACAATTTCGTGAGTCTTCTGCGAATTCGGCACATCTTTGAGATCGTTCTTCTCCACAAATTCCTTTGCTGGACGCTCATCAATTCTATCCACCCAAACTGCTAACCGAGTGGAACCCCTGTCTCGATCTCCAATTGCAGCTGGAGGAATTTGGAATCCGGAAACGAGATGACGTTGTAGGGCGGCTTCAACAGGCAATGAGCCAGATGCGTCCTCCACCAACAAGACCGTAGCATCTGTCTTGGTGAGAATTTCTGTGATCTTTGCGCGTTCATGAAAAATTGCAGAGTGAATTGGAAGATTTCCATCACCGTCACGAACATGAAGTTGATTCTTCCCATATTCAAGCAAGAGGGAAACAATATCCACTCGGTCCGACTTGACGGCAAAGGCAAGGGGAGTACACAAAGTCCGAAAAGATCTAGCCGAAAGCATCTTGGCTCGTTGTTCCTCCGAGAGTTGATTGAGACAAAACTTCAGATCGTCCACATTCTTCCTGAGAACGAAGATGTGGAGAGCATTGAAACCACTGTCGTCCGTTGTCGTTGGATCACCACCGTGACTTGTGTAGAGGCCGTAGACAGCCTGGAAATGGGAAGATGTTCGAGCACTGATCAAGAGGCTGTCATGTTTTGGAAATCGCTGCTTTGATTGGAGAATCGTCAGTGGAGCAATGCCTTGGGTGGTGAGGATTTGAAAGGTTTTTAAGATGGCAGGAAGCTTTCCGCTCAGCAGAGCAGCGTGGAAGACGTTGTCGCCATTGGGATTGAACTTGGTGCCAATGATTTCAGAGAATCGAATCTTCCAGTTGATTTTTTCCAGCATCGTGGTGTGTTTGTCGGACTTATGACTCTCGATGTACTTTTCCACTGCCTTCATCGGGCCAGGGCCGAAGAACCACTCAATCAATCCGGGATCACCATTGAAAGCAACCCAGGACGTCACAGGCTGTGAGGCGGCTCTTCCTACACCGTATCGTGTATATGAGTTTGGATCCGCGGCTTTGGCCCAATCTCGACGAAATTTGCCCCTCACACGAAGTCCAGCATAGTATTTAGGCGGGTCGACTTTCACAGGTGATTCCTCATGGACCATATCAAGCTCTGCCTCAATGGCATCCCAATTGAAGATGAAGGCTGCTCGTCGAATGAGTTCCTCAATAAACCGGGTTCGCCCAAGTCTTAACGACATTGATATCGGAATGGAGCTCTTGAAGCCATCTTGATGCGCACCTTCCCAAAGCTCCAACACATAATCTTCCAAACCATCTTCCGTCAGATTATTTTAGAGTAGACATACCTGGATCGAATTCATGGACTAGGTCAAGAATCTTGACGAAAGTGTCAAAATCATCAAGAATTACAGTCAAGGTCAATGCCGGCCCTTCTGTGGGTAAAGGATCAGACTGTCCCTCCCGAGCTCGATCTTCGAGAGCCAATAGCCGTTCGAACTTGATAGATTGCTTTAAAAGAGCTACTGGAGAGATATCAGAATGAGCTTCGTCTGGAATGTGGGTCACATCGCCCAGCTCATAGCTGTTATCAACTCTCTCAGTAGCGATGTAATAATCCGTATCCTCGGGATCCTCAATCTCTTCTTCCTCACGTTCGTAGTCCGAGTCATAGGTTCTCGCAACATAGTAATTGACATTCTCATCTTTAGGACGAAATTGAGCTCGTGCAATTTGAAGAAGCATTCTCGCGAGATCGAACTTTTCCGAAATAGTGCAATGTGGACAAGATTGTATCCACATACCGTTTCAGAAACGGAGACTTTCAACGGCTCTTTGTCTTGGTTCGGTCCCCATCGTGTTAGAGTACGTTCTTTGATGCCTTTCACATCGTTACTCCACACCATTTCGTAAAGTTCAAGATAGGAATCGTACTGTGAATTTTGAATTGTTGTACGGTAGGATACTTTGAACTTGATGTCACTTTTGTCGAATTTTGATGTTACTGCAGGTACGGGGAAAGAACGAGGTCTGCCAGATCGCTGAAGCAAAGTGTTTTCTGGAATATCGTTCCAACTTCCGGCGCCCTTGTTGGCGAAGATGCTTTGCAGTTCTTTATATTTGGCTAGCTCCACTTCAATAGCTGCCTTCTTCGCCTCCATTAACTGAAGTTCCTCTTGTGTTCTCGTGGAATCGGTAAGGAGGTTAGGTGATCCATCCACGTTGTCATCTAGATAGGGCAGCGAGGCCGTTTGCGATTTCCATTGATGTGAAATCCATGTAAGAAATGATCCTTTGATCAGCAAATTCCGTCAGATGCATAAAACCTTGATCATCTGGCTTCTCCGGTAATGAAGCATTTCTTGTCGGTCTCTTGAGAAAATTTTCCAGCAGCTCAATTATATCTTCAAATAGCTCAATGTATGACAGTTGTTGACCCCTAAATAGTTATCAGTAATGTACGTAGTTGTGACATACTCTCGCCACTCCAACCCCTCATAGCTTTTTCGCGGTGCGGAAGTCACCTTCGCCCCATATTGTACGAGGAGCCGAACGAGATCGAGATTACCATATTCCACAGCCACTTCAAGTGGTTGAAGAACATCCGAACCATAATGGATGGCCAAAACTTTCTGGTTGTCTCTTTTATTTCTGAACCACCACTGGTTGGAGGCTTCTGCTCGCTTGACAAACTCGTCTTCGCTAATAGTAACGTGAGCACCATTCCGAAGAAGAAGCCGAGACATTTCAATATCACAATTGACGAGAGCCCAATGGAGAGGCCAATGCGGTGGTGACAAGGTATTCAGATGATTTAGAGCACCCTTTGCATTGGGATCTTGCTCTAACAAAAATTTGACGATATCAACTCGCTTTAATGAGGCTAACGCATGGAGGGCTGTTGACGAATTGAAATCGGAACGACTGCTTATACCCGGACTGAAGATAAGACGAGCGATTTCAATACCGTTGTCGGGATAAGCACATAGGACAATAGGGAATATGGTCTGCTTGCCGACACCCGAATATGTTGAAAACCCTGGAGGCGCTCGTGGGATCTTGACTGCGAGAGTAGGGTCGGCACCATTCGCCAAAAGGATTTTGACAACTGAGACGTGACCTTGTAAAATGGCATAATGGAGAGGATTTAGACAGCAGTCCCAATCAGGTAAGTTGACATCGAGGATATCGTCGTCTTCAAGTTCTGCGAATTCATCGAGTTCCTCTTTCGCCTCCGAACGTTTAATCTTCTCGAATCCACCGTCAGAATCGGAGGAGTTTTCGGCATCGGTGGTGTCTGCTGTATCACCACGTTGGTTCTTTTCTTCTTCATTTGCTTTGCTTTTCTTGAGAATCATTTGGAGAAGTTCAGTGTTTCCCATCTGACATGCGAGATGAAGAATTGTGCGGCCATCGTAATTTCGTGCCGTTAGACGAGCCCCTGCATCAACAAGGATTTGAGCAACATCATTGCTACTGCATAGTCCCGCGAGAAAGAGCATTGTCCTCCCAGTCTGATCGCGCTTATTGACGACCTGTTGCTCGTCTTGTTCATACCCTTCGAGCATCTTTTTGGCCTTGATAGAGTCATTCTGCGCGACCGCCGCTGCAAAGAGTGCTTCCTGAGTGAGATATGCCATTTCAGACCAATCTGAATCGGTAATAGGATGGAACGATCCCACACTCTGACGTCCAGGATCATCAATAAGGAACTTGACTTCTCCCCTTACAAACCGTTCATCCTCCTCTTTCTGGAGAGCAATTGCCTCCGCACAATCCGGTTCAGGACAATATCCACAACAATCCGCAAAAATATCATTCATGTCTCCAAAGAAACACGGATGACGATGTAACTTGTAAGGCCGTTGAGGAGGAAGATTCTTAGGATTCCATTCTGCATTGAGAACCATATCCCGTTGAAACATCAATCTCTCAATCTTCTTTGCATTGAATTTTTGGCCATATGGGATATGGATGCTGTCATAATTGTTTTCAAAGATGCCGTCCATTTCAGCGGCTTTGAGGTCCCTTCTGTGGAAGTTTCGGCGACGCATGTTGCGGTAAGTCGAAGCTAGGGGATGAGGTGGACGAGCTCGTTTAGTTCTTCTTTGTTCGATGAATTTGGTTCTTGTATCGTCATTCTTGAGTACCGACAGAACCAAAAGTCGCGCAAGACCTTGAAGTCGAACAGGCGAACGGTCAAAGATCTGAATTAGTCTGGTGAGATGATGGAGAATACAGTTGGATCTATGTCTTCTCGACGCAAGTCTGGTACATGAATTTCAAAACCTCTTTGACTGTATTTTGCAAGGCGCATCTCGTAACTTGGGCTACGTCGAGACATGTCAACTGTGACACTTTGAGTGACGAGAGAGACGAAAGCACGTGGCGCAGCAAAGACGTGAGTTCCGTTAAACCCAACAGCACAGGCGTCGACATCAAATCCGGCAAGAATCTCACTTGGAGAGGAATAGAGTCGCAGAATAATCTGAATATGCCTTCCCATTAACGAAGTTGAGAAAGTGGAGATACCTTTGTGGCCACTCGCAAACAATAGTGACAGCATGGCTGCTCCTGACGCACATAACATCGGCACGAGCTGCCGCTTTAATGCTCTCGTATATTTCCAGCATCTTCGCCTTGGCGGCTTCCTCATTCTCAAGTCCGTACAAGAACAAATCAATATCAGAACTATCGTTAGACTTAACCCCGGAAGAAAATACGCTAGATATGCTTGCTTATGAAAGTAATCGCGAATCGCTCTGGGAGTCGGCCCATGATTTCCAGCCGTCATGATTCCCTTTGGAAGCGGTTGGAGGCACGCCAAAACAGCTCCTCCAGCAACGAATACATTATCCCTGTCAATTAGTTGATCACAGACGTAGCGCAAAACCAATTCAATTCATCAAGAGCACCTTCTGTGAAAGTGCTCCAATTCTTTTTGAATCCCGCAATACCGCTATGCACGAAACTATCCTCTCCATCCTTTCTCCTTTTCTCCTCACTCAAAGGAGCAATGTACTTTTGATCAGATGTTTTCTCATCGTACTTCCTCGCCTTAGTCTTATTGGCTCCCATTGAATAGACTTTGGAATGAAAGACTGGAATAAGATTCTGATAAAGGTCCGGGACCGATTCCCTCTGAGCAAACTTGCGACGAAGGTCATTTTCGAAACTGTAGAACTCGGACAATTGTTCAGAGACTGCGGATTGGGAATTTGTAGAGGTTAGTGCATTGAGAAATTTCTTCGAAGAGGCCGACAACGCCGGTTCTGGAACCGGTTGAGCCATGTGTGATGGTTGCCTTCCTCCACGCTTTCAGGGGCGAAGATCATCTTTAAGTAGATGGTATCCATTTGGCTGCAGTGGACCCTAACCCAGTTCACAGCCTCAGACAAGCGATCCAAGGAAGCCGTCGGTCTGTGCACATTGCAGATCCATGCATAGGAGGGTGGGATTGTTCTGCCTTACCATTTGATGGCTATTTTAAAATGGAGGCAAGTCAAATTTGCTGAAATTGATTGAAGAAGGTCTGTGCTGATCAACTGCCAACTTCAAAAGAGAACCTTCACACCCGACCTTCAATTGACTCCTTTGTTCAACTGCCTCCGACGGCAATCTTTCCGGTATTCCAATTGAGAACAGTCGCTGCCTGTTGGATTGCGTAAGATTGAAGTCAGGCTTTCTGATCCCCAAGATCTGTCGATTGCGGGACATCGTCGAGTCGGAAGGCTCGTACACCATGAAGCTCGATGAGAGTCAGACGAGAGAAATACATGATACATCATATACATCAGAATTAAATGACTTTGAGATATGCTTATTTATCCCCGAATCCTGATCCACCGGCACCTAGACTCCGAGGAGTTCCAAGGCCGCTGCGGACTGATTGCGCAATTCGCCGCAGACGATTGGCTGCACGAACCAATCCGTGAACTTTATGCGGCCAAATCACGACTGCCTTTCTTATCATCGAAGCCTTCAAGTTCCACACTTGCGCCATCATCTTCATCCCTACTGAGACTCACCATGAAATACTCGATCGGACTCGTCCGATCAGCTCCAAAGAAACCGCCCATCTTTCTACGCTTCCGGAGTTCTGAAGCCCTCATCATTTCAACAGTTTCTTTAGCAATCTTCACGGATATTTTTCTCTATGGGGTAGTTCCCAGTTTTGTCGTCATTGATGTGGTAGGAAGTAATTCCGATATTGCCGTTCGCGTTGGAATCAAGAGTTGGTATTCCAAAGGGGTCTGTACAGTCTAGTGTATCGATTCTGTTGGCTGTTTATGCTGCAGGATTGATTGCGGCGTCTCCGATCGTAGGATGGACAGCTGGTATTCGCGCCTCGAGAGATGTGACTCACCGATAGATCATTTCGAGACTAGACGGTCTAGTTTGATGGCTGGCTTAGCGGCATTGTTAGGGTCCACGTTTATGCTATGTTTCGGAACATCGGAAGCAATTCTCATTGTTGCGCGAGTCCTTCAAGGAATTTCAGCTGCAGTTGTGTGGACAGTTGGATTAGCGTTGATCGTGGATACAGTGGGAGAAGCTAGAGTTGGATCTGCAATGGCATATGCCTCTTCAGCAATGTCAATTGGACTTATTATCGGACCTGTTCTTGGAGGTGTGATTTATGCGAGAAGTGGATACTATGCGGCATTCGGTTTGGCATTCGCGTTCATTGGTTTGGATTTGGTTTTACGAGTGATTCTTGTAGAGAAGAAGATTGCAATTCGATATCAACATACTCCGCAAGTCTCGGAAGTTTCGGAAGAAGAATCCCCAACCAACATCAAATTAGAAACCTTACCGGGGTCTGCTGTTCCTGCTGAGACAATAGCAGCGGAAACAGCAGAACCTTCTTCGAGACCTCGCAATGTCAGTGCTGTGGACAGTACACTCCCACCGGTAATCTATATTCTGAGATATCCTCGTCTTCTGGTGGCATTACTTCTCTCTTTCAATCAAGCGATATTCTTGTCAGCTTTGGATGCAACTCTCCCTCTCTATCTCAATGCTCTCTTCGGCTTCACAGCCTTCCAGGCCGGTACTTTCAAGATATTAGCTGATCTAATGCAAAGGTTTGATATACATGGCGGTCGCTGTTCCAGTATTCTTCATTTCACCTCTCGCAGGTTGGCTATGCGATCGCTCAGGTCCCAAAGTTCCTGCAGTAGTAGGTCTTCTAGCATCGGTCCCTTGCTTCGTACTCTTACGACTCCCTCATGCAGACCAAGAAAATCCAACAGGACAAGTCGTAGTCCTCTGTGTCATCCTCGCTTTTCTAGGTTTCTCTCCTTCCTCTCAATACTAACTCATTAGGTGCCTCATTGACATTCCTAATTCCCCCGTCAATGGCAGAAATCGCATTAATCGCAGGAGAACACGGTGCTGAAGCATATGGCCAAGCATATGGCCTTTTCAACGTGGCTTTCAGTGGCGGATTTCTAGTTGGACCGTTATGGGGTGGCTATGTCACTCAGAAAGCAGGATGGAATGTCATGGTTGGGAGTCTTGCGGGATTAGCTGGTGTCAGCGTTATTCCAGTTGCTATTTGGACGGGAGGATGGATGGGATGGAAGGATACTCGAAGTCATTTTGTTGGTGCTTTTAGACGACGGAGACCTCAACGACAGGAGCAAGAATGAGTTATTGGATTAGCATGGCTTGTACATAATAAGCGATATAGATGACATTTTGGGATGAAAATGTTAGTTTAGCGACGTGTAGAAACGGTTGGCATTCCAATCTTGCACACGTAGCGTGTTTGTTCACGATTGCAGAAACATTTCCGGATCTGTCTCTCGAAATCAAGTGATCGTCAACCGTATTAACGAACTTATGACCAGAGGACGGGATATCCCGTTTGACTAGAAAAACCAGCCGAAGAAGTACTCTGATCTACAGTGTGATGTCCCATTATTGCCTTTCCGGGAACTTTTTCTACTTCCCTTTTTGCCGTCGTCATTTCCCAGTTCAGGCAGATAATTGGTTGTATCTTCGATGACACGAATCGGATATATCCGCAATGGCTGCCGCGCGACATACGGACGATGTTTCAGATTACCAGTCGCCACACGGTTGGACGTTGCAAGTGGGATACAAAGCGACGACCAATCACACTGGTGGCCACTTGAGGAACTCCAACAGTCACCTTCTTGCATCTCGCCGAGGCTTTTCCGCCTCCACAAAAGCTTGTGGCAGACACGAGGTCGAAGCCTCAATTGCAAGCCTTTGTGTACACCCGAGTTCTCTTCCGAGGGAAACCTCGCCAATTTGACCGCCGGGGGGCGGAAGAGGCGGTGGTCTAGATGCGTAGTCTGAAGAAATTCAACATTTGATCGGTTAAATCCGGGCCGTTATGAGACGCTGACGCACATTTTTGTAGAACTCTTTTTGATAGACGTATCGGGAATGAAGATAGACAACGGAGATAACAGTAATACCCTCTGTCCTTGTCAGATATCGCTGGAGAAAGACGTCATTGCTCGAAGGTTAATTTGCACGTTAGTCTGCCATGCGTCGGATGGCATCGATCCGGCTGTTGACTGTAGTCCAACAAATTGATCGGCGGTGTGGTCCGCTGTGATTCGTCCACATCCCACCGCCACACATAAATTTTCCGGATCCGGGGAAAATGCAACGTCGAGACGATCTTCAACTGGCTCAATTTCAGCAGACAGGGAAGCAGCTTACACCACAAAGTGGCTCTAGACCTATTACACGTTAGGAAGGTAGAAGGATGTGCTACTGTATCTTTTGTGTGGTGTCATCCATATTACTCACTTATAGTACATCGGAATCTCCGCCGCTATGATTAGCTGCTTACGTTTCAGAGGGTACGGCTGTCGGTACGGAAGCGTGACTGGAGAAAGACGGTACAGAAAATTTAAAAATACAAAATAGACTGGGTCTCCTACCTCGGCACTTTATTTTCGCTTCCATTTTTCCGGACCAACATCCATGAGAATGAGTGTTCTCTCACGGAATTGAAGAGAATCGAAGAATTGAAATTCAGAGAGGAATGGCAGGAAATTTCAGTTCCCTGTGTAAACCGCCTTTTGTGGTCGCTCCGGCCAATGTGTCGAGTTCTTTCGATCTATCAGATACCTTGACAACATGTTTCGGAGGATGCTGTGTTCCCTGCCCGTTTCAAGGTATTCCTACCCATCTTCAGGCAAAGCTAATCGTTCAGAGGTGTTGTATCCATCATACGGTCCCAAATTCCAAGTAGCAGATATCTTGAATGTGGTGTCATGTATCCTCTGCGTCATCCTACTAGTCACCTACCTCCTCCTACCAACCTCCTCGCAAGCAAACTACCCTAAAGTCTGTCTAGCAATAGCCCTCATCATGCTCAACGGAGCCGGTTTCTTCACTCTAACAGGGCCCATACGACACAATACGTTATGCAATGACAGTTTAAGTTCAGCAAATTATACGAATTGGCGATGTGCGTGGCAATCCTTTTTCGTGGTGGTGGGTGCCCATGCAGCTGCCTTATGGGTTTCAGTGCGAGTATATACTCTCTTCGCTCTAGTCGTGATGGGTAAAACTGGAGGAGGATGGAAACTTTTCGTTGCGGAAAATTTATTTGCATGGGGAATTCCATTAGTTTTTGGAATAACTACTCTTGCTTCTAAAGACACGAGATACTTGTATGGACGATGGTGTGGACCTAATTTGAACCTTGCTCCTGCTGTCCTATATTATCCTATCATTGTACCCACATATCCAAGAGGTTGCTGACCAGTAGATCTATTCTGTGCCATATCTGATTGCGGAAGTATGGCTGTTGACTAAAATCACTTTAGTCTTCCATCGAAGCACTAAAATGCAGATGGAAAACTCACGAAATCTCTCATCAGGCCGAAGTTTCGAAACCGATGAAGTTCGCCAACTCAAACGTAACTTTCCTGCATCTCACCACTAATTCGTAGAACTGGGTGGTCGATACGGTGTAAACGTGCAATGGAAAGCCGTCAGGATGGTCATAAAGTTAAACTGGCGAGGCATCATCATGGCCACCATCGCCGTCTTTACAGCCAATCTGACAAGCATCAACGCTCTCATCGATATTTCCAATACAAAAGATACAACGGCCTTTCTACTGCGTGCTTTGAAATGGATTGAATGTATCACGGTCCCTGAAGCAACTGGTCAAAGTTGTGAATGGGCTGCTGAACAAATGTTACCTTTGTGGAGAACTTGGAGTGCAGATTTGTTGATTTCGTTCCTGGGAACAGAGTACTTTTTGTTGGAATCTAGTAGATTGTAACAACTCCTTTTTGAGTATGCTGATTCATAGGGAATGGTGGACTGGATGGAGAGATTTGATTGTGTTGTGGTACCAAAATATTGCAGAGTTTATCGCTACACACAGACTTGGAAGAAAGAATTCGATGATAAGTCATCATAGCGCAAATTCGACTGCGATGAGTGCCATCAGTGGTGGGAATCTGAATGATGAGTTGAAGGGAGTGCAGTTACATCCCGTTGCGCTTGTGGATGATTTCAATCCAAAAGCAAGTAAAGCTGGTGTATGAGATGAGGAGGAGGAAAAAGCCAAAATCTTCCTATCAAAAACAGGGAGCAGCTGCATTTGTTCGTGATTTCGGTCTTCTACCGCTCTTTTACGGGGACCGGGATGTGTTGGAATTGAAGTACTGGAACAATTCGTGTCTCGGGTTTATAGCGTCAAAAGCATTGCAGGTGTTTATGTGATTTCGTGATTTCACTGGTAGTCTGGGGCATCTCTATAGTCGTCAGGTATGCGTTCGTAATGAATCCATTTATCAAGAGAAAGTTATCAATTGAGATTGTGCAGCATATTGATTGACATTTGATTGAGATTTTTTCCATATGATGAAAAGTATTTCCTATTGTGAATAGCCAAGATATAGCACAAGCCTCATTATACAGATTAGAGTTTCGGAGTACATATGGGATAGTGCATGGGCCTCCCCCCGTCAATGTAAAAGTTTCATACAATTCAATTGCAGATGATAAATGCCCCTTTCGATCATTTAGTTCGACTTTCCCTTAAACAGTCAAGTACGGGGTCATGGCTGAGTCGATGTTCTAGAATGACTGTTGTTCATTCCCTGTGCCTTAATTTGCAGAGCAATTGGAGATTGTATGGAGAACGAATGGCGAAGAGGATCGAATCAAGGGACGTGGCACTGCACACTAAATAAGACTGAGTGTGGATAGATATTTAAGTTTTCAGGACGCAGACTCCCGCCCATCCAATCATTGACTGGCAATCATATAAATAATTTTGGGTCGTTACATTTTCTTTTTTTCTCCCTGCTTCAATTTGTAGCCGAAGCTGGAGCACGTAACATCGCCATCACCAGACACAGCACCGCACAGACATATTCACTCATACATAGACAACCAACCCTCCCTCCCCCGACCAACCACATTACATATTCCCTAACCCCCTCAATAAAAATCATCAGACAGTCAACGCTCCTCTAACTTTCTGTCTCGCTCCTCTTCCCACAGTCCTCCACTCTCTTCCTCTCTTGTGTTTGACTTGCTCGATCAGCTCGTTCTGTCTCTCAACGCCTGGTTCCTACATTCCTGGTTTTCTAATTTCTCATTATCAAATACTCCGTCATTCCGGATCGGTCGACTTATCACGAATTTCTCCCTCAACCGTGCACCACCAAATCGATCTAAAACTTGCCAAACCTCCCTCCTTCCTCATCCGCTGAAGATAATCGGCTTGCGCCTACAAAGACCGCTAAGCAGAGTATTTGTCACCGGCTGAAATCCGAGGCTTCCCTCGGTAGCCTCTTCCGTCCGACCTCGAAAATATGAGCAACTTTCCAAATATGGGCGGTGTCCCCTTGACACAACAACAGCAACTTCAACAACTTCAGCAACAGCAACAGCAGCAACAGGGTCAACGTCCGAATTTCATGCAGCAGCAGTTTCAGAATCAGGCTGGTGTGGGCATGAATGTGAATGTGAATGCGACTGCAACTGCCGGACAAGGGGATCATTCGTGGCAAGCTGGAGTACCACGGGAAATGAGAGAGAAAATGCTCAAAGCTCTGTAAGTTTTCCGCCTGCTAGCTCATCTTGTCTCTTTTCGCTAATGCTGTTTCAGTGAAGCACATTTTCTGAATATGTGCAGAAATGCAAAGATACCAACATTTCCACAGGTTGCGCGCAATCTCGTTGAAAAGGTCGAAGCAGAGGCATGGCGAACTGCCTCTAGTCAGGTACTTTACTTTCCTCCTTCTGGGTCACTGGGACACGCTGACCGATGCAGGACCAATATCAATCCCAATGCCGCGATTATCTCGGAAGAGCGGTGTCTTTTCATATACACAATTTAAGAAAACAACAACAGCAAAACCAAGCTATTCAATCGACGCAGCTGAACGGTGG
>Ga0335073_10004295_pt1 | contig 19936 bp, 23 predicted proteins | sample Lox_Sample_22_FD_207093 | JGI IMG/M metagenome (GOLD analysis project Ga0335073, IMG submission 207093) | Soil microbial communities from Loxahatchee National Wildlife Refuge, Florida, United States - Lox_Sample_2.2 | ecosystem: Environmental > Terrestrial > Soil > Wetlands | place: USA...
CAGCGAAGCGAAATGGCGAACGGCGCCGTAACCGACGAGGCCCGACGCGCCCGCGATCAGGATTTTCTTCTTCGCCATCGCGCGATCGTGATTCTACCTGCCGACGAACTTGCCGGGACGCCGCTCACCGACGGCCTTGACGCCCTCGCGGTGGTCCTCGGTCTTCATCAGGCGCATCTGCTCGATGTTCTCGTGATCGGTCTGCTTCTTCACCGCTTCGGCGAGGCCGTGGCGCATCGTCGCGCGTGTGGACATGATCGCGAGCGGAGCGTTCTCGGCGATCTCGGCGGCAAGCTCGGTCGCCGCGGCGCGCAGACGGTCGGGCTCGACCAGCATGTCCGCAAGGCCCCACTGGTATGCCTCTTGACCGTTTATTCGGCGACCCGTCAGGAACAGCAGGTTCGCTTTCTGCTGTCCGATGAGACGCGGCAGAACATACGTCAGGCCGAAGCCGGGATGGATTCCGATCTTCACGAAGTTCGCGGCGAAGCGCGCTTCGGGAGTCGCGACGCGAAAATCGGCGACGAGGGCGAGTCCGAGTCCACCGCCAATCGCCGCGCCCTGGACCGCCGCGATGAACGGCTTCTTGCACGAGAAGAGCCGCACGCCTTCGGAATACAGAGGGTTGGTGTTCTCGCCCGAGCGCGCGCCGGTCGGCTCGCGATTGGCGAAGTTGGCGCCCGCGCAAAACGATTTGCCCTCCGCCGAAAGCACGCTTGCGCGGCAGGCGGGATCCTCGTCGAGCGCGTTGAACGCGTCAGCGAGATTGCGGATCAACTCGACGTCGAAAAAGTTATGCGGCGGCCGATGAATCTCGACCTGGCCGACATTGTTTTCGATCGCTACCGATACATCACCATATCTGGATTGCGTCATGGCTCTGTAAAATCAAACCCGCACGCGATTCGCAACCGCAAAATCAGCGCAACGCGTCAGCCGATCGAATCTGCCTTCCCGCGCGGGAAGGGAAGACGGCAGGTCCGGTGTCTCCTCTGCAATAGTCCAGAAATTCAGAAAACGACCTAACCCCTGACCCCTTCCCGCACGGGAAGGGGAACCAGAGCGCAGCGAATCGATTGGTGGGAACAGAGCGCGACGGCTTTACCAGTGTCCGGCGGGAAGCTGATCGCGGTGAGAAACGCGTCTAGGACCGGCTGTGCGCTTTGGGTAGACTTTCTGATTGAGAGGAGCATCGTGCGCGCAATCTGTTTCCTGCGGAGCCGAATCCTGAAACCGGCCCTTGCGTTGCTAGCGATCAGTTGTGCGATCGCGGCGCAGGGCTGCATCAATCCTGCGAGTCCCGGCTCGAACGATCCTGCATATTCAGACAATCCCGTCAGTTCGTCCGATCCCGCTGTGCCCGTGGCGGGCGACGTGCTGATCGCCGGCGGCGTCGGGCGGCTCGACCAGAGCCTCGCGCCGGCGGAATTCTTCGATCCTGCGACGGGCAAATTCCTGATCACTGGCGCACTAACTGATGGTCGGGCTGGCTCGGCGGCGGCGGTATTGGCTGGAGGCAAGGTGCTGCTGGCGGGAGGCTTCAGCGGCACGGCGATGATCAATGATTTCTCGCTCACGCTTTCGGGCAGCGTCGTGCCGAGTGCCGATGTCTTCAGTCCCGCGGCGGGCAAGTTCGTCGCAACCGGCCTCACGATCGCGCCTCGCGCCGGCTACACCGCGACCACGCTGCAAAGCGGCAAGGTCCTGGTCGCAGGCGGAATCGACAATCGCGGCAACGTTCTCGACAGCGCCGAGCTTTACGATCCTGCGAGCGGCAAGTTCAGCGGGATCGTCACGGCGATGAGCGATCGGCGCGCGTTTCACACCGCGACACTGCTGCCTGGCGGCAAGGTGCTGGTCGCGGGGGGCGTCACCGACCTTTCCGGCGGCACGACCAATTCGGCGGACCTGTATGATCCGCTGAGCGACACGTTCGTCCAGGCGGCCGCGATGGATCACGCGCGCGCGGGCCATACGGCCACGCTGTTCACCTTTGGACCGATGGCGGGCAGCGTGTTGATCGCGGGAGGCGGCGGCGGCACCGGTCTCTTCCTCAAGGACAGCTCTGCGGAAATTTACGATTCCGCCTCGGGGCAGTTCCTGCTGCTGCGTACCTTTATGAATGAAGCGCGCGCACTTCACACCGCGACGCTGTTGCCCGATGGCCGCGTGCTGCTGGCGGGAGGCTTCGACGGTTCGGTTGCGATGGCGGCTGGAACGCTGTCGGGCGCATCGGGATCGATCAGCGACTCGGCCGAGATTTTCGATCCGGCATCGACCCAGTTCTCGTGTATCGGCGGGTTCAACAGCGATACCACGCAATGCAACCCCGCGATGAGCTTTGCACGCGCCGGTCAGAGCGCGACGCTTTTCAATTCGGGCAAGCTCAAAGGTCAGATCCTGCTCGCGGGAGGATGGGGCGGCAGGAGTACTGATGCGGCGGGACGGCCGCTCAGCAGCGCCGAAATCTTCGATCCGGCAACATCGACCTTCCGCGTCACGTCAAATATGAATCGCGCCCGCGCTCTGCAGAGCGCAACGCTCCTGCAATAACTGTTCAAGCCTTAACGACTTCCAGCGCGATCCGCGCCTGGCCGCCCATGCCGCTGCCAGTTTGCGGATCGGTCGCAGGCTGAGACACGCCCTTGCCGTCGGTCGCTTTGACACGGAGCATGTAGTCGCCAGGCGTGGGCGGATTGAAGCGGTACTTCCACAGCGTCCACACGTACGGCGATTGGTTGCGGACGAGCTGTGCGTCGCGCCATGTCGCACCGTCGTCGGTCGAGAGCTGCACGCGGCGAACGCCTGACGGACCTGCCAGTGCCCATCCCCAGATAACCATCGGTGTAACGACGCGCGGCTTATGCTCGAACATCGCCGTCATGCCGCCCTCGACGTGCGGCGCGAAGAAACCCGAATTGACCTTGCGCCACGCGCTGTTGGTCCATCCGCGCGCTTCCCAATAGCCGGGCGCCTGGTGATCGAGAAACGCAATCTCGGTGATCCATTTCGGCTGCTTCATCCCGTATTTGCCCGGGATGAAGATGCGCAGGGGGAAACCGTGCTCGGGTGGCAGCGGCGCGCCGTTCATCAGGTAAGGCAGAAAGTTCTCATCGCGCATCAGCTCGTCAGCGGGCAGTCCCGTGTAGTAACCGTCGGCCGCGCGCATCGAGCACCAGACGGCGCGGGAGCTGACGCGCGCGCGATCGAGCAGCGGCCTGAGTTTCACGCCGGTCCATTTTGCGTTCCCGATCGAGCTGCCGTCGGGAGGATTGCCGATACATTCGAGCGTCAGCGTCTCGTTGATAGCCGCGAGCGAGCGGATATTGGCGTAGCTCAGCTCGAGCGGATTGGCGACGAGGCCCTTGATGCGCAGCCGCCACGCGGCGGGATCGACCGTCGGCGTCGTATCGTAAGTCGTGACGTAGAACTTATCGTTCGGCGTCAAGCCGCCGTATTTCGGCGCGTCCGACGCGATCGCGATTCGACTTGCGAAGGGAAACGTGGCCACAGCGGCCGCTTGCCCCGTCAGCCTGAGAAATCTGCGGCGCGATATCGGCGATTTCATGCGGTCTCGTCAGGGGGTTCGTCCTCGCCTGTTTCCTCTTCGACCGATGTGGGCTCTTCGGGAATCGGCAGCTCGATGACTTTTGGAGAAGCGCCGTCCGCCAGCCGTCGCGAGACGATGATGAACGCGGAATGCGCGATCATCCTGAAATGGGGCCGCACGCTGAGTCCTTTGACCTGCCAATGCCGCAGCATCGTCTCGAAGCTCTCGATCTCGCCAAAGTCGGAGCGCGCCTGGAGCGCATCGACAGTCTCCTTGAGCTGGACCGTCGTCGGCACGTAGCAGACCAGCACACCGCCCGGGCGGAGCGCCTCCGCGGCGACATCGAGTGCGCGTCCCGGCTCGGGGAGATCGAGGAACATGCGATCGACACCGCGCTCATCGAAGCCTTCGTAGAGGTCGCGGCGCTTCAGCGTCCAGGTCGGAGCCTCGCCGAAGAAAGTTGCGACGTTGCGCCGCGCCGCGGCGGCGAAGTCTTCGCGAATCTCATACGAGATGACGCGGCCGCGATCGCCGGCCGCCCGCAGCAGCGCAATCGTGAGCGCGCCGGCGCCGACTCCGCCCTCGATCACGGTCGCACCGGGGAACACGTCACCCCACACGACGAGCGGTCCCGTATCCTTGGGATAGATCACCTGCGCCTTGCGCGGCAGCAGCGGGACAAGGTCGGCATAGGTCGGACGCAGCACCAGGTAAGCCTCGCCGGTGCTGAACTTCACGCGCGAGCCTTCCTCGAGGCCGATCACGTCGTCGGCGAGGAGCTCGCCGCGAATCAGGAGCTTGCGCCCTGGCGTGAGAATCTTGAGGTAGCGGCGGGCTTTGCGATCGATGAAGATAACGGCGTCAGCAGGTTTTAAGAGGGAATCCAAGATACTCCACGCTTAAACGCATCGATGGCCCCGCGCAACATCGCGGGCGCGCGAGCATCGTTGGCGAGTCGTGCTTAGATATAAGTATTGACTGGATATGAGCTGGACGCCTACGTTGATGGATGCTGCTGCGCGGATTGTTTACGCACAGCGGATCATTTTCTGGTATAGTCAAGCGACAGGCGCATCGCGAGACCGAATCGAGATGCGCCGTAACATTTTCAGAAGATTAACTTTCAGGCAGGACGCGAATCGCCATGGCTGAGAAAAAAGCAAAGACCGCAGAAAAGAACGCGGGACTTCAAATCAAGCATAGCTGTCCGCAGTGCGGCGGTGAGAGCAAAGTGACGCTGTTCGCCGGCTACGGCCGCAAGGGATTCTTCCTGGTCTGCGAAAAGAACTGCGGCTTCGTCGGCCGCGTGCGCGGCTGAGCCGCCAAGGAGTCTCGCAGATGGGCAGGGCGCGCAAGAGCAAGACCTCCAAGCGCGACAAGTACGCCTCGTTCGGCGATATGACCGACGAGAGCGAAGAAGATGCGGATCTTCCCAAGGATGAAGCCGGCCGGCGCAAGATCAAGCGCCAGTACGCCGACCTCCTGGGTATCCGCATCGAGAAGCTTCGCGGCCGGATCCTGAACCGCGAGCGGATCAACAAGACGATCGAGGGTATCTACTTCATATGCTCTGGGTGCATGAAGGTGTGCCATTCGCTCGACGACGGCCTCGAAGAAGATCCGGCCAACGTCAACAACCTGTGCGGCGCCTGCGTCAAATTGAAGGCCAGCGCGGCTGCTGCGGCAGCGCGCGAGGCTCAGGCGCCGGCGCGCCCGGCACCATCGCGCAAACGAGCTGCGGCAAGCTGAAACCGCTCAGGGTTGTGCCGCCAGCCGCGAAAAGATAAACAACAGGGCCGATGTCTCTTCAGCTGATTCGCCCCGACATTAATCTTGATTTCGTCGGGAAGCGGTACTTTTTCGTTCTGCTTTCGACGGTGATCAATATTACCGCTATCGTGTTGCTCTTAACCCGCGGCCTCAATTATGGCGTCGATTTCGTCGGCGGCAGCGTCGCGCAGGTCGAGTTTACACAGACGACCAACGGCGACACGATCAGGAGCGCGCTTGCACCGCTGGGCCTCGGCGAAATCACGGTTCAGGACTTCGGCAAAGCTGGACAGTCATTCCTGATCCGCTTCGAAGCGGTCAAAAACATCGGCAGTATCGGGCCCAAGCTCGAGTCGGCGCTGGGACAAAAATACGGCCAGGGTGCGGCCAAGGTGGTTCGCGTCGAGAGCGTCGGCGCCAAGGTCGGCAGCGATCTTAGGCGCAAGGGATTTCTCGCGGTTATCGTGGCGACGCTCTTCATGGGCGTCTATATCGCGATCCAGTTCCGGCACGTGAGCTGGAGCTTCGGCGCGGGCGCGGTCGTGGCCTTGATCCACGACGTGCTCGTGGTCGTCGGCGCGCTGGTCGTGAGCCAGTATCAATTTGATCTGACGACGCTGGCTGCGGTGCTCACGGTTATCGGCTATTCGGTGCACGACACGATCATCGTATCGGATCGAATCCGCGAGGACTCCGCCAAGCGGCGCCGCGAGCCGATCGCGATCACGATGAACCGAGCCATCAACGAAACGCTGTCGCGCACGATCCTGACCTCGGGCACCGCCATCGTGGTGCTGATCGCGCTGCTCGCCTTCGGCGGTCCGATCCTGCGGCCGTCAGCGTTCACGCTGCTGGTCGGCTTCATCACGGGAACCTATTCGTCGATCTACATCGCGGGTCCGGTGGTGCTGTTCTGGGAGAGCGGCCACCGCGTCGGCGCCGTATCATCGCGCGCAGCCTGAGCAATTCGCGGGCGTATCGTCCGCCGACACTTGGCAATCACGGTAAAGACGGGACGCGGCGCTTACGCGATGAAGCTCGCGGCGCCCACGGAGCGCTCAGGCGACGCGATCGTGCTGACGATCGCACTCGACCGCGCCGATGGCATCGAACGCGTCGCGTTCAAATGCCGAGTCGCCGCAGAGCTCGCCGCAAGCGCATCGGACGAGGCACTCGCCGAGCGCCTCGCCCAGTGGATCGAGCGCGATTTCGAAATGACCCGCGAGACCGCACTGAAAACGATCCGCACCGAACGCCGCCTGCACGAGTTTCTCTTCGACAGCACAAATCGTGGCCCGCTCTGAAAACTCCCTCGCCCGTTATTTCACGGGAGAGGGATTTCAGAGCGGCTTCTTACATGCAATCTTGCATGTATGTTTTTAGCGCGATACGCTCGTTTTCATGCCGGCGCGGAAGCGTAAAACACAGGCTGAGCGCAGTGCCACTACTCGCGAGCGCCTGCTCGAGGCTGCGATCGACTGTATTGTCGAGCACGGCTACGCGCGCACCACGACGACGATGATCGCGCGCCGGGCGCGGCTCACGCGCGGCGCGCAGCTTCATCACTTCGGTAATCGCGAGCAACTCATACACGCCGCAATCAGCCATCTCTTCGAGCGGGGCCTTGCCGATTTTGCGGCGGCCTTCAGTATCGTGCCGGCCGGCGTCGATCAGAACGACGCGGCGATCGAGCTCGCCTGGAATTTCTTTGACGGCCGGATGGCCACGGCGTGGATCGAGATCTTGGTCGCGGCACGCAGAGATTCCAAGCTGCACAAGGCCGTCGCCGAAGGCGGCGCAAAGATGAACGCCGAGCTGCTCAAGTTCGGCAGCTCCTATTCGAGTCTGCCACTCGACGAATTCGCCGTCTCGCAGACTTTCGAAGCGGCGCTGATGATCGGTCTGGCCGTGATCGGGATGAATGCGCCCCCCGACGTTTTCAGAGCCGCTTCGACGGCGGTGCTCGAAGTGCTGAAGGAGTTCATCTGGTCGCTCGCAAAGGATCGGGCCTTGCTGCGCCGCGCGCTCGATCGAACTTCGCGCAGGACTATCAAGGGGGTGCGCGCGCGATGAAGTATTTTCATTTGCTATTGCGGAATCTGCAGCGCAATCGACGGCGCACCATTCTCACGATCATTTCGATCGCCGTTTCGATCTTTATCTTCTGCGGCGTGCTGATTCTGCCGGTGTTCTTCGCGCTGGCTCTGAAATCGAGCGCCTCGTCACTCCGGCTCGTATGCCACGCCAAGGCCGGGCTCTCCTTCTCGATGCCGGAGTCATACGCGCCAAAGATCGCGGCGGTCTCGCATGTCGAAGGCGTCGATTCCTGGAATGGCTTCATGGGCATCTATCACGATGCCAAGGATCAGTTTCCGAATGTCGCGATAAATCCCGACTCGGTTCCGAGCGTGTGGCCCGACTGGCGCGTGAGCCCTGACCAGGTCGCAGCTTTCCAGCATGAGCGAATTGCGGCGCTCGCCGGGCTCGATACGATGAAGCGCTTCAATTTCCATCTCGGCCAGCAGATCATGCTGCGCGGTACCGCGTACCCGGTGAATCTGACGGTAAAGATTGTCGGCACACTCGGCAAAGGCACGATGGCTTCGATGCTGCTCCTGCGCCGCGACTACATGCAGGAGGCGGTCGGACGCACCGGCCGCGTCGATGTCTTCTGGGTGATGGTCGATCGGCGCGAAAATCTGCAGCGCGTTTCACACGCGATCGACGAGACCTTCGCCAACTCGCCCGCGCCCACCCAGACCGAGACCGAGGGCGCGTTTCAGTCCAACATTCTCGACATGTTCCGAATGATCGTGAAGCTGATGGAAGCCTTTGCGGTGATCATCCTGGTCAGTATCACGCTCGTCGCTGCGAACACGGCCGCGATGTCGATACGCGAGCGGCGCGCCGAAGTCGCCCTGATTCGCTCGCTCGGATTCACCTCGCGCGCGGTCGGCTTCCTGCTCGTCGCCGAGAATATCGTGCTTGCCGTGATCGCTGGCTTTATCGGAATCGCGCTTGCGGAAATTTCGGTGCGTATCGCCGGGCCCCGCCTCTTCGGCGGTATCGGGCTCTCCTGGCTGGCGCCGTCGATCGTCGTCTATGCCACCCTCGTCGCGCTCTCGATCGGCGCGTTAAGCGCTCTGATCCCGGCGATCGCCATCGTCCGCCGCAATATCGTCGACGAGCTCCGCGCAGTCGGATAAATTGAAGCGCGCGCATCGACGGTGTATTCTGACCGCTCGGTAAGGATCGAATTCAGCCCGAGTTTTCTGGATAATTCCTTTAGCCGACTAAATGAGTCCAGAATTTCTAACTAATGCTGCGCGGTGGCTGTATTCGTTTGACTGCTGGCCTATCATGGCTATACTTGACCTGAGAGGTCCACTAATTTTCCCGAGCCCTTCGGGGCCGACTGTGGCTTAGGACGCGATGTTGAAGACGCCGATTTACATGGACAATCACGCTACGACGCGCATGGATCCCCGTGTGCTCGAAGCGATGCTCCCCTACTTCACCGAGAAGTTCGGCAATGCCGCCAGCCGTAATCACAGCTTCGGCTGGGAAGCCGAGGAAGGCGTCGGTCGCGCCCGCGACCAGATCGCTGCTCTCATCGGTGGCAAGTCGAAGGAAATCATTTTCACGAGCGGCGCCACCGAATCCGACAACCTCGCGATCAAGGGCGTCGTCGAGTTCTACAAGGACAAAGGCAACCACATCATCACGTGCGTCACCGAGCACAAGGCGGTCCTCGACAGTTGCCGCGCGCTCGAGCGTGCCGGCAAGGCGACGGTCACTTATCTGCCGGTTGACAAGTACGGGATGGTGAATCCCGACGACGTGCGCAACGCGATCACCGATAAGACCGTCCTTATCTCGATCATGTGGGCGAACAACGAGGTCGGCACGATTCACCCCGTGGCCGAGATCGGCAAGATCGCCAAGGAAAAGGGCGTCATCTTCCACTGCGATGCGGTCCAGGCAATCGGCCACATTCCCGTTGATGCCGAAAAGGCGGGCGTCGATCTGCTCGCGATGACAGCGCATAAGCTTTACGGCCCCAAGGGATGCGGCGCGCTATGGGTGCGCTCGAAGGGACCGCGCGTGCGCCTCACGCCGATTATCGATGGCGGCGGCCATGAGCGCGGGATGCGCTCGGGCACGCTGAACGTCACCGGTATCGTGGGATTCGGCGCGGCGTGCGAGATCGCCGGCAAGGAAATGGCCGAGGAGATCGCGCGGATGCGCGACCTGCGCGACAAGCTGCGCGCGGGGCTCTTCGAGCGGCTCGACGAAATCTATTTGAATGGCCATCCGACGGAGCGGCTGCCTGGCAACCTCAACGTCAGCTTTGCGTATGTCGAAGGCGAGTCGCTCTTGATGGGAATCAACGATGTCGCGGTGAGCTCCGGCTCGGCGTGCACGTCGGCGACGCTCGAACCGTCCTACGTGATTCGTGCGCTCGGTATCGACGACGAGCTGGCGCATAGCTCGATTCGCTTCGGCGTCGGGCGCTTTAATACCGAAGAGGAAGTTGAGTACGTAACTGATCGCGTATCTCGGGAAGTGAAGCGGCTGCGCGAAATGTCGCCGCTGTACGAGATGGCGAAGGAAGGGATCGACCTCAAGTCGGTCAACTGGAAGTCTTAAGCGCGACGCGATCGCGGAGGAATCATGGCTTACTCGGATAAGGTTCTCGACCACTATAACAATCCGCGCAACGTCGGCTCGTTCGCCAAGGACGATCCCAACGTCGGCACCGGTGTCGTCGGTGCGCCCGAATGCGGCGACGTGATGAAGCTGCAGCTCAAGATCAGCGACAGCGGCGTGATCGAAGACGCGAAGTTCAAGACCTTTGGCTGCGGCAGCGCGATCGCAAGCTCGAGCTACGTCACCGAGCTCGTCAAAGGCAAGAAGATCGACGAGGCGATGGCAATCAAGAACACCGTCATCGTGCAGGAACTCAACCTGCCCCCGGTGAAGATCCATTGCTCGGTGCTGGCCGAAGATGCGATCAAGGCTGCGATCACCGACTGGAAGAAGCGCAAGGGTGAGGTGGTGGAAGCCGAGCCCGAAAAGGCCAAGGCCTAAAGCAGGTAGGCGCGATGATCTCTCTGTCAGAAAACGCGGTCCACAAGATTAAGCAGCTCGTTGCCGAAAAGGGCGACGACGCCGGACTGCGCGTGAAGGTGGTGGGTGGCGGATGCTCCGGGCTTCAGTACCGGATGGAAATCGACGCGGCCAAAGAGCGCGACAAGATTTTCGAGCGCGACGGCGCCAAGCTGATTGTCGATAAGAAGAGCTTCCTCTATCTGAACGGTTCCGAGCTCGACTACGCCGAAGAGCTGATGTCGGCCGGGTTCCGGGTCGTCAACCCCAACGCCAAGCGCTCATGCGGATGCGGCGAATCGTTCGTCGTGTAGCGGCGATGCGGGGAATTTATCCAGCCAATGATCGAATGCCCGTCATGTGCGCGGCGGCAACAGCCGCAATTGATATGTGAACAGTGCGGCACTCCGCTCGGCGCCGAGACCGATCTGTTCGCCGCGCTGGGCCTTCCGAAAAAGCTTGTGGTCGATCCCGCTGCGCTCGAGCGCACGTATCACGACCTGAGCCGCCGCATTCATCCTGACAAATATGCATCGCAGAACGCCCGCGTGCGCAGCGCAAGCCTCCGCGCGACCGCCCTGCTCACCCGCGCGAATCGCACGCTGCGCGATTCGGTGACTCGCGGTCTTTACTGGCTCGAATTGCATGGCGAAAAGCTCGGCACCAACAACAACCAGGTGCCGCCTGATCTCGCCGAGTTGGTCTTCGACGTTCAGGAGCAGCTTGCCGATCTCGATTCCGACAAATCGGATGCCGCGCGCAGCGCAATCACGACGCGGCGCGACGAAATCGAATTGATGGTCGCGTCGTCGCTCGACGAGCTCGACAAGAATTTCGCGCGCTGGGATTCGAGCCAGCCGGACGACGCAAAACAACTGACTTTGGAGCTGAAAGCGATCCTTTCGAAGATCGCATACCTGCGCACACTGATCCGCGATGTTGACCGCGCGTTGGAGAACGCGAAGGCCGCGTAAACGATGGAACGAATTTTCGGTATCGACCTCGGCACCACCAACAGCCTGATCGCGATCATGGATGGCGCCGCACCCAAGGTGATAGGCGAGACGGACTCAAGCGCCGCGCTGCTGCCCTCGGTGGTCGCGATCGCGCCCGACGGCAAAGTTGAAGTGGGCGCCAAGGCGATCGAAATGGAACCGCATCTCACCGTCGAAAAAGATGGCCGCGTGAGCGCGGTTGGCTTTGCCGGCGGCGAATACGGCGCCGTGGTTCGATCGGTGAAGCGCTACATGGGCCTCGGCGGCGACGAGGTCGCATCCGAGGATCGCCAGCGCTACACCTTCGCCGATCTCAGCGGCCCGGTCGTACGATTCCAGATCGGCAAGCGCACTTTCACGCCGCCGCAGATCTCCGCCGAGATTCTGCGCGCGCTGAAGGAACGTGCCGAGAAAGCGCTCGGCGAAAAAGTCGAGCGCGTCGTTATCACTGTCCCTGCCTATTTCAACGACGGCCAGCGCCAGGCAACCAAGGATGCCGGCCGGCTCGCGGGCCTCGATGTCGTGCGCCTCGTTAATGAGCCGACTGCGGCGTCGCTCGCGTACGGGCTCGGTAAAATGGCGACGGGCAACGTCGCTGTCTATGACTTCGGCGGCGGCACCTTCGACGTATCGATCCTGAGTATCAAGGAAGGAATTTTCGAGGTCCTCGCGACCAACGGCGATACGCATCTCGGCGGCGACGATATCGATCGCGCTATCGTCGAATGGCTCACGACCGAACTGCCGGAGACGCTCAAGGTCGAGCGCCACGTGTGGAACACCGCGCGAATCGCCGCCGAAGACGCCAAGAAGCGCCTCAGCGACGCCGCGGAGACGAAGATCGTCGTCGAGCTCCCGGGCCATCGTATCGAGAAGCTGCTGACGCGCAGTTCACTTGAAAAACTCGCCGAGCCGTTCGTCGCGCGCACGTTAAAGCGCTGCGAAATGGCGCTGAGCGACGCCAAGCTGAAACCTTCCGCTATCGAAGCCGTAGTATTGGTCGGTGGCTCGACGCGAATGCCCTATGTTCGCGAGCAGGTGAGGCGCCTCTTTGGCCGCGAACCGCTCAGTTCGCTCGAGCCTGAGGAAGTGGTGGCGTTGGGGGCAGCAGTGCAAGCAGGAGTATTGATGGGCACCCAGGGTGACATGCTCCTGCTCGATGTCGTCCCGCTGTCGCTCGGGATCGAGACGATGGGCGGCGTAATGGAGCGTATCATTCATCGCAATACCACTATTCCAACCAGCGTAGCTGAAGGCTTCACGACGGCTGTGGATAACCAGACCCACGTCGATATTCATGTTTTGCAAGGAGAGCGCGAGCTTGCTAAGGATTGCCGTAGCCTCGCGCGCTTCAAGCTGGGCCCGATCGAGTCCCAGCCAGCAGGGCTGCCGCGCATCGAAGTAACTTTCCTTATCGATGCAAACGGGATACTTAACGTAAACGCGCGCGACGAGCGCACGGGGCGCGAGCATTCGGTCGACGTTAAGCCGAGCTATGGGCTCGACGACGAAGAAATCGAACGGATGCTCGAAGAGGCGATCGATCTGGGTGAGCAGGACCTCGAAGAGCGGCTGCTCATCACGGCCCGCAACGACGCCGAGCAGATTCTTGGCGCACTTCACAAGCAACTCGGCGAGTGGGCAGGGCTGGTCGCGAGCGACGAGCGCGCGCGGATCGAGGAGGCGGTGGGGCGGTTGGAAGATGCACGTAAAGGCACCGATCGCGAACTAATCGCCAAACTGGTCGAAGAGCTGAACGAGCTGACCACGCCGTTCGCGCAACGAATTATGGACGCGGCTATCAAGGACGCGCTCGAAAAGAAATCGGTCGAGGAATTGTCCTGACGGAGGAATCGGAACGCGATGGGACTCAAGTGGGAACAGGCGGAAGAACTCGCCGAAGTGCTCGCGGAAAATCATCCCGGGCTTAATCCACTCGACGCCAGGTTCACCGATTTGCGTCAGTGGGTGATCGATCTCGATGAATTCGATGACGATCGCAACGGATCGACCGAAGGCAAGCTTGAGGCCATCCAGATGGCATGGCACGAGATCTACAAGGAACAAAACGAAGACGATTCTGAATAATTCACGGAGTAAATACGTCGAAAAGTAGGCCACAGGGGCCTGCACGTGTTTAAGCCGTAAAATCAGGAGGGCGGGGCGGTGGATGAGAATAGCTTGAGGACGACGGATCGGGGAGAGAAGATGCAGGAAAAGGAAACCCTGGACGAAAGGTTGCCGGCTCTGTTCGAGCCAGACACCCTTTTGCCAATTCAATACTTCGAGGCGATGCGCAAGAAGCATCTCCTCGAAGGCGAGAAGCGCCTGATTCTGAGCGTGTTGGAAGACGCGATCGAGTGCTTTATGAAGTGCATCGAGGCCAGCACCAACAAGGGCCAGCGTCTGTTCCGCGACGCCGAGGAATGGATCAATCACGAGGACAAGCGCTGGGTGTTCTCGTTCGACAACGTCTGCGACATGCTCGACATCAACCCGGAATACATGCGCAGCGGATTGAAGCGCTGGAAGGAAAACCGCCTCGCGCTCATCGAGCGCCGCCGCGCCGCTATGGCTGAAGAAGCCGCGCGGGCGATGGCGGTCGCCGCGCAAGAGGCAGCGACGCCTGCGCCGGCGGCAGTATTCGTCGCGCAAAAGCCCGCGGCGCCCGCGGTGAAGATCGTGCCCGTCGCGACGCATCTTCCGCGCCGCGACGAACGGCATCGTCCGCACCCGGCAGCCGCAGCACACAAGATGCGCAAGCACGGCTAGCGCGCAGTCACTTTTCGACCACTGGATTGCGCATAAAGCCCTCTCCCACAAAGGGAGAGGGCCGCGTTAATCAGCGACCGCGCGCGATAGCGCCGGCGCTCGAATGCGATCTCAAGCTGCGCCGTGGCCTCAATTCTCAAAAGAAGGCGCGAGCCGTTAGTCGGCCTCTCACTTCTGAAACAACCTCTCCCGCTGTGCGAGCGAGGTTATCTCAGAATGCTACTTGGGAGATGCTTCTGCCGCGCGCGAGGTGAGTGCGGCCGTAGTCATACGGGCTAAATCGCGCAATCTGCGATGGAACGTTGCGGGCGCATTGGCGGTTTTCTCGATCCCGGTTGCTGATGCCGACAGCAGCTCCGCGACGCCTGCCGCGTCGAGGCCAGCGCGGGCGGGATCGATTTCGCCGCGGCGCGCCGCCGTTTCGATCGTGTCGCGCAGGGTCTTCGCGTACTTGCGATCGGCCGGCGTGAAGATGTCTTCGGAGAGCCGGTTCTTCGAGTCCATCAGCTCGGCCGCATGCGGCGAGCGCTGCACCAGGTCGAAATAGAATCCGTACTTGGCTTCGAGGATCGCCGCAAGGCGTCGTTCGATCGGCGCTTCCATCGCGGATGCGCGCGCGGCCTCGGCCTGCACTCGCACGCACATGCTCTCGCACAGCGCGCGAAAGATTTCTTCCTTGCTCTTGAAGCTGAGATACACCGTGCCCTTGGCGATTTCCGCCTCGCGTGCGATGTCGTCGATCGAGGTGCGCCGGTAGCCGTACCGGCTGAAGAGTTTCTGCGCGGCATCGAGGATCGCTGCGCGCTTGGCTTCCGGCGCACCCCGCTCGTGTTTGATCATGATGGAAGTTGCAACTGCCTCTGCGGTCTCACGACCATTTCGAAAACGTTGAGCTCAATCGGCTGCGTGACCGCATAGAGCACGGCGCGCGCGATATCGTCGGCGGCGGCGAGAAACAGCTTGCCCGCCTTGGCGACCTGGTCGAGCAGCTCGGCCGGCATCTGCTCGCCCGGCTTGAAGTCCGCCTGGAGACCGAGCGAGCTGACGATTCCCTGCACGAACTCGGGCGGGAAGTTGCGCGCGAAGTTGGTGGCGACCGCTCCCGGCATGATGTTCACGACTCGAATCGTATCGCCTTCCAGCTCCTTGCGCAGCGACGTCGCGATCGAGTTCACCGCCCACTTGGTCGAGCCGTACACGCCCGAGGCCTCGCTGCGTCCCGCCACGGACGAAATATTTACGATGTGCCCCTGGGCCCCGCAAGCGCGCATCGCACGAATCGCTGCCTGCGAGCCCACGAGCAGCGACAGTACATTGACTTCGAGCATCTCGCGCCAGCGATCCGGATCGCCTTCGATAATCGAACTCGGAAACTCGAGGCCCGCGTTGTTGACCATGATATCGAGCCCGCCCGAATCCTTGGCCGCGCCGGCGATGAAATTCTGCAACGCCTTAACGTCGCGAATATCGAACGCCTGCGTGCTCGCTTTACCGCCGCGCTCGCCGATCTCGCGCGCGATCGCATCGAGCGAGGACTTGTTGCGCCCGGCGACGAAGACGTGCGCGCCCGCCTCGCCCACTCTGAGTGCGATTGCGCGGCCGATGCCGCTCGACGCGCCGGTAACGATCGCGGTCTTGCCCGACAATGCTTTTGCGTCCGCCATGATGATGCTCCCTCCGGTCATGACCAGATGACCGATTAAAATAAACTGGTCAAACCGTCTAACACGGCGGGTTGTGCGAGGGAAGAGCTTACTTGATAGGGATTGAGATCGAGCCTCGTCTGAGGTCAGATGACTTGCGGGAACGATGCCGCTGCGGACCAAAATCGAATGCCCCGAGTGCGACGCCGACCTGGTCGTCAAGCGCGGTGGCGTATGCCCCAACTGCGGCGCCGCGATCACCGAGCACGTCGCCAAGGTCCGCGCTCGCGAGCGCCGCACCGAACAGGTCGTGGCCATCGTCGCGACCGCCCTCGTGCTCGGTCTCTTCCTCATGACCAGCGGTTTCAGCCTGATCGAAGGAATCGCAGTCTATGCGGTCGCGGGGGCCGTGATGTACTGGCTCGCGCGCCGCACCTTTGTCTGAACCTGTCGCCGATTCGAGCTATTCAGAACTTTGCCATCGCTAGCGCGATTTCGATGAAACGCGGATCGCGCGCGCATCGTATTGGTTATTGGAGCGATTCGATCGAGGCTCTATGCGCGGGAGGTATCAGTTCATGACGCGGCGATTTCTGATGGCGATTGTTGGCGCGGCGTTCATGTTCGCGATCCCGGCTGCGGCGCTGGCACAGAACTTCGGCGGCTACGGGGGCGGCGGGTCATACGCCTCGGGCGGCGGTGGCGGATGCGCCAGCAATCCGCAATTCGCGCAACTGATGCAGGAGCGCGAGGACCTCAACAACCAGATTTCGCAGGCCGACTATTACCACGACTACAGCAGCGCTCATGAACTCGCCTCGCAGCTCGATTCCGTCAACCAGCAAATCGGCCAGCTCGGTCCGAACGGATGCTCGTCAACCGGCAGCGGCTATTCGCAGAATCAGCCGTCCTCCGGGCCGTATGGATCTCCACAACAGTACATGGCTCAGGGCAATGGCGGCGCTTCGCAGGGATATGGCGCACCGCAAGGCTACGGTGCGCAAGGATACGGTGCAGCGAATGGCGCCGGCCAATCCCCGAGCGGGGCTGGCTCCTTGCTCGGCGCGCTGATGGGAGGCCAGAACGGCGCAACTGGTGCCGCTCCGGGAACCAACGCCAACGGTGCAGCCGGCAGCCCGCTGACATCGATGCTGGGTCCGCTCCTCCAAGGCTTCATGCACTAGGCCTCAACTGCCGATCTCCTCAGGCTGCAGCGCCTCCGTGCCTCCCCGCTGCAGCCTCTTTTCTTTTACGTCATCGATTGGAATCCGCGAATCATCTCGAATTTCTTCCTCTTGTATGGAGTATGAGGACGCCGATGTAACCAGCCTCGCGCGTATTCGTACTCAAATCAGCGCTGCTTCGTAGACCAGAGCAATTTCACGATCACAGCGATGATCAGTTGATGCTCGGCGAAGCCGCAGGAGGACTTGACGATGAGGTCGAAGCGGCTGGCTGCGGTAACGATAGTGGGGATTGCCATGATGCTCGGTCTGCCGATGAGTGCTCTGGCGGACGATTACCACCATCACTGGCATCACGATTTCGCGAAGTGGGGCAAGCACGAGAACGGCTGGAATCATAAGGGTCAGGCGCCCAATGTCTACAATTCAGCGCGGCCCAATTACTCTCCGAACGGATACGCACCGGTCTATAATCCTGGATATCGCGGCTATTCGGCGCCCGCCTACGGCGGCGGCTACTCGGCGCCGGCGTACGGTGGCTATGGGGCGCCGGTTTACGGTGGCTATGCGGCCCCGGCATTCGGCGGTTACGGCGCGCCGGCTTACGCCGGCTATTCAAGCGCACCCTATGGCGCGGGGGCGCCCGGATGCGGTCCCGGCATGCAACACTTGATGCAGATGCGCGGATTGCTCAACAACCAGATCGCGCAGGAGAGCTACGCGCGGAACTGGAACGATGCGCATCGGCTCAACACGCAGCTCGAATACACCAACAAGCTCATCTATCAAAATGGCGGCGGCGCGGCCTGCGGCCCAGGTGCCGGCAACATCGGCTTGACGCAGAACTTCATGCCGAATCGCGGGTATACCGCTCCCACCAGCTATAATCGTTACAACACCGGGTACAACGGTAACGGCGGTTTCGCGAGCGCCAACGCCTACAATGCGTATGGCCGGCCCTCCGGCTACAACGGAAATTACAGAAACGGCGCCTACGCTAACAACGGGCTCGGCTCGATGCTGGCGCCATTCATTCGGTAGCGCATCGCTCCAGCCCCGATGCGCGAAACAGGCGCCTCGTCATCCTCCCGGCGAGGCGCCCTCTTCTTTTTCTCGATTAGTAAGCGGCCGCGAGCTTTTCGATCGCGCTCAAAATCCTTCTGGCGCGCTCATCCGGCGTCGATGCGAACGACGAGAATTGCAGGGCCGTCGTCGTGATACCGCCCCGCGCGTAATCGTCGAGCCGGCGCTTGCATTGCGCGGCGTTGCCGAAGACGAAAATCTTCTCGACCATCGCATCGGTCACTGATTCGAGCGCTTTCTTGCGATCGCCGGCGTTCCACGCCTCGATTGCAGTGCCGGCTTCATTTTCAAAACCGATCTCGCGGAAGAACTTGTTGTACTGCGGCACCGTCACGTAGGCGGTCAGCGAGCGCTTGAACAGCGTTCGCACCGTGCCTTCATCCTCGTCGAGCGCGACGATGATCCGGCATGCGACGTCGAGCGTGGCGGGATCCTTGCCCGTCGCGCGCATCCCCTCGCGCGTATGCTCGAGCATCGCGGGGAGAGTCTCGGGCGTGATGAAGTTGACAATCAGCCCGTCGCCGATCTCGCCCGCGAGCCGCAGCATCAGCGAGCCCTGCGCACCGAGATAGATCGGGGGCGGCTGCTCGAACGGAATATCGATCTTGAATCCGTTGATGTGGACCATCTGACCGTTGAGCGTGACCTTCTCGCCGCGAAAGATCGCGCGCAGCGCCTGCACCGTCTCCTTCATCATCGTGACGGGCTTGCGAAACGGCACGCCCATCCAGCCTTGCATGATGTTCGGCGTCGAGATGCCAAGGCCCAGGATGAAACGGCCGCCGGAGATCTGATTGGTCGTGATCGCCGACATCGCGATCAGTGGCGCGGGCCGCGAAAATACCGGCACGATCGCGGTGCCGAAGCGCAGCTTCGTGCTCACCATCGAGGCCGCCGCGATCGGGCTGAATGCGTCGGCGCCAAACGATTCGTAAGACCACGCATCGGTATAGCCGCAGCGTTCGGCGGTGCGAACGAGATCGGCCAGGTGCGGATTCTGAAACGGCTCGTGCGGAATCGTGATTCCAAGTCGCATGGGAACTTCCTCTCGGCCAGCGAATCTAGCGCACCCTGCATACGAGCGCACACCCCACCAAGTGGCGGATCCCGCCCGAACCTAACGCGGCGCGCCGGCTTCATCTGAGCCTCACGGTAACAATACTTATACAAATAGTTGTGTTTAGGCGCCCTGCGCCGCTCTTGCGACCTTCATTGCGGTCGTCGCTGCAGCGCTCATTGCGATCGCAACCCGCGCGCAGGCCCAGGTTGGACAGCGCAACTTCTTTCGACCAGATGATCACGCAAGACGTCGATCCCGGCAACGAACTGACGCTGGAGCCCGGCAGGCCGAAAAGCTCGAGCAGGAGCCAAGGCGCGTTTCTCTTCTCGCTCGAAAACCAAATGAGGCCCAACTTCCGCCTCTTCGTCGGCTATGCGCTCGGCGATTTCTCCCGGCACCGGGTACAGGGCAGCACCGGGCTCGACAATCCTGCGAGTGCAAGCGGCCGGGTTCGCAATCGACATTTACTATGATCAGATCTTCCCGCGGCTCGCGCGAGCTTTTAGGACTGCATCTTCAAAGCTCATTTTGATGAACTGCGTCGCGCGCCATTGATGATTGAATCGCGGCCGTCTCGAAGCCAACTGCAAATTCCAATTAGCTGCTGAATCGATAGGCGCGTACCTGCCCTTTACGCGGGCTCTGCCTATTCGAGCGGCACGATTTCAGGCTGAACCTGCGCGACGGTGACTTGCTGCAACCTGTCGCACCTCCGGCCGACTTTCGCTGCCATAAAATGCAGACTGCATTGCACTCGCAAGACAACACGA
>Ga0335073_10004296_pt1 | contig 19930 bp, 19 predicted proteins | sample Lox_Sample_22_FD_207093 | JGI IMG/M metagenome (GOLD analysis project Ga0335073, IMG submission 207093) | Soil microbial communities from Loxahatchee National Wildlife Refuge, Florida, United States - Lox_Sample_2.2 | ecosystem: Environmental > Terrestrial > Soil > Wetlands | place: USA...
GTTCTTCGCCGATGGCTGCGACAGTGGCGGCCATTTCGTCCTCGGTGACGAAACACCCGGCCGACAGCCGCACGGCGGCGGGCCTGGGAATACCACGAACCAGGATGGAACGGTCGGCCAGGCGCTGGACCAGGTCCTGGGGGTCGAGGTCGCCGACACTGAAGCTGACGAGTCCGGCATGGGCCGTGCTGGTGATCACCTCCACCCCGTCCAGCTTGGCCAGTTCGGCCTGGGCCAGGGCAGCGAGGGCGTAGATGCGCTGGTGCGCCCAGTCTTCGCCGACGATGCCGGTCATCCAGTTGATGGCGGCCAGCATCCCGGCGAGGTCCGGCAGGTGCATGGTGCCCTGCTCAAAGCGACGGCCGTCCTCCTTGACCAGGAATCCGCCGTAATCGTTGTAGCCGTCGATGGTCCCGTAGCCGGCGAAGGTGGTCCGGATCTGGGAGATGGCGTTCTGCGCGCTGTAGAGCGCGCCGGTTCCTTCCGGCCCGCACAACCACTTCTGGCCCGACACCGAGTAGAAGTCGACTCCGAGCGACGTCATGTCGACGTCCATCGCGCCGAACGCCTGGGCCGCGTCGACCAGGACCAGGACGCCGCGCTCATGCGCGGCCGCGGATATCCCGGCCAGGGGGAGCACATCGCCGGTGCTGTAAGAGACGTGCGAGAGCGAGATGAGCTTGGTACGCGGCGTTATGAGCCGGACGACGGCGTCCACTGGGTCGGACGGGCCGGACAGCAGGTCGGCGGTCTTGACCGTGACCCCGTAGCGGTCGCGAACGATCCACAGCGGCAGCAGCGCGCCGGGGTGCTCCACGTTGGTGGTGATGGCCTCGTCGCCGTGCACCCAGTTGACGCCGAGAGTGATCAGGTTCATCCCCTCGGTGGTGTTGTGGGTGAGCGCGACCTCGGTGGGCCGGCAGCCGAGCAGCCCGGCCAGCGCGTCCCGGCAGTCCTGCTTGACCTGCATGGCCCGGTCGAAATGCCCGCGACCGGTCCTCGGCTGCAGGGTATGCGCCAGGGCGGTCTCGCACACCGCCTCCGCCACCGGCCGCGGCAGCGGCCCGGTGGTGCCGGAGTTTAGGTAGGTAACCCCGGCCAGACTGGGCAGGTCCTCGCGTATCCGGGCAACGTGGTGATCGGGCTCAGACTGCGGCGGGGTCATAGACCCGTCCTCTCGTCATGACCATGGCCGGGTGGTGGAGCACGGACAGGTCCGTGACCGGGTTACCCGGCACCGCGACCAGATCCGCGTCCTTTCCAGGTTCCACGGCGCCGGTGATGGCGTCCAGGCCGCACGCCTGGGCGGCCCGGCTGGTGGCGCACTCGATGACCTCCTCGGCGGACATGCCGGTGGCGGCCAGGGCCTCCAGGCCGTAGGCGTACCCGCCATGCGCCACGAGGTTGATGCCGGCGTCGGTGCCGGCCACCAGGCGGACACCCATCCGCCACATCAGCCGCAGCCGCTCTTTGCGCCGCCGGATGAGCTCCGCCGGTACCGGATAGCCGCCCAGCGGGACTTCACGTGGCCGCAGCAGGTGCACGTTGGCCGTCGGGCACACGAAGATTCCCTGGTCCACGATGGTCGCCGCCACCTCCTCATCGAAATTCTCGCCGGTCTCCGCGGCCCAGGAACAGTGCTCGATGGTGTCTACCCCGGCGGCGACGCTGTTCCGGATCCCGGTCAGGCCGTGGGCATGAGCGGCCACGCGCTTGCCGACGCGGCGGGCCTCCTCCACGATCACCCGCAGCTCGTCCAGGCCGAACTGGGCATGCCACGGGGCCGAGCCCGCCGTCATGAACCCCCCGGTCGCCATCACCTTGATCACCTGCGCGCCCGCCTTGTGGTGCTCGCGGACCGCGCGGCGCAGGCCGTCGTGGTCGTCGCGCTCGCAGCCCATGAACCAGCAGTGACCGCCGGTGACCGTGATGGGCTGATTGCTGACGATCAGGCGCGGCCCCGGCGCCTTCCCCTCCTCGATGGCCTCCTGCACCACCAGGTCCAGCAGGCCGCGCGCGCCGAGCTCGCGAGCCGTGGTCACGCCCGCCGCTAACAGGCGCCGGGCATTGCGCAGCATCTCGACCAGCAACTGGTGGTCGCTGGCCGCCATCATGTGGGCCACCGGGGCCTCGCTGGCGTCGAAACCCAGATGCACGTGGCAGTCGATGAGGCCGGGCAGGAGGGTGTGGCCGGCGAGGTCGCGGACGCTCGCCCCGGCCGCCTCCGGCCGCGACCGGATCTGTTCGGCCGGGCCCACGGCGACGATGGTCGATCCGTCCACCAGCACCGCTCCGCCCTCGATGACCTCGCGGTCCGCCCCGGTCATGACCCGGTCCGGCGTCAGCAGCTCCATGTCTGGCTCCCTCGGCTCATCGGCGCGGCCGCCGGGTGGGGGGCGGGGTGCTCGGGCCATGCCTATAACTGACGTTAAGCGGCGAAGCGTCCGGCCGGTAGCATCGCGAACATGTCCGACGGACCCGATACCAACGCCGCGTTCTGGAAGACCGACGAGGGGATCTCCCTGTGGAAGTCGTCCGCGGGCGACCAGGAGCGGCGGCGCGCCGAGCAGCGGCGGCTCATGGCCGATCTGCTCCCGTTCGCGGACGACGAGGCGTTCCTCTTCGTGGACCTCGGCGCGGGGCTGGGCGCCGCGGCCCGGACCGTTCTCGACCGCTACCCGGCCGCCGAGGCGATCCTGGCCGACTTCTCGCCCCAGATGATGGACGAGGGGACGCGCGAGCTGGCGCCTTACGCCGGACGGTACCGCTACGTCGAGTTCGACCTCGCCGACGGCGAATGGCCGGACGGGCCGTCCGGGATCCCGGCCAGCGTGGCCGCCGTGATCAGCTCCCTGTGCGTGCACCACCTGCCGGACGAGCGCAAACGGCAGCTCTTCGACGGGATCTTCGCGCGCCTGGCCCCGGGGGGCTGGTACCTGAACTTCGACCCGGTGACCACCGAGGACCCGGTGATCGAGGCGGCGTGGCTGCGGGCCAGCGACCGGCGTGACCCGGACGCGGCGGGGAAGCGAGCGAACCGCACGCCAGAGCAGCAGGCCCACTGGGAGAACCACATCCGCTACATCATCCCGCTCGAGCCCCAGATCGCCTTTCTGCGCGCGGCCGGATTCGAGGCCGTGGACGTGTACTGGAAGGACCTGGACTACGTGATCTACGGCGGCCGCCGCCCGGTGGCGTAGCCCGCGGGCCGCCCTCAGTCGCCGACGGCGCGGATCTCGGCGTCGGTGTACTGGTCGTAGGGCTGGTCACGGGCGATTTGCGCGGCCAGGGCCGTGAGGTTGATGACCTGTGCCGTCTGCTGCGACGCGGCCAGGGCGGCGGCCTCGCGGGCCTCGTGCTCGCGCATGGCCCGGGCGCGGGCGGCACGGACGTAACGGGCGTGGGCCTCGGCGCGGTGGCGGGCCTGCTCGGCGTCGGCCAGGGCCACCTCGCGCAGCAACATCAGGTACAGCCCGACCAGGCCGACCGGCACGATCAGGACCCACCAGGGCATGAGACCGGTGACGGTGCAGAGCGCGGTCCCGATGGTCAGCGCGACCAGCATGGTCAGCAGCCGGCGGCGCGCCTGCAGGACGTGGGCGCGGCTCGGCGGGCGGCCGGGCGGGCGGGACGGGCCGTGCGGGCGCTGGCGGCCCGGGCCGGTGTGAACCCCCGACCAGTCCTCAGCTGACGAGCCGTCCTCAGCCGAAGACCAGTCTTGAGCCCCCGACCAGTCTTCCGGCGCGGAGCCAGATTCGGCGGCGGCCTCGTACGCGGCCACGTATTCAGCCTGAACCGAGGCGCCGGCGTAAGCGTCCTCGCCAGCACCCCCATCTTCCGAAGCCGTGCCGTCCAGATCCTCGGCCGCGCCCACGGTCTCCACCGACAGCGTCGTCATCGAGTAGCTGACCGACGAGTACTCCGCGTGGACCGCGGTTTCCTCCGCCTCGACCGGGCCGGAGGCAACCGGGCCGGAAGCAACCGGGCCCGAAGCAACCGGCTCCTCCCAGGCCACCGGGTCGACAGCGGCGCCCGGCTCGCCCTCGGCCGCCGGCCGATCCGGATCCGCGCCCTCGACGTACCCGGCGTACTCCGCGTACTCCGCGTACTCCTCCGACTCGTAACCGCCCTCCTGCTCGGAGTGATTATCGTGCGACCGGTGCAGCCAGCGCGGAACGAGCACGCACGCCCAGATGGCGACGATGGCGAGATAAAGAATGGCGCTGCTCAACGGCTTACCCCGGGCACACGTCGGCGCCGCGCGGCCGGATTACGGTACGCGGGCATGATGGGGTAACCGACGAGCTCACGTCACGCACGGTAAAGGTCGTGGTCCGCTTTGACGAGCATTCGGGCCGGTGTGTCGCGAGATCGCGCGACGGGCCGTTACCCAAACGCACCGGCGACCGGACAACCGGCCGTTAACCAGCCGGATAACCAGGAACGCTCAGCCGGTCCGGGAACGCGACTCGGCGATCCGGCGCCACCGCGTCATAAGCCCGCCGGTGGCGTCCTCCACGGTCATCGCGTAGCAGAGATGGTCCCGCCAGGCGCCGTCGATATGCAGGCTGCGGCGGCGCAACCCCTCCTCGCGGAACCCCAGTTTCTCCACCACCCGGCGACTGGCGTGATTTTCCGGCCGGATCGTCGCCTCGACCCGGTGCAGGCCGATGACAAAGAAACAGTGATCCATCGCCATGGCCAGCGCGGTCGGAATGATGCCCCGGCCCGCGTAGGCCTCGTCGACCCAGTAGCCGACCTGTGCCGACCGCGCCGATCCCCAGACGATGCTGCCCACGGTGAGCTGCCCGGCGAAATGACCGCCGTAGGTAACCACCCACGGCACGGTCAGACCCTGCCGCGCCTCGCGCCGCATGGTGCGCGCCATGGAAACGTACGGGCCGAGACTGGACCGGTACAGCGGCGTCTCCGGATTGGTCGGCTCCCAGGCCCGCAGCCAGGCAGCATTACGCACCCGTGTGTCGCGCCAGGTCGCGGCGTCCTTCACGCGGACCGGGCGCAGGCTGACGGGCAACTCGAGAAGGTCAGGCTCGGTCAGGGTGACCGGCCAGCCCCGCATGCGTCCCACGGCACCATCATTCCCTGGCTCAGCTCTAGTTCGCCATTTGGTGAACCAACGAATACGTACGGGATATGCCCGGGCGGCCCTTCGGTTTCATTCGGAGCGTGGGTGATCGCCGCCTCGTGCCTGGTCAACCGCGTGCGCCAGCACCCGGGACAGGGCCGCCATCCCGTCCCGGACGCCGCCCGTCGAGCCGGGCATATTCACGATCAGCGTCTGTCCGGCCAGGCCGGCCACCCCGCGGGACAGGATCGCGTCCGGAACCCCGGCCGCCTCCCCCTCCCAGCGAATCGCGTCGGCGATGCCCGGAACCTCCCGGTCCAGCACCTTCCGGGTCATCTCGGGTGTGAGGTCGGTCGGGGTGAGCCCGGTACCGCCGGTGGTGATCACGACGTCGTAACCGGCCGCGACCGCCTCCCGCAGCGCCTTCTCGACCGCGTCGCCGTCCGGGATCACCTGCGGGCCGTCGGTCTCGCACCCGGCCGATTCCAGCAACTCGACCAGGATCGGCCCGGACCGGTCGGCGTAGACGCCGGCCGAGGCGCGGTTGGAGACCGTGATGGCCAGGGCCCGGATCACGGCCGTCGCCAGGTGCCGGTCTTGCCGCCGGTCTTCTCGTCGACCCGGACGTCGCTGACCACCGCGGCCGGATCGATCGCCTTGATCATGTCGATCAGCGCCAGCGCGCCCACCGAGACCGCGGTCAGCGCCTCCATCTCGACCCCGGTCCGGTCGGCGGTCCTGGCGGTGACGGTGATCATCACCCCGTCGTCGGCCACCTCGAGGTCCACGGCCACCGCGTGCAGCCCGATCGGGTGGCACAGCGGGATCAGGTCCGGCGTGCGCTTGGCGCCCTGGATCGCGGCGATCCGGGCCACTGCCAGCGCGTCGCCCTTGGGCACGGTCCGGTCCCGCAGCGCCGCCACGGCAGCCGGGGAGAGCAGCACCCGCCCGGACGCCGTCGCCGTGCGAGCGGTCACCGCCTTGCCCGACACGTCCACCATCCGCGCCTGGCCACCGGCGTCGATGTGGGTGAGCTCCGGGGCGCCGCTCATGGCAGGTCCAGCACCTCGACCTCGGCGCCTTGCGGGAGCTCGGTCACCGACTCGGGCACCACGATCAGGGCGTTGGCCCGGGCCAGCGAAGCCAGCTGGTGCGACGCCTGCCCCGAGACCGGTGCCACGGTCCCGGCCGACCGGTCGAGCACCCCGCGCAGGAACGACCGCCGTTTTGCCGGCGACCGGACCGAAGCGGCCAGGACGGCCCGCCCCGCGTCAGGGCGTTCAGGAAAAAGGTCTTGAAAAACGCTCGCCACCGGCCGGACAAACAGCTGGAAGGAGACATAAGCGCTGACCGGGTTCCCGGGCAGCGTGAAGATCGGCGTGCCGGCCGGCCCCACCGTGCCGAACCCCTGCGGCATCCCCGGCTGCATGGCGACCTTGCGGAAGCCGACCGTGCCGAGGTCGGCCAGCGCCGCCTTGACCACGTCGTGCTCGCCGCCCATGCTCACCCCGCCGGTGGTGACCAGCAGGTCGGCGCCGTCGAGCGCGGCCTCGATCGAGGCCAGCACCGTGGCCTTGTCGTCGGGCACGATCGGGTGGCGCCGGGCCTCGAACCCGGCCTCCCGCGCGGCCGCGGCCAGCATCCGGCTGTTGGACTCCCAGATCTGGCCCGGGATGACCGGCCGGCCGGGCTCGATGAGTTCGTTCCCGGTCGAGATCAGCGTGACCCGCGGCCGGGGCCGGGCGGTGACGGTGCCGTGGCCGGCCGCGGCGAGCAGCCCGAGCTGGACCGGGCCGAGCCGGGTGCCCGCGGTCAGCAGCAGGTCGCCGACGGCCGCGTCGTCTCCGGTCCGCCGGATCGCGTGGCCGGGCTCGGCCGCGCGGGTGATCGTGACCCGGCCGCCCGCGGCGCCGCCGTCGGTCCACTCGACCGGCACGACCGCGTCCGCGCCCGGCGGCAGCAACGCCCCGGTCATGATCTTGATGCCGCCGCCGCCGGTCAGCTCGTGGCGCGTGGTGTCGCCCGCGGCCACCTCGGCGCGGACCGGCAGCGTGACCGGCCGCTCGGGGCTCGCGCCCGCCACGTCGGCGGCCAGCACCGCGTACCCGTCCATGGCCGAGTTATCGAACGGCGGCAGCGGCCACGCCGCGGCCACGTCCTGCGTGAGCACCGCGCCGTCGGCCTCGTCCAGGCCGAGCGGGCGGGGCGGCAGCGGGCGGATCGCCGCGAGTATCTCGGACAGGTAACTGTCGACCGACTGCATCTCGGACTGCCCGGTGCGTTCGGTCACGGTCATCGCGGGCGGGCCTGTCCGGTCACGGCAGGCGGGCCAGGTAGTCGCGGAGCCAGGGCACGAATTCCGGCGCGATGTCCGGCCGGTCGCAGGCGAACTGGATCTGGGTGCGCAGATAGTCCAGCTTGTTGCCGGTGTCGTAGCGGCGGCCGCGGAACAGCACCCCGTGCACGCCGCCGCCCTCGACGCCCATGCTGCGGTCGCCCACGGCCAGCGTGCGGAGCGCGTCGGTGAGCTGGATCTCGCCGCCGCGGCCCGGGGGAGTCTGCCGGAGCACGTCGAAGATGCCCGGGTCGCAGACATAACGCCCGATAACGATCCAGTTGGACGGCGCCTCGTCCTTCGGCGGCTTCTCGACCAGGTCGGTCACGGTGACCACGTCCTCGGCGCCGGTCGGCTCGATCGACGCGACGCCGTACGACGACACCTGGTCGGGCTCGACCTCCATGAGCGCGACGACGCTGCCCCCGAACTGCTTCCTGACCTCGATCATCCGCTGCAGCAGCGGGTCGCGGCGGTCGATCAGGTCGTCCCCGAGCAGCACCCCGAACGGCACGTCCCCCACGTGCTCGGCCGCGCACAGGACCGCGTGGCCCAGACCCCGCGCCGCGCCCTGGCGGACGTAGTACATCTCCGCCAGCTCGCTGGACGCCTGGATCAGCGACAGCCCTTCCTTGTCCCCCTTGGCCTCGAGCGCCTCCTCGAGCTCCTGGTTGCGGTCGAAGTAGTCCTCGATCGAGCGCTTGCCGCGGCCGGTGATCATCAGGACGTCGCGCAGGCCGGCGCTGACCGCCTCTTCCACCACGTACTGGATCGCGGGCGTGTCGACGACCGGCAGCATCTCCTTGGGCGTCGCCTTGGTCGCGGGCAGGAACCTGGTCCCCAGGCCCGCCGCGGGGACGACGGCCTTGGTGACCTCGTCCTTGGCGCTGGCTGTTGTATCGGCCATGCTGAGAACCCTAACTGTAGGCCGGAGGATGCCGTGAACTGCACTGACCATGATGAGGTGGCACTGCGGTCACGGAAAGTTGCGCTGCGCCGCCAGCTGACCGCCCAAAGGCTGAAAACAAACGATATTGAACGCTCCGACTGGGGTAAATCCCTGCGCGACGCGGTGCTCTCGCTGCCGGAGATTCAAATGGCCGGAACGGTGGCCGCCTACGTGTCGGTGGGCACCGAGCCGCAGACCCGCGGGCTGATCTACGCGCTCTGGAAGCGCGGGACGTACGTGCTGCTACCGCTGCTGCTGGATGACTTCGACCTGGACTGGGCCTCGTACGAGGGGCCGGAGTCGCTGGCGCCCGGGCCGCGCGGGCTGCTGCAGCCGACCGAGCCGGGGCGCGGCGTGCACGCGGTGACCAGCGCGGACCTGGTGATCGTTCCGGCCCTGGCGGTGGACCGGGCCGGGCGGCGGCTCGGCCGGGGCGGGGGTTCGTACGACCGGGCGCTGGCGCGGGTGGGCGCGGCGGTGCCCACCGTGGCGCTGATCTACGATCATGAGCTGCTGGACGAGGTTCCTTGCGGCCGCCGCGACCAGCCGGTGCGGATGGTGGCCCGCCCGGGGCATGGAATCACCAGGCTCCGCTAGCTGTTGCTACCATCTAGCAGTCACACGCGGCGAGTGCCAGCGCCCGCCAGCGCCGCAGAGGGAGGAACCGTGCCGACGTATCAGTACGCCTGCACCGATTGTGCTGATCGGCTCGAGGTCGTGCAGAAGTTCACCGACGAGTCGCTGACCATCTGCCCCACCTGCGGCGGCAAGCTCCGCAAGGTCTACTCCCCGGTCGGCATCGTCTTCAAGGGGTCCGGCTTCTACCGGACCGACAGCCGCGCCAGCCAGAAGAGCAGCGAGCCCGCCGGGGCCTCGGCCAACGGTTCCAACGGTGCCTCCGACGGGAAGAAGCCGGACAGCTCCTCGTCGGGCGACAAGTCGGGATCCGGCGACAAGAAGTCCGGGTCTGGATCCCGTTCCGGCTCCGGCGACAAGGTCGGCAGTTCCTCTTCCTCCTCTTCTTCCGGGTCGTCTTCGGGGTCCTCTGGCTCGTCGTCTTCTGGTTCGTCGTCCTCGGGCTCGAAGGTCGCCTGAACCGCCGTGGCCGGCACCGATCTGGTCGGCACCGACCTGGCCAGCATCGGCGTCATCGGAGGCTCGGGGCTGTATGAGTTCCTGGACGCCATCGAAGAGATCGCGGTCGACACGCCCTACGGGGCGCCGAGCGACCCGATCGTCATCGGCGAGGTGTCTGGTCGGCGGGTGGCGTTCGTGCCCCGTCATGGCCGAGATCACCGCTTCCCGCCGCATCGCATCCCCTACCGCGCCAACCTCTGGGCACTGCGCTCGATCGGCGTCCGCCAGGTGCTGGCGCCGAGCGCGGTGGGCTCGCTGACCACGGACTACGGCCCGGGCACGCTGGCCGTACCGGACCAGCTGGCCGACCGCACCTCGAGCCGGGCCCAGACGTTCTATGACGAGGGCGGCGCCGTGCACGTGGGCTTCGCCGACCCGTACTGCCCGGTCGGGCGGACGTACGCCCTGGCCGCGGCGCAGGAACTCGGCTGGGCCCCGGTGTCGTCGGGCACCCTGGTGGTCATCGAGGGGCCGCGCTTCTCCACCCGGGCCGAGTCGCGGTGGTACGCCGCGCAGGGCTGGACCCTGATCGGGATGACCGCCCTGCCCGAGGCCGCGCTGGCGCGCGAGCTGGCGCTCTGCTACACCACGATCGCCCTGGTCACGGACACCGATGCGGGGGTTGAGGAGGGCGAGGGCGTTACGCAGGCCGAGGTGTTCCGGGTGTTCGCCGAGAACATGGCCGGGCTGCGGGACGTGCTCATGAAGATCATCGAGGGCCTGCCCGAGAAGCGGACCTGCCCCTGCCCGCACGCCCTCGACGGCCTCAAGCTCCCGATCAGCCTCCCCTGACCCCAGGGCTTGCCGGCCGGCTCTCTCCTCCGGCGTCCGCCCCCGGGCGCAACCTTCCGAACCCCCAGCCAGTTTATTCCGACAAATCATCCTAACCGGGCAAACCAGGCTCCTCTGCGGGCGGTGCAGTCGCCGGCGCGCGCCGTGGTTGCACGCTTAGGCCCCGCGGAAGGGGCCTTACGGTGCAACGACGCCGACGGCGGGACGCGGCCGCGAGCTGGCGTCAGTCGAGGTCGCCGTGCTCGATCCGGGCCAGCCGGCGCGCCCGGACCAGCTGATCGAACTCGTGCTCCACGTCCACCCGGCCCGGGGCCAGGGCGGCGAACACGCCGGTCACGTCGCGCATGCTGACCACCCCGAGCAGTCGGTCGCCCGCCACCACCGGCAGGTGCCTGATCCAACGCACCGCCATCTCCCTGGCCGCCTCCTGCAGCGCCATGTCCGGCGGCACGGTGAACGGCTGCGTCGTCATCACCTCGTCAACCGAGCTGCGGTCGGGGTCGGCGCCCAGCGCCACCGCCCGGAGCACGTCGCGCTCGGTGATGATCCCGGCGAGCCGCCCGTCCTCGGTGATCAGCAGCGAGCCCGTCTGCTCGCGCCACATGTGTTCCGCCGCCGACCGGAGGCTGTCTCCGGCCGACTCCGTGATCGTGGCCTGCGTCATGACGTCCTGAACCTGCACCGCACCGCTCCTCGCCCGCTGCTCCGCACGACGTGCTCCGCGGCCGCTCCCGTCGCTGCCTGGCGTCCCACCCTACGGGCCGCGGCCGCCCCGCGACGGGCACTGACCGGTTAGGCTTGATCCGGCCAGCAGGTCGCCATCCAGCGCCTGGGCCGGTCGGCCCCGATAGCTCAGTGGACAGAGCAACTGCCTCCTAAGCAGTAGGTCGCGCGTTCGAGTCGCGCTCGGGGCGCAGCAGTGCAGGTAACTCGCCTTTCTCGAAACTATCCTCGGTCGCAGGATTCACTGCCTGCGAGCAGTCACTCCTTCGCGAAGTTATTGCGCACACGGCTCGTGGGCCAACATCGGCCAATGTGGCTGGGTGTGGCTCAGCGTCAGCCCCAAAATGGTACATATATCGCATTCCTAGCCTCTGGGAGCCAAGCCGGGAGCCAAAGGGATCGGGGAAACCGGCAGCGCCCTGCAGCACCACCCTGGTCCGGCGGTGCTCAGTCGCCTGTCTCGTTGTCAGTGCGCGATGCAGGCAGCGCGCAGATCGGCGTTGAGGCTTGGTTCGCGAGCTTCGCGACTGGACCCACCGTCTGCAGAAGCCCGAGGATCTCGGGCGTACCTCATCGGGGCATTGAAAATGTTCACCCGCAGTGCGGCCGGGAATTATGCGCTCTGGCACGCGTTAACATGAGCGGTCCCCGAGAGCCGAGCCGGCCGTTCGGCGGCGACTTTCTCCCGTGCCTGGTCACCCAGCCCGTGCACTGGCGGTTCAGGGGTCGTGTAAGGACCTGCCGAGGCCCACCTGCGTTGATCGTCGGAGATCCGCAAGCCGGCTCGGTGTTCACAGCACCAGAACCTCTGCTCGGGACGTGCCTCGCCCGGCCGGGGGACTGTGCGGCATGCTGCCGTGGCTGCTGTGTCCCGGCATTTCAGAGGAGAAGTCTGTGGTTCGACCAGGCCAGCGCCAGACGGGCGCTCGCCGTAGCGCCCCGCGTAAGCAGCGGCGCGTCCACCACCGCGGCGATGTCGTCCCGGTGCTCGCCCGAACCGTCCGTGAGGTCGAGGCGGCGGCCCGGCGCGGCCGCGTGACGCCTGCCGTGCGCACGAAGTTCCAGGCCGCCGCCCTGCTGCTGCGGGACGAGCGTGCCCGCGTCCGGGCGGCGGCCGGAAGCGACCGTCATTCGGCCGAGCAGCTCAAGCGCCTGGACGGCGTCGCGGCCATCCTCGCGACGACCGCCGTCCAGGACGCTGGGCTACTGGCGCTACTCGCCGAGAGCTCCGGGGTCTCCGACGCGGCCCGGTCGCTCAAGGGGGAGATGCTGCGGGACCTCGGCATCGAGCCGGCGCCCGAAGAGATCGCGCCCGCGCAGACCGCTACGGCTTCCGCCGGCTCGGAGCGGCGGGTCGCGCCGCAGTCGGTGGTCTCCCGGCAACTGGCGAACCCCTTTCTCGCCCCCGACTTCTCCGCCGTTCCGCAGCGCACCTCCCGTCCGCGCCGCCTGGCCGGCTGGGAGCTGCTCGGCCCGCTGCTTAGTTCCTTCGAGCGTGGCGGCGGAGCAGCCCCGGCGTGCATGGCGCTCCCGGCGCCGACGGCGGGGTTCACCCCGGCGGGCCTGGAACTGATGCCGCACCAGGGGCAGCTGGTCGCAGCGGCCGCTGCGGGTCACCGGACGTTCCTGCTCGCCGATGAGCCGGGCCTGGGCAAGACGGCCCAGGCGCTGCTCGCGGCGGAGGCAGCGAACGCCTACCCGCTGCTCGTCGTCGTGCCGAACGTCGTCAAGACCAACTGGGCTCGTGAGGCGGCCCGCTGGGCGCCCCACCGCCCGGCCACCGTGGTGCAGGGCGACGGCGAGGCTGTCGACGGCTTCGCCGATATCGTCGTGCTCAACTACGAGGTTCTCGACCGCCACATGGGCTGGCTCAGCGGCTTCGGCTTCCGCGGCATGGTCGTGGACGAGGCTCACTTCATCAAGAACAAGGCCTCGCAGCGCTCGCAGAACGTCCTCGCGCTCTCCGGCCGCATCCGGTCCCGTACCGATCGGCCCTTGCTGATGGCGCTGACCGGAACCCCGCTGATCAACGACATCGAGGATTTCCGGGCGATCTGGCAGTTCCTCGGCTGGATCGACCACAGCAAGCCCCTCGACGGGCTAATGGATGCGCTTGAGGACACCGGCCTGACACCCGCCGACCGAAGCTTCTACGCCGCGGCGCGCCAGTGCGTGATCGACCTGGGCATCGTGCGCCGCCGCAAGCTCGACGTGGCCGCCGACATCCCCTCCCGCCGTATCGCCGACCTCCCCGTTGAACTGGACGAACGGGCCGGCCGGTCGATCCGGGCGGCAGAACGAGACCTCGCCAGCCGGATGGTGGCGCGGTACAAGACGGCGTCCGCGAACCAGCCCTCCGACGTCGGCGTCGAGGGCATCGACCACGACCTCGTTCGCCGGGTGGCCCGCTCGGAGCTGAAGGAAGCGACGGCCGCGCAGTCCGGCGAGAACGTGTTCACCATGATGCGACGCATCGGCCAGGCGAAGGCCGAACTGGCCGCGGACTACGCGGCTCAGCTGGCCCGCAGCGCCGGCAAGGTCGTCTTCTTCGCCAAGCACGTCGACGTGATGGACGCCGCCGAAGAGCTCTTCGCCCGGCAGGGAGTGCGCTTCTCGTCGATCCGTGGCGGCCAGACGCCCACAGCGCGGCAGGCGAACGTCGAAGCCTTCGTGAACGACCCGGACGTCGCGGTCGCGGTGTGCTCGCTGACCGCGGCTGGCGTGGGCCTGAATCTGCAGGTCGCTTCCAACATCGTGCTGGCCGAGATGTCCTGGACCGACGCGGAGCAGACCCAGGCCATCGACCGCAGCCACCGCATCGGGCAGGCCGAACCGGTGACCGCGTGGCGCATCATCGCCGCGCAGACCATCGACTCCCGGATCGCTGAGCTGATCGACAGCAAGGCGGGGCTTGCCGCCCGGGCACTAGACGGGTCGGACCAGGAAATCTCCCCCCCGGCCGACGTGCAGCTAGAGGCGCTGGCCGCATTGCTGACGGATGCGCTGCAGTCATCTTTCGGACATGGCACCGCCCCGAGTACCTAACCGTCAGGATGCCCCGGGCGAGACTATGCTCGAGGACCAAGGTCCACCAATTGGACATGCTGGTTCTATCGTCCTGCCGATGACCATTGTTTGTTCTTGGTGGTGCCCGGTGATGGCGGCTGATCGGGGTCGTCAGGTGGGCCGCCGTGGGCGACGTAATCGGTGTAGCGGCGATGGCGTGCTATGAGATCCCTGTGCTCTCGTGCGGGTGCACGGCGAGGCGGGGACGGACCGCCGGTCTCGCTGACCATGGACGGGCTGATCTACGCCACTTCGATCGCGATGCCCGACTCGCCGTGGCGGAAAGTACCGGTTCCTGTCCTGGCGAGGTGGCTGCTGGGACTGGGGGTCGCCGCAACGCTTGCGGCCAACGTGGCGCACGACGGCCTAGGCAATGCCTGGCGGGTGCCACAGCGGCCGCGTGGCCGCCGGTCGCACTGGTCGGCTGCTATGAGCTGCTCATGATGATCACCCGCTCGGCCGCTGCACCTCCTGAGCAATCAGCACAGCCCGCGAGACGCACGACTTGCGGAAGAAGCGGAAGTTCACGCCGAGCGCTGGCGATGCATAAAAATACGACCCTCGCCGCTGTCTGCGCCGATTGCCCACCATGCGAAGAGCCCTAATAACCGCGCCGAGCCGCCGTAATGGTCGGCAACCTGGTCGCCTGCCGGGCCGCCTGCGCCAGGCCGCGAACGGATAATCTGCGCGCTCATGCGAGCAGCCCTGCGAACTCGCATGACGGTCGCCGGGGACGGGCGCTGGCCTTTCTTCTTTCCGGTGTTGAAGAGATCCCGGTCCCCGAGCCCGCTGCTGACGAGGTGCGCATCGCCGTCGGCGCCGCCGGTGCCGCGTGTCGGAGCACCTTGCCGCCAAGCGCGTTGTCGGCCAGCGGGTCATCCTCCTGCCCGGCCAGTCATGCTGCGAGTGCGGCAGCAACTGCCTCATGCGGCGGGAACCGTGCCTGCGCGGGCGCACGCGCGGTGTCAACTACGACGGCGGCTGGGCGGAGTACGCGCGACACCCTTGTCGGCATACCCGACGACCTGCCCTTCGATCAGGCGGCCATCATCCCGGACGCCGTCTTCACCCCGCAGGCGGCGATCGTCGCTGCCGCGCAGGTCCGCCCCGCGCAATCGGCGGGAGTCTGGGGTTTCGGCGGCTGGCTCACGTGGTTCATGCGGTTAGCGGAAGTCGGCTGCGTGGTCGCGGGCCCATTCGCGAATGTCAGCGCGGGGCGGCCCAGGATCTCGGGCACCGCGGTGGCCAGCTCGGCGGGCAGCGGGGGCACGCTCCCGCGGTCCTGGAGGACGCGCTCGACGATCGGCCCGGGCAGCTGTGTGAGCAGCTGGGCGCGGTAGGTGTCCACGTCCACCTTCTCCAGCCGCACTGGTTCGCCGAGTGCCCCGGCGATCGCGGCGACCTGCTCGCGCACGGTCACCGGGCCTGCCCCCAGCACGGGGTAGGCAGCGCCGCGGTGCGTGTCGTCCAGCAGTGCCCGCACTGCCACCTGGGCAATGTCGCGTTCGTGGACCGGGGAGGTGACCGCGTCGGGGAAGGCGGTGCGCAGCACGCGCCCGGTGCGGATCATCTGCCACCAGCGCAGCGCGTTCGTCGCGTAGTAGCCCGGCCGCACGAAGGTCCGGTCAAGACCGGCCTCGTCCAGCGCCCGCTCCGCTGCGATGTGCCGTAGTGCGATCGGGTTGGCTTCGGAGTTTGGGACAGTACCGTGCTGGAGGACAGCAGTACCACGTGCTCCACGCCCGCATTCCGTGCCGCGGCCGCGAATTCCGCCGCGCCTTCGGGATGCGCGTAGAGGAAACACCTTGCGCAGGCCGGCCAGGGCGGCCGGCCAGGACGCCGGGTCGGTCAGGTCGGCGCGCGCCACCTCGACACCGGCGGGGAACTCGCCGGGCCGCGGAGCGCGGCTCGACGCGCGTACCGGTCCCCAGGCCGCCACCAGCCCGCCAGCACGGCCCCGCCGACGTCCCCCGGGCACCGGGTCATTTCACATCCTCCTGAGTTTCAGATTTCATCTTTTGAAACTTGACCGCAGCATGGGCTTGGCGCATGCAGACGCCAGGACCGCACTGGCTGGCAGCCCGCCCGGTTCTGCCGCGCGTCGCGGCGGTGCCGTAGTTTCACCGCGCTAGCGGCACCGGGCGGATCTCGAATACCGCGACGTGGCTGGCGGCTGCGGCGAAGGCGTCGGGGTCGGGGCTGCTGGCGATGCGGGCCCGGACGAACATCGGGGCGCCTCTGGGGACTTCGCGCGGATACGCGCGCATGACCTGCTCTTTCAGCTTGCTGTCGGTGACTTCGGTGACCGTGACGGGCTCGCGCCGGCGCCCCCGGGAGAGTTGGGCGTGCCCGGTGGCCCGGACGTTGCGGGCCCAGTCGGAATCCGGCAGCCCGGCCACCATGTACCGGCCGCCGCTGACCGTCAGCGGCGAGACCGGAGTTGAGCGCGGCTTGCCGGTGCGCCGGCCCGGCACCGTGAGCACGCAGACGGGCCCCATCGTGAGCCCGATGCGCGACATGATGCCCACCGCGTAGTTGGAGGCCCGGAGCCAGCGGGGCAGGGGCTTAACGTCCGGCACGGCAAATCCTTTCGGTCAGCGGAGTGCGCATGCGCCGCGCCGCTGGCGGGACAGGCGCCTTTAGCCGAGGGTGATCTCGTCGAGTTGCACGAGGCTTCCCGGCCTGGCGGTGCTGAGGGCGGGAACGGCCGCGATGAAGTCGTGCACGGGCTGGGTTTGCAGGTGCTCGCCGAACGCGGCAGCGCTGGCGTAGACCTCGTAGAGGTAGAAGCGGCCCTGTACATCGCGGGCCTCGTAGGCGGTGAAGGTGAGGCAGCCGGGCTCGGCCTGGCGTCGAGGACCGCGATCATCGGTCGCGGGCCGTGGTCGTCCCGGTTTGACCTGGAGGCTCTGGTGGTTCATGGCGTCACGGACGCTCGTCGCTGGGCATGGTCAGGGTTCCGCTCGGCTGCTCGGGGTCAGGGGGCGACGGTCAGTGGTTCCCCGGGGCTGATGACCTTGACCGGGACGTCGGGGACGAGGCGGCGGGCGGCCTCGACGAAGAGGGAGGGGTCCTTGTCGCTCTTGAGGAAGAGCATGTCGCCCACGGTGCCGCCGGTGAAGGCGTAGTGCTGCGGTACCGCCAGCCTGGGGCGCAGGGCGGCGGTGAGCTCGGCGGCCTCTTCGGCGTTCATGACGACCTGCTTGTTGCCCGCCATCCGGATGCGCAGGCCGTTGACGGGCAGCAGGGCCACGTCGAGGGGGCCGTAGCGGTCGGTCAGGGTGCGCAGCTCCGGGATGAGCAGCGTGTCCCCGGCGAAGTAGACGCTGCGGCCGCCGCCGCTGATCACGTAGGTGACCTCGTAGACGCCGTGCTTGCCGGGGGCGGCGGCGATGGTCAGGTCGCCGACCCGGGCGGACTGCCAGGGCTCGAGCGCGCGGACGTTCGTGAAGCCGGCCTTGCGGGCCTTCGCCACGACCGGCCCGGCGACCAGCAGGGGCACGTCCTTGCCGGGGTAGCGGCGGAAGGCCTCGAGGTCGCAGTGGTCGTAGTGCGAGTGGCTGATCACCACGGCGTCCAAGTGCGGCAGCCGCTCCGGCTGGAAGGCGATCGGCTCGCCCGGGTGGTACAGGGCGCGCTGGGAGAACCAGGGGTCGGTGAGCACGGTCAGGCCGCCGATCTGGATCAGGTGGCAGCTGTGGGTGACCCGGGTGATGACGAGCGGCTCGGTCATGACTGTTCCCTCGCTTGACAGATAGCGGACATCGGAAAGCAGGTAGAGGACCTTGAAAGGGGAGAGTTCACCGGTCGGCCGCGCCGGCGAGGCGGGCTCCGCCCAGGGGGGTGCGCTGCGGGGAGATGACCCGGCGGCTGATGCGCCAGCCGCCGTCGTGACGCCGCAGGGTGTCCAGGTGCGTCACGCTGGAGAGCGTCCCGTCCGCCATGAGCATGAGGCCCTTGGACAGCGCGGTGACCGTGCCGTCCCCCCCGCCGGTGATGACGACGTTCGTCACGTGATGAGCGACGGGGTTCCCCGGGCCGAGCCGCAGGGCGGCGCTCCTGATCGCCTCGATCCCTTCGAAGGTTCCCACTCCCAGCGCGCTCATGTCGTAGACGACGTCGGGCGTGAAGATCTCCCCGAGGCGGCTCAAATGACCTCCGTCGAACAGGTGCCCGTGCGATGACAAGATCTCGCCGATCGCCTGGCGGTCTTCCGCGTGCAGCTCGTGCGTCACTGTGTCCTCCGTTCGTTTTGGTACTCAGTACCGTAGCGTACTGCATACCTCTTGGGACGGCAAACCGGTTCGGGTACACTTACCGTCATGACCCCGCCCGTCCCGCTCGTGGAGCGCAAGCAACGCCAGGCCCGCCAGCGCATCATCGAGGCCGCCCGGGAGCTGTTCCTCGAGCGGGGCTTCGACGGCGTCTCGGTCGGCGACATCGCCGAGCGCGCCGAAGTCGGCCGCACCACCTTCTTCCGTCACTTCGGCGACAAGCAGGAGGTCGTCTTCGCCCGCGAGCAGGAGCTGCTCGACGCGATCGCCGCAGCCGGCCAGGCAGACGGCACCCCCGCCCCGCGAAACGCGACCGAGGCACTCGAACAGCTCCGCCCGATCGTCTTGGACCTCTGCGCCCAGGCGACCGCCGACCCCGAGGGCTACACCCGCCACTTCCAGCTCATCGAGCAGCACCCGGAGCTGCGCGCCCGCGACGCGGTGAAGACGCAGCAGATCGCCGACAAGCTGACCGAGCTCCTCATCCACCGCGGATCCGACGAGGCCACCGCCCGCTTCGCCGCGCAAATCGCCCTCGCCTGCTACCAGACCGCCAAAACCCTCGGCAACAACCCCCGCACCCTGGCCGACCAGACCCAGGCCGCCCTCAGGCGAGCACTCACGCTCGGGACCAGCACCGCCGAGACCCAGGCGGAACTTGCTGGTTCAGGATGACCTAGCTTGCGTGCTGGCAGGCAAGTCATGCAGATCAAGCCCGGCGTGCTGACGCGACTGCAACATCCGCCAGACCGCTCACCGGCCGCCAGCCCAGGCCATCGCGGCCGGAGCGGCCCCGGCCCGGACCAGCCGGCACAGAACAGAACCAGGCGATCTGTGCGCCCGACGCCGGCGAAGGGGCAACCGCAGCCCGCGCGCCGAGTCGGCGTTCCGAGCACTCACTCGAGAGAACGCGGCCACGGGCCCTGACATAGTTGATCACGTCAACCATGCATGGCTAGTGCGCTGGCCACATACGTTCACCGGGTGGGCTGACAGGCTGCGGCGCTTGCTTCCACACTTGATCTTGTTCTGCGGGATCGAGTGCTGGGAGGCGGGATGGCTGAGCCGGTGCGGGCGCGGCGGCTGACCGATCACGAGGGTCAGCGGCTGCAGCAGATCGTGCGGCGGGGCAAGCACGGGTCGGTCCGGGTCCGCCGGGCGATGATCATCATGGCGTCGGCGTCCGGCACGCCGGTGACGGCGATCGCGCGGCTGGTCGCCGCAGACGAGGACACGGTGCGTGATGTGATCCACCTGTTCAACCAGAAGGGCCTGGCGGCCCTGGACCCTCGGTGGGCGGGCGGCCGTCCCCGCCTGATCAGCGATGAGGACGTGGAGTTCATCGTCGCGGCGGCCACCACGCGCCCGGAGAAGCTGGGCCAGCCATTCACGCACTGGAGCTTGCGCAAGCTGGCCGCTTACCTGGGGCGCAGCGCGGCCCGGGTGGTGGTGATCGGGCGGGAGCGGCTGCGGCAGATCCTGCATGCCCGGGGCATTTCCTTCCAGCGGACCCGGACCTGGAAGGAGTCCGCCGACCCGGACAAGGACGCCAAGCTGGATGCGATCGA
>Ga0335073_10004297_pt1 | contig 19928 bp, 18 predicted proteins | sample Lox_Sample_22_FD_207093 | JGI IMG/M metagenome (GOLD analysis project Ga0335073, IMG submission 207093) | Soil microbial communities from Loxahatchee National Wildlife Refuge, Florida, United States - Lox_Sample_2.2 | ecosystem: Environmental > Terrestrial > Soil > Wetlands | place: USA...
GAGTAAAGTACATTCAAGACTGCCATTCCATGCTTCGAAGAGAGTTTCGATACGGAATGCTAGACTATTGCGTTTATCGAAGTCGGTGTTTGTGAGTTCGAGCATGAATTCTGCAGGGGAGAGCATGGGGGGTGGTGGGTAGCCTAGGGAGGTGAAGTAGCGCATGCTGGTTACGGGGGGTCCGTAGTAGACTGTTTGACCTCCTGAAAGGAGGAGGACGTTGTTGAATAGTAAGAGTGTGTTTGTTGACGGTTGGTGGATAGACGCTATGACTACCATCTACAAAGAAGTTAACATTGTAAGTTAAAGGACTCGGAATGTAGTACGTTGTATTCTTTGGCGGCGTTACGAAGACATGAGATTATTTCGTATGCGCTCGCACTGTCCAAGCCGGAAGTAGGTTCATCTGATGTCAACATCTTCCGAGAAGGTATTGTTACCAAGAAAGATGACTTTGGGAAGAGTAATCAATTGACTTGCAGTCGTAACTCTTCTCTTCTGTCCACCGCTAATTCCTCTCTTCAACGGAGTCCCAATATAACTCGCCTCAACAGATTTCAGGCCAAAATCCCTCAACATGTCTTTAATCCTCTTCCCTCTTTCTTCAGGAGTAACACTCGCAGGTAATGCCAATCTTGCTGCAAATCCAATTGTCTCTGTAACGGTAAGAGATCCAATTAGATGATCTTCTTGTTCGACATAAGTACTCATTGCTCGTAAAGTCGCATCATCAATTGGGCAACGATCGAGCATTTGTTCGCCTTCGATATCGGAGGATTTTAGTCTTCGTGATAGGATGTTTAAGAGAGTAGATTTTCCACAGCCGGATGGACCGAGGATCGCAAGGAGGTCGCCTGTTGTTAATCAACTTAGAAGGAGATAGTACCTGATTGAACGAATCCGCTTACATTGCGAAGGATATCTTTTTTGCCTGTTTTAGTGTCTACTGAGTATGAAATGTTTTTCCATCCAAACGACACTTTCACATCATCTTTCACACCAACTTCTAAATCTGCAACCATTTCCGAAGTATAGAACTAAGTCGTAGTGCGGTGAAATGGGAATGGCAGTGGGGGAGGCTGCTATGGTTTTTATTCATCGGGAATTGCTGCGCGGTTCAACGGAATCCGGGACTGCGGAGGTTCCGTTTGTCCCACGTTTCATCAAAGTGTTTCATACTACGCCACCCCGCACCACGTGTGTTTCTTGAGTCAGCCACGGTAGAAAGATAGCGATAGGAAAAAGAACACGGGAATGAACTACTCCTTGTAACCGAATACCGAGGCAGTGGAATGTCGGGTTGAGATAGAACCGGGTGACGGGCGGATGCATGGGATACGGGAGTGAGATAGATGCACACACGATGCCCCCCACGTTCTTTTCAGAGGTAGTGGAACACATGCTAGCAGGCGCACAACGGAGAACACGGCGGTTCACAAAGAGAAATACGTGACTGTGGCATTACTCTACCTCGGCAACGCTGTCCCAGAATCCACACGGTAGACGGTCCATTTCCCCCGCGGAAACAGCTCCCCTGGAACTGTATTTGACATTAACAGACGTCTGCCTCGGGTATACTCCCATCAACCCTGATTTGCTAGGAATATTTTCTTTCTCCTGACATCTGACAATAACGTCCTGATAGGCATTCACGTCATTGCCTGGACCCATGGCAGGCCTTATAAAGATAGGTAGATCGGAATAGGCACACATTATACATAGTTAGGTTGATAGGAATAGGAATCTCTCCGTCAGGCACTCGGACCGGAGGACTCTGCGAGAACGAGTATTTAACTGTGTGCAAAGTTATGTTGCAAGACAAGGACAAAATGATGACAGGCGAGTTTGAAGAGCACCTCATTCAGAGCGTTAAGCAGGATCCTTTGTATACCTATGAAGGACGACTCGAAGAGATACGACGAACGGAATATGCTCATATTGGAAGTATCTCCGACCTCTCTTCCGTGTTAACTGTAGATACAATGTACCTGGATCATGCAGGAGCAACACCCTATCCTATTTCGATAGTACGCGAACATTGTCTAGACCTCTCCTCGAAACTTCTATCCAATCCACATTCCAGTTCAACAAGTTCCATGTCAACTGATAGTCGCATTGCATCCATTCGTCTCCGAGTTCTCAAAATGTTCAATGCGGATCCTAATTACTTCGACATTGTTTTCTGTGCAAATGCTACTGCCGGTGTAAAACTCGTCGCAGAAGGATTCGCTGGCTCTCCAAACGGTTTTCGATATCGCTATCTACGAGATGTACACACCAGTTTAGTCGGAGCAGGAAATCTCGCCAAAGAACGTCAATACATGGAAGAACATCAAGTCAACAAATGGGTCACAGGAAATTCCAAAGACGACAGTAAAGACGATAAACGTCCTGGATTATTTGCGTATCCCGCTCAAACCAACTTCAACGGTCGTCGGTTTCCTTTGCGATGGATTAGCAATTTAAGAGAGAATTGTCCTGGGTGGTATTCGTTGTTGGATGCTGCGTCCTATTTAACTACTACTCCATTGGATTTTGGAGAACCTTCTGAAGCACCGGATTTCACAGTCATGTCGTTCTACAAGATTTTTGGGTATCCGGATTTAGGTGCTGTTATTGTGAGGAAAGAAGTTGGTCAGATGTTACTACAACGACAATATTTTGGAGGAGGAAGTCGTGCTGCGTTGACTGTGGAAGGAATTAATTTCCCTCGCAAAATTCTTCATGAAGCGCTTGAAGATGGAACATTACCATTTCATACGATTATGGCACTTGGATCTGCGTTGGATGTGTATCATCGATTATTTGGAAGTCAAGCTCATGTTGCAAAACATGCTGCTACAATAACTCGCTTGGCATATGCGTTACTCTGGTCCCTCCAATATCCTAACGGACAACCTCTATGTCAATTATATTCGCTGCACAATCAAGGTCCCATTATCTCATTCAACCTCCTCTCTCCAAACGGGACTTATATGGGCTATGTAGCGTTTGAAAAAGCTGCTTCAGCACGTAACTTTGCAATCCGCACAGGGGGTCTATGTAATCCCGGTGGAATGCAAAAATACAATGACTTGTCCACAGAAGAATTATTACAAATGTTTGCAACTGGGAAAAAGAGGGAATGTGGTGATGGAATTGATCTTATTGATGGGAAAGTGTTTGGAGTCATTAGGTTGAGTTTTGGAGCTTGTTCGACTATCGAGGAATTGGTTTCGTTCGTGAATTTGTTGAGGGAGATGTATATTGAGAGGAGAGGTAGGAAGGAGATGTTGGCGGATTTTGAGATGTGTGAGTTGACTGAGTTGTTGAATCGTTCTAGATCTATTAGGTCGTAGGCTGGCGAGTTTGTAGAGGATTTTGTAGAGGATTTCAAGTGGAATTGGGAATGGGATTATGTTGTAGATTGGACTCGGGTTTAGTTTCTATTTAGTTCAGCGCAGTAACTCGTTGGGATCGTTTGGGCTACTTCTATCGTACTATTGATCAAGATAAAGAAAGGGTCGGCGTCCCAGATGAAAGTACATAGGTTAAGTTAGGTGAGTCGTGAGGCTTTAATCAAGCGATACAGATCTGCTCCACGAAGCCGCATTGTTTCCATCAGCGGCAACCGACAAACTGGTCTGATCGTTGCCTCGGTTTCACGCTGACTCCACAACGAAGATAAGCCTAGGTTGTCCTGGAATTACGATCAGGTGAAATAAACTTTGGACTGAGGCTGAACTTTGTGTGGTGGTGCAAACTTAAATCTGGCGAGGCTGTGATTCCTAAACGGCCTAACAAATTTATCGCCGTTATCGCCATTCTCGCTTTATCCAACCTTTGCCAACGGCTTCACAACGTCTTCCCTCACAGGACAATGAAGACCTTACGCAAAACCTTCTCACGCAGTAAAGGAGCTAAAGAGGCTAATAAGTCCAGTCAGAGTCTGCCGAAACTTGCTGGGACTGAACTTCATGAACTTCAAGTGGAACAAAGTTCTCTTCGGAATCCGGGAGACCAATCGGTGACCCATCCCCCAGAAGCAAATACTGCAGCGTCACAAACCGGAGAGTCCAGACATGATGCTCAAGGCTCAACGTCGAGTCCAACACGGACGCTGACGCCGATGCCGATGCCGATGCCGATGCCGATGCCGATGCCGATGCCGATGTCGATGCCGATGTCGCTGCCTACCCCAGTAGCGTCCCCAATCCCTGACGACCCCATTGAAAGTGCCACCATGGAATTCAAACGGGTTGTGACAGAGTTCAAACAGAATTACGAACGCTTCGCAGAGAAGAACAAACAACTGGTGAGAGTGGATGTTCAAGCAGCTGTGGACAAGGCAGCATCCAACCACGACTTTCGAAAGGCAGCAGTCATCTTCGGGACGGAAATCACCACAACAATCAAAGTCCTTGAAACTAATCGAGAAAGTTCAAAGGCTAAATGGACTGGTAAATTGAGTGGATTCCTTGGAAAATTGTATCCTGTTGCTCAACTTTCGCTTCATTTGACCAGCGTCGCTGCAACGGTAACTTTCGCAATTCGTTTTCAGCTAACTTAAGGCTGCCAACTTTCAACCGTTGAAGGCCACTGCCGATGGATTGGGAATTATTTTGCAGGTATCCACTCCAAGGTTATGTCAGTAGTTGATGGTTAGCTACTGGATGACGAGTCGAGTCGAGCTGACGAGTTCTATTCTCACTTGCGACGTATTGAGTATCAGTCTGCACGACTTGCAAATAATCCCAAGTTTGACTTCGGAGCCGACATTACGCGAAACCTCATGAAAGAAAAATCGATTCATTTGATGACAGCTGTGGTGCGGTACTTTGATTCTGCGTTAATCTACTACAATCGCAACTTCTTCGGTAATAGCCCTTTCTCATTGAAACTCATGGCAGGGAATTTGTTGCGAACTATTGGAGATGGGACAAATGTCTATGACGAAGGGAAACAACAACTGTATCTTGCAATCCAAGAATATGACCAAGCAGTCTTTGATCTCACAGTTATCGTTGTTGCTGGTAGCGTACAATTCAACAAGACATGCTGAGTACTAGGGCTCAAAGATCAGCAAGACGTCAACCATAAGGCAACCGAACACGAGAAATATATGAAGTGGTTATCACCATCGTATTGGGAAAACGAGGGACGACTGTCATCCTTAACGAAACAACGAGAAGAACATACCTTGGAATGGGCCCGTAAAATGCCGGAATTTCATACTTGGAGGACTTGTGTCGATATGACATCGAAGGAACGCATCTTATGGATTCGAGGGAGTCTCGGTCTTGGAAAAACGGTAATGGCAGGTTACTTCATTGAACTGTTGAAGTGCCACTATCCTGATGCAATCGTTGCCTACTTCTTCTGTCGCAGTGGTCAAACCGGTCTCACCAAAGCACGTGAAATAATCTGTACACTTGCGTATCAATGTGTACAGGAGGACGAGGAAGCACAATCCGTTCTCGAAGCACTAAGATCTAAAGATTTCAAGATCGATGAGAACGTTGGGATCGGGTTTCTGTTTGACAAATTGCTTCGGGAGCCGCTATTGAAAACGTCAAAAGAGGTTTTCATTGTCCTCGACGGACTCGACGAAGCGGATCGAACCAGTTTAGATTGTACAGAACGACGACCGGTGACAGAGTACGAGATTTTATTGGCTCATTTAGGGAGTCTGAAGACTGCACGAGTACTCTTCATTAGTAGGCCAGAAGCGGATGTTTCCAGGATTATTCCACATTGCATTACCAAACAACTTGGACGAGATGACAATAAAAACGATATCGACCGTTACGTTCGTCAAAAAATCGAAGGTTCCCAAAGGTTAACACTTCATTTTGTAAACGAATCCATAGACCCCATTCAGTATTTTCGGGACAAGGCAAACGGGATTTTCCTATGGGTCGAGATCGCCATTCATCAACTCTCTCAGGCGAAATCTAGTTCATCTTTTCGAAAGAACTTGCAAGGGTTTTCTGATGCTTCTGGAAGTATGGAGCGGCTCTATTCGAGTTTCCTGAACAGAATTGAGGGCGAGGATGTTAAGTGGATCAAAGAAATTCTCAAGTGGGTGGTCGTCTACATTGCTGCGCCACAACCCTTCACTAATACCAGCAGCATTTCGGTCGACACATTGAAAGAAGCTGTGGAATTCACACTAGATGACAAACTTCCCGAATTCCAAAACTTTCTGGAGGTGGAGATGGGCTCTCTATTGCATTTGATTCCTAGTTATGACGGCATCCACGCCGAACTAATCCACGAGACTCTGAAGCTATTTCTGTCTAGTCCTTCAGTTTCCCCGCCGACATTTCTCATCGATCAAGAAAAAAGTCACTACGACGCGCTCGTAACCTGTTTCGAAGTTTTAGGCGACAACAATCTCCCTCATATCGCTTCCTACGCAAAAGAGGAATGGCCATTTCACCTCGAAAAACTAAGCAGTGAGAATATCCGGGCTGTGGACCGTATCTTTCACTTCCTGGAAGGTGGAGGCTGCAAAGCGTGGATGAGGCCGTTCGAGGCACCTTACCAGTTGTTTTTGCCACTTCTATCATCACGAAATTATCCATTTCACTATCCCATGACTATCCAAGAAAATTTGGCCAAATAGTCAAGAAAAGTCACAAATAGGCACGATAGTCAGAATAGTTGAGGGTACCCCAAAAGTCCCGAAAATCCACAGCCTATTCTGACTATTTGGAGTCAAATGCTGCGTCTATTCCATTTCGATTTCAAGGATTTATTGGACCCTAATCTTGGTAATTTGAAATAAAGCAACTTTGGTTTGAAAGTAAACAAGCTTTCATTACTACGACCACAGTCTACTTGGTCTAAGACTACACAAAGTCATTGTGAATTCAAAAGAACTTGTCAAAAGCGAACGATACACTTTGACTTCAGAATTGACTCCACAATTGACTCCATAATTGACTCCTACAGTTAGATAACAAATTCGTGAGAATTACGAGTCTTCAAGAAGATAATGATGATGTTGATGATGATGACGATGATAGATTAGTTCTTCAGACATGAATCCTATGAATCTACTTCGTGAGCAATGAGCTTTTGAAAAGCAAAAATGACCTTCAAACTCAACAGGATTGTGACCGCAACCGTGAGAATGATAGACTAGCAACCTCTTATTATGAGGTTAGAACTCTTCTACCTCTTTTACTAAGAGGACTTATCATGAAAGGATGATAGCGATAAAAAGAAACAATTTGAAGTGTAAGTGGCAGAAGAGTTGGTTAAGTATAAAGTGCGCATAAACTTTGTTTACACTTATTTCACAATTTCAAATTTGTTTCGTGCTACCACAGACTCAGACAACAGCCATGGTAACTCCACTTAGAAGAAAACAATGTCAAGTATACTGTACCTAGCACTCACTATTAGTACGCTCAATGATGGTCTAGGAAGTTGTCATTATGAACAGCAAAAAGTTGTCGTCATTATTGTAATGGTGACTATTGTTCAGAAGCATGGAATAAGACCGTCCGTCAATTTCGAAAAGGTAATTGATGTGTGCTGTGGAAGGCTTGAGCAGCAAGCTTACCTGCTTTCGTGATTCCAACTTCAACTTATTCCAAGAGCCATGGCATCGTGAAGTCGAAGTAGGCTTCAAATAGAGATTGGATAGGAGTGAAATCGTCAGTGGATAGCCAGTCCTATCCACTGACTATCTGGAGAATTTGAGCGACCCAAATAGGCATTGGATAGTCGGAATAGATCAAATAGTCCCAGAATTTAACAATTCGCAATTAGATAGACGGGATAGTGAAATGGACGATTTCGTGATGATCATTGGACGCCACTTTCTATGAGTTATCTTTGTGGAGGGTCCTTACCTTTTTAATGCGCTTCAAATCAAAATTGGACAAAGGGCAATTGGTCTTTGATGGCTCCATGTCTACGCCAGCCCATTGGATTATTGACATAGTGAGTAACCCCTGGAAGCTGGGAGAGTATGTGGGCAAGGCAGCTGCGGAGCTTTGCTTGTTCCAAGATATATCACACTTATCACACTTCTGGGTTTCGTTTTATCTCTCTCTCGCCATTAAGTATTATTGCAAGAGGTCTGGCCGGCATATCGACTCACCATCGGATCTCAAGGATCTCACATTGAACAATTTTTCAAGCATCGCGACCTGGAGTGGACGTTCAGAGAGGCCTCCAAATAGCAATAGAATTGGGACTGCATTTTTAACCCTTCGAATGTGGCCTGAGGCCGTGGAATCTTTGGAAAGCGGAGAGGATTTGGACTTCAATATCTGGACATGGGTGGGACACGCATACATGAAGATGAATGAGTTCGAGGCAGCGATTAGAGCCTACAAGAGGGGCATTGCAACTTGTCCTGAATCCCATCTGGGAGTCGTCCGTGAGGAGCTTTGGAGATACATTGGGCTCGCAAACTGGACGAAAGGAGACTTCAAATCGGCAATAGAGGTATTTGAGAAAACCCGCTTTGCTCATGATGTCCAACCCTATAATTACGATCTGCCGCCGTCAGATCCAACCGACATACCGAATGTTCAACAAGTTTACCAAACTCAAGAGTCCAGAAGGGAGGTCAAGAATTTTGATGGATATCCCATAATGTTGCTTGCCAGCGCATATGCTGCCATCGGTGATCATCACGGGCAGCTCAGGATATGTCTCGGGACCAGTCAGAGAGTAAACCAGTGGTGGGCATATCAAGCACTTGAATGCGCTTATTTATCAACCAGTAATAGAGACTACACCTCGACTGTGTCTGACGGTGTCTCCAAAGAACGGGCAGAGATCAATCACTTGCTGTACAGACAAAATTCAGGCCATGATACCACATCCAAGTTTGGTACGTTGTCCTTAGATTGGCTAATTACTGCAGACGTAGACAGTTTTCCTATCACTACCCCAAGCCCAACCAAAGGTCCGAACTTATTTAAACCCTGGGAACAAATTACACGAAACGGCATTGGCTGGTTTGCCATTTTTAACAGGAACTTGCCCGGCGACTTTGATTTATCGCTGGCGCACAGCATCACCCATCCAGGTCAGATAACTTGCCTCCGATTTTCTAGCGACGGAGAGTACCTGGCCACAAGTTGTTTAGGTGAAATTCGAGTTTTCAGCGTTGCAACTGGTCGCAAACTTGCAACGATCTGGCGAGACAGTACCGGGTTGTCGGTGGATTACGACTCTGACCTGACGTTTACTTCGGATGGGCAGTTTATAGTCTCTCTACGCCATACGGAATTTCAAGGAAATGTCAGCATAATTCTCGTCGACTGGAAGTCACGAGAAAGCAGGAATATCGTTAAATTGGACTCATTTGCTGCGTTTTCGTTTTCAACGTCGAACGGCCGTTGTCATTTATCAGTTTCATCGCATGGGGATGGCAAGCTGAAGTTATGGACAGTGGAAACAGGAAGCACCGTGGACGAATTTTCTTTGAAAGAGATGCCGTTACCCGGTGGTAACAATTCAGACCGCCATCGATACCAGGCAGTGATTTCGCCGGATAGAAGACTGATCGCTGTGAGCGGCCTTGACTCAACTACTCTAGTGGACACAAAATCCGGGTCCGTAATTGCCTTGGCCCAGGACGGAAACACGTTTTGTAAACCCGCGTTTCATGCCTCTGGGGATAAACTCATCGTACTGGCAGGAACACAGGGTCCAGTCAGATTGTGGGATTTGGATGGTATATTACTGCAGGGTGATCTGCTTGGAAAACAACAGCAACCGCTTGCGAAAGATTTTTCAATAGCTTCTACTTTTCACAATGTACAGGTCGCATGGGCGCCGGAACATGACCACGCGTTCTTTATCCGAGGAGATTATTATGGCATAAATCGACCAGAGAGAGGTTACGAAACCCAGTTGTGGAGCGTTGACGGAACACCACAGTTCATATTATGGACGGATGACATAACCGAGGGTGAGATTCCCCAAAGGAGTACCCTAACGTGGCTCAACAGGTTTCTTTCGGAACAGTAGTAAGATTACCGCGCCGCTTCATGGAACTGGAGTCTTTGCAACAGGGGACCCGAATGGAACTGTGAGAATTTGGAAATACCGTCTAGGTTAAGGTTTCGCTTTCACTAAGACTGGCCAGACCAAACTGCTTATAGACCGAGTTGGTGGTACCTGCGCCTCAATTCGCTGCAATGAACGGGTGCAGGACGAAAACGGCCGAGAAGTAGAAACAAGACGCGGTGCACTTGAGACCCTTGGCTTCGGCTGCTCCGTTTGGGGATATGAAGCGGACCGATGGTGGAAGCAATCATACCTTCCGAATGAAATTATTTTTTAGATCCAGAAGGCGGACTAGATAATGTGCACAAGAATCACTCGTCGGTTCGCTGTAGAAACCCTGCCCATGTATTCCACGAGTATGCAATGTGCCAACTCGCTGTTCTAGCTGGTGCGTTTTGTCAGGGTCAGGCGATGCAAGAGGGGAGCGGAAATATTAATTCCGGAAGGAGTATGAAGTGTACAATTTGCCACCATTGGGTCTATGTGGGTCCGGGGTTCCTTGCCGGCTAAAGTTGGGTTTATTCTTTGCTGAAGAAGGAACATTAGGAGCTTTGAGCAAGTCCCAGATACAGCATGAACTAGCAGGACGGGAAAGGAGGGAAGCGTGGAACGAGTTCTTTTATGCATCATTTTTGTAACTAGATTGTACTGTATGATATGAAAGCCAGACCACATGTTTCACCAAGTTCTCTTGACAACGGAAAACTTCCGGTGAAGGTTGAAATTTGTCATATCCATATATTCCAGCAATCCAACAATCCACTACGAAATGACATTCTTCGTTGTGTGCTATATCCTCTTGAGCTTCAAGAGTGTGAGAACCGACTACCTGTACTTTCAGCAAACTTGGATCACTCCATGGGGATATACCCTTCATTTCTTAAAGGCGCGTCTGGCGTGATATTCAGCTGTGGTAATAGACTCGTACGGTAGACCAGTAACTTTATAGACCGGTGTAGTGTCGCGCCTAATTGTCCCTCTCCCTCCTTTCTCCAAAAGATCCCAGACAACCCCTATCGCCTCTGTGTCATTCATCTCATTCACATCGACAACTACTCCTTCAATCACATATTCCGCCTCTGCATCGACCGGGTCCAAGTCCTCAAACACACGGTGCCCGGTAAATAATTCCCATACTGCCAATCCTAGAGCATAGTACTCGTCGTCGAGAGACAACGGGGGTTCGTCTCCTTGGAAGTCTGCTGCAACACGCCATGGTGGACGATATCCCAGTGTCGGGTTTTTAGGCACGTGTTCACTTCCAACATACTGAGCTTCTTCAAAATCACACAACCGAGCCTGATACTCCGACGTCCACAGAAAATTGGATAGCTTCAAATCACCGTGTAGAATCCCTCTTCCATGAAGTTCTTCGATCAAATCAAGCATTTGTCTCATGATGTTCTTCTTCAAGGTAACCGGTATTGCCGTTGGGATCGGGCTTGCAAGTGGCATAATGTAGCCGTCGACAATGGTACCGTCGATTACCACTCCAACCACAGGGATTGACAATCCATCGGCTTGTTTCATCATGGATATCTCCTTCGTTGCGTCTTCTCGATCAAGTGAAACTGCATACTCCGTATCGAACACAAAAATTTGTGATTTTCCATTTGATAGGATTACGTCCCGTGGGGCTTGGAGTATCTCGTTCTTATCGAGAAGACGGAGACCGGGAAATCGCGACTTGAGAGCCGAGACATCGCTTAACGACATCGACAATTGGGAACTGTATGTCAAGACGATCGAGGCTGAGTTTAGTCGTCGCGTTGGCTGAGCGAATGGAATCGACTCTCGTTCACCTGAAATTGGGTTAGGGTATGTGAGTGAGTCACTTTCGAAAACGAAGATCTTCAAACTCGCTCTTCCAGACACCTTATCACCAAATGCCTGGAAACGAGTATGCGGTTTTCTCAGAGATACCAGTATCCGTACGAGACAAGTGGATTCCTATTCTGGTTCTACACTACAATGAATCCCATCGACATTACCATACGCTAAACCACATACATTACATGCTCCACCAACTCGAACAAATCTCGCCCATCGTGAACCTTTCCGATCAACAACTCAAGATTCTTCAATTTGCAATCTGGTTTCACGATGTTATATATACCATCCCTTCTCCAATGGGGGAGAACGAGGTAAACAGTGTCCTCGCCTTTCAGCATTATGCTCAGGACGCCAATTTGGTATTCCTCTTGTCTGTCAAACTGACATAGGATGTGGAGATTCGGAAAGCTGTAGAGTACTTGATTTTATGTACTGTGAAGCATACTGTCATACCGCTATTACCCTTTGATGACTACAAGGGGAATGAGACTGTTGAACTGTTATTTCAGGAACATGGCTCGGTGCCGAGGATACTTGAGAATATGAGTTTGACGGAATTATTGTTGGACTTCGACCTTGCGATATTGGGAACGTCAAAGGTTGAATATGACATATATGCGGAGCAGATTCGAAGGGAGTATAGTCATTATACCGAGGAGGAATATTGCAGAGGACGGATTGCTGTATTGCAAAGATTCTTGAAACGTGAAAGGTTGTATTTTACCGATCAGTATTATGAGAAGTATGAGGCTACTGCACGGAGAAACATTCGAGGAGAGATAAATTCTTTAGAGAATGGACTTTATAAAACCTATTCCCAATGAGCTATGAACCTACATGTCCTGTACATAACTGTAGAATCCACTATTCGCGAGGGTCGGATGTTAGTGTAGAAAGAGTTCATCCGTGCCATGAAGGAATCATTTGGTCAAGGGACGCCTCTAGAAAGCTTCAGTTAGTAACTGCTTTCATTCCTTACAAGTACAGACTAGATAGATAACCTCAAAACTTGACATGTCTGTTCGCTGTCATACAGAATGATCCTAATCTTCCGCCGTCAACAGTTTGGTCTGGATATCGCAAACGGCCTCCTACTACTTCAGTATCTGCAATCCGATCGGTTCCAAGGTTTCCTGCCAAATTCCCCTCTTGTTTCCTTGGTTCTTCCACTTCGTCTCCACGAGCAGGAGATACTGCTGAAGGGGCTGTCCTATTGCGACGTGTTCCAAGGAGATAACATGTAACTCCGACGCTGATGAGAAGGAGGACCCCGAGAATTCCTGATATAGCGACGACACTACTAGAGGCACTCGAGGGACCTAAGCAAGTCAAATGGGGTCAGAAAGGGGGTAACATTCCAAAGCGTATAGCTGCTCTGCTGCAGTGAGATCTGCACTAGTACAATTGGCTGTAAGACAAGCTGCAAAGAGTTGTTGATATCCATCCAAACAGAAACATGTAAAGTTGGTAAGACTGAGGCAAACTTGTTCTATGCAACCAACGATGCAAGCATCATGCACAGAAGTTTGAGGACTAGCCAAGAGGGCAGTATTGCGAATGAGAGGGGTTTCATGATGGTCGCAGAAGAAGCGACGAGGCTGTGGTCTTGGGAGAGAAAAGATCGGTGACGTGACCGAAGTTTAGAATTGGGGGAAATTTCCGTGGGGTTGCAAAACAATTCAGTGGAAACACATTATAGTTACAGTTACAGTTTAGGTTATGGAACGCATTCTGTGAGACTAACTTTAAAATTTAGTCTTTGTGTTGAGGACCGACCCTGCGGGGTGAAAGGCATTTGTATTCCATCGTATGGTTCTTCGTCGGTTGTAAGTTCATGACTAGGAGCATTGCCTGCTTGCCTTCAGTATCGGCTTGAGCACCTTTTCTTTGGCTTAATTAATGGCTAGACTGAGAATAATATACAAATCAAAGTTGATGTCTGTTAAGTAATATCACACTGCTATTCCGAAACACGTTTGAAAGCATTCATGGTCAGATGAAAAGGGCTTAGACAACGAGGGACATCATCTTAAAGAAATAGTTGTAAATTATTGATAGGAACAGAACACTCCATAAGAAATCCCTTCAAGTTCAACTTTTTTTTTTTTTTTTTTTTTGGATTTTCAATACCCGCTATAATATGCTCGTCCTCCGAAATAGCCAGATTCCAACACATCCTCGCACTCCTAAACATTAGAGACATAATCGAGCGTGACATACAACTCAACTCAAAGTAAACCTCACAACCATCAACAAGTCATCAAGCTGCGTCGTAACGTCAGCTATAATGACCTGCCAAGACGAGATAACGAGAGAATAACCCGAAGCCTGAAACATATTCAAAGTAGATGATCCACTACCTTGAATACTGGAGGGACCAACAAAAGTAACTGGTTCTCCACCACCACCGACTCCCGGATTCGCAAGCACCACAGAAAACACAGTAGCCTGGATAGCCGCAGTCGTGAAAAGAAAGATATCTGTTGCAGTAGACTTATTGAACGTCAAAGTGTAAATAGGCAAACGATCGTTGAGATTATTGAGGGTGATAACTCGTTGAGTGGCACCGGCAGCTGGATTCATGGCTTGATACCAACTACCCGCAAACTCATTCTTTAGATCGAAGAGAGAGAAAAGACCGAGGTCTTGACTTATGTCCTGGACGTTTTTGACGAAGGAGGCTACTGCGCCGCTGGCAACGGTTTGGAGATTGGCGCCCCCGTCGACTGAGGTGTAATGAACGTGAACGATTGCGTCGGTGATAGTATTATAATCGAATTGACGGAAGGCAGATGGTAAGGAGAGTTGCCATGTGGAAATGCAGCCGGCGCCTTCGAATGGCAAGTAACGCTCATCCCGGAAAAGGAGCTCGAATACACCGGCATCATTTTGACAGGTACTTGTTGCAATTGCATTGATGGGGACGTTACTTGTCATAAAACTCACGGGATCGTCTTGCCCTTGTGGTGTGTTGAGATAGGCATTTGCGTTTTTGACATTGGCTGAGATGCGGTATTGATGGGCTGTCAATCTGAGTGTTGCAGTGACACCGACATAGGGACCGACTACACATGGAATCGTGATCGCAATGGTTTTGATGCGGCGATTGTATTGTCCTGGGAAATCCATGTCGAAGAGAATCTCAGGGAGAGAAAAGGTGCAGGTACCCGATTCGCGGAGTTGCATTAAGGCTAGTGGATTGGTTTGACGTAGTGAGATGTTCTTGGATACTTCAAAGTCGTAGGCGCGATGGTCTTGGTATGCTGCTTCCATTTGTTTGAGGCCTAGCAACAGTTGTTCGGCTGCGAGAAGACCGTTCCTGGTTGGATCCCAGTAACCGAATTGGATGAAGGTGGTGCTTGTTTCGAGTGGTCGTTCAAAGTAGTATGCCTGTTGCGCGCGGTTCGCTAAATCGTAGGCGGCAGTGTAAGTTTGATAGTAGAGAGTGGCCGTTTGATCCGATAACCATTGGTACAAAGCCACATTGGAATACTTGTTCGCGAGGAACGTTTCGATTTCCTGGTTATTGGTAATGATTTGTTGTTGGTTGGTAATCTCCTGATTCGCAATACTGATGCGCACATTTTGCGTGGCAATCTGTTTGTCGATGCTCTTGATCTCATAACCGGCATTGTTTGCTTGGAGAATCCGGTCTTGAACTTGACGTTGGAAACTCGCCTTGCGACCTGCCATTGACGACTCATGAGAGAATTCGTCGGACGCAACTCTTAGTGTTCGAGCCACGGCTGTAGAGACATCCGCAATGTATTTTAGACTCCACGCCGCTGTTGCGCCGACTCCAAAAGGCGATACATTCGCTTCGAGAACCGGGAAGGCGTGCATTACTGATGCGAGAGTCTCAGCAACCCCCACTGCCACCAATATTGTCGCGGCCGTATTCGCTTTATCCATCTCCTCCTGCTCACTGGGACTCACTATAACTCCAATGTCGGTAGTACTAGGAGCCTCGATTGTAGCGACAATGGGAACATAGTCTGTATCTGGAGCAGGAACACCGCTACTATCTTGACCGAGAATTGTGAGGTATTGGGTCAGTCGAGTAACGGGAGATAATCGATTTGTATTCAATCCGTCTAAGGTTGCGTTTGCCTCGTTGAGCTGGTCTTGCTTGACTACTAGCATAAGATTGCTGACGACAGTTTCGTGATGAGCGCGCAAAACCTGTAGTGCCTCGCTGTCTCCTTTTTCTCGCGCAGAAAGATATTCTTGGCCAAGTGCTTTCAACTCATTACACATCTCGAGAGCTTTCTGCATCAACGGAAGGAAGCGATAGTTCGAGAGAGAACTGTTCATGCTGTTCAGAACACTCGAAATGCTGATTCCCGATGCTGCGGCTTGGACTAACTCTGCAATATTGAGTGGAGGCGAGAAAAGTGGGAGTTGTTGAACAACGCCATTGATGTTCTGACAATGACGGATTTTAAATAAACGGTCATCGATAGTTGCCTTGAGACCAGTAAGGGTTGGATTTCCGGGAATACAAAAGTAATATGTTGTAGCGAAACCAAAGATATTAGGCAAATCGTCACCTTTTGTCCATCCTGTGGGCACCTCCGTGGTTATTTGATTGCTGAATGGAAACATGAGTTCCATATCTACCACTGCATTCTCAAATGGATCCCATTTGTTCAATAACGACGCATATGTTTCCACCTTTGTAGTGCCGCGGTTGGGAATCAGTTGGCCTGCTGGACCGTAAATATGGTCTGCCAAAACGTAACATTGAATGGCGAGTGGAATTGCTTCAAGTGTATTCTGAGTGAAATAGTAATCTCCGTAGTCGATGAGAGTTCCGATATAAGTCATTACTACCCATTTCATGAAGGCGACAGGACGCAGGCGTCCGAGAACGTAGGGAGAAAACGGATTATCTCGCCAGGTGTTGATCTGAGGACTCGGAACGAATGGCTGGAGTGACGAAAAAAAGTCCTCGAGATAATCTTTGCTCACAATCTCTTGAAAGGGTCGAAAGTTCCAGTAGCTAGTTGGATTATTTGGATTGCCGTACGGATTGAAGATATATTGCAAGAATTTGAGAGCGAGATCATATTGTTGTGTGCTTCGCAATTGAGTCACGATGGCCATGGGAATGTGGAAGGCTATTTCCCAATTGTAGAGAGCGTAAGATTTACTCAGTTCGTTGTAGCCTGAAACTGGATCGGAACCGAAAGCAGCCGGCATATATAATTCGGGAAATTTGGTGGGATCAGTAAAGTAGGCGAATAGATCGTCGAGGTCTTGTGTGGAAGTAAGTAGACCGAGAAGGATGTGGGCAAAATCGTGCGAGAATGGTTCCGTTGTAGCTAACGACTGAATTCCAGGTGGCGACTGACTGCCTAGGAAATACGAAATATAAGCTTGAGGTGTCGTAGGCGGATTTGCATTCGGATACCACACGAAAGGGGGTTCCGGATAAGGAGGCACAGGATCGATCGTCACTGCAGGGGAAACCGGGGTCGGGGTGCCCAATTCTTGATAAGAATTGAGTTGCAGTGTTGTTGAGGGAGGAATAGGAGTTATAGTGCCCGTGTTAAGGCCACCGGTAAGGCTACCCGTATCCGTATAGTTTGCGTAATTAAGGTACTGAAAACTCGTGGTGAATTGATATTCCGATCCCAGTGTCACTGACGTGTAAGTGTTACTTGGAGAAACCGGCGCCGTGTTTGGAGGAACCGCCATCAGTCGACCGTTGGCGTAAATGTAGCTACCGATATTTGTGAAAGAAGTTGATGCAGTGGCACACTGATAAATGTCAAACGTGATTTGTGTCTCCGATAGTGTAGTGTTGGCAATTGAATTGTTACTGAAACGGGGGATGACTTGGAAGCAATCGACAGGTGGTGCAGGACCCCCGACGGTAGGAAGTGCCCCAGTAACAGGGTCTTTGGCAATCTGCTTCGGCGTCCATTGACCATTTCGGTATTCGGTGTAGCAAAGAGTTGCATCCCAATATTGAAGTGGTGTTTGGTTGACTGGACCCTGAGAGGGACTATTTCCATAATCGGAGAAGGTCTGTGCCGTGGTCCCCGCGGTCGTCGGGGTCGGAGCGCCCTGGGTGTTAGATAGGGTCTTCTGGACCAATTGCAAGAAGAACACCATCAATCGACCGTAATAGACAACGGGTGTGAGATACGCCCCACTTGGACCGGTGCCTCCAGAAGCAGTAGTAGTTTCGTGTTTACCTTTGCCTTTGACTTTGATTGCTATTGGATTTTCAACAGTGTAGCTAGGAATATCGACATTCATTTGTTGCCATGGTGTCCAAATGACGGCGCCATTTGACAAGTTGACGTTTCGATAGAAATACAGGTACGGAGAGTGTACAGTTCGTGCGCAAATGTGCAAAATATTGTTCGGTTCGTCATAGAAGAGACCACATGCTTCCAATTTAGCCACAGAATCGAGACTGAAGAGATAATCTGCAACTGCAGTAGTCGCTGTAGTGACTGTCACAGCATTCTGCAACATTTCCGATTCGAAGTTCGTGTAAATCGGCGACTTGTCGTCTCGCAGTGATGGCACCATCCAGTTTTCTGGATATAGGAAAACATTCCTTCTTGCGACGTACAGGGGTTGTGATTGCATTGATTCCCAGCGATATTGATCAAGTTGAATACTCCCTTCCGCCTCCAATCCCAGAAGACATCGCTGAACAAATAATTGAACAGTAGAAATGGCTTGCTTGATGCGTGATGTTTGAAGACAAGAGGACATCTGAACGTCGATGAGAAAGAATTCAAATAAGCCGTCTGCATCCTGAACTCCTTGATTTTGTAACACTGGTTGAACTAGGAGATATGCTATCAAAGCATTCTTTTGGTTCTCTCGAATCATGTTGTTCAATGGTTGAACCACTTGTTCCCAGTCAGTCAGTGTAAATCTCCCACGAATCGTTTTCCGAATCGATGCGCAAATATTGAGTGATGGCCAAAACTTCAAAGGAAGAGTCGCCCAACTGAAAAGCGTGGGAATATCAACAACAACCGAATTGGAGATATTCAGCGCGTTCTGAATAGTAATGAGATTAATCTCGTTGCGGAACGAAGAAGGATTGGGAAAATTGAAGTAGTTTGGAGTCTCAATGAGACTTGTGAGTTTAGTTGTATCCCATTGAGTCACTGCAACGATTTCTGCAACCAGACCACTTGCTGGATTGTTAGCGGCTGCCCACGCAAACAAGTCGATTAGAGTTGGAGGAGTGCCGGTGGTAGTGCTAGTGTTGGTTGCCAATGGTGGCGGCAAACTGTTTCTGAGCGTTGTATAAGCATCGAGACGTTGCCAATGTTGGAGAGTAATAGCATTGAAATCGAACCCAGAGAAATCTGTCGGATTGGCTTGGAAATAGCTGACTTCCTGGCTAGTGAGATTGAATCCCGACACAAAAAAGGAACATTTGAAAATCTGGACAAAGACCGTTGTGGTTGTGGCTGTAGAGGCACCGGGGAGGAGCGACGTTGAAGGAATTGTGGAAGGGGTGGTGCTGGGTGTCTTCCACTGCAATGCTGAAGCAGATTGTCCTGCAACTGTCAAGGAATAGAGAGTTGCCGCTACTAATTGGACTGGACCGGTCCACCAAACGTTTGAAGGATCAGCTTGTTGGTAAATGAATGGAAGAGATTGTCCAGCGAGAACAAGAGGTTCGGGGGCTGTATCGGAAATAGCGACAAATGTATACGTGCCTGTAGTCGCAGGGACAAGTGTTCCAACCCAATCGCTGGTAGTTTGCTGTGAACTTTGTGCCAGATTCTTTAGAATGGTCATAGCGTCAACACCACCAACTGTAAGTATATTTTCAAGGAACAATCGAGTAAGGTCAGTTGACGGCATTTGCGAGACCGCAGACATAGTGTTGATAACAAGTTGATCCGCCAAACTGAGCCGAAGAAATGGTAGGAAATATTCGAGAAAGTAGTAACATTTAATCGGAGGTGTAAGAGGCGGGGGACTTGGATTTGTAGGATCTGTTGTGAGGACATCGCCGGCAAGTAACACTTGTTTTGCACCAGCAACATCAGGGAAAATCCCTGAAAGAACATCGTCAAATATCCTGGAGG